>Ga0153916_10000808_pt1 | contig 21665 bp, 18 predicted proteins | sample Opewatmetagenome_FD_109642 | JGI IMG/M metagenome (GOLD analysis project Ga0153916, IMG submission 109642) | Freshwater wetland microbial communities from Ohio, USA - Open water 3 Core 3 Depth 4 metaG | ecosystem: Environmental > Aquatic > Freshwater > Wetlands | place: USA: Ohio, Lake Erie...
CACACCGACTTCACGAAACCCGACTTCATCTCGAAAAAGAATACGATTTCGTTCATGCTTGGCGCAGACCGTCCCACGAGCCTTCCGATCAACTCCGAATCGACGTTGCTGAGTTTCCAGGTATTTCAAAAGATGGTTCTCTCCAAAGATGATACGACGATCATGTTCGGCGACAGCGCGAATCCGGGGAAGGATGACACGCAAACGATGATTTCAGGATTCATCACGACATCATATAACTACCTCATCCCGAGCTTTGTCGTTACGCCATCTGTTTTCGCCGTCTACGATGTGATCGGAGCCGGCTGGATTCGGCCGATGATTAATTTCAAGTACTTGGACAGCCTAAGCATTTCTCTTGCTTACAATAAACTCTGGGGACATAAAGACGGGCGTGGATTTTTTGATCCGTTCAGCGATCGAAGCGAAGCTTATCTTGATGTGAAATATTCATTCCAATAATAGCCGATTGGAAAGGCTAACGATGGAGGAAAAATGATGAAAAGGTTTTTGTATATATTGTCTTCTTCTGTTGTAGGGTTGATGATCGTTGGAGCATTCTGCTCGATATATGCAGACGATAAGGATGCTACATTTCAAAAAAGCTATCTTAAGGGGGATGTAAAATTTAAAGTTGATAAATCTAATTTAGATAAATATAAAGATAAACTTACTCTTGGGCTTGCTGAGATAATAAGAACGTGGGATTACACGGCTAATGTTTATGAAACCGTACATGACTATACGCCAATTCCGGAATATCTAGTTGCAACTGAAAAATACAAAGGTACGGCGCGGGTTAACAAAAAAGGTGGCTTGGAAAATTATACCGCGGGTCTGCCCTTTCCGGATCCAAAGATCGGCATCGAGGTCATGTACAACTACGAATATAAATATTCGGGAGACGATTTCTGGTGGACCACGTTCCAGTTCAATAGCATCAGCGCTACGGGCAAGATCAAGGTAATCAAGTCAAATTACAAACGGCTGGCATACCAGGGACGACTGACGTTGGGGGATATCCCGAATCCGGACAAAGTTGAGTTAAAGGAAGTTCTGGCGTTCACCTACCCCGAAGACATCGCCGGCCTGGCGATGCTCACCGTCCGGTATCAGGATGGAACAAAAGCAGACGACGCATGGATGTATATACCGACCATCCGCAGAATTCGTCGCATTTCCACGGCGCAACGATCGGACACCTTCGGTGGCACGGATTACACATGGGATGACGCTCGCGGACTCTCCGGGAAGGTCGCCGGCTATAACTGGACGATGATCGGGAAGAAAGAAATGATTGTTCCGTATCATGCGCTCTCTAACGATTACCGATTTAAAGGGAAGACCCCGCATCCTGATGACATTCGGTATGAGTTGAGAGAGGTTTGGGTCGTTGATGGAGTAAATAAAGAAAAGGATTATTCATACGGTAAGATCCGGTTTTATGTTGACCCGGACAGTTGGGCGATTTGCGCTTCTGACCATTGGGATCGGAGAGGTGCTTTGTGGAAGTACAACGAAGTCGGCTTGGTGGTAGATAAGAAAGACCATGTCATGTTTCAGTATTACCAAAACATGTTCGATCTGATCGCAAAGAGAAGCACCCTGAGTACCAAGACGGCGCTGAAAACGAATCTTGGTCTAAAAGAATCTGATTTTTCCACGACGAAGCTTCAGTCCCAGTCAAGGTAGGGGTACTGCGTGGTAATAGAACAGGCGAATTCTCCGTGGAAGTCTGTTCAGCACTCTTGGAGAGGGTATTTGCGCATTCTGGTCCCCTCCCGGATGTAGCAACATACCGTCCCCTCCATTGAGGATTGGGGAGGGAACCTGGTTCCCTCCCCATATCCTCCTTGGAGGATTTCGTTGCGCATGCCTCCGGGAGAGTTCGGCTGCATGGTGAGGAATTGCAGTGATCCGGGAAAAAATCGGCAGGAAAACCGGGAAATTTCGAAGTTCCACGTCAGGGGTGAAGGTATGAGCAGACGGAGGGCGTGGTTTATCAGTCCCTTGGTGATCACATCAGCATGTTTTTTCGCACTCTTTTTTTCCGATTCCGGAGGCGCGACCACACAGGGAAATCCTGAATCGACAATGGCATCCACGGCAAAAGGAAGGGTGTGGGAATACGGCTACTTCGACAATTTCTACGATGTGTCGCCGGTGAACTTTCGGGAGATCTGGATCGTCGGGAACAATGGCAAGATCCTTCATTCCGGCGATGATGGGAAAACCTGGTTCAACCAGCCCAGCGGGGTAAGAGAAGATCTTTACTCGGTGTCGTTCATCGATGCACGCCGCGGTTGGTGTTCCGGCGGCAACGGCTTGATCCTGCACACGGAAAACGGCGGAACGACCTGGTCCCGCCAGGCGACGGGCACGATCCACCCTATCTTCCGGATCCAGTTCTTTTCAGAGAAGGTCGGTTTCGCCTGCGGCTATTTCGGGCTCATTCTTCGGACAACCGATGGCGGGAGAACTTGGGAGAACAAGTCCATCGGCGAAGATGTGGCGCTCAGAGGGATGAGCTTTCTCAACGAAAGGATCGGATTCATCGTCGGTGAATTCGGGACGATGCTGAAGACCGTCGACGGTGGTTCTTCCTTTATCCGCCTCACATCCCCGGTGACCAACACGCTATTCGCCATCTTTTTTCTCGATGCAAATTCCGGGTATGCCAGCGGGATCGATGGGTGCCTTCTGGCGACGAAAGACGGCGGCCGAACATGGCGTAAGGAAGAAAGCGGCACCAAGGACCATCTCATCGGAATTCGCTCCAACGGACTGTTCGCGGTGGCGGTAGGACTTCGAGGGGCCGTTCAGGTGAAGGAAGGCGACGGGAAGTGGGCCGCAGTCGACGGCAAGACCTTCAACTGGCTCTCGGGAATCTATCTGGACAGGGACAGGAAAGGGCTCGCCGTCGGGGCGCACGGGACGATTCTCCATCTAGAGGACATAATTCCCAAGGGCAAGGAATACTAATGGATAAGAAAATCGCCTCCTTCATTTTCCGGTTCCGGAGACCGCTGCTGATCCTCATGTCGGTCCTTACGGTCCTGTTCGGCTGGCGGGCGGCCCACCTGAAACTTTCCTACGATTTCGAAAAGCTGTTGCCCCGAAACCACCCGTACGTAAAGACCTATCAAGAGTTCCAGGAAACGTACGGGGGTGCAAACCTCATAACGATTGAGGTGGCAGTCAAGCAGGGGGACATTTTCAATTACGAGACGCTGAACAAGATACGGAAGATCACCGACGACATCCAGTTCATCCCCGGGATCGACCGGTACAAGGTGGTTTCCATCGGAGCCAAGAAAGTCAAGGAGAACAAGTCCACCTCGTGGGGTCTGGAAAAAAAACCCCTGTTGTGGCCGGACGTCCCTAATACCGCGGAAGCGATCCAGACTCTAAAGCGCACTTGCATGTCCGACGACACCATCTTCGGGGTGTTGGTTTCCATCGACGGCAAGGCGGCGATGATCATGGCGGACGTCTACGAAAAAGGCGTCAATTACCAGAAGATCTATGGGGAAATCCGGAAAGTGCTCGACCGCGAGGGGGATGCCAACACCACGATTCACGTCTCGGGAGAGCCGATCGTTGTCGGCGAGGTGATCAAGGCGATGCCCAAGATCCTTTGGATCTTCGGCATCTCGATGGTCCTCGTCCTCGGGATCCTCTATCTCCACTTCATGAACTTGAGGATCCCTCTCCTCCACATTACCGTCTCGGGAGCCACCACGATCTGGGGGTTGGGGTTGATGGAGATCCTCCATTTCACCCTGAACCCGATGACCACCATCGTGCCCTTCCTGCTGATGGTCATCTCGATCAGCCACGCCAATCAGATGATCACCCGGTATGTCGAAAAATCGATCCTCCGAGGTACGGGCGGAATCGACACCGCGGAAGAAGCGTTGGGGGAGATCCTGGTTCCAGGGGTTGCCGCTCTGGGGACGAACCTGGCCGGGTTCGCCGTCCTCGCCATCATTCCCATCGGAACGATCCAGGAACTGGCTATCACGGCATCCGTGGGGATGGTCTGTGCGGTGATTCGCGATCTCACCGTTCTTCCACTTCTCTTATCGTACATCCCGGATCTGGGGAAGGACCACGATAAAAAACACGTCGTGGGGGGGCTGTTCGCAAGAGTATTGACACGGATTTCCCATTCGATTTTCAGCAGAACGGAACGAGTGGTTGTCTTGGCGACCATGACGGTTCTGTTCGGTTTTGGGGCGTACTACGCATCCCATCTGGACATCGGGAGTCTTCACCCCGGTTCGCCACTCTTTTGGGAAAAGTCCCGCTACAACCAGGACACCAAGAAAATCAACGAGGACTTCTACGGCACCGACGTGATGTCGGTGGTGATCAAAGGCAAGCCCGGGATCTTGCGCGAACCGGAGGTCCTGCACCTTATGGGAGATTACCAGCGGTTCATTTCGGGGCATCCGAAAGTGGGAGGGGCTATCTCCCTGGTGGACATGGTGAAGGGCGTGAACCAGAAGGTCCATGAGGACGACCCGGTGTGGTTTACCATCCCGTCGACCGCCAAGGAAGTGGGTGCCGCCTATTACCTCTTCTACTCCGGCTCCGACCCAGGGGATTTCGATATCTTCGGGACCAACGATTTTGACAGCGCCAACATCCGTGTGTTCTTCAAGGACCACACGGTGGGAACCATCAACAAGGCGCTGGAGGAAACAAAGCGGTTCTTTGCGGAGAATCCGGTGAAATCCGGTGAGGTGCGTCTGGCTGGTGGTTTGATCGGAGTACTCGGTGCTATCGGGGAAGTCTTAGGGAAATACCATCTGGAAGCGACCTTGTTATCCTACGGGCTCATCTGCGCCGTCACCTTGATTACGTTTCGTAGTGTCATGGCGATGATCCTCGTTTGTGTGCCTTTGGGCATGGTTTCGGTGATGTCCTTTGCCTTCATGAAGCTCTTCGCCATCGAGCTGGATGTGAACACCCTTCCGATCGCTGCGCTGGGAATGGGGCTCTGTGTGGACTACGGCATCTACCTCTACGGGAAGATACGCTCTGAGAGCTTGGCGGGAGGCACCTTCAGGGAAGTGCTGGACCGGGCGATGGTCTCCTGCGGCAGCGCCGTTATCGTGACCGGGACGACCTTCACGGTGGGAGTGATTCTCTGGGTGTTCTCGGACCTCCGGTTTCAGGCGATCATGGGCTTTCTTCTGGCCTTCATGTTTGTCATGAACATGGTGACATCGATTCTTGTCCTGCCGATCCTCATCGACATATTCAAGCCGAAGGAAATTTTCTCTACTCTCGCAGTTGAACAAAAAGAAAAGTTGGTGACCGCGGCGAGCACTGGACTGTCCGGTTCATGAAGGTCCTTGCGGTCGCATTATGCGGGCGGGGGATCCCGGAAGTTCTGAGGATGCGATTCGAAGAAGCGAGTAACTGGCGGAGTGATGCGAACGGGGCGACGACGACGGTCACTGAGATACACGCGCTGTCCTTATATAAGACACCGGTCCTATCGTCGGGCACGACTTGTTGATGAAAGTGGCGTTTCGGCGGGGAACTTGCCCGGCCATGGGACAATCACGTTTCTTTGTCGAATAATTTCTGCTTTCTGCAACGGATTTCAAGGCAGGTGCACATTATTCACATACGGCACCGAAATTGCTGAAACAAGCATGTACTCATAAAGGAGCACATTATGTATCAAGACATTCTGTATAGAAAGGGCGACGGAGTAGCTCGGATCACGATTAATCGCCCAAAGGTTCGCAACGCTTTTCGATTAGAAACCGTCAACGATCTTATCAAAGCCTTTGATGACGCTTCGGATGATCCGGATATCGGGGTTGTCGTCTTATCTGGAGCGGGAAATAACTTCAGTTCCGGCGGGGACGTCAATATGGAAGCCGGGTTTGACGCATCCACCGGGAGAAAACTTTACAGTAGATGTTTACAGTTGTCTACGTTGATGAGGAATCTCGGAAAGCCAATAATTGCGGCGGTGCGCGGCTACTGCGTTGGTGGCGGAAATGAATTGAACATGCTTTGCGATCTGACAATTGCCGAAGAAAGTGCGAAGTTCGGCCATACGGGACCACGAGTTGGAAGCGTTCCGATATGGTATGGCACACAAATGCTCTGTTTAACCGTCGGTGACAAAAAGGCAAGAGAGATTGTTTATCTTTGCAAGTTACATGATGCGACTGAGGCCGCGCGGTTGGGGATGGTGAATAAAGTTGTAAAGGATGGCGAGTTGGACGCGGAAGTAAATGCCTGGTGCAACGAATTGTTAAACAGGAGTCCGCAGGCGATTCGTATAGCCAAACTTTCGATCAATCATATTTCGGACATGATGTATCCATCAATCGTCAGTGGAATTGAGATGCTGTCATTATTAAATAAATCGGACGAGTTCAAAGAGGGGATGAACGCGTTCCTGGAAAAGAGACCTCCAAACTTTCGTCCAAAGAAGAAGAAATAATCGTTCGCAAATTTCCACGGATGGAGGGGTTAACAATGCCGAAAATATCGACTCCCATATCAATTGGCAAAATGGAACTTCCCCATCGGTATTACTATGCACCCGCGGGAACTCTTACGGCGACGGTAGATGGAGAAGTCACCGAGAGGGCGACGGCAAATATGGAGGCAATCGCGAGAGGAATGTCGGGTGGGTTGGTTACATGGGCATTGTGGTACATAAATCGGCTTGGCAGAGCGTTCACTTCTTTATTTAGTATCGAAAACGATGACTATACCCGCGGAATGGGAAATGCGATTGAGCGTATCCATTTGGCGGGAGCAAAAGTGGCTCCAATGATCTTTCACGGCGGCTCCCTTTGCAAAGGAACTACGACCGGAACGGGTTACGCCGTCAGTTCTTCCAAGATGACCAGTTTCTTTGATCCCAACACCGAGATCAGGGAATTATCCGATAAAGAGATAAAAAATGTGATCGGCCAGTACGCGGCGGCGGCCTTAAGATGCAAGCAGGCGGATAGCGACGCCATATACCTTCATGCCTGTCATGGGTCCTTGATTCAGCAGTTTCATTCCCCTTTTCTAAATAAGAGAAAAGACAAATGGGGTAAGAATCCCACTTTATTCGGCAAGGAAATAATCGCAGAAATAAAGTCCCGTGTCGGCAGTGACTTCCCTTTAATTATGAGAATCAGTGTCGATGAATTTATGCCCGGGGGGGTTGGATACAGCACGGAATACGGCGTCGATGTCCTCGCTCCGGAATATTCCTCTGCGGGAATCGATGCCCTTTGTGTATCGGCGGGGAGGCTTGGGCTGGAATCGGGAGAAAGGACTGTTCCTTCTATTTACCGACCGTACGGCGTAAATCTGGAATTGGCCGCGAGGGTAAAAGAAAAAATCAAAGGGATTAGAAATATTCCCGTCATGCACGCTGGAAAGTTTTTTGATCACAAGCTATCCGAAAAGGTTATTTCCGATGGAACGGTAGACATGATCGGCCTCTGTAGGCCGGTCATTGCTGATCCGGATGTTGTCAAAAAGAGATTGCTCGGTATGTTTGACGAGGAGAGGAAATGCATTTGCTGCAACATGTGTACGACAACAATCGGACTCCTTGAGCACGGCGCTTCGAAATGCGCCGTAAATTCCCAATATTGCCGTGAGGTAGAAAACAGGGATCTGCCTGTTTCTACGCAAAAGAAGGTGATGATTATCGGCGGCGGAGCGGCAGGCATGGAGGCGGCGAGGATTCTCGCAAATCGGGGACATAAAGTAACTTTGTTCGAAAAACAGAACAAGCTCGGTGGATTGGCGGAAATTGCAGCATCTATTCCCAAGCTCAATACGAGTTCAATTAGAAATATTATAAAATATCTATCCAGGCAGATGGAAAAGCTTTGTATTGATGTACATGTCAATACAGAAGTTACAAAAAATATGATCGATGATTTTATCAATAAAAAAACGTTCGATGCCATTATTGTTGCCACAGGTTCCACTCCTGATATTCCAGAAATCAAGGGAATTAGAAAAGATATTGTAATTATATATGACGAATATTTAAAAAACACGAAGATGGATCTTGGGAAAAGTGTGGCTGTGATTGGGGCACAGGAGGGGGCGGAAATAGCCGCATCATTGGCCAAGGAGGGAAAAACGGTCTATTTAATCGATGAGACAGATTCAATTGCCGAAGCTCCGTACTTATCCGATTGGCTTCGGAAAATAGTATTAATGGGATATTTGAATGTAGACAATATTATTAGATATCCCAAAACGAAAATCGCGGAGATATTGGATGATGGAATTAAAATGGTCACAAATGACGGCAATGTAATCAATATAACGGTAGACAAAGTTATCATGGCATACGGTAGGGTCAAGGAGAATAAATTATACGAAAATTTCAGACATAGTTTCCCTTTCATCTATCTGGTTGGAGATGCAAGAGCCCCGCATTCCATTGGAGAAGCGATTCATGCCGCGGGATGGGCGGCAAGAGATATCTGATGGGAATCCTCAAAGGTATTCCAGCCGGCTCCGAATTCGCGGTCAGTTAGCCAAGGAGAAATGACATGGATTTTGCTTTAACATCCGAACAGGAGATGTTGCGGGATACCCTGAGGAGGTTCCTGAAGGAGAAATGTCCAAAAGATTTGGTCCGAGGCTATGATCGGCGGGAGGAATATCCAACGAAAGAATGGAAAATGCTGGCAGACCTTGGATTTATAGGAGTGTCTTTCCCGGAAGAGTACGGGGGAACAAAAGGTACCATCATTGACCAGACTATTATAGTAGAGGAATTATCAAGAGGATTTACGGCACTGGCGCTCATATATCTGCTCGGTGTATGTTTTGGCGGAATTACGATAATGAAGCACGGCCACGAGGATCAAAAAACCAAATACATGGAAAAGTTATTGAAAGGCGAAATAGTATTTTCTTTGGGAATGACAGAGCCAGGTGGCGGCACGGATATATTGGGGGCAATGAAAACGAAAGCAGTGAAGGATGGGAACAGATACATCATCAACGGGCAAAAAGTTTTTACGACAGGCGCACATCACGCGAGCCATATCGTGACATTGGCGAGGACAAACAGCAACCCTCCCAAAAAGTCGATGGGGTTGACCATATTCCTTGTCGGGACGAAATCCGACGGCCTTGAGCTCAGAAAAATCGAAAAACTGGGAAGCAAATCCGTAAGTTCGTTTGAAGTGTTTCTCGATAACGTTTCCGTGGATGAGAGCTCCATCATCGGTGAAGTGGACCGCGGTTGGTACTATATCCTGGAGACATTAAATATAGAAAGAATACTGGTGGCAAGCGTCAGTCTAGGAGTTGCACAAGCCGCGTTCGACGATGCATTGAATTACTCAAAGGAGAGGTACGCGTTTGGACGTCCGATAGGACAATTCCAGGCGATACAAGGATATATCTCTGCAATGGCTACTGAAATCGAGCTGGCAAGGTTAATTACATATAAGGCTGCCTGGATGCAGTCGAATAATATCGAATGTTCGCTTGAAGCATCCATGGCAAAGATGTTTGCTTCCGATTGTGCGGTAAAAGTTACCGATATGGGGATGAGGATCATGGCGGGATACGGATTTACAATGGAGTATGACATGCAAAGATACTTTCGTGATGCAAGGCAGTATGTGTTTGCACCTATAACAAATGAAATGTCAAAGAATTTTATCGCCGAAAAATTCGGCTTGCCAAAATCATATTAAAGAATAAGTACAACGTCACTATATCAAAGGAATGGGAAATGAGATGATTGGGGATATTGTAGGAACAAAAACGCTGGGAACCTTGTTCGAAGAAAGGGCTGTGCTTTATGGAGAGAAGGAATTTCTTGTTTTCGAAAATAAAGCTGGAGAAGTAGAGCGTTATAGCTATAGTGAATTTAATATATTGGTTAATAAACTGGCTCATGGTCTTATAAAATTGGGTATTTTAAGAGAGGACAAGGTAGTTGTTCATCTCGCTAACTCACCAGAATTTATAGTATCTTGGTTCGCTTTATCGAAAATTGGCGCAATAATGGTTCCTACAAATGTTCATTCGGTCGGAGACGAACTTGAATATATAATTAATTTCTCAGATGCAAAATATATAATTACAGAAACGGGTTACATAGAAATATTTAAAAGCCTGATCGGTGATTGTAAAAATATTATTACTATCATCGTATGCAAGACCGATGCGAGGGCAAGAGATATCTTTTTGCCGATGAGCGAATTGTTGGACGAAAACGGATCCAACCCGCATCTCGAAGTCCGTCCAAGCGATGTGAATGAGATGTTGTTTACGTCCGGCACCACCTCGAGACCGAAAGGTGCGCTGCTTACGCATGAAGGAATCGTGTACCAAGGCTATGCTACAGGTTTCCAGCTTTGGCTAAGCCCGAACGATCGAATGATGATCTCCTTGCCGTTGTTCCATGTCAACGGGCAACTCCTGACCCTCGTGCCCACAATAACGTTTGGAGGGACGGTCATCCTGATCGAGGAGTATAGCGCCTCGAAATTCATGAATCAGGTCAGGACACATAAAGTGACATTCACATGCATCGTCCCGACCATATTAAGAGGATTGTTGAAGCAACCTCCCCAAAGAAACGATTCCGATCATTCGCTTCGGTCCTGTTTTTATGCATTGCCGACTTCACAAGAAGAATGGAGCGAGTTTGAAAATAGATTTAATTTCCGCCTAATGGATGGGTACGGACTTACCGAGGCATACGCGTTGGCGACGGCGAATCCATATTGGGGATTGAGAAAGCGGCATTGCGTAGGCATTCCGTCGATAGGGCTGGAACTTAAATTGATCGATGGGGACGGAGCGGCAATTGCGAAGCCTGGAGAACCCGGAGAAATATTGATCAAGGGGAAACCGATATTTAAAGAATATTACAAAAACCGAGAGGAAACCGACAAGGCAATCGATCGGGATGGGTGGTTGCACACTGGAGATATCGGGTATAAAGATTCGGATGGGTATTATTATTTCTATGATCGAAAAAAAGACATTATTAAAAGAGCGGGAGAGAACATTTCAGCAAGTGAGGTAGAGCGAGTACTGAACGATCACCCAAACATTATGGAGTCCGCAGTGGTGAGCGTTCCAGACAACTATAGAGACGAGGCCGTTTTTGCGTTTGTGGTTGTAAATCCGAATACCAATATTTCGCCCGATGAAATCAAGGAGTTTTGTAAGCAGAGGCTGGCTGCCTTTAAGATACCCCGATACGTAGCGATAAAGGATAAGTTCGAAAAAACGTCTGTAGGCAAGATAAAAAAACCGCTATACAAGACCGAAGCGTTGGCAATTTACATGGGAATGAAGAATTAACGGAAGGGGAACATAGATGCCAAATCTCGACGGGATCGAATACGAAAATCTGGTTGTAGGGAAAAATATGGGGACACATCAATGCAATGTGTCGAGGGAATTTATTTTAAATTACATCAAGAATACAGGGATTGATTGTAAGAAGTTTGAATTCGATAACAGTTTGATTGCTCCGGCGGCAATGGTCTTCTTATTCACGTTGAGAACGATATTTTCAAATAACATACCGATCGGAGGCGCCGTGTTGGCCGGACAGTCTCTTGAGTGCATTGAGCCAATCCGTGATGGAGATAACATTACGGTCGATGTAGTTATAAAAGATAAATACATAAAGAAGGAAAGAAAATATGTACTGTTAGACTTTTTGGTCAAAGGTGATAAGGGAAACACCAAAATCATCAACACAATGCGAACTATCTGGCCGAAATAACGGAGAGGGGAACGGTATGAGGGGAAACAGTATAGACGTATCCGGGATTCACGTCGGGGACGTGACGCCGGATGTTAAGTACACGATCACCAAGGATCAAATTAAGGAGTACGCACTCCTGTCGACCGACAATAATCCACTTCATGTCGATGAAGAGTTTGCCAAGAACTCTATGTTCAAGGGGATTATCGCGCACGGAACAATCCCGTTAGCGTACATGTTTCAAACGGTTCATGAATATTTCAATGTCGCCTGGGTAAAAGGATTGAAATACGAGGTCAAGTTCATCGCACCGGTTAGGCCTGATGATGTTGTCGTTTGTAACGGGAAAGTTAAGAACGTGAACACCGATGATGGAAACATAGTTATTGAATTGTATTGTCAAAATCAGAAGAGCGAAAATGTAATAGTTGGAGAGGCGATCGTTCCAATACAGTAATGTTCTGGATGTTGATTCAATGGACGGGAGATATCTATGGAAAAATATATCGATTGTCACGTTCACCCGACGGAGGCGAGATTATGGATCGACGCTTCCGCAAATCTTGCTCCCGCAATAAGTAAAAGCGAAAAGATCAGAAACAGGTTCATAAAGCCTTTGGAAGTAATGGCCAATGATTTTCGGAGCCAAAACGCCATGGGCGTGTTGCTGGCGTGGGATGCCGAGTCGGGCACGGGGCTTCCTAAATATCCGAACGAGAGGGTATGTGAAATCATAAAGTCCTATTCGGACGTGTTCATCGGGTTTGCCAGCGTTGATCCATGGAAAGGGAAATATGCGATCAAGGAATTGAAGATCGCGATCAAGGAATACGGGTTGAAGGGAGTCAAGTTTCAGCAGGGAGCGCAGGCATTCTATCCGAATGAAAAGATCTTCTATCCCTTGTGGCAAACGTGTTCCGACTTGAACGTGCCGGTCTTGTTTCATACCGGGACAACGGGACTTGGAGCAGGATTAGCCGGCGGCGGCGGCATCAAGTTGAACCATATGAAGCCGATTCCTTACATAGACGATGTGGCTGCAGACTTCCCGGAGTTGAAAATCATATGTGCCCATGTTTCATGGCCGTGGGCCGATGAAATGTTGGCAATTGTGAAACACAAAAAGAATGTGTTTGTCGATTTATCCGGAGAACTGCCATCAAGGATCCCGGAGTCATGGAAGACGATGATGTCAGGACAATTGAAACATAAGTTCCTGTTCGGTACCGACTATCCTTTGATATCGCCTAAGGAATGGATTGATGATTTCAAGAAGATGAATTATGCCAAAGACGTAGAGGACAACATATTGTATAAAAACGCGAAAGCCGTTCTTGACTTGTAGATAGTATCTCTTAAGGGGATAAGCTTTCATGGAAAAACGGGTGGCAATAGTTGGCGTAGCAGATAAGATTGGTAAGATTCAGAATAATGACGTGTTTGGACTTTTTACGGATCTGTTGATTGAAGCCACAAGGGATGCAGGATTATGTAAAGATGATATAGATGGAATAATTGCAACACAAAGCTTGGTATTCAAACATTCACGTTTGTCGACTGTACTTGCCGAGTATGCCGGCATTAGAAATTATAAGTGGGCGGATAGTGTCAACCTGGGAGCACAATCTCATGGAACGATGTTTTCACGGGCAGCGAGTGCAATTAAAGAAGGTGTGGCCGATACGATCATCATTGCATCTGTAGATTTTCAGTTGACGGGATTAACGAGGGATCTTGCCGTGAAGGCAATGGCGGACATAAGGCATCCGGAATTTGAAAGGCCATACGGGCTTTTCATGCCGGCAATAATGGCACTGAAAGCCAGAAAATACCTTCATTATTACAATGCAGACCCGGATATCTTTCCTCATGTTGCTGTGACAATGAGGAAACACGCGTGTTTAAAAAATGACAATGTGATGTACCGAGACCCCATTACGGTGGAAGATGTCTTGAAATCAAAAAAGATCGCAGAACCTTTGCATCTGCTCGATTGCGCACCGATTGTCGACGGCGGTGCCGTGCTGATCATGACGTCCGAGGAGAGGGCGAAAAATCTGAAAAAGAAGCCGATCCTTTATCTCGGTGGTGGAGAGAATTATTCACATGATAATTTTATCCAGGATCCGGATCTTCTCTCGACGCCTATAAAGAGTTCCGTGGATCGGGCATTTCATCGAGTTGATATCAAGAAATCCGACGTCGACATCTTGTTCATTCACGACGCCTTCACTCCCATTGTCATATTCGCCTTGGAAGATTTCGGGCTATGTGAAAAAGGCGCTGGAGGAAATTTCGTCAAGCACGGGAATATCGAAATAAATGGCGCCATTCCGGTGAATACGAATGGTGGGCTGTTGTCACAAGGGCATCCAGGTATTCCTGGAGGTTTATTGCACGTGGTAGAGGCTGTAAGGCAACTGCGAGAAGAGTGTGGACTACGTCAAGTCCACAAACCGCAAGTGGCTGCATCGATACATTTTGGAGGGCCGCTTTCAATGGCTTCCACGTCATTATGGGGAGTGTCATGATGAACAAGGATCTTTTCCCTTCCCCGACGTATTATTCAAAAAAGTATTGGGAAGGATGTTCCAGAAATAAGTTGTTATTTCAAAAATGCACTGCCTGTTTCAGCGTCCAATTTTATCCGCGGACGATTTGTTCGAATTGCTGGTCAAAAGATTTGACATGGTATCAATCCGAAGGACATGGCGAAATTATAAGCTATACGATAGTCCATCGGCCTCCGTCTGCTAACTTTTTAAATGAAGTACCCTATGTAATTGTCTTTGTTAAATTAGACGAAGGGTTCAACATGATCGGATATCTTAGAAATTGTGGAAATACGGATGATATTAGCATTGGGCAGTCTGTTGTTACGCATTTCGAATGTATCAGCACGGAGATATTTTTGCCTGTTTTCGAACCACAATAAACATATTCAATAAAAAGGAGACGGAAATGGATTTCGAATTAACTAATGAACAAATCATACTGCAGGATACAGTGAAGAAATTTGCCGAGAATGAGATCGGTCCACTCGTTGAAGAGGCGGAAAACAAGGGTACGATTTCGATGGATTTGGTCAAGAAAATCGCAGAAATAGGCATACTGAAGGTTGGCCAACCTGAACAATACGGAGGTTATGGCGGCAGGTTCGAGGAGTGTCTTGTAACGGAAGAACTGGCAAGAATAAATGTTGGAATTGCAACGATTATCGTACTTCAAAAAATTGTGTTGCCAATATTATTCAGGTTAGGGACAAAGGCTCAAATTGAAGAATATGCCATTCCTATATTGGAAGGAAAGAAGATAGCTGCTTTAGCTGTGACGGAACCAAGCGCGGGGTCGGATGTTAAGTCGATTAGGACGAGAGTTGAAAAAGAAGGTGATTATTATGTGATGAACGGTACAAAAATGTTTACAAGTATGGCTGATATATGTGATTTCATGGTGATTGCGGCATATACTAATAAAAGTATTGGTTTTAAGGGTATTGGCGTGTTCTTATTGGACAAAAATAATAGTAATAATAATAACATAAAGATAAACAGAATAAAAAAATATGTTACGGTACCCGCATCTACCAATGAAATATGCATAGAAGACTGCAAGATTCATAAGAGTAAATTGTTGGGAGAAGAAGAAGGTGGTTTTCAAAATATCATGCAGACATTTAATGGAGAAAGAATATTGTCGGCAGCTAGATCCGTTGGATTGGCCAGGGCTGCCTATGAGGCTGCATTAAAATATGCTAATGAACGTATTCAGTTCAAACGACGCATATCGGAATTTCAAGTGATCGCTTATAAACTGAGCGATATGCTGGTGAGTATCGAGGCTGCGAGGAATCTGGTTTATAAGGCGGCGTGGTTGTACGATAACAAAAAGCGATACGTGAAGGAAGCATCAATGGCGAAATTATTTGCTACTGAGATGGCACAAAAAGTTACACTTGAGGCTATTCAGATCCATGGGGGATATGGCGTAACTGAGGACTTTCCAGTGGCTCGATATCATAGAGATTCGCTTATTGGAACAATCGGAGCAGGTACATCTGAGATCCAAAAGTATATAATTGCAAAAGAGAGTGGAATAAATATTATCTTCTGAAAGAACATTTATTCTATATTAAATACGTAGTGTGGAGATACGCATGATCCACGATATATGGAAGACAAGGAAGGGAATTTACAATTGGTATAATCGGACAAATACCACATGGGGAAATTTATTAAATAACACTGCTGACGTTTATAAAGACGTCGAGGCTATCATTTATAAAGACAGAAGACTTAATTTTAGCCAACTAAGACGACACGTGGACGATTTTGCAAGGGGTTTGCTGGAGATTGGAATCAGCTCCGGCGACAATGTAGGGTTATGGATGACGAATTGCCCGGAATGGGTTATCTCGCAATTCGCAATTTACAAGATCGGCGCACGTCTGGTTCCAATTAACACGCGATACTGTCTGAAGGAATTCGAGTATGTACTGAAGCAATCGGACTGTAAAGGCCTTATCATGAACGATATGTTTTTGGCAAAAACGAACGCGATGGATATGATCGAACAAATAATGCCGGAAAGGGGACGCAAGAAAAAGGAAGATGACAATAATGATATAAAGTTAAGACATATTATATGTTTAAGCAAGAATGGGAAGAGATATTCGAACACGTTGGACTATCAAGATGTTCTTGAGTTAGGGTACAGCCACCGGCCTGATGGTCTATTGGAGAAAATCGAACAACAAGTATCTCCATCGGATATTATGAGTATTCAATATACATCCGGAACAACCGGTTTTCCAAAAGGAGTCATGTGTACTCATCGAAGTAACATGGCATCATTTTTTTGCACCGGTGTTGGATTTGGTTATAGGAATGGGGAAGACAGGATGATTGTCTCTTTACCATTCTTTACAAACTATGGGGCCCTCGGATGTTCAGCGACATCAATATTATTTGGAGTAACGATGGTTGTTTTAGAGCAATATGATCCGGAAGTATCTCTGCGACTTATAGAAAAAGAGAAGATAACAATTTCTCATGGGTCGGACAACATGTATATAAACATTCTGAAGCATGAGAGGTTTGACAAATATGATGTTTCTTCCTTAAGAGGTGGCCTGATGGGCGGCGGTCATAATCCCGTAGACGTTATCAAGGAAGTATTGAAAATTGTGCCGGAAATATCTTTGGGGTATGGTTTAACCGAGAATTCAGGGTTTGGGAGTATGGCTTTGTACGACGATCCTATTGAGAAAAGATTACATACGTCCGGCAGACCAATACCTTATACCAAAATGTGTATTAAAGATAATGGTACAAACGATGTGATTGCAAACGGTAATATAGGGGAAATTTGCACTCACGATGTATTGCCAAACAGTAGTGTAATGATTGGTTATTATAAAAAAGAAAAAGAAACAAAAGAAACTATTGATAAAGACGGTTGGTTACATACAGGTGATCTGGGTTATTTCGATGAAGATGGATATTTGATCGTCACCGGTAGGCTGAAAGACATGTTTACTGCAGGAGGAAACAATGTGTACCCGGCGGAAATCGAGAATTATTTGTATACGCATCCTCTAATAAAGCATGTAGCGGTGGTGGGATTACCCGATGAGGTCAAAGGTTCGGTTCCGATGGCATATGTCGTGTTAAAAGAGGGGACGAAGGTTGAGCCCGGAGACATCATTGATTATTGCAGAAACAATATAACATCGTACAAGGTTCCTAGATACATCGAATTTATTGACGAGTTGCCATTAACGTCTTCGGGGAAGGTACAAAAGTTCGAATTAAAAGAACGAGGGATCAAGAAGTTTGGGTTGGAGGAGATCAGCAGGAAAAGAAAGATGTGAAATGCCGACGCGGAGGGATGGTGCGTACCGATATTCCTAATGGTTTTAGCCATTTGAAGCGTACTTTCAATATCGACACACTTTTTCTTGAAATTCCAATCATGGGCATATGTGGCAATGTATATGTAATAAATGATAAGAATGCCATAATTATGATCGACACCGGTCCAAAAACACCGATGAATATTAAGGCGATTTCTAAATATATCGAAAGCAGGAAAAAACCCGTGTACCTGTTGCTGACCCACGAGCATACAGATCACATTGGGTTAGCCAAGGTACTTCAAACACAATATGGTTCAAAGGCATTCATTCATAATAAATCAAAACCATGGACGACTAATTTCGAGACAAAATGGGATCAAAGGTGCACCCATGTGCATAACCTTTTGATTAGTAGTGGATTTCCCGCGAAATACGTAAGATATTTTGATAAGTTCGGTAAGATTAAAATCTACGCAGAAAGCTTTGATGCAAATCATTACGTAAATGATAATGATGAATTAGATTTGGCTGGACGAAAAATACGGGTCGTCTACACGCCCGGGCACTCCATCGGTTCAGTATGTTATTATGACGAGGAATATAAATTATTGTTCTGTGGAGACCATGTTGTAGGAGGGTATAATACTTTACCTACCATAGACTATATCGGTAATAGTAACTCACGATATTCCTCAATTAGAAATAGTATCAAGTCTTTTTCTAAATTAGATAAGTATAGCTCCTTATCGTTCGCGCTGCCAGGGCATGGAAATGTTATAACTGAATTAGTTAAATATAAGGAGAACTATATCGAGTACATCGATAAATATAAGGCGTCCATATTGGTTCAATTCTGCAAATATGCCAATATGACGCCATTTCAAATGTATATGCATTTATATAATCACAGTAGCATTAAATCCGTGAATCATTTTTTTGGAAGGATACAGGTACTTTTTTGTATCCTGGATTCATTAGAAAGTGAGGCGAAAATCAGAAAAAGAAAGATTCGGGACTCACTTATCTATTCCAGACCAAAGGAATATACATAAATGAATCCGTTAGAAGGGTTACGAGTGCTTGATTTTACAAGGGCTCTTGCAGGTCCTTATTGTACACAATTACTGGCTGAAATTGGAGCTGAAGTAATTAAAATTGAGACGGGTGATGGTGACGATGCAAGATATATGGGTCCGCCTTTTTTAAAAGGAGAGAGTGCTTTATTTCTATGTTCTAATCAGAACAAGAAATGTATTACGATTAATTTCGACAGAAAGCAAGGTGTAGACATAATATACGATCTGGTTAAGAATGCAGATATAATTGTTGAAAATTTCAGGCCCGGTGTAATGAGTAAAATCGGACTTGGATATAATAAGTTCAAATTGATCAACCCGAAAATAATCTATTGTTCCATAACCGCATGGGGAAAAAATGGACCGTATAAGAACAAGCCGGGCGTGGATAGTATCATGCAGGCGATGAGTGGGTTATCGATGATCAGCGGAGACGAAGGAGGGCCTCCGATTCGCATAGGAACCCCTATAATAGATATGGCGACTGGAATCTATGCGGCGCTAGCGATCGTTAGTGCAGCGATGATGAGAGATAAAGATGGAGTCGGGCAATATATCGAACTGTCATTATTGAATGCTGCCCTGATGTTGCAACTTCCAAAAATACAGGAATATTTCATGATGAATAGCGTTCCTGAGCGAACCGGATTGTATTCGTCATTTGGCGCAATTGGAGGTTATTTCAAAACAAAGACAGGATATATTAGCTTATCTATAATTAACGATAAATATTGGCGCATACTATGTGATTCCATTCAAAAACCATCTTTGATTAATGATAAAAGATTTAATAATAATAAATCAAGAATAGAGAATAAACTGGTATTATATGATTTATTAAACAGGGTGCTCTCGGAAAAGACAAATAAAGAGTGGGAGAAGATATTCGACCGGAAAGGACTATTGTCTGGCCCGATATACAACTATAAAGAGTTATTTAATGACGAGAATATAAAAATGTCTACGTTCGTTGCCAAGGCCAATCATACAAAATGTGGCAAGATATCTGTATTGAAATGTCCTATTAAGATGGAGCGGTGTCGTACCGTGAAGAAGATTGGGGCGCCGATTCTCGGCGAACATACGAAGGAAATATTAAAAAACAATTTGGGATATGACGACGAGAGGATACGTATATTATACGATAAGCGAATAGTTGAATGATAATGAATCGTTACGGAGGAACGGATGATCCGGAATGCATGGAGAACAAGGACTGAAATAGACGATTGGTATGAAAAGACACGCGATACGTGGGGGAATGCGCTTAATCGCGCGGCTGACATTCATGGCACCGTCGAGGCAATAGTATACAAGAATCGAAGGATCACCTTTGGGCAGTTGAGAAGATACGTTGACAATTTTGCCAGGGGCCTGATGGCACTGGGTATTAAGGCTGGAGACAACGTTGGGTTGTGGATGACAAATTGTCCGGAATGGGTTATAGCGCAATTTGCCATATACAAGATTGGCGCCCGGATGGTAGCTATCAATACCCGATATCGATTGAATGAACTGGAGTATGTCCTGAAGCAATCCGATTGTACATCATTGATTATGAATGATGTATTCATGGAGAAAACAAATGCCGTCGACATGATCATGCAAATTGTTCCAGGAATGGAACAAAATAGAAAGATATCTGAAGATTCGGAATTCGCCATAAAACTTAAATATATTGTTTGTCTCAGTAGAATCGGGAAAAAATATCCAGGTACGTTCGATTTTAATGAAGTTCTTGAGACCGGAGAATATTATAGGTCAGATAGCGCGCTGGAAAAAATGGGAGCCCAGGTATCTCCATCGGATGTTATGAGTATTCAATATACATCCGGAACGACTGGATTCCCTAAAGGGGTTATGTGTACGCACCGGAGTAACATGGCATCCTTCTTTTGTGCTGGAGTTGGTGTTGGTTACAGGAATGGGAAGGACCGTATGATTGTCGCCCTTCCGTTTTTTACAAATGCGGGGGCTTTGGGATGCTCGGCCACTTCAATATTATTTGGGCTCACAATGGTTGTATTGGAACAGTATGATCCAGAGGAATGTATCAAAGTAATTGAAAAGGAAAAAGTAACGATCGGAATCGGTTCGGATAACATGTATATTAACATAATGAATAATGCAAGTTTTTTAAAACATGATCTCTCTTCTTTACGAGGAGGAATCATGGCCGGGGGACATAATCCGGTAGAGGTGATCAAGGAAGTTATGACAATTGTCCCGGAAATAACCATGGTGTATGGTTTGACAGAGAATTCAGGACTTGGAAGCATGGTTCTTTATGATGACCCGATCGATAAGAGATTGCGGACATCGGGAAGACCGATGCCCTATACCAGGATCGGAATTATGGAAATCGGTAAGAAGAATATATTAGGGCAAAATGAAAATGGGGAGATCTGCACTCGGGATTTCTTGCCAAACAGCAGTGTGATGACAGGGTATTACAAGAAAGAAATGGAAACCCGGGAAACGATCGACGAGGACGGGTGGCTGCATACGGGCGATATTGGATTACTTGATGAGGATGGCTACTTGATCGTTACCGGTCGGATCAAAGACATGTTTACGTCTGGTGGCAATAATGTATATCCGGCGGAGATAGAAAATTATCTGCATACGCATCCCCTTGTAAAACAGGCTGCAGTGGTTGGAATACCGGATGAAGTCAAAGGCGGAATTCCCATGGCATACATTATTTTAAAAGATAATTCGAAGCTCGACTCTAATGAGATAATAGCCTATTGCAAGAACAATATTGCATCATATAAGGTTCCAAGATATGTCGAATTTGTGAGCGGGCTGCCTTTAACATCGTCCGGAAAAGTTCAAAAAGTTGAATTGAAGGAAAGGGCAATCAAGCAATTGGGATTGGAAGAAATCAGCAAAAAAAGAAGGATGTGACGAATACAGTTTCATATGGAGAACAACATGTATTTTGAGAATTTTGAGGTTGGTCAGGAATATCGCACGAAAG
>Ga0153916_10000809_pt1 | contig 21664 bp, 15 predicted proteins | sample Opewatmetagenome_FD_109642 | JGI IMG/M metagenome (GOLD analysis project Ga0153916, IMG submission 109642) | Freshwater wetland microbial communities from Ohio, USA - Open water 3 Core 3 Depth 4 metaG | ecosystem: Environmental > Aquatic > Freshwater > Wetlands | place: USA: Ohio, Lake Erie...
GAGCAAGTAAATCGTTCCATTCTTTTTCTAGACTGATCAATTCTGGCAGGGTGCGGATGGTGACAATGTGCATGTTTCCTCCTGGCGGTATAATCCAAGGTAGATTTTACCAGTATAATCATTCGGTATGAATTCTTCCCTTGACCTCAATCTCCTGTTAACTGCCCGTCATGGCTGGGGCGTTACATCCGAATTACCGGATTTGTACGCAGTTACTCCTCCACGCAGAACCGCGCGCGGGCGAGAAACTGACAGCCTGATTATTTACCTGAGTATGACGGGCAATTCACCCCTCTCGCCCGAGGCTCACGCACAATTGCTGGAACAGCTGGCACACAAATTCTATAAAACTGCCGGCAGCCTGACCGCTGCACTTCGTACGATCGTAGAAGCACTTAATCTGCACCTGCTCGACCGTAATCTACGGAGCACAAGCGTAGGTCGCCAGGGTATTGGTCAGCTGCTGTTGCTGGCGTTACGCGGGGATACCTTGTACATGGCACAGTGTGGTGCGGTACATGCATTTTTGGTTACCCCCACTGAAACGCAGCCCATGTTTGACCTCCAAAGCTCAGGGCGAGGGCTTGGCCTCAGCCGCACGACACCCATGCGTTTCCTGCAAACAAAAATGAGGGGGGATGATTACATTGTGCTTGCCACCATCTCATCTCCTGGTTGGTCAGAGGCTTCTTTAAAACATCCCCAACAACAGGGGATTGAAGCCTTACGACGTCAGCTACTGGAGAATGCCAGCCAGGAATTTAATGCCGTCATCCTCCAGGCACAGCCTGGTACAGGCAAGCTAAGATTGCTCCGGCGTAAGGCTGATGCACCTGAAATGGCAAATCCTGTGGTGGTTGATCAACCAGCCAGCGTAGCAGGTACTATCACTTCAATGCCTCCTGTACAGACAGTCGAAGTACCTCAGGAGGATCATAGGCTTGGGATTCCCTCGGATGCAATGGCGGCATCTGATATGGCTAGCCAACCTACTGGGGATAAAAAGCTTGGAATCCCCTCGGGTGAGATGCCTGTATCTGATATCGCTGAGCAACCCGCTGAGGATAAAAGGCTTGGGATTCCCTCCCGTTCAATCCCTACCCCAGGTGCTAGCAGCGGACCTCTCAAAAATGGAAGCCTTGTTGGTACCCCACCTCCCATTATTTCGGGAGAAGGAGAGAAACCCTCCCTTCACGGTGAGCAACCCCAGCCGACCCCTCTACCATCACGTACTTTTAACCAACCTCCGGTTACAACGGACACAGGTTTAACTCTTCCGGGCATACAACGCGAGGAAGCTCCTCGAACAACCGAACCTCCTTTCAGCTCGGCTGCACCACCTGAGCCATCCAGAGAAGCACATCCCGCATCAAAACCTGGCCCTTTGGCCAAATATCTCAGCTCGTTTCGCTCCACCTTGGCCCCCATTGGGGTAACTATTCTGCACGCAGTGCAGAGTGCTATGGGAACGATCGGTACAGCTCTCCTGCGCTTATTAAAAAACCTTTTACCAGATGCGGACGTTATGCGTTTACCGCCATCGATGATGGTGTTTATCGCTATTGCAATACCCCTGATCTTAGCTGTGATTGGCGGAATGGTATTCCTGCAACGTGGGCGAGTCCAACAGCAGCAGATCTATTATCAGCAGGCAGTGGAGGAGGTTGCTTATGCTGCCACCCTCACCAACCCATTGGAGCAGCGTGTGGCCTGGCAAACAGCCATCGGAGACCTGGATAAAGCAGAGTATTATGCTGTCACCAGCCAATCGCAAAGTCTACGCGCCCAGGTTATCGCCAACCTGGATAGCCTGGATGCGGTCAAACGATTGGACTACAAGCAAGCCATCGTTGGCGGTTTGGATAGTGGTGTGAACGTGACACGCATTGTTGCCACTACCACAGATATGTACCTGTTGAATGGTAAGCAAGGCAACGTGCTGCGCGCCATCATGACGGCACGGGGGTATGAGATCGATCCCAACTTCCAGTGCGGTCCAACTTACGGGCCAGTTAACGTTGGTCCCCTGGTGGATATCGCAGAACTTCCTCAAGGGTCGTTCGAAAATGCCAGCCTGCTTGGGATGGATTCAAATGGTAATTTGCTGTATTGTGTGATTGGCTCTCAGCCATATAGTGCTGCCATGGCTCCCCCCAATACCGGCTTCGGCGAGCCAAGTGCCATGAGTCTTGACCGAGGAGACCTATTCCTGCTGGATCCTAAAGTTAACGCGGTGTGGATCTACCGCAATATGGAAGTCAGCCAGCAGCCGCGCTTATTCTTTGGTGATGCCGTTCCACCGATGGAGGATGTCATTGACCTGGCTGTCTATAATGAGGATCTGTTCCTGCTACACGCCGATGGGCATACCACCAAGTGCACCTACAGCGGTATGGCAGAATCACCTACCCGCTGTGATGACCCATACCCTTATTCCGACAACCGTCCTGGGCGGGTGCATGGTCCAAAAATTGAAGAAGCGATATTTAATCAGATTTATTTTTCGTCGTTTCCCGAACGTTCGATCTATTTGCTAGATCCACAAAACCAGTCCATTTATTATTTCAGCGTGCTTCTCACATTACAGTGGCAGTACCAATCCAAAGGATCGCTGGCGATGGGTAAGGCAACCGCATTCGCCATCAGCCCGAACCGGATGGCTTTCCTCGCCATCGGTAACTACGTCTATTATGCTGCCATGCCTTGATGAGTATCCTGCTCGTCATTGAACTTGCAATATAATCAAGAAACTTTGAATAGCACCCCGTCAAGCTTTTCCCATCTAATCCACACGCATCGTGCTGACATTCTTGCTCTGCTTCTTGCCATTGCAGGCTTTCTGACGTCTGCACTAACCACACAGCGTGTATTCGAGGCAGTCCCCCATATAGAAGATGAAATTGCTTATGTGTGGCAGGCAAAAGCAATGGCTGAGGGTCATTTGACCATTCCCTCGCCACTCCATAACCGTAGTTTTCTGGTGCCTTTCATTGATGATTACGAAGGGGAACGATTCGGCAAGTATCCACCAGGGTGGCCTGCGTTGTTGTCCATTGCCATCCGATTGGGGACACGTGCATGGATCAATCCACTGTTAGCCGGGCTGGCAGTGTGGCTGACCTACCTGTTGGGTAAGCGTATATTCAGTGAAATCGTGGGACTGCTCGCGGCTGGATTAACCGTCACCTCGCCATTCTTCCTGATGAACTCCGGCTCATTGCTCTCCCATCCATTTGGGCTGGTCTTAAGTTCATTATTTATTCTGGGTTGGATGGGGTCTTTTTGGGATAAGCCAGATGGTAAATCAGTTGAATATCCTTCCCGTGCTAAAAAACATTGGTGGTACACGATTCTTTCAGGACTGGCGCTTGGGGTCTTGATCCTCACACGCCCAATGACTGCCCTGGCAGTGGCAGTACCGTTTGGTATTCATGGATTGTATTTACTATTCCGCAGCGATGCCCGAACGCGTATGCGTTTGCTAGTATTTGGCCTGATGGTGATCTTCTTCGTTGGTTTATACTTCTTGTGGCAATATTCCCTGACGGGTGATGCCTTACTCAATCCATACACTTTATGGTGGCCGTATGATAGGGTGGGTTTCGGTCCCGGGCATGGTCGTGGACCCACTGGTCATACGTTGGATCTGGCGTGGATTAATACCCGTCACAGCCTGGATGCAGGCAGCTATGACTTGTTTGGGTGGGGAGGCTTCTCTTGGGTCTTCCTACCCTTCGGGTTATGGGCATCCAGGCGCAACCCCAAGGGATTAATACTCGGTAGTGTAGTTGTCAGCTTAGTGCTGGTATATATGACCTATTGGATCGGGGCTACCCTTTTTGGACCACGCTATTATTATGAGGGATGTTTCAGCCTGACGTTATTCAGTGCTGCGGGTATTGCTTGGTTGGCAGGCTGGCCAGGAAGAGTGGGGGCGACCTTTGTGCGTTACACAGGTTGGCGTAAATTGCGTCCACTCCTGGTTACTCTACTTCTCGGAGTACTGGTCGGAATTAACCTGATGCTTTATTTGCCTATCCGGCTTGGAGGGATGTATGCCCTGTATAACATCGAGTTGGCTGACCAAAAGCCTTTCATGACGCCTGCAGTCCAATCGCTTGCCCCCGCCCTGGTCATCGTACATTCAGAACGATGGATGGAATATGGTGCCCTCCTAGATCTTGAGGACCCTGTGCTCACCACCCCCTTCATCTTCGCCTGGAGCATCAGCAATTTTGCTGATTCCATGCTTGCGAACGACTTCCCGAGCCGCACGGTTTATCATTACTATCCCGGGCAGCCGTTTCAGCTCTACAAGGAGCCTTTGCCAGAACCGTAATAAGTTATGGGGTGGGTGTTATGGTGGGTTGCTCAGTGTCAGTAGGACCTGGGGTGGGTGTTATGGTGGGCTGCAGAGCTTCGGTAGGCACTAGGGTGGCCGGCGTGGGTGTACCTTCACCCGGGGTGGGAGGGGTAACTTCTCCTTGAGCACATTTGTCAGCCGCGTACATAGCGGTCGGCTCAACCTGTGGGCTCGCCAGCAAGGTCATATATGTATCGTATTGTGTTTGAGCATTACACCATTCACCACGGGCCGCGAACCAATCGCCATAACCCAGTAAAGCGTCCATATATCGGTTGGAAGCTGTCCAACCCGAGGAATCACTCAGGCTTGGGGCTGCGTCAGCTAATTGAGAAAAATAATACACCGCCTGAGCCCAGTCCACATCCCAGAAACTGGAACCTCGAATATACAAATCTGCCCAATCGCGCCAATTGCGTGCCTCAGCATCCAACGGACCAAAGCGCTCGGCCAGGGTAAGATCGTAGTTTCCACCTTCCAGGTCATGCAGTTGGTAAATCTTATCGACGCCCCGGTTCCGAAGCGCCACGAACAGCATGCCATCCACCTTCACTGCCATATAATCCGGATAATTCTTCCGCAATAACAGCAGTGTATCGATGGTACTGGTCCAGTCACGCGCAACGAGCAGATTCTGGGCTTGGGTGAATAGATCATCCCTGCCACGGTAGTCAGGTGTAGGGGTCAAGGTGGGAGTTGGAGCAAGGGTGGAGGTGGCAGTGATGCGCTGTTGGGTCAGGACAAATGCCAGCTGTTCAGCGGCATTTGGATAATTCGGGGCGATCTGGATGATGTATTCGAGCCGTTGACGGGCGCGATCATAATTTCCAAGTGCTATATCCTGTTGTGCGAGGACATATTGATTCGCCGCTTCACCAGCTACCAGGGTTGACTCATAGCGGGTGCGCTGATCGATCGCTGAGTTATAACCTGCATAAGCGCTTCCGCCAGCGATTAATGCCAGGAGCAACACACCCAGGAACGCCCATAAAATCCACATGCGCCTGCCTTTGGGCGCATCTGCAGGCGGCTCAGGGATGTCTGGAGGCAAGATTAAACCTTCATCAGGGACCTTAGAGGGTTGGGTAACACCGAGTGACTGTTCTTCAGTGAAGCCAGGTTGGGATACAGCTTTGGATGGACCGCCTTTCCCGCCTTCCACCGCGTGCTTTTCTGAGGCAATGATCATTGGTTGCGTAATACCTGCCTCTAAACCTTGGTTAGAAGAAATGTCGCCATTATCTGGCGTACTTGGTTCTTCCTGCGCTTTATAAGTCGGACTTGTTTCGTCTAAATTGGAAGATTCCATTCCGCCTATTATACCTCAGTGAAAATGACACCTTCGGTTGGAGGGTGATTCCCATGATGCCAACAGTGCTGACGCAAATTCATGCTGGAGGGCCCAGGAGCTCGGCTAACTTACCTGCCTGCGAAGCATGCACCAGAGCGATGATCTCGTCCACCGGGGCTAGTTCGGTATTCCCATTGGGAACAATCAGCTGCCCCTTGCGGATGACTGCCGCAAAGACACATTGCGGTGGCAGATCAATATCTCTCAGCATCTTTCCGACCACGACCGCCATTGGGTGCACTTTCTCTTCGACGATCGAAAACTCGCCTTTGCGTAATTTCAGCAGGGTCATCATATCCCCAAGCGACATTTCCTCGGCGATAAGTTTTGCCAGGATGTCAGATTGGCTCAAGGCCACATCCACGCCCATCTCGGGGGTAAATAGCCAGACATTTTTGGGATTATTGACCCGCGCAATGATGCGCGGCACTCCAAACTCAAAACGCCCAAGTGTGGTGATGACCAGGTTGTCCTCATCCTCACCCGTGACGGCTGCCAACACCTGCGCATGCTCAACCCCAGCACCTTCCAGCACGCTTGGCGAGCTGCCATCCCCGGAAACGATGACCTCCTCGGGCAATTCATCTCGGAGTCGTTCCAGTACCGCTGGACGGTCCTCGATTAGCCTAACTTGATGTCCACCGCTTATTAATTGGCTGGCAAGCTGCGAGCCAGTCTTACCACCACCGACAATAATGACAAACATCCTACCCTCCTTCCATTAATCCTAACAGTGTTTTAAAGCGTTCCAATGCCAAGGCCAGGATAGCGACATGGACCACATCGCCTTCTTTGAACTGACTGCCCAATGTGGGAATGAACGCAGCCCCCTGGCGAGTTATGGCAACAACCTCGATCTCGCTCGAAACCGTCAGGTCTTTCACCATTCGTCCAACCAGGTGTGATGGGATGTCGATATTGACCAGGCTCACCTCTCCGCTGCCAAAGCTGATAATGGGGTCCAATTCAGCCGAAGTGAGTAGCTCGCGCAGGCGCTCGGCTCCCCAGGTGGTCGAGGAGATAGTTAACATTCCCAACCGGCGATAAATTTCCGCCCGTTGTGGGTCAAACAAGCGGGCAACCACACGCGGTACATGGAATATGTTATGGGCAATGCGCGCTGCTACAATGTTTGCATTATCCGATGAGCTGGCCGCTGCGAAAGCATCGGCTTGTTCGATCCCGGCTTTTATCAACACCTCCCGGTCGAAACCTACTCCGGTAATCCTTTGCCCTTTAAAATTAGGTCCCAGGCGTGCCAGAGCCCTGGCATCGTAATCGATCACCGCCACTTGATGACCTTCATCGACAAGCAAACGGGCAAGCTGCTCCCCGACACGACCGCATCCTATAATTATCACTTTCATGTTTCCTCCTTGCTCACAGAACTATTGATCACTTGTTGTAAAAAACGTTCACGCCAGCGGACGAGCCACTTACGGATCCAATCCAGGCTGTAAATAATCAATGGGAAGGTGAATAACCCAATCCAGAGTACAGGTGGTAAGGCGATGTGGTCAAACAAATTAGCCAATGGGCGGAAATAAATCAGACCCAACAAGATGGCTAGCTCTATAACAATTCCGCGTAGCAGAGTAGGATTACTCAGCCAACCGAGGGAACGCCCGCGATTACGCTCGGTGCGACAAGCAAATGCATTTCCAACTTGCGCCATAACCACTCCCGCATAATAAACCGTAATTGCTAGGTTGTGCTGATCTGAGTGCGGGAGATAAGAAAAAATCATCGCATGCAAGGATTGAAATAAGGGTATATCTACCCAATTATTGATGAAGTAGAAAGCCACAAAGCACAACACAGCCTCAAGTAATCCCAGCCACAGAAAGGCACGCCGTAGCAAGCTGCCATCCACCAGGGGCTGTGATTTACGCCTTGGTGGGCACTGCATCACATCCGGCTCAGGGTTTTCGCTCCCCAGAGCCAGGGCAGGGAAAAGGTCCGTCCCCAGGTCAATCGCCAGGATTTGTTTGACTCCCAAGGCAAGCGGCATCACCTGTGGGGTTAGCAGGGCGGTCAGGATGAATGGCAATAATTCAGGCACATTGCTCGAAAAGATATAGGTGGTGAACTTCCGTAAATTATCGTATACCGTTCGCCCCTCTTCGATCGCGCGTGCGATGGTGGAAAAATTATCGTTGGTGAGGATGACGTCGGCTGCTTCTTTGGCCACATCAGTCCCCACCAGACCCATCGCCACCCCCACGTCCGCCTTACGTAGCGCGGGTGCATCATTGACCCCGTCGCCGGTCACCGCTACCACCTCACCCTGAGCCTGGTAGGCAGCCACCAGACGCAATTTATGCTCAGGTGCCATGCGGGCAAAAATCACTTCTTTTTCCAGCATTCCCTGAAGCTCAATATCGTTAAGCTGTTCCAATTCTGCCCCCGTCAGGATTAGTGGATTCGGTGTCGTGAGCATGCCGATACGTCGAGCTAATGATTCTGCCGTCAGTCCGTAGTCACCTGTGATCATCACCATACGCACGCCGGCTTGCCGGCATGTGCTGACCGCCTCCGTCACCTCTGGGCGGGGAGGATCCATCATGGCCGTTAACCCCAGGAAGACCAGATTCACCTCAACTCTCTCTGCCGTATAGCTGCCAACCCGTTGAGGTAGCTCATGATATGCCAGAGCCAGCACACGCAGGGCACCACGGGCGTAATCGTCGTTGGCTGATAAGATCCGTGTGCGCAGGCTATCACCCAACGGAATCACCTCACCATGCATGCGAATGTGGGTGCAGAGTTGCAGCACTTCGCGCGGGGCACCTTTGACAAAGGCAACTTGCTGTCCAACAGAAATATCTGGGAATAATCCATCCTGCAGCTGCACCTGGTGGATGGTGCTCATCCGTTTGCGCCGGGCATCGAAGGGGATTTCGTGAATGCGCGGCAGATTACTATTAAGCGTCTCTTCCAGTAAACCACTTTTTAACGCCACCACGCGCAGCGCAGCTTCTGTTTGGTCTCCGAGTACCGTCCAGTGGGGATGGTCTGGAGACGGTGGGCTGAGTCGAGAGTTATTGCAAAGCATGGCAGCAGTGAGTAAGGCATGTAAATCCTTTTCCACTTCCTCGCTGCCTGGGCTGGGAACAAATTCGCCCTCCGGCTCATAGCCTGTACCGGTGACGACCAGTGGTTTTCCACTAACCCATACCTGACGGACGGTCATTTGGTTTTGGGTCAGGGTGCCGCTCTTATCAGCGCAGATGATTGAGACGTGCTCCAAAGTTTCCAGGATGGAAAGCTTCTTGACCAGCACACCCTTCTGCGCCAGGCGTTGTACCGCAACTGCCAGGGATAGGGTAACTGTAGCCGGCAGTCCCTCCGGTATGGCTGCTACAATGATCCCCAAAGCCAGCAGGAAGGCTTCGTTTATACCCAGATTGACATCCACAATCCCTACCGCGAAAACGATCACCCCCAATCCCAAGGCAATCAGTGAAATCGTGCGTGTCAGGCGAAACATCTCCTGCTGTAAACGGCTGGGTTCCTCACGCACAGCCTGGGTGAGACGAACGATGCGCCCAAACTGAGTGAGCATGCCGGTAGCGTAGACTACCGCCCGCCCTGTCCCTGAGACTACCGAGGTGCCGGCAAAGACCAGGTTGGGGCGTTCCACCTCACTGATCCCTTCACGTAGCGAAGCATCGGCTGTTTTACGCGCCGGTACCGCCTCACCTGTGAGCACGGCGTTATTAGCGCGCAAGCCATATTCTTCGATCACACGCGCATCGGCTGGAATGTTATCCCCTTCTGCCAGGACAAGCAGGTCACCAGCAACCAGGTCACTGGCAGCTACTTTGACCTCCACTCCCTCGCGGATCACCCGGGCATAGCTGGGCAGCAGGTGCTGGAGTGCAGCCGTTGCCTGTTCAGCACGATTTTCTCGCCAGTAGGATAATGCCCCATTTACCAGGACTACGATCCAGATGATGATCCCCAGGGTGGGTTCGCCCAACCATAAAGCAATCCCACCCGCCACCCACAGCAAAAGTGCCATGGGGTGGGTGATGACAACCAATAGTTTTCTCCAGATGGGTTCACGCGGTGGTTCAGTAAGCTGGTTGCTACCATAAAGCGAATGCCGCTCTTCCACCTCACTAGCTGATAGACCATTGGGGGAGGTCTCCAAAGAAGTGAATACTTCGGATACTGGCAGAATGTAGATCGGATCAGAAACCATAAAAAATCGCCATGCTTATTGAAAGCATAGCGATTTTATCATAATGAGTTGATCTGCTTTGGTTGTGAGGCACTTCGGGTTAAGGGATGTGACTTTCATGCACCGGAGCAGTTTCCTTGGGCTTACCCCCCAGGCGTGGTGGTTCTTTCTTTTCCAAATATTGCGCCAGGAAAGAAGGCGCTTCTGGATGGTCAGAATGCAAAGCATGGTCATAGTCACCTGCCGGGATAGGTGGATCGTATCGCACCGGGCGACGCACACCGAGCAATTTAAAGAAATGAGTGATGGCCATAAGCACAGTATAGCGATATTCCTGCATCTTCAAGGACTGCCATTCGACAATGGAAGCCATTGAGCCCTGCACGCGCGCCTTCTCGCGCACGATGCGATGGATTTGCTTCGGTGTGCGAACACCGATCGGCGAAATCAGTAGAGCATTAGCTGCTAGGATCAACACGCTGAATGAGATTAACACCACCCAGCCGCCATCTTGCCACTTTCCTACAATTTGCCCGATGAAAACAATGCCGGAGAGAACACCTGCAAACCCGGCACCCAGGCTGCCCCATTTGCGAACACGCCCAGTGAAGTGTTGGAGGATGTGCTTGCGGATCGCGAAACCCATGACCATGATGGGCATGAACACACCCACACCGTAGTAAGGAATCGCCGCTGAGGAATTGCCCTTGACGATGAACATGATAATCATCGTTATGACATAGCTAATTGTCACAGAACGGGTAAAAGTGCCCTTTGGGTCACGATAAACAATGATCTCAGGGATTTCACCAATGGAAACATCACGCCACTCTGTGGCTTGCAGATCCTGAAATGCAGTCATGGAAGCTGCAGTCAGCAACAACACCGCCAGGATTTGATATGCCCAAAAAAGGACTATCCCGCCCGGGATTTGCGTAAAGCCGATATAAGACAGGTTTCCGACCAACGTGCGCCCAAGCGTTCCATCAAACACATCGAAGCGGATGGAAAACGCAGCCAACAGGAGCGTGGTGATACCACCATAGAACAGGAACGAGGTCTGGACAATCCGTCCGATACCCGATTTTCCGCTGTAGAATTCCCATAATTTCTTCCAGCGTGGTAAGCGCTTTTTACCCCAGGCGATAATCCCGGCATCCTCATTCTTGACGAACTGGATACCGTTCGACATGGCTTCCAGACCACTCAAAGCCACCAAGCCCTTCATCGATGCAGTGAGCAAGTGATATAGCGCCTGACCTAAAGGTACTGCTTTAGAGGGTTCTGTGATTGGCACCGCTGGTACACCATTAAAGTGAGCCAGGAATAAACCACTTGCCATGGTGATGGTCAGCAGGATAAAGATACCCAACATGGTGAATGCAACTCTCCCCGATTCTCCGCGTCCACGAATGGTCAGGAACCAATTAATGGTGACCAGAGCCGCACCGATGAGGAAATGCCAAATCCAGGGTATTCCTGTGGCACCACGCAGGGATAATGCCTGGTCAACCCCAGATAGGGTAGATACAACGATAGTGAAAATATAATCCTGGATCAGCACGACAGCAACGACCAGGCTGATCCCGGCTGACAAATAGCGCATCGATGCAGTATAGGATCCACCACCCTCGTTGAAGACACCCAGCGAATACATGTAGAGAAAACCAAAAACTGCATTGGCTACCGCGATGACCGCCACCGCAATATAGCCCCATTTCTGCAGCCCATACGGGTGAAGAGCGCTCATCATCTCGCCTGTAGCATAGTAGAACGAGGTGAAGTAATCCACTCCGAAAAGCGCCACGGCAGCTAATAAGCCAATTTGCCCGGCGCCATGGACGTGCGCATCCTCAGCCCGCTCGCGCGGCGATACACGGTACACTAAATAAGCAATCACAATCAATAAACCAATTGAAAACAACATTCGATTACCTCAAAAAAGCCTGTTCCAGTTTGCTAAGCTGTGACAAAAGATGCCTGCGCGTGGATTGGCTGAAATGTATATCCTGTGCGACCTTAGCTCCCTGATGTTGCACTGCTAGTACCACAAATGCCGGTACAAACATGATCCGCCCTGCTGGGATCACCTCAAAGTTACACTCTTCCATCGCCAGAGTCTGGTCATTGAAATATGGCAAGCTCAACCTTAACCCGCGATCCAATTTATGCTCAGCAACACGGCGATTGATCGTCTGAATAATTTGCTGCGACTGGAATTGAGCTAAAGCCCGTCCCTGGTTGACCAATTGCCCAAGCATGCCATAACGCTTCTGCTGGCATGTTTCATCCGCAATCATGTAGGGAGCGATCATGAGGGCAGTATTTAAGATTGCCAGATAATGCTGCATGGAAGCGATGTGGGCTTCGGCTTCACGAACCGAACCGAGCAGCAGATGCCCCTGACTGTCGAAGGCGACCCATTGCGGCAGATAGAAACGACGGGCGGCTTCCACGTAGGGCACCAATACCTCACCACCTTGCTCGCCTGCCTGGGTTACCTTTGCATACGCACCTATCTGTCCAGCGATTATAGAGATATGATCGAAATCACCTTCCACAGGCTGGTTGGGGATATCATCACCATCTACGCTGGCATAAATTACCGATCTCCCTGCAGGCAGCATGTTATAAATCATGTGAATGGCAATTGCATATTGAAGCAATATCGCACTGACGGAAACCGCCTGATTCGACGAGTGTTCCAGTTCCGAGAGGCGTTGGCAAAGCGCTGTGCGTAGATCAGGATAGGTCAATCGCAACAATCGCCTTCCCACGACTTGTTCACGGTTGTCAATTGGAATACTTTCAACTTCCATCGCACTTTCCGAGGCCAGCAAGCAAGCTACATGCTCAGGCAGAACAAAGTGAACCCGGGGCAAACCCTGAATAATTGCCTCAGCCAATGCCGATGCTTGAATGCCAAAATATTGTTGTACCAGCATGGGTTGTGCCTGGAACAGGTTTTGATAGGCCTGGTATTCTTGCCGTAACCGACTTGTCGTGTTATCGGCAAGCTCAGGAGAGGATAGTTTTAATAAAAGGGATTGCTCTAGCATATATTTCTCCTGGCAAATAGGCGTCTGAACCAATTTTTGCGACATTATCATTGTATCGACCCGAAATAAAATGGAGACAAAAATTTGAAGCAAAGGCGTTAAAAAATAATAAAGACCTTCTTTCACAATAGAAGGTCTTTATTTCGCCAGATTAGGATATTTTTATGGTTTTGGGGGTTCGTCATCCCCCGGACCGGTCTCTTTGGGTTTACCTCCCAGGCGAGGTTCTTCCTTATTATCTTTTAAATACTGTTCAAGGAGCGAAGGAGTATCGGGATGATCTGAGGATAATACCTCATCATAATCCCCAGACGGGGCAGGAGGCTCAAAGCGTGCCGGTCTGCGCACGCCGAACAATTCAGCAAAGCGGGCAATACCAATGAGCAAGCGGTAACGATATTCCTGTGTTCGTAATGATTGCCATTCCACGATGTTACCCATCGGTCCCTCGACGCGTGATTTTTCACGTATGATACGATGGATTTGTTGAGGGCCCCGATAGCCTGCTGGTGAGAGCAAAATGGCGTGTGCAATCAAAATCAGCACACTGAGAGATATCAAGACCACCCAGCCACCCTCGGTCCATTTACCGGCGATCTGACCAATAAAGACAAGCCCTGCCAATACCGCCGCTACCGTTGCACCCAGGCTACCCCAGGTGCGGGCACGACCGGTCGTGTTCTTCAGGATATGCTGACGGATCGCCAGTCCCATCGCCATAATGGGCAAGAACACTCCTACCCCATAAAAGGGGATGGCCAGACTTACCTTTCCGCGCACCAGGAACTGGATCAATATAGCTGCCAACAAAGCCGCAGTTACTGGACGGGTAAAGGTCCCTTTCGGATTGCGGTATACCACGATTTCCGGTATCTCCCCAATCGCCACATTGCGCCATGCCATGGCTTGCAAATCCTGATAAGCTGTCATTGAGGCGGCTGCCAATAAAACAACTGCCAGGATTTGATAAGCCCAGAACAAAATTGTCCCACCTGGAAGTTGCCCAAATCCAATAAATGACAGGTTTCCGACAATACTTCGTCCATTCGTGCCATCAAATACATTGAAGCGAATTGAGAAATAAGTCAATATAAATGTAGTCAAACCACCATAAAACAAGAATGAAGTCTGGACAAAACGCCCGATCCCCGACTTGCCGCTATAGAATTCCCATAGTCCTTTCAGCTTAGGTAGACGGCGCTTCCCCCATTTGACGATCCCGGCATCATCATGTATAACAAATTGGATGCCATTGGACATGGCTTCCAAACCGCTTAATGCCACCAGCCCTTTCATGGAGGCAGTCAACAAATGATAAAGCGCCTGTCCAATACTCACCGTTTGGATGGGTTCAACGGTCGGAGAGGCCACCTTTAGAGGATTTGCTATGATCAGTCCAACCGTCATGGCGATCGTAAGCAGGATAAATACACTCAATAGTGTGAAAACGACCTGAGCCGATTCCCCCCGCCCACGAATGGTCAGCCACCAGGTAACTCCCGCCAGGCTGGCACCGATAAGGAAATGCCAGATCCATTGAATGCCGGTTGCATCGCGCAGTGAAAGTAACTGGTCAACCCCAGAGAGGGTGGATACCACTATGGTAAAGATATAATCCTGGATGAGCACAACTGCCACGATCAGGCTCAAAGAAGGTCCCAGGTAACGCATGGCAGCTGTAAATGACCCACCGCCTTCGTTAAAGACCCCCAACGAATACATATACAGCGCCCCGAAGACGAAGTTCGCCAAAGCAATGACAGCCACCGAGATGTAAGCATACTGCTGTAAGCCATAGGGGTGTAGGGCGGTCATCATCTCGCCCGTGGCGTAAAAGAAGGAAGTGAAGTAATCCACACCGAAGAGCGCTACTGCCGCCAACAAACCAACCTGCCCGGCACCATGCACGTGGGCATCTTCTTCCCGCTCACGGGGGGCAATTCTATAAGAAAGAAAAATGACAACTGCTAAAAGCAGGATTGAGAACAACATCGTATTGACCGATCTTCAGGAAGTAGCCATAGAGTCATGCTATTTATTAAATGCCCTTTCCAGCATGCTTAACTCTGCTAGCAGATGTTTACGAGTGGATTGGCTCAGGCGTGTGTCTTGTGCGATCTTTGCTTCCTGCTCACGCGCTGCCCTCACCACAAACGCGGGCACAAACATGATCCTCCCGGCTGGGATCACTTCGAAGCTGTAGTCCTCCATCGTCAAAGTCTGGTCATTGAAATACGGCAGACTCAGACTCAAACCTCGGTTTAAGTCATGTGATGATGCCCGCCTCTGGATCGTCCTGATGATCTCTTGCACTTCATAGCGTGCCAGAGCCCTTCCCTGGTTCACCAGCTGCCCCAAAATTCCATAGCGTTTGCGCTGATATTCCTCGTCCGCCACCATATAAGGTGCCATCCCGACAGCCGCATGCAATATCGACAAATATCGCTGCATGGAGGCAATATCCGCTTCCGCTTCATTCACGCTTCCCACCACTAAATGCCCTTTATCATCAAACGCGACCCATTGCGGCAGGTAGAAATGCCGTGCGGCCTCCACGTAGGGCACCAGCAGCTCACCTCGCCCTTCCTCACCTCGAGCCTCTTCCATGACGACCGCATCTGTCGCAGCGGTGATGGCTGACTCTGGCTCTAAGTCGCTCTGCACCGGAATACTGGGGATTTCTTCTCCTTCCGCCACTGCGTACTGCACCGTCCTCCCCGATGGCAGCATATTATGCACCATATGCCTGACCACAGCATGCCGTAGCAGACCTGCACTTACCGCGACTGACCGGTTCGTGGATTGTTCCAGCTCTCCCAAGCGTAATCGCAATGCGGTACGCAGGTCGGTGCGCGTCAGCCGGTCCATCAAGCCACCCGTCATCTGCTCACGCGACTCTGTGGGTACGATCGCAGCTCTGGCATCCGCTTCTTGTTTTTGCAACACCACCCGGTCCGGCAAGGTGAAACGTACCTGCGGTAAACCCTGAATGACTGCCTCTGCCAGCGAGGAAGCCTGCGTTTCCAAGAAACGCTGCACCAAGGGTAGCTGCACCTTGAGCAGCTCCTGGTAACCAAGATATTCCTGCCGTAACTGGCTTATCGCACTGTCCGCTAGTCCCGGGTAAGGGTCCGATAATTTCGTGGGTCGTGATTTATCTGCCATACCTTCTCCCAAACTAGACAATTGTACACTACTCTATATTTCAAACATATCTTCAAAATGAATTGGTTTATTCGTCCACCATGAAGCGGTACCCGATACCCGGTTCATTCCGAATAATACATGGGTGGTCGGGATCCTCTTCCAATTTCTTACGCAGCTGGCGTATATACACTCGCAGATATTCCACCCGGTCGGCTTCCGCTGGTTCCCATACATGCGATAAGATGGATTGGTTCGTGAGCACTCGACCGGCATTGGCTGACAGGTAAGCCAACAGCTTGAACTCCGTGGCAGTCAGCTTAACCTCTTCACCATTACGGGTAACGATGTGCAGGGCAAGGTCGATCACTATCGCCCCTGCGGTAATGATCTGGCTTTTTTGGCTGCCAAGCGTTTGTGCCGAGTGGCGCAGCGCCACCCGGATGCGTGCCAAAAGCTCCTCGATGCCAAATGGCTTGGTAAGGTAGTCATCGGCCCCCTTATCCAGGGCGATGACTTTCTCCCGCTCGCTTTCGCGTACCGAAAGGATGATGATCGGCACTTGGGTCCATTCGCGAAGCCGCGCACACACCTCTATTCCATCCATATCTGGCAGGCTCAGGTCCAGGATGATCAAATCAGGGGGTTGGGCCGCCGCCAGCGCTAAGCCCTCTTCACCCCGGCTGGCTACACTTACCTTGAACTGTTTGGCGGTCAGGATGGTGCGCAACGCCCGCAGTATCTGCGCTTCGTCATCGATAACCAGGATATGAGGTTGGGTGCTCATTCGTCAACCATCTCCTGCCCGGCTTCCAGTGGAAAACCCTCCCAGGATAAAGGCAAAGTGAAATGAAAGGCAAAGCCCCTGTCAAGGTTTTCCGCCCAGATATGCCCACCATGTGCTTCGATAATCCCTTTACAAATACTTAACCCCAATCCGGCGCCAGTCACGCGGTCCGCAGCCGTAACCCGATAGAACTTGTCGAAAATGCGCTCGAGATGTTCTGTGGCAACATGCGGGCCCTGGTTCCTAACCGTCACCTGCATCAAATTTCTATTCACTGGATGGGCATGAATGGCAATCGTCGTGCCTTCAGGCGAGTATTTTGTGCTGTTACTGATCAGGTTAATAAATACCTGCTCAATTTGAAAATAATCCACCGGTACCAGCGGCAGATCTGCCGAAACCTCCGCTTCCACAACATGCTTCTCAGTTTGCTGGCGAGTAAGGTCAAGGGCGCTGGAAAGGATCTCTGCCAATGAATTCCAGCTACGCTCTGGTTTTAAGGCACCTGCTTCAATGCGCGACATATTGAGCAAATTACCAACCAGCTGGTTCAGGTGATCCGTTTCTTCTTCCACAGCTGCCAATAAATCCGCACGCGCTTCTGTGTCCCATTCCACCGCCCCGCTACGCAAGCTGGTGACCGCAGCCTTGATAGTCGCTAAGGGTGTCCGTAGCTCGTGAGAGACGGAGGATAGCAGGGAAGATTTAAACCTGTCACTTTCCTCCAGCAGCCGCGCCCGTGAAGCCGCCTGCGATAAGCGCACGCGCTCGAGTGCTAACACTCCCTGACTGGCGAAAGTGTGCAGCAGGCGTTCCTCCGCCGGGCTGAGGGTGGATGCTTCCCGCCAAATCTTGATCTCGCCCAGAAAGCCACGTGCGGACTGCAACGGGGCTAGAAAGGTAGGGGGGTCTTCCAGTGCCTGGGCCGGCAGTGAGTGATCCTCTAACCTTACGTGATGTACCGGTATGCTCCCCTGTGCTTCCACCAAGACGTCTACGCGTCCAGCATGGAAGGTAATCAGGGTCTGTTCCGCCAGGGTAGATACGATTTCTTGCTCATCCTGTAAACCCGCCAGATGCATGATCAGCTCATACAAGTGAATGGCTTCATGCTCGCGAGCGTGGGACTCTGCGAGGCTTTTGCTCACTCTGCCAACCAATTGCCCGACGGTGATCGAAACACCCAAAAAGACGATCAACACCAGCAAGTCTTGTGTACGGTGTACGAGCAATGTATAGTAAGGCGGCACGAAAAAATAGTTCAATGCCAGAAATGAAGCCAGGGCCACCAGCGCACCAGGACCTAATCCCCATAAAACCGAGCTTAATACAACCGGCAACAGGTAGAGTAGCGATAGGATGGTGTGGTCCTGCCCCCCCTCGGTTCGGAAAGAAAGGAAAATCAGGGTGAAAATTGCAGTCACCAAGATAGCTAGCAGGTATTTCAACCCGCGGAAGGGCTTAAACCTTCGGAAGGGATTCAGACGCATCATTACGGCAATTATAACTTCAGGGGAGAAATATTACCCCAGAATTACTCAGGGAGTGACTCGGCAAATAATCCAAGCTGGGTATATGTACACAGGTATGATAGATTACAAGGGATAAGGGTATAATTTCACAGATGACCGACTACCACTTTTACCACCTCATTGAAGTTCGCTACGGCGATCTCGACCCGCAAGGGCATGTCAATAACGCAAAATTTCTGACATATATGGAACAAGGCCGCGTTTTTTACCTCAAACAACTTAAATTATGGGAAGGTGGTTCATTTATAAATCTCGGCATCATCCTGGCCGATGTTCAAATGACCTTTCGAAAGGCGATCCAATTTGGCGATCCAGTACGGGTAGGTGTGCGTATCTCCCGCATTGGTAACAAGAGCATGACCTCAGAATATCGCATTGAGGATGCGCGCGATGCCAGTGAATTTGCCACCGGGTCAAGTGTGTTGGTGGCATATGATTACCACAACAATCGTTCTGTATCCATCCCCGAGGAGTGGCGCAAGGCAATCCTGCAATTTGAGGGGTTGTTAGAGCAATAATAAACGGGCTTTTCACCCGATTTGTAATACGAGTCTACCAAGGGGTTGTACTTTACCTTGTTCTTCGAATGATAGTCTAGCTCATGGAGTCTACACATGCCACTTCCGATGATTGATTCCGAATTCTTATTATCCTTTCTCTCCGGGTTGTTGAACACCCCCAGCCCGACTGGTCTTGCCGAGCCAGGGATTGCTTTCACAGAGCATGTGCTCATGGATTTCCCCGAGTTAACCCTCAAACGCACGCACAAAGGTGCCCTGGTTGCCACCTGGATGGGTGAAAACTCGGATACGCCGCGTGCCCTGACAGCCCACGCCGATACACTGGGTGCAATGGTCAAGCAAATCAAATCCAACGGTCGCCTCATGATGACCAAGATAGGCGGTTATGCCTGGAATACGGTCGAAGGAGAGGGCTGCACGGTCTTGTCGAGCTCAGGTGAGCCGGTGCGTGGCTCCATCCTGTTTGAAATGGCATCCGGGCATGTCTACAGTACCAAGGTGAACGAGATCAAACGTGAGGATGACAACATGGAAGTGCGCCTGGACGCCCGCACCAGCTCTCAGGAGGAGACTGAAGTGCTGGGTATTCGAGTGGGCGATTTCATCACTTTTGACCCACGCGTAGAAATCACCAACGGCTTTGTACGCTCACGCCATCTGGATGATAAAGCCTGTGTGGCTTGCTTAGTGGCAGCCGTCAAGGCACTGCACGATGCCGGCCTGAAACCAGCTCAGACGTCATATTGGCACATCAGCAATTATGAGGAAGTGGGTCATGGTGCTGCCGCGGGAATCCCTGCTGAAGCAACCGAGCTTTTGAGCGTGGATATGGCTGCAGTGGGTGAAGGACAGACCTCTGACGAGTTCCACACCATCCTGTGCGTGAAAGATTCCGGCGGACCTTACCACCATGGACTGAGCCAAAAGCTGCGTCAGCTGGCAGATGAGCACGGCATCCCCTACAAAGTTGATATCTACCCCTACTATCACTCGGATGGTGAAGCGTTCTGGCTGGCAGGTGGGGATGTGGCAATTGCACTCATCGGCCCAGGGGTGGATGCCTCACATAATTACGAGCGCACCCACCTCGACGCGCTGGTGGCAACGACCCAATGGGTAGTGGCTTATCTGCTGAGTTGATTATGATTATCGACGCCACCCTCCCACCTGTTTCCCTGTCAGCTGTTCCCTCCATCGCGCGGGCGGCTGAATCATTGGGCTTCAACACCCTTTGGTCTTCAGAAACGATGCACGACCCCTTCCTGCCTTGTACACTGATCGCCGAACATACCCACCAGCTAGGCTTCGGCACAGCAGTCGCCATCGCCTTTGCTCGCAGCCCGGCAACGCTGGCTTACACAGCCTGGGATTTGGCTCAAGCCTCAGGTGGGCGCTTCATCCTGGGTTTGGGGACTCAGGTGAAAGCGCATATTGAGCGACGTTTTGGGATGCCCTGGCCTGAATCGGTGGTAGGCAAGCTACGCGAGCAGATCGATGCAGTGCGTGCCTTTTGGAATACCTGGCAGACCAACCAGCCGCTTAATCACCGCAGCGAGCATTATAAGCTGAACCTGATGTCACCCTTCTTCAATCCAGGCCCAATCAAATTTCCCGATATTCCCATTTACATCGCCGGGGTCAATACTGGGCTGGCTAAGCTGGCTGGCGAGACGGCGCAAGGCTTCCATGCCCATCCCTTCCACACTCCAAAATATCTGCGTGAGGTAATTTTGCCCGCTATCCAACAAGGAGCTGTCAAGGCTGGGCGAACAAGAGCTGATATTAAAGTTTCCACATCGGCTTTCGTGGTGACCTCGCCAGAAGAAGAGACCTTCGTGCGTGCTCAGATCGCTTTCTATGCCTCTACTCCCTCTTACCGACCGGTGATGGAATTGCACGGCTGGGAAGATACTGCCAGGCAGCTATCCGCTTTGGCTGCCCACGGATCTTGGATAGAGATGCCCGGGCTGATCAGCGATGACCTTCTCCACGAGTGTGCAGTTATTGCTCCTCCAAGCAAATTGCCCGCCGCTCTCCTCGAACGTTACCACGGACTGGTGGATCGCCTTGGGATATACATCCCTTTCATGCCGGGTGAGCGTGATGAGCTCTGGAAAAATTTATTACACGGCGTATAATCTTTGATTAATGGAAGACAAAGCCCATTATGCAAATCTCCGTAATCGCATGGTCAACGAGCAGATCATCTCGCGTGGCGTCCATGACGAGCGACTATTGGATGCACTACGCCATGTACCACGTCATTTGTTTGTCCCTGAGGAATACGCCCATATTGCCTACTCGGATAGCCCACTGCCCATCGGGCATGGTCAAACTATCTCACAACCATATATCGTAGCCTTGATGACCGAGCTCCTGGAGCTGGAGGGGGAGGAAAACGTGCTGGAGGTAGGCACGGGTTCAGGCTACCAGGCAGCTTTATTGGCATATCTAGCCCGGCAGGTCCACACTATAGAACGGCATGCGGCGCTGGCAGAAAATGCCGAAAAGGTGTTGATGGAACTAGGTTTGACCAATGTATTGGTGCACGTGGGGGATGGATCTTTGGGTTTGCCCCAATATGCTCCTTATCATGCAATTATGATTACCGCTGCCGCGCCCCGCGTCCCGCAACCTGTGTTCGATCAATTGGTTGAGGGTGGGCGGTTGGTGCTGCCTGAGGGCGGGGCGGGTGGACAGATGTTAGACCGTTGGCGCAAA
>Ga0153916_10000810_pt1 | contig 21661 bp, 19 predicted proteins | sample Opewatmetagenome_FD_109642 | JGI IMG/M metagenome (GOLD analysis project Ga0153916, IMG submission 109642) | Freshwater wetland microbial communities from Ohio, USA - Open water 3 Core 3 Depth 4 metaG | ecosystem: Environmental > Aquatic > Freshwater > Wetlands | place: USA: Ohio, Lake Erie...
CACGCAGTTGAAAGACCCCTGGAAGGAATTCAACAAGAAGAAATAGCCGAGAGACGCGACCCGCGCCGCCGCCGCGCGTCCGCAAACGAGATGCATGGACGTTTTTTTGTCGTCGCTGGTAAGCGTCGCTTTCCACGGGATCGCCTACGGCATGATCCTGTACGTCATCTCGGTCGGCCTGTCGGTGACGATGGGGCTCATGGGGTTCGTCAACCTCGCCCACGGCGCGTTCGCGATGGCGGGCGGCTACGTTCTCACTTCGGTTATCAGCAGATTCGGCCTGCCTTTCCCTTTGGCGCTCGCGCTCGCCTTCATCGTCGTGGCGGCGGCGAGCGTGCTGCTCGAGCGATGGTTTTACTCCCGGCTCTATGACGCCGGCGAACTCGAGCAGGTGTTGTTCACCATCGGCTTGATTTTCATGGCGGTGGCGGCGGCGCAAGTGGCCTTCGGCATGTTGCAGCGGCCGGTGCTTTTGCCGCCTTACCTGAAAGGCCAGATTTCTGTGCTCGGCCGAGATTTCCCGGCCTATCGCGTGTTTCTCATTGCCGTCAGTAGCGCTATGATCGCGGCGTTATGGTTCGGCGTGGAGCGCACCCTGTGGGGCGCGATGGTGCGCGCGGCGGTCGATAACCGCGCCATGGCGCAATCGATCGGCATCAATACGCGGCGGTTGTTCACCCTGACTTTTGCGCTAGGTAGCGGCCTCGCCGGGTTGGGCGGAGCGCTCGGCGCCGAGATTATCGCCATCCAGCCGACCTATCCGTTCGAGCACCTGCCTTATTTTTTGATCGTCGTAGCCGTGGGCGGGCTGGGAAGCCTGCGCGGCCCATTCGCGGCGGCGTTGCTGATCGGCGTCAGCGACACCGCCTGCAAATATTGGTTGCCTCAGTTCGGCGCGTTCTTTATCTATGTCGCGACCATTTTTCTGCTCCTGTGGCGGCCCGCCGGTTTATTCGGGAGGCGTGTATGACGCGCGCGGTCGGATACGGCGCCGATCCGCGCATTCGTTTCGCCGAGTGGCTGCCCTGGCTCGCCGCGGTCGCGGCCTTCTTCCTGTTGCCCGACTATTTGCCGCTCGGCGCGCGCATTTTGACTTATATCCTGTTTGCGTTATCGCTCGATCTGATCCTCGGCTACGCCGGCATTATCACCCTCGGCCACAGCGCGTTTTTCGGGCTTGGCGCTTATGTTGCCGGTATCCTCGCAGCCAAGCTGGGAGTCACCGATCCGCTGCTGCTGCTGGCGGCCGCGGCTGGCGCGGCCGGCGCGCTCGGCATTGCCACCGGCGCGGTGATTCTGCGCACGCATGGTCTCACGCAACTGATGCTCACGCTGGCGATCGCCGCGGTCTGCCTCGAAATCGCCCATAAGGCAACGTCGGTCACTGGCGGGGCCGACGGTCTTTCCGGCGTCGCCATCGCGCCGATTTTCGGCGCGTTCAAGTTCGACTTGTACGGAAAAACTGCGTACCTGTGGTGTCTTGCTTTGTTGTTCGCCGGCTGGTGGGTTACACGAAAAATGATTTATTCGCCGTTCGGCGCGACCTTGTGCGGCATTCGCGAAAACATCGTGCGCATGCACGCGATCGGCGTGCCGGTCTATCGCCGCTTGCTCACGGCCTACGCCGTTTCGGCGATGCTCGCGGGACTTGCGGGCGCGCTGCTCGCCGAGACCAATCAGTTCGTTGGCCTGAACGTGCTCGGCTTCGAGCCATCGGGCGAGCTGATGGTGATGCTGATCCTCGGCGGCGTCGGCAGGCTCTACGGCGCGTTCGTCGGGCCGCTCGTGTATCTGATCGCGCAGGATTTTCTCGCCAAGCAGTTTCCCGAATATTGGTACTTCGGCATCGGCCTGATGCTCGTGCTCGTTGTTTTGTTCGCCCGCGGCGGCATTCTCGGCATCGCCGACGCCATCGTCGCGCGGGCGCGTAGGTACGTATGAGCGCGGCGCTGGAGACCCGCGACCTATGTAAGAGCTTCGGGGCGCTGAGGGTCGCCGAGCATATCAGCTTTCGCCTTGAGGCCGGCGCGCGCCACGCGCTGATCGGACCCAATGGCGCCGGGAAAACGACTTTTGTCAACATGCTCACCGGTCTGCTGCCGCCGTCTGCGGGCCGGATTCTGCTCGGCGGCGAGGACATCACGCGGCTGACGCAAGCGGCGCGGGTGAAGCGCGGACTCGGGCGCACGTTTCAGATCAATACTCTATTCCGTGACATGAGCGTGCTGGACAACGTTGCGCTTGGCGTGGCCGAACGCCAAGGCATGGCTGGGCGTGTCTGGCATCCCGCGAGCCGGCATCATCACGTGCGCGAAGAAGCCTTGGGGCTGCTTGAGACGCTCGGGCTAGCGGAGGATGCCGGGAAACGCGTTGTTGATCTCCCCTACGGCAAGCAGCGGTTGGTTGAAATCGCCATCGCGCTCGGGCTCAAACCGCGGGTGCTGTTGCTGGACGAGCCCGCCGCCGGCGTGCCTTCGCTCGAATCCGGGATGATTCTGCGGGCGCTCGACCGGCTGCCGGGAGAAATCGCGGTTCTTATCATCGAGCATGACATGGACGTCGTGTTTCGCTTCGCGCAGCGCATCACCGTTCTGGTCGAGGGCAAAGTGCTGTGCGAAGGGACGCCGCCCGAGATCACCGGCGATGCGCGCGTGCAGCGCGTCTATCTCGGAGAGCGATATGGGTAAGGCGTTAAAGCTCACCCGCGTTCGCGCGGGCTACGGCCCCACCGTCGTGCTCGAGGATGTCGATCTGTCGTTGCCCGAACACGGCTCGCTTGCCGTACTCGGAAGAAACGGCGTGGGCAAAACCACGCTGCTCGCCACGATCATGGGACATACCAGGTTCCACGCGGGGAGCATCGAGTATCAAGAGCGGCCGATTATGCGCTTGCCGGTCTATGAGCGCTCGCGACTCGGCATTGGCTACGTGCCGCAGACGCGCGACGTGTTCCCGTCGCTTTCGGTCGAGGAAAATCTGCGGGTGGCGGCGCTCCCCGGGCGCTGGACGGTGGACCGCGTCTACGAGCTGTTTCCGCGCCTGGCGGAACGGCGCCGTCACATGGGCAATCAGATCTCCGGCGGCGAACAGCAGATGCTGGCCATCGGCCGCGCGCTGATGGGTAGCCCTTCACTGCTGCTGCTTGATGAGCCGCTCGAAGGGCTCGCGCCGATGATCGTCGATGTTCTGCTGAAAGTCGTGCAGCGGCTCATTCGCGAAGAGGCGCTTGCCGTTATCCTGGTGGAACAGTCGGCAAAGCTCGCCCTCGGAGTCGCCACCGAGGCGCTGGTGCTAAGCCGCGGCCGCGTAATTCACCATGGGCCGAGCGCCGAGTTGCTAGCCGATCCGGCGCGCCTCACGAACCTGGTCGTGGCGGGATGAGGGATGAAGGATGAGGGATGAAGGATGAAGTCTTGGCCCCGCCGGATCGGTCGGGTTTTCATCCTTCCGCCTTCATCCTTTCGCCTTTTTGTCAGACCCTGTGCATGCCGCCGCCTTCGGGCGGTTTCGGCTGGTCTCGGCCGGGCAGCCAATCCACGTCCTTGCGCGGGCTGTTGCCTTTGACCAGGAACTTCGCGCGCCCCATGTTCTCGAACTCGATCTCGATGGTGTCGCCGGAATTCACCGGCTTGAGCCCCTCGTGGAAAGTGCCGGTGGCGACGATATCTCCCGGACTCAGCCGGACGAACTTGCTCAGCCAAGCGATCTGGTTGGAAATCTTATGCGCCATGGCGCCGGTATTATAATTTTGCCGCGGCTCGCCGTTGGTCCATGACTTGACGACTACGTTGTGCGGGTCGGGGATTTCATCCTTGGTGATGATCCAAGGACCGCAGCAGCCATGTGAGCCTTGACCTTTGCCGACGAACTGGGTGCGGCGCAGGAGTCCGCGCGTCGAGATATCGAAGGTGGGCACGTAGCCGAAAACATAATCCAGCGCCTTGTTTTCGGGAACGTTCTCGGCCGTCTTGCCGATGACAAAGGTGAACTCCGCTTCGGGCTGGTAGACGACGCAAGCGGGGATATCCCTCAATTCGACGGCTTCGCCCGGCCCGACCAGGTCGGGGGATTTGTAAAAATACTCGTTGGGGAAATTATCCGCCGTGCGTCCCGGCCGGTCGATGTAATTGCTGAACGCGGCGAGAAACTTGCCGGGCCGGGCGAGAGGGCTGCGCAGTTCCACGCCGCTCAGCGGCACGCCCTCCTGGGCCGCCAAAATTTTCTCAAAGCGGCGGCGGTACTTGCGCCAGCCTTCGATGATCTCTTCCATCACGCGCTGCGGCCCCTTGGCCTTGCGCGCGCTGACGGCGTCGCTCACGTCGACGACCCGGTCGCCGTTCTTGATGACGCCGATGCGGTCGTCGTTGAATCGTAGGATTTTCACCTTGCGCTCCTCCCCCAAAAAATTGCGCCTATCATTGCGACAAGCGCCCGGCGTTGTCAAACCGCCTGCGCCGGCGCGGGGCGCGACCTTCACGCTCATTCTTCCCGGGTCCCGATGAGACGAACCGGCATGAACCCAAATTCCGCAGTTGAGAATCGGTCGTCCAGTCGGCAAGGGGTAAGCCCGGAGCGGTGAAGCCACCCGACTGTGCAGTTTCAAAGTCTAATTTTATCCTCCGCTCGCCGCTAACAATTCCCCTGTGCCCTAACAGCATGCACCGAAGTCAGATCACTGCTCGGAGGTAGAGGCCTATTGGCTTTACCGCGGAGGGCTTGCACCTTGCGGCGCTACATACTTTCAACTGCGGAATCCGGGATGAACGACAGCGCTCTTTTCAATGCGCCGCCGTTGGTGTAAGCGATAACCTGGAGGACGTTATGCTACTGATCAACAACCAGGAAGTGGAAAAGCTCTTCGACATGAAAGCCTGTCTCGAAGCGCTCGAGGACGGCTACGATGATCTGCTCAAGGGCGACGCGGTGTACCGGCCGCGCTTGGACCTGTGGATGCCCTGCGAGCGGCCCGACGGTTATTACCGCTGGGGCACGATGGAAGGGGCGAGCCGCAAGATCGGCGTGTTCGCGATTCGGATGAAATCCGACGTCGTCTACTGGCCCAACGGCGAGACCGAAGAAAAATATTGCATGCAGCCGGGCACCTGGTGCGGGCTGGTGATGGTCTTCAGCGTGCGCAACGGCGAGCCGCTGGCGATCATCAACGATGGGCTATTGCAACATATGCGCGTGGGCGGCTGCGCGGGTTTGGGCGTGAAATATCTCGCCCGCGAAGACGCATGCGATGTCGGCATCTTCGGCTCCGGCGGCATGGCGCGGAGTTACTTGGAAGCGTTCTACGAGGTGCGCAAACTCAGGCGCGTTCGAGTCTACAGCCCGACCAAGGCGAACCGCGAGAAGTTTGCCAGGGAGATGACCGGCAAATTGGACATCGAGGTGGTCGCCGTTGACGCGCCGGAAAAAGTCGTGCGCGAGGCGGATATCGTGGCCACCTGCACCGACTCGACTCAAACCGTCTTCGACGAGCCCGCCTGGCTGAAGGAAGGAGCGCATATCACCTGCGTGCGCGCCTGCGAGGTCGGCCCCCAGGTCATCAAGCGCTGCGATCTCTCGGTCAAGCTGGGCAAAAATACCATCGAGGCGATGGACGAAGGAATGATCCGTCTCCACGGCAACGTCGGCTACATTGCCGGCCAGCCGGAAGAGCGCAGCCGTATTCCGAATCCGGCGGTGGATAATTACAAGGGCGATTACTTCAAGTACTTCATGGACGTGCGAGCCGGAAGAGTTCCCGGACGGACCAATGCCCAACAAGTCACTTTCTTCATCAATGCCGGCACCCAGGGCCTTCAGTTTGCCGCTTGCGCGGGAAGAGTCGTCGAGCTGGCGAAACAAAAAAAGCTCGGCCGGGAGCTGCCGACGGAGTGGTTTCTTCAAGACATTCGGGATTAGTTTCTAGTTCCTCGTTTCTAGTTTCTGGTTGGTGATCGAATTCTGCTCGGACCAGCATCCTCAAACTAGAAACTAGGAACTTGAAACTAGAAACTCTCAGTAACCCAGATCCTCGATCTCTTCCTCGTCCATGCCGAAGTAGTGGGCGATCTCGTGCAGCAGCGTCAAGCGGATTTCTTCGCGCAGCTCATCGGGGTTGGGAAAATCTTCCAGCAACGGCTCGGCGAATATGGTAATCTTATCGGGCAGCAGCGGCGGGTCGAGCGCCGAGCGGTCGGGCAGGGGGACGCCCTGGTAGATGCCGTAAAGCGTGTCGTCGCGCGGGTCGAGGTCTTCGGCCCGCAGGAGTTCCTTGCTTGGCCGCTTTTCGACGACGATCTCGACGTTGCGCAATTGTTCGCGAAATTCTTTGGGCAATCTGTCGATCACCCGGGCGACTTCGTTTCGGATATCGTTGTGATTCAACGCTAGCAAGTTTGTCTCAAGTGGCGCGTTCGTTCAAGGCCTGCCGGGCTTGGTTCAAGGTGGCGATGATCGCTGCTGCGGTTTTCTTTCTACACGGCTGCATGGTGCAGTGGCCGCAGCCGGCGGCGCCCACCATCGCCGACGACCTAGACCGCGAATCGTTGCGCCTCGCCATTCGCCGAAGCGTGTCCTACCTGGAGAAGCTACCGTCGGATCGTGTCGTCGGCGAACAGCCCCGGCGGTTCACCGCCGGGGAGACCCTCGCCGCCTTGCTCGCCTTTGATAGACTGCTCGATCGATGGGACTGCCGGGAGTGTTGGGCGAAAGAGCTCGAAGAGCGTTTCGAATTGATCCCCTCTTCGACGGATGCCGCGTCTCTTGACGTCCTCTTCACCGGCTACTATCAACCGGTGATCGACGCCAGCCTGTCGCCGACCGCGGAGTATCGCTATCCGATCTACGGCAAGCCCGCCGACCTGATCACGGCCGAACAGGTCACGCTGACGCCGGCGGTCAGGACCGAGATAATTGTCGGTCGGATAGACGGAGAAGATTTCGTTCCCTACTACACGCGCCGGGAGATCGATCATCTCGGCTCGCTCCGTGGCCGCGGTTACGAGATCGCCTGGCTCAAGGACCCCGTCGAGCTTTTTTTTCTCCACATTCAGGGCTCGGGAATTCTCCACTTGCCCGACGGCCGGCGCGTCGGCGTGGGCTACGCGGCGCAAAACGGCCGCGCCTACCGGAGCATCGGCAGGTTGCTGATCGACGGCGGCAAAATCCCCCAGGACGAGATGTCGATGCAGCGCTTGCGCCGCTACCTCCGAGAGCAGCCTCAGGAACAAAGTGAAATTCTCGCCTACAATGAAAGTTATGTCTTCTTCCGTTTCCTGGATGATGGTCCTTTGGGCAGCCTCGAAGTCCCCGTCACCGCCGGGCGCACGATGGCGACCGATGCGCGTCTCTTTCCCAAAGGGGCGCTCGCTTTGATCGCCACCGATAAACCGGTACTTGACGACGCCGGCCGTTTGATCCGCTGGGAGCCCTTGATACGCTTCGTCTTGAACCAGGATACCGGCGGCGCGATCCGTGGCTTGCAACGCGCGGATCTCTTTTTCGGCGCCGGTGAGCAGGCGGGCGCCGCGGCCGGTTACATGAACAGCCGGGGAAGACTTTATTTCCTGACGCTCAAGAACCAGCCGGCCGCGCCCCGCCCCTTTGACCGCATCCCGCCGCCAAGGTAACTTATGCGCAACGGGGATCGAGGATTGGAACGGCATAACGAAACGCAACGACTCAAATGGGCTCTGGCGGTCAGCTCGGTTTACTTTTTTGTCGAGCTATTGGCAGGATTTCTCACCAACAGCCTGGCGTTGCTGTCGGACGCCGGCCATATGCTCTTCGACGTCGCGGCGATGGCGCTCAGCCTGTTTGCCTTTCGCATAGCCAAGCGGCCGGCGACGCTGAACAGCACCTACGGCTACCATCGCGTCGAGATTCTCGCCGCGCTGTTCAACGGCTTGGCGCTCTGGCTGATCGTCGGGATTATCTTCGCCGCGGCGTACAACCGGCTTTTTTCCCCGCCCGAAGTCGCGAGCGGCGGCATGACCGTCGTCGCCGTGTTGGGACTTGCCGTCAATATCGCCGCGGGAATCATCCTCTACGATGCGCATCATTATAATTTGAATCTGCGCGGCGCGTTTCTCCATGTGCTCAGCGACGCCGTCGGCTCGCTCGGGGCCGTCGTCGCCGGCATCGTCATGCTCACCACCGGTTGGTATTTCGCCGATCCGCTGATCAGCATCTTGATCGGCGTGCTGATTCTTTTCTCTTCCTGGAATCTGGTCAAGGAATCCTTGAGCATCCTGATGCAGTCGGTTCCCCGGGGCATCCGGTTGGACGAGGTGCGCGAGACCATCGAGTCGGTCGAAGGCGTCGCCAAGGTCCACGACCTCCATGTTTGGGCGGTCACTTCGGGCATCTATACGCTCAGCGCCCACGCGGTGGTGGAAAACGGCGGTGATTTTCACGAAGTGCTGAACGGCATCGAAAACACGCTCAGGCGGCGGTTCAAGATCGAGCACACCACGATTCAACTGGAGCTCGAAAGCCGGGAGGAAAGGGAATTCAAGGGATTCTAACTCCGCCGATGGCCGGCATCGCGGCGAAGAGAAAGATCGTGAAGAAAAGCATCCTTATTATAATCGGCATTCTGGTCGGCGCCGTTCTGCTGGGGACGGGCTACGCGCTTTGGAACATGATCGGCGCTAAAGGCGCGATCGTCGTTTCCGGGGTCATCGAGGCGGACGACATCCACGTCGGCTCGAAGATTGGCGGACGGGTGCTCAAGGTCGTCGCGCGCGAAGGGCAAAGCGTCAAAGCCGGCGAGGTGCTGGTCCTGCTCGAACCGAGGGAGATCGAAGCGTCGTTGGCCGAGGCCCAGGCATCGCTGCGGCAGGCGGAGGCCAAGCTCGCGCTGTTGACTTCCGGTTATCGCCAGGAAGAAATCGAGCAGGCGGAAGCCGCCATGAAGCAGAGCCAGGCGGAGTTCAATCAGCTGGTGGCGGGGCCGCGCCAGCAGGAGATCGATCAGGCGCGGGCAGATTGGCTGGCGGCCAAGGCGCAGGCGGAAAATTCCCGCAAGCTCATGCGGCGCATGGAAGACCTGTCCCGGCGCGATCTCATCGCCAAGCAGGATTTCGACGACGCCCAGGCCAAAGCCGACGAGTCGGAGCAGAAAATGAAATCCGCGCGGGAGCGCTATGATCTGGTTTTGGCCGGCACGCGCAAGGAAGAAGTCGAGCGGGCGCGCCAACGGCTGGCGGAGACCGAGGCGAAGCTGCGCCAGTTGAAGAAAGGATTTCGCAAGGAAGAAGTGGCGCAGGCGAAATCGGAAGTCGAAGCGGCGCGCGCCCGGGTGGAACTGATGCGCACGCAGCTCGACGAGACCGTGATCAAGGCGCCGGTGGACGCGGTGGTCGAGGTCCTGGATCTGCAACCGGGCGACCTGGTGGGGGCGGGCAAGCCCATGGCGACGCTGCTGCGCGCCAATAGCCTATGGGTGCGTGCCTACTTGCCCGAGGAAAAACTCGGCTTCGTCAAAACCGGCGCGAAAGTGACGGTGCGCGTCGATTCGTTTCCCAATCGTGATTTCGCCGGCGTGGTCAGGCGGGTGAGCCGCCAGGCGGAATTCACGCCGCGCAACGTGCAAACGTGGGAGGAGCGCGTCTTGCAAGTATTCCAGACGGAAGTGGTCATCGACGATCCCGACCACGTTTTGCGCCCCGGCATGAACGCCGACGTAACCATACCGAAAAGTTAGCCGCAGGCAAAAAGAAAATTTAATTTTTACCACGAAGGACACGAAGAGCACGAAGTTTACATTCAAAGAAATCCGAACCCTTCGTGGCCTTCGTGATCTTCATGGGTAAACGAAAAAACATTCAGTGAGTGGCGTGATCGAGGCCCATGGCCTCACCAAGAAGTTCGGCCGATTGGTGGCGGTCGATGATGTGAGCTTCGACATCGAAGTGGGGGAAATTTTCGGTTTTCTCGGCCCCAACGGCTCGGGCAAATCGACGGTGATCCGCATGCTCTGCGGCCTTTTGCAGCCGAGCGCCGGGAGCGCGCGGCTCGACGGCCTCGATGTCGTCGAGCAAACCGAGGAGGTCAAAAGACGGATCGGCTATATGTCGCAGCGTTTCAGCCTTTACGAGGATTTGACCGTCCAGGAGAACCTCGACTTCTACGGCTCGATTTACGGCCTTGACCGCGCGGAGCTGAGTCAACGGCGCGGGTTGTTGGTGGAGCTCGTCGGGTTAGAGAACCGCACGGCGCAGTTGGCCGGCACTCTGTCCGGCGGTTTCAAACAGCGGCTCGCCCTGGCCTGCTCGCTTTTGCACCGGCCCAAAATACTTTTTCTCGATGAGCCGACGGCGGGCATCGATCCGGTGGCGCGCCGGGAGATATGGGATCTGCTCTTTCGCTTGGCGGGCGAGGGAACGACACTGTTCGTCACCACCCATTACATGGATGAAGCGGAGCGCTGTTCCCGGGTCGCCTATATTTATCTTTCGAAGCTGATCGCCCGCGGCCGGCCGCAGGAACTCAAACAACTGCCGGAGCTCACTCCAGGCGGCTCGGCGTGGTACGAAATTTTAAGCGACGAGCCGACCCGGGTGCTCGCGCTGCTGCGCCGGCACCCCGACGTGCGCGACGCCACCATCTTCGGCGAGTCGATTCATGCCCTCGCCGGCGGGGAGAGCGATGCCGGCAGCCTGGAGTCCTTCGTCCAGCAACAGGGCGTTCCACATGCGCGCTGCCGCGCCGTGTCGCCCTCCTTGGAAGACGTGTTCGTCACGCTGACGCGGCTGAGGCGCGACAACTCGCGAGGATGACGATGTTCCGCGGTCTGTGGCCCATCCTCACCAAGGAAATCATTCACATTCGCCGCGACCCGGCGACGCGTTTTGTTTTAGCCATTCCCCTGATCGAGCTGCTACTCTTCGGTTACGCCATCGATACCAATGTCAAAAATATTCCCACCGTGGTCTTCGATTTGAATCGCGACCGGGAAAGCCGGGAACTGGTGCAGGAGTTTGAAAACACCCGCACCTTTCGGATCATCGGCGAAGTCCATTCCGATGAAGAACTGCGTAACGCCATTGTCAGCGGCCGGGCCAAGGTGGGCATCAAGTTTCCGCCGGACTATTCGATGAATTTAGTCAACGGGCGCCCAGCCCAGGTTCAAGTTCTGATCGACGGCTCGGAATCGACCACCGCATTGCAAGCGCTCAACTCGAGCCAGCAATTGGGTTTTTTGAAATCGCTCAAGCGTGAAGCGCTGAACATCGATCAATTCAGCATCGACATCCGCCCCCGGCTGCTCTTTAATCCCAATCTGGAGAGCGTCAACTTTTTCGTCCCGGGCCTGATCGGGATCATCTTGCAACTGGTCACGGTGTTTCTCACCGCCTTCGCCATCGTCCGCGAGCGGGAGCGCGGCACGCTGGAGCAGCTTTTGGTGACGCCGGTGTCGAAGGGCGGGCTCATCCTCGGCAAGCTCCTGCCCTACACGGTGATCGGTTTCGGACAAACGGGGCTAGTTCTGTTGCTGATGGTCTTTCTCTTCGGCGTGCCGGTCAACGGCTCGGTGGCGCTGCTGCTGTTTTTGTCCGGCGTGTTTCTCGTTCCGGCCTTGGGCATCGGCATCGTCATTTCGACCTTTGCCAAGAACCAGGGCGAAGCGATGCAGATGTCGCTTATGTCCATGCTGCCGACCATGTTGCTTTCCGGCTTCGTGTTTCCCCGCGAGTCGATGCCGGTGATCATCTACTTCATCAGCCTCTTCATACCCGCCACTTACTACCTGGAGATCCTGCGCGGCATCATCCTGCGCGGCGCCGGCATGGCGGCGCTCTGGGACGAGACGCTGGTGCTGTTGGGATTCGGGATTTTTTTTATGGTCCTGAGCGCGCTGCGTTTTAAGAAGCACCTGGGCTAGCCAGGGCCCGTCGCGGCCTGGGCAACAGCAGCGCCATCAACCCCACGCTGACAAAGGACAGCACGCCGAGCATCCAGAAAATCGTCGGCAGCGTAGCGGTGACGAGCAGGAGCCCGACGACGGAAGTCGAAGTGGTCTTGGAGACCTGCTGGATCAAGCGGTCGAAGGAGACGATGCCGCCGCGCAGTTCCGTCGGCGCGTTTTGCGTCAAGAGACTTTTTTGCATCGGCGAGATCACGCCGTTGGCGAGCCCGTAGAAAAAAAGCGCGCAGCCCACCAGGCCGACGCCGGGGATGAATGGCACCGCGACCACCGCCGCGCCGCTGACGACGAAGGCCAGGAAGAGTATATGGGCCTTGTCGCGCCCCGCGGCGATCCGTCCGGCCTGGCTGGCGGTAATCATCGCGCCGACGGAGAAAAAAACGTAGAGCAATCCCGCGGTCGCGGTCGAGATGCCGTGCGTGCGCACGAGAAAGAGCGGAAAATAGGTCAGGAAGCCGTAATCGAGGAAAAAGCGCAGGAAGCCCGCCGAGAAGGCGACCAGCAGGCGCGGATGGCGCGTCAGGCGCAGCACGTCGCCGAGGTAGGCGAGCGTTTTTTCGCTGCGCTTGTCTTTGGTCTCAGGCATCCAAAACAAGGCCGCCAGTCCCACGGGTACGGTCAGGAGGTAGAAAACAAAGGGCCAGAACCATGCGATGGTGGCCAGTAAACCGCCCAGCGGAGGGAAGACCAGATAACCGATGCGGTCGAGAAAAACTTTTAAACCCTGCCCGCCGATTTCGTTGTCGCCTTCGAGCAGATCGCCGATCAGCACGATGGTCAGCGGGATGACGGCGCTGAAGCCGACTCCCTGAAGCGCTCTTAACACCAAGAGCCAGGTGAAATTCGGCGCCCACGCCATCGACGCGCCGAAGAGACCGAAGACAATCAATCCCCAACCCAAGAGCAGGCGCCGGCCATAGAGATCGGCGATGACGCCGAAGATCGGCGAGAGAAAAATCGCCGGCGCGGTGAACACGGTCATCACCAATGAAAGCGCCGAATCGCTGACGCCGAAGGGAAGGGACAGCGCCGGCAGCGCCGGTTGAATGAAATTCACCCCCATCATCAGCGCGATGCTCGACGCGTAGACGATGGCGAGGGCCCGCTTTTTCACCGGTGCCAGATCGCCCAGGCCGAAAACGGAAGTGGCGTTGCGGGCGTGCATAGAGCGAAAGCTAAGAGAAACTGGCTGGGGAGTCAAGGAGAATGGAGGATGGACGATCGAGAACGGCGTACTGAAGGGATCGGTTTTCTTCGAGCCGGGGACGCCGGTCATCCCTTACGCCGATCCGCTTTCCTGTGGTATGGATGCGAAAGAGACCCTAAACCGTGGAGGAGTGCTTATGCCCCAAGACATGCGCTCGTGGATCAAGCAGTTGGAAGAGGCCGGGCTGTTGGCGCGGATCACGAAACCGGTGGACCCGCGCACGCAGATGGGCGCGCTCCTATGGCAGGCGCGGGACCGGGCGCTGTTGTTCGAGAATCTGCCCGGTTATCCGGGCTGGCGCTGTTTGGGGCAGGCGCCGGCGGACGTGACGCTCGCGCCGGTGGCTTTCGGCACCCAGCGCGACGAGATGGTTCCCGAGTTCGTGCGCCGCACCGAAAAGCTCGGCACGACGCGCCTGGTCGATTCGGGTCCGGTGCGGGAAAAAATTTTAACCGGCGGCGATGTCGATATTACCAAGATGCCGATCCACCAGGCGGGGATTCGCGACGGCGGACCTTTCATCAGCTCGGGATTGATGATTACCAAAAACCCGGAGACCGGGCGGCGCAACTTGAGTTTTCACCGCCTGCAAATGAAAGGGCCGAACAAGACGGGCATTCTGCTTTATCCGCGCCATGCCTGGATCAACTATCAGATGTACGAGGCGCAGGATAAGCCCATGCCCGTGGCCATCATGATCGGCCATCATCCGATGTATTACATGGCCGCGGCGACGACGACGCAGTACGGCGTGGACGAGCTTGAGATCGCCTCGGCGTTGCTCCAGGAAGAAGTGGAGCTGGTGAAGTGCCGGACCGTCGATCTCGAAGTGCCGGCGCACGCGGAAATCGTTCTCGAGGGAGAGATCCCGCCTCACGTGCGCGAGCCGGAGGGGCCCTTCAGCGAATTTCAGGATTATTATTTGACCGGCTCGGGGGAAAACCCCGTCGTGAATATCAAAGCGATCACGATGCGCCGCGACGCGATCTTCAAAAACATTCAGAACGGCGCCGAAGTGGAAGGCTGCGTCTATCACAAAGTGCCGATGTCGGCGCAGATCCTGCGGCGCGCCCGAACCGTGGGCGGTTTCGCCGACGTCAAAAACGTTCTGGTGATGCCGGGGATTTTCGGCGTGGTCGTGCAGATGACGCCGCGCTACTACGGCGAGGTGAGAAATGTTTTGATGTCGGTGCTTTCCAGCGAATATCAGCATCCCAAGATCGCTATCGCCGTCGACGAAGACGTGGACATTTTCAACTACGCGGAGGTGCTCTGGGCGATCAATACGAGAGTGAACCCGCAGGAGGATATCGTCGTTGTCAACGGCGCGAAAATTCACGCCATGGACCCCTCGTGCCCGGAGTTCGGCCATCCCGGCGCGCCGGGATGGCATCGCATCGGCGGCAAAATGATGATCGACGCGACCAAGCCGCCGGCGTGCGAGCGTAAGCGGCGCGATGAATTCGAACGGCTGAGGCCCGTCGGCTGGGAAACGATGCGGCTGGAAGATTACTTGCCGGCGGGTTCGCCGCCGTTGCGCTATAAACCGAAGATACCTGGGGAGAAAAGCTGAAAACGACTGTCGGGCATCGGGGTTGAGAGAGCGGCCAACAGTCGAGCGCTCCAACAGATCACCGCGTTTTTGATTGTTTATTCATCCGTTTCGCCGAAATAGTCGCGCAGGATTCTCTCCTTGATATATTCCAACCCGCCGAGATCCTGAATGATATCGCCGCCGGTATCGTAAAAAAAGATATCCCCTTTACGGTTGCGGCCAATCGCCACGAGCCAGTCCAGCTCGTCGCGGTCTTCCAATAGATAGTTGATGGTTTGATTGGCTCCCTTGCCGGCGATGATCGTGACTTTGGGCTTGGCGGACTTCTTCGGTTGGGTCATGAAACGGCCTCCTGCTTTCACTTCAAGCTTATATCAGAATCCCAAGGTTCCACAACAATGAGGTTGCCGGCCGGGCAAGGCTCGCGGCGATGTGTCGGCGAAAAATCTGATTTCTATCTTAAAGAAAATTCGACGCGGCTGGCCTTTACCTTTACCTTGTCCTTGTCTTCCTCAACTGCCGGTTTGGACGCGACCACAAACAGGCGATCGGTGCTGACCTGGCCAAGCGACAGCAACCGCTCCCGCACGGCTTGAGCGCGGCGGTTGGCAAGCTCGCGCAGGTCGTCATCGTTGACCTGAGTATATTTCAGCATCAAGGCTTCCATCTCCGCTACGGGCAAATCTCTGGCCAGACCGATGACATTGCGCGGTTTGGGAAAATTCTCGGCGCCGTAGGCGGCTTTGAGATAACGTTCATATTCACCGGCAGCGATTTGAACCTCATCGATGGATTTTGGCGCCGTCCCTTGCCGGACCAGATCCTTCATCTTTTGCGCCTTGATTTTTCTTTCCAGGGCGGTCTTTTTTAATCCTTCCAAATCGTTGACCGGGTCGACGCGAGCGCTGATTTCGAGCTTCAATCCGGGTCGATTGATCATGGCGGTGGAGAGAGTTTTGATCTTCGCTTCGGCGTCTTGCGCCAGCGCGGCGCGGCCGTAATCGAATTCGATATAGCTCAGCTCTTCTCCACCGCCACCGCCAAAGACCGAGCCCAACAGGGCGAAGGGAGACGTGACCGCCTTCACGAGAATGTTCAAAATGATCTGCCAAACGATACCGCCGACGCTGAACTGGGGATCATCGAGAGAGCCGCCGATCGGGAGATTGATGTCCATCACTCCGTTTCGATCCTTGAGCAAGGCGACGGCCAGTAACACGGGTAACTTCGTGGCGTCCGGACTCTCAACTCTTTCGCCAAAGGTTAGCTGATTGAGGATGATTTTGTTTTGCGCGCTCAACTTGCGGTTTTCGATCTTATATTGAACATTGAACGTAAGTTTCCCCTTTTCGATTCCATAGCCTACATATCTGCTGGAATAGGGCGACATCGGGCTCAGGTCGATATCTGTAGCATCGACCTTGATGTCGAGGTAGAGGTCCTTTGCGAGCGGGTTGATCTTGCCGCTGATATCCACCGGTGCAGTATTGTCGAGCTTTGCATGTATCTCGATGTCACCGGGCGTTTCCGGCTTGAGTTCGGAAATCGTGCCCTGAAAACCGGTGAGATTAGCGGAGTAATTGGGTTTGATGAAGAAGTCACTGAAGTTGACATTGCCGCCCTGCAAGTTGATCTTGCCGATCGTGATCCGTCTTTCACTCGATGGCGCTGCGACGGGCGCCTCTGCCGGTTTGTCCGGCTTCGTTCCCAAAGCTTCCTTGTTCCCGGTCTTCTGAGCCGTCAGCTTCTGTAAATTCATCTTGCCATCGGCACCGAGGATCAGACGCGAGTAAAAATCTGTCAAATTGATTTCGTTGATGTGGAGTTGCATCGGTTCCAGGGCGAATTGCAAGCCGTCGAGGACAAGGGATTTCCACTTGAGCAGGTCCAACGAGGCGTTTTTGTCGATGGTCGCGAAGTCGGCAACTTGCAGGCCGCCTTCGTAATTGACTTTGGCGGTACCATCGCCGCTGGCGTCGAAAGTCAGCGCGCCTTTGGTGCCGATTTGGCCGCCGGTCAGGAGAAAGTTGACCTGATTCTCCAGATAGGGTTGAAACGGCAACAGCTCGATGCCGCGCGCATCGACGGCAAAGCTCGCGACCGGCGGGTTGGCACCCGCGGTGCCCACAAGCCGAAGCTGGCCCTTGTTATTCACCCGCGCGGAGATCGTCGCTTTGCCGCGTTGACTCTTAATGTTGGAAAAGCGCTCGCCGCGAATCGAAATCTCTGAAAGATTGATTGTCGCCGGCGTCGGCGTGCCCTGATCTTCGAAGGCGAGCTTGAACCGGTCGATGGCGATCTCCTTCGCTTCGATCTTCCAGCCGGGCGCTTCTTTCTTGGCCGTCTCCTTGGCCGCGACGTCGGGTGCGGCGGCTCTCATAATGCGGCTCGTGTTCAACGAGCCGTCCTTGTCGCGCTGGAGGAATCCGCTGCCGTCCCGCCCCTCGATCTTGCCGATGGCGATCGTCTTGGCGTCCAGGTCGACAAGCGTTTCTTTGATCGCGAGCAGCGGCAAGCGCCACAGCGGTTCGCGCTGCCCCGGTTCTTCCAAGCGAAAGTTGCGGATCGCGGCGCTCAGGTCGGTCAGCTTGAATAGCGCCTTGTCATTCTTTTGTTCCAGCGAGTACCGAGTGGAAAGATCCAAGAACCCTTCTTTGATCTCGGCGGCGACCGTCCTCTGGTAGTACGGGCGCAGGTTTCGCGGCCGTAATCCTTCGATGTCGATCTTGCCTTCCACCAGCAGCGGCGTGAGCTGGAGCGAGCCGTTATGGGAAAACTTTTCCTTGGCGTCGGTGACGAAGGAGATTTCCACCGCGGCTTTCTTGTCTGGCTCATTTGAGAGGCCTTTAATATCGAGCCGCAGCTCGTCGAGCTGAGTGCGATAGGGCATTTCCGGCGTGTCATCGCTGAAGTTGAGCTTGCTCGACTCCAGCATAATCTCGCCCACGTTATAGCTAAACGACGCGCCGGCCTTCTGGGGCTCCGCAGCGGTTTTTTGCGGCGGTGCGATCACCAGGTTGGCAAGATTGATGGCGCCGTCTTTGCCGCGGCGCGCATGAAGTTCGAGCCCTTGCGCTTTTACCGATTTGAAATTTGCTTTGCCGGCGAAAATCTCGAAGCCACCGATCGTCACTTTCAGGGACGGCAGCTTCAGCAACGGAATGTCCCGGAGTTCTTGCATGACGAAATCTTGCACGATCACATCGCCGGAAAGTGCCAAAACGGCTGCTTGTCCTTTGGCGGTTTTGAACGTCAGGGTCAGTTTGCCATCGATCTGACCGGACGGAACCTTAAAGTTCAGCTCCACCGGCGAGTAGGTGAGATATTTCGGAATGTTCAGGTTGTTGAGATTGAAGTGAAACTGGCTTTCTAAAGTATCCTTAAACGGTTTGGTCTCGCCGTCGATCACCAGCGTCGAGCCGTTGATCAGCGCGGAGAACCCGGGCTGGACCTTGATGTCTACTTGAGAGGGTATGCTCGAAATGAACGGCACGCCGATCTTGATGTTCGATATCGTATGTTTCGTTTGCTCCGGCCGGTCGTCAAAGTCGATTTTGCCGTCGATGATTTCAATGTTCTTGAGCGCGAAGCGGGGCGTCGGACCGGAAGGTCCGGACGTGAATTCGTCGATGAGATCCTTAAAATTGTAGGCCCCGTTCTCGTTACGAACCAGATTGATGTACGGCTTTACGAGTCGTACCGCCTTTAATACCGGCGCGAAGCGAAACAGTGACTCCATCTCTAGGTTTACATAGATCTCGTCAAAGGAGACCGCCGTGGCCGTGCTCTGGCGGTCCTTCAGCAAAAAGCCACGGAGGGTGACCGTCATGGTGTAAGGATTGATGCGGATCTGCTCGATAGTAACCGCGCGATGAAGCTTATCGGTCAGAACAGCGGCGAGCTTGCCGCGCAGCAGCAGCGGCGCCACCAGTGCGCCAAGGATGCCGATGGCAACCATGATGGCGACAAACCAGATCGCGATTTTCCGCGTGCGGCGGTGGCGAACGATTTCGCTAGCACGCTGGCGCAATCCCTTGGCGTCAATGACCATAACCGCTTGATCGGTGGAATTAAAATTTGCGAGTCGAAGCGATCATATCCCTCACCAAAGCTTGTGTCCATAGTCCGACGAGAGCCTTCCGATTGGAGCGGTTCTCATCTCAATCTTGAGCGGAAGGACTTTCGGAAACTACGGAGTTGCGACTTCGATCCGTTCGAGCATCGCGCAGTAATTTTCCGGCAGTTGCCAGTGGCGCGCGCCGGCAAGAATCAGCCGTTTGTATTCAGCATTAGGCGGCGGAACGGGCTGTTCGCGGGCGGTGATATAGACCAACACCGCCATCGGGTGATGGCCGTCGTTTCGGTCGTAGACCAAAACCTGTTCGCGCCGGTATCCGTCCTCGAAACCATCCAAGGTGACGAGATCGGGATCGCTCACGTCATAAACGATGCCCCAGACCACGCCACCAGGCTCCGTAAAAATATTCGCCGTACCGCAGTCGCGCAATCGCGAATGGCGCGCGATGGCAAACCGATAATCGGGCAAACGGCCGACGCAGATAAAACGCGAGGAGGGGCAACGGCGCTGCATCTGCTGCCAATCCATGTTGGAACCGTAGGCAAAGTAATACAATATGATCTTCCCCTGTAGACTTTTTCGTCGGATTTTACGGCAATGGCTCTCATGTAACAAGCGTAGGCTGCCGACGCGTCGGTTCTTTTCGCTCTAACTGGCCGACTAAAAAGAGCTTTATGTTCACGGATTGATTTTACTGGAAAATCCTGGCAAACGGTATAACTCTTGCGTTTACTTTACTGGATAACCAGTTCGCGGGAGCTGAGACCGAGGAGTTGAAATTGCGCTTCAATAAAATTGCCCTGCTTGCGGTGTTGGTTTTAGGGTTGAATGTGTCGCCCTCCATGGCTCGGGCGGGAGAGGCGACGGAGCAGTTGCGCTCGACTATCAACGACTTCGTCGCCATCCTGAGCGGCACGCCGGTTGCGTTCTTGCGCGCCCATGGCTTGCCCGAAAGCGCGCGTCGGTTGGTCTTTGCCCGGTTTGATTTCTCGGAGATGACGCGCCGTTCGTTGGGTTCCCACTGGGGAACTCTGAACCAGGGCGAGCAGGGCGAATTCGTCGAAGGCCTGTCCCGGCGGTTGTTGACTTCCTATGGCAGAACGGTGCGTTCCAGCAGCGGCGAGACGATTCAATTCAAGGGCGAAGTTCGAGAGGGCGAGCAGGTCAAAGTAACGACTCAGATCGTCAGTGAGAGCGGCGAAAGGTTGCCCATCGACTATCGGCTCCACGACGTCAATGGTCAGTGGAAAGTGTACGACGTCGTCATCGACCATGTCAGCCTGGTCAACAATTTTCGCGCGCAGTTCGAGCGAGTGATCAGCAAATCCTCGATGCAAGAACTTTTGCGCAGGGTCAAAAGCCAGGATTCATAGAGCCGCCGGAGCACGGCGAAACTCCAGTCAACATCTCCGCCGGTTCCGGCGGAGCATCAAGCTTTCCATCATTTTGCTCTCTATCGCGAAGCTATGTCGGCCCGCATGCGCGGCATCGCCGCGTTCGACCCGTTGCTGACCGCCATGTCGCAACTCCCGTCCACCCATCCTTGATTCATGTCCGCCCAGAGCGGACGCTCTCCCGCCGATAGAACGATTCTCGTCCGTATGTTAGAAGATGGAATTCCGATTGCCGCGATTTCGTACGGCTAGACTCGTTACACCTTGAAATCCCGCGGCGACGGCAATAAGAATAGCTGCGCGGCTAGTTGAGGAGGTTACGGTGCTTATTCTTTCCAACGACGATATTGAAAAACTTCTTCCGGTGGGCGCCTGTCTCGACGTGCTCGAAGAGGCCTACCGCGATCTCGGCAACGGCATGGCCGCCACGGTGCCGCGCTATGATGTTTTCAGCCCGACCAAGCCCAACGAATTTTACGAATACAAAACCATGAGCGGCGTATTGCCCGGCCGCAACATCGCTGCGCTGCGCCTCAATTCGAGCGTGGTGAAGTGGTACGAAAAGGCTGGCGGCGTGCGCAAGGACAAGCTGCCGGTGGCGGGCGGCGATCGTTACGTCGGCCTGGTGATGCTATTCAGTACCGAGACCGGCGAGCCGCTGGCGATATTTCCCGACGGCTACGTGCAAAAGCTCCGGGTCGCCGGCGCCAGCGCCATTGCGGCGCGCTACCTGGCGCGCAAGGATACCAAAGTCATGGCGCTGCTCGGCGCGGGTTGGCAGGCGAGCGCGCATTTGGTGACGCTGAGCATGGTGCGTGATTTGAAGAAGGTGAAGGTTTATAGCCCGACGCCCGAGTCGCGGCGCAGTTTCGTGCGGGAGTGGAAAGGAAAAGTGGCGGCGGAGCTCGAAGAGGCAGGCAGCGCGTCCGAGGCGATCGACGGCGCCGACATGGTCGTTTGCACGACCAATTCAATCTCGGCGCTTTTTCCCGGCTTGTTGCTCCAGCCGGGGATGCATGTCTCCTGCGTGAAACCCTGCGAACTTGACGTGACCGCTTACAAACGCTCCGATCCGCTGATCATCCACTGGCGCGAAGCCAAGCCATTTCAGATCGTCATCGGCGTCGATCCGCAGTCGATTCCCGACGTGGCCGAAGGCTGGCCGCATCCGATTACGCGGAAGGACGAAGCGATATGGGAGTTCCCGACGATATCGCAGCTCGTGAACGGGCAACATCCCGGCCGGACCAAGGACGATGCGATCAGTTGTTTTTGCAACAACGTCGGTCTCGGCTTGCAGTTCGCCGCGGTCGGCAGCGAAGTCCTGGCGCGCGCCCGCGAGGCGCGAGTGGGACGGGAAATACCGACGGATTGGTTCCTGGAATCCGTGCATCCATGAAGATAGTTTCAAGTTCCGAGTTTCGGGTTACGAGTTGAAAATATGATGTCGAAGATTCTTAGTCTTGTTTGTCTGCTTGCGGTTTGGACTGGTGCACCCCTGGCGCAA
>Ga0153916_10000811_pt1 | contig 21658 bp, 11 predicted proteins | sample Opewatmetagenome_FD_109642 | JGI IMG/M metagenome (GOLD analysis project Ga0153916, IMG submission 109642) | Freshwater wetland microbial communities from Ohio, USA - Open water 3 Core 3 Depth 4 metaG | ecosystem: Environmental > Aquatic > Freshwater > Wetlands | place: USA: Ohio, Lake Erie...
CCGCGAGTGGGCAGAGGGCACCACGTCCGTGTAGCCGCGATGCCGAAGGCTCCACGCTTGTGTAGCCGCGATGCCGAAGGCTCTACGCTTGTGTAGCCGCGATGCCGAAGGCTCTACGCTTGTTTAGCCGCGATGCCGAAGGCTCTACGCTTGTTTAGCCGCGATGCCGAAGGCGAGCGGGCGAGCCAGCCAACTCTTGACTCGCGGCCGTTCCCGCCGCAAGATGCGTTCATGGCTTACTCCTGGTTCTTCCAGCGCTGGCTACGCACGGTGGCCGAGCAGAAGCTCCGCGAGACGGTCGTCGAGGCCGCCCGCGAGCGACTGGCCGCCCAGGCCGAGGCGGCCACGAGCCAGGTGCCGCCCTGTGACGTGGGGGTCCTTTTCGCGCTGGGCCGCGAGGCGGGGGGCCTGGAAGACCTGCTGACGGAGGTGGTCCGGATCAAGGGGCACGGGTTCGCCGTCTGCCAGGGCGAGCTGAAACGCCGCCAGGTGGCGATCGCCGTCTCGGGGGCCGGCCGGGTCCGCGCCGCCCGGGCCGCAGAGGCCCTGATCGCGGGGCACCGCCCTCCCTGGCTCATCTCGGCCGGTTTCTGCGGCGGGCTCAGCCCGGAGCTTCCCCGCCACGCGATCGTGCTGGCCGATGCCTTGCTCGACGGCAAGGGGAACCGCCTGGAGGTGGCCCTGGGCAAGCTCGATCCGGCGCTCGTCTCCCGGCGGGGCGCTCACGTGGGACCGATCCTCCAGGTCGAGCATGTGATCCGCCGCCCCGCAGACAAACGCGCCGCGGGCGAGGCCCACCGGGCGGTGGCCGCCGACCTGGAGAGCCTGGCCGTTGCCGAGGTCTGCCGCGGGCGGAACGTCCCTTTCCTGGCGATCCGCGTGGTCAGCGACGCGGTGGACGACAAGCTGCCGCGGGAGGTGGAGAAGCTGCTCGATCAGAAGACCCACACCGCCCAGTTCGGCGCGGCCCTGGGAGCCGTTCTCAACCGGCCGGGCAGTTTCAAGGACATGTACCAGCTCCACGCCAACGCCCTGGCGGCCTCTGACCGGCTGGCCCGATACCTTGCCGAGGTGATTCAGCACCTCGTTCCCCTGCCGCCCGCGCCGGCGTGATGCCGGGCCGCTTGAGTTTCCGGAGGCGGCGAGGTACAAGGGAGGACACCGCAGAACGACGGCAGCCGGGGGCAGAGCGTCGTTCCGGAAACGATTCGGGGAGCGTTGACTTGTCAACAGATCTCGGAGGGACGGCCATGGGCACCAAACGCGTCATGAGGCGGCGGGAATTCCTTCGGGCGGCGCTGGCGGGGGCGGCCTGCGTGGCTTCGGGCGGGGGGATGGCCCCGGCGGCGGCATCGCCCTCCCGCAAAGACCACCCCAACGTGCTGCTGATCCTCTCCGACGAGCACAACGCCTCGGTGACCGGCTGTTACGGCAACCGGATCGTCCGCACGCCTCACCTGGACGGCCTGGCCGCCCGCGGCGTCACCTTCGACTCCGCCTACACCAACTCGCCCCTCTGCGTGCCGTCCCGGCTGGCGCTGACGGCCGGCAAGTACGTCAGCCGCACCGGGGCCTGGAACAACGATTGCCGGCTGCCCGGCGACGACTACCCTTCGCTGCCGCGGATCATGACGGCGGCGGGGTACGAGGCGGTGCTCTGCGGGAAGATGCACTACGACCGCAGCCACCGCTACGGCTTCACCGAGATCGGCGGCAACATGAACAACAGCTTCATGACCGGGCGGGGAGGCCGCCGCCCGGCGGACAACCTGGCCAGCGCGGGGCTCTCGGCCCGGTTCGCCGAATTCCGCGTCGCCGAGCGGGCCGCCCACGAGGCCCACGACACCCGGGTGACCGCCGGCGTGGCCGAGTTCCTCGCCGGGCGGAAAACGACCGACAAGCCGTTCTTCCTTCTGGCCGGCTACCTCGCGCCGCACTTCCCGCTCGTTGTGCCGCGGGCGTACCACGAGCCGTACCGCGGCAAAGTGCCGATGCCCCACATCCCCCCGGGACACCTCGACAAGCTCCCGCTGAACTACAAGCACCTCCGCGCCGGCTTCCAGCTCGTCGACGTGCCCGAGGAGACGGTCCGCTTCGGGCGGGAGCTGTACTACGGCCTGACCCAATGGATCGACCGGGAAATCGGCAAGCTGCTCGCGGCCCTGGCCGAAAGCCGCGTGGCCGACAACACGGTGGTGATCTACACGGCCGACCACGGCGAGAACATGGGCGAGCACGGGCTGTGGTGGAAGAACTGCATGTACGAGCACGCCGCCCGGGTGCCGCTGGTGGTCCGTTGGCCCGCGCGGTGGGCCGGCGGGCAAAGGCGGACCGGCGCCTGCTCGCTGGTCGACGTCGTGCAGACGATCGCCGAGCTGGGCGGGGCCCGGGTGCCGGAGGACTGGAACGGCCGCTCGCTTTGCGGGTACCTCGACGACGCGCAGTCAACATCGCGCGACCTGGCCGTCAGCGAGTACTATGCGCACAACATCGCCTCCGGCTATGCGATGATCCGCCGCGGCCGGCACAAGTACGTCTATCACACGCCGCCGGACGACCGTCACCCCGCCCAGCGCGAGCTGTACGACCTGGCAGCCGACCCCGGCGAGCTGGCCAATCTCGCCGAGAGGCCGGAGCACCGCCCGACCCTCCAGCGCCTCCACGCCGAGCTGGTCAAGGAGCTCGGCCAGCACCCCGACGAGATCGAGCAGCGGTGCCGGGCCGATTACGCCAAGGGCTACGGCCGCAGCGAAGAAGGCGGCAAGGGCAAGGGGAAAGGAAAGGGCAAGGCCGGCAAGGGCAAAGGCCGAAAACAAGCGACCGCGTGGCACGGGCATCTTGCCCGTGCTTGATCCCGCAATCGTGTGAAAGGTCTGTTTCCATGAAACCGGCGATGACCGTGCTCAGGGTTCTCACAGTCGTGTTGAGCGTGCTCGCTGGCGCCGGGGTGGCCCGGGGCGCCGAGGGCGGGAAGGCCGGGCGGCCCAGCATCGTCTACGTCCTCGCCGACGATCTGGGCTACGGCGACGTGAAGTGCCTCAACCCGGAAGGGAAGATCGCCACGCCCTGCCTGGACGGGCTGGCCGCCGGCGGGATGATCTTCACCGACGCCCACTCCAGCTCCTCCGTCTGCACGCCCACCCGCTACGGCATCCTCACCGGCCGCTACAACTGGCGGTCCTCGCTCCCTAGCGGCGTCCTCGGCGGCTACTCGCCGCGGCTGATCGAGCGAGGCCGCCTCACGGTTCCCGCCCTGTTGAAGCAGCACGGCTACCAGACGGCGTGCGTCGGCAAGTGGCACCTGGGCATGGACTGGCCGCTCAAGGACGGGGGCACGGCCCGGGACTACGACGACGGGTGGAAGGTGGACTACACCCAGCCGATCACCAACGGCCCGAACACCGTCGGCTTCGACTACTACTATGGCATCAGCGCCTCGCTGGACATGCCGCCTTACGTGTTCATCGAGAACGACCGCTGCCAGGGCGTGCCGACCGTGGAGAAGACCTGGATCCGCCGCGGTCCGGCGCAGCAGGACTTCGAGGCCGTGGACGTGCTCCCCACCCTGGTCCGCAAGGCAGTCGAGTACGTCGACCGGCAGGCCCCCAAGGCCCGCGCCGGCGAGCCCTTCTTCCTCTACCTCGCGCTTTCGGCGCCGCACACGCCGATCGTCCCGACGGCCCCCTGGGAAGGCAAGAGCGGCCTGAACAAGTACGGCGATTTCGTGATGCAGGTCGACGCGGCGGTGGGCCAGGTGCTCGAAGCGCTAAAGCGCGCCGGCCTGGCCGACCAGACGCTCGTGATCTTCACCAGCGACAACGGCTGCTCGCCGGCGGCCGGCATCGCGGATCTCGTGGCCAAGGGGCACCACCCCAGTTTCCATTTCCGCGGCCACAAGGCCGACATCTACGACGGCGGCCACCGCATCCCGTTCCTCACCCGCTGGCCCGGCCACGTCAAGCCCGGCTCCACGAGCGATCAGCTCATCTGCCTCACCGACCTGATGGCAACCTGCGCGGACGTCCTGGGCGTGAAGCTGCCCGAAGGGGCCGGCGAGGACAGCGTGAGCATCCTGCCGGCCCTGGTGGGCGGGGCCGCGGGGCCGCTCCGCGAGGCCGTGGTCCATCATTCCATGAACGGCTCCTTTTCGATCCGCCAGGGGAGCTGGAAGCTCGAACTGTGTCCCGGCTCGGGCGGGTGGAGCTTCCCGCGGCCGGGCCGGGACGACACCAGCAAGCTGCCCCTGGTGCAGCTCTACGACCTCGCAAGCGACGTCGGCGAGAAGAGCAACCTCCAGGAGCAACACCCCGAGGTCGTCCAGCGGCTGACCAAGCTGCTGGAGAAGTACGTCGCCGACGGCCGCAGCACGCCGGGAGCGCCGCAGGCGAACACCGGCCCGATCGACATCTGGAAGGCCGGCAAGGACGCGCACCGGCCGCTTGCGGCGAAGAAGAAACCCGGGCGGAAGAAAACGTAGCGCGACCTCGGTCCGCTCGGCTGCAATCGGTGTTGCCAATGCGACCGTGCAGGAATGAATACGGAATCCTGAATAAGGAATACGGAAGTCAGAATGGAAGCTCCTCAGACGGTGCTTATCCGATCCCAGCACACCACGATTCCGCTTCGGAAGTTCGGCGACTTCCATTCTTCATTCCGTATTCCGTATTCGCTATTCCCTATTCATTTCCTAAGCGTCGGGTGGCATGCCTTCACCGGCGAAGCCGGGGTCGGCATGCAGCGGGATACCGGAGCATGCTTACGCGACGCTGCCTGTCGTGAAAGCATGCCACGCGCCAAAGGACAAGGGTGGAGAGTTCGGGGACGATTACGTCCTTTACCTCTTCCCTCGATCGTGCGGCACCACGACGACGCAACGCGCCGTGCTCCTATTACAGGCAAGGTCCACAACGGTGCAAACGATCGAGTAGACCCGGCCGTTCTGGGTCGCGTCGCGCTCGCAGCGCAAAGCCACTGTGCCGACATAGCAGCCCGCGTTCGCATCAAACGTGAGAGTGAATGGTACGGGCTGCGCGAAGGCGTCTTGGCCGTTGACGTCGCCGACAAAACAGCCGTCGCCACGGGCGTCATCGGGCTCGCTGCTCTTTGCGGTCGCGGCAACTTGCAGTTGATTTTCGCTGGCAGCGTTATCGGACGCCCACAAGGAGACGGTGACCTGCTCGACCTGGTGATCCGGCGGCCAAAGCATGGGCTTGTCGGGTGTGCAGGAAACGACCGGCGGGGTCACGTCCTTGAGAACGGTGATCAACACAGAGTCTGTCGCTACGCCGCCGTAACCATCGGAGACCGTCAGTGTGACGCTTGTCGGCCCGACGGGAAATACCCCCGTGGGAGTTGCGCTATGGATGTCATCCAAAGTCACTCCGTCGGGGACAGACCACTCAAAGGTGAGCGAATCGCCATCCGCGTCGTAGGACCCGCGGCCATCCAAACGCACCTCAGCAGTGTCACTGGCGACTGCTACGGTCTGATCTGGTCCGGCGTCGGCCACCGGCTTCCGGTTGGCCACCGACTGATAAAGGCATTCATCGTCCCTCACAAAATAGAGCGTGCGCGTCGCTTCGCAATACCACGGGTTGAACTGGGCGCCCGCAGTCTTGATTGCCCAGTCGGGGTTCGTAAGATCCCCCCAGTCGCCAGTAACCGCGTTCCGCGTGGCGATCCAAATATGCATGTCCCAGGTACCACTGATGCCATGTGTGAACAGCATCGTGTTTCCATCGCCGACGATGCGCGGGCCGTTATTGAATACGACCGGAAACTCGCCAACCAGCGAGTCCAGTCTCACGGGCGTGCCAACGACGTTGTGGATCGGGTCGTACGGCGCCTTGTATGTCTCGTACCAGACGTAGCCGCCGAGATCCCGAACGTCGATCAACCTATCGAAGTAAAGGGTGTTGCCATCAAAGAAGGGTTCGCCGTCTCCGCCCTCCGAAGTCATGGGAATCTGTCGGCAATTCGCCCAACCCCCATCCGGTTGTCTTTGAGCGACCCACAAGCGTGCCTGATCCCCGCCGCCTGAAAACTCGTGGTAAAACAGCCATTGGCCGTCGGCGCTCAGTGACGGACTCATATTGTAATTGCCTGGGAACGGAAGCTCTTGAAAGTTCCCCCAAGCATTCTGTTGCGCATCCCACTGCGCGCTCCACAAGCGCCACGGGCCAGTGAACCAGCAGAAAACCATTGTCTGCCCGTCGGGCGTTACGGTGCAGCCACTAATATACGGGCCAGGAATGCCTTGCACGGGCGTCGGAGTTCCAAACAACGACGGATCGGGAAAAGGCGCCGCACTCGCCGCGCCCGCGCTACCCAAGAGAATGGACGACCACAGCACTACGGCACAAGCAACGCGCGTTTGAATCGACATGGCACGACCCTCCCCTTAGACAGGCACCCCTCGGGACTCTCGCGCAGTTTCCCCAGGCGTCCATGCGGGTGCGAGTATACCCCCCCCCCGCGGTTGTCAACCCCCCCAAGTACGATTCTTCGGGCAGCGTGGCGAGAATATGCGGGTGCCTAGCGCGGCGTCGCCCACTGAATGACGTTTCGTGATTCGGACGAGTTGCACCGGCGCCCCGAAGGGGCCAAGGTCAATAGCCAGGGGCGCGAGCCCCTGGACCGCGGACGCGCGACGCCCGAGCAGCCCCGGAGGGGCGACAGACCCGGGGCGAAGGGCTCACTGGCGCCCCTTCGGGGCTCCCCGTTTCATGGGGGACTCCTCCCAGGGGCTCGCGCCCCTGGCTATTGACCTGGGCCCCTCCGGGGCCGGCGCAGTCTCCGGGAATCACGAAAGGTCATTTGCCGGCAATGCCGCCTGGAAGCCAGCTCGGATCCGCAACGTCGTTTTGTGCGCTCGCCAGCTTCAAGGGCTCGCGGAAGTCCGTTCGATGGTCGCGCACCTCGTCCAGGCGTGGATTCAGCGGTTGGGCGGCGCGGGCATGTTGTCTGCGCCACCCAACCGCGCTCTCGGTTACGGCTTCACTTTCCGGGAGGCACGGGCGAAGTTGCCTTCTCCTTTTGCTTCTCCTTTTCCTTCTCGGTGCCGGCCGAAGGCGTGGGGGCCGCGGGTCCGGGGGCGGGCGCCGGCCCGGGGGCTGTACTCGGGGGTGCCGGCTCCTTGTCCTTGCCGCCGGGCGTTACCGGGGTCACCGGCGGCGTCGGCGTCACCGGACCGGGAGTCTTGACCGAAGACCCCTGCCCTTTTGGCGGCGGGGTCTCCTTCTTCGTGCACCCCAGGGTGAACAGCCCAAGGCTCAGGATCACAAGACATGCCACCAGTCGCTTCATCGTACCACCTTCTTTCTTAACGGGGGTCCACTCGGCCGGCAGGAACCGTTCCTGCGCGGCATTCTCTCTTTTAGAGACCTCACGATCGGGAGTTATTCCCTGAGCAAATCTCTTGTGTCGGGTGGCATGCCTTCACCGGCGAAGCCGGGGTAGGCATGCAGCGGCATCCTTGAGCATGCTTACCCGACGCTGCGCGTCGTGAAAGCATGCCACCCCCGCCGCGGCTACGGCGTGGGTCCTGGCGGGGCGGGGGCCTTGGGTGCCGGGGCCTCCGGCGCGGGAGGCGGCGCCGGGGCCTTCTCCGCGGCGGCCGGGGCCGCGCGGAACCGCTGGAGCTGCTCGAATTCGCTCTGCCCTTGGGCCCCGCCGATGGTACTGAGCTGGAAGTTGCGGTCGAACTCGACCGAGAAGCCGTACTCGATGGTCTTGGCTTTCTCGCGGACGGCCCCCGCCGGCACGTCGATCTCCCACCGCAGGATCCCCTTGGTCCGCTGGCGGCGGAGGTAGAGCGGGTCTTCGCTCAGGGGGTCCTTCATCGGGGCCATCGTGACGCGGACCGCTTCGGCATCCTCGCTGAAGGGCAGGCGATCGTAGACGCGGACCGGCACCGGCTCCTGCCGGTAGTTCTCCACGGTCAGCCGGTACTTGAAGTCCAGCTTGCGGTTGCCCCCCTGGACGCTTTCGGTCTTCTCGACCAGCTCGCGGCGGGCACGCAACTGCGGGTCGGCCCCCAGCGAGGGGACGAACATCTGCCCCCGGGCCACGGTGGGAATCTCCCCCCGGCCGACGAACCGCCCCTCCAGGTACACCGAAATCGGGCCGGCCAAAAGGTCCTGGTCGCCGGTATTCACGAGCTCCGCTTCCCGGTAGACGTGGCGGCCGAGGACGGGGGTGGCCACGTGGTAGAAGCGGCCGGAAAAGGCCTTCTGAAAGACCTGGACCATCTGCTGATCGGACCGGCTGGCCACGCTGACGGGGGCCGGGAGCAGGTAGCTCAGGCTGGGGCCTTCGCCCGATTCGGCCTCGCCCGAGCGGAGCGTGCTCACCAGGTCCTTGCCGCTCAAGATCTCCAGGTTCTGGAACTGGTTGGCGGCGGCGTTGATCGCCCAGTCCGACTTGAGCTTCTCTCCCAAGCTCGCCGCACCGCGCTGCTGGGCGATCGCCCCGGCGAGTTGCTCGCGGATCGACTGCAGTTGTTGCGCAAGCTGCTGCGGGGTGGGCGGCTTCGGCCCAGCGTCCTTGTTCAAGGTCACCGGGAAGGAGGCCAGGCCGGGGCCGGACGCGCTCAAGGCCGGCGAGGCGGTGGAGAGCGTGATCTCGACGTTGTTCCAGTCTTCCCCGGTCATCTGGTGCACCAGCCCGTGGCACTCGACGCGGACCTCCTTCCGATCCGCCCCGGCGCGGAAGGTGTAGGCCGGCGACCAGCCGCAGTTGCCCACCAGGTAGCTCAGCCGGAGCGATTCCTTGCCTTCGCCGCGTTTGTCGACGAACAGCACGGCCTCGCGGACCGTGCGCGACCCGCCGCTGGCGACCTCGGCCCGCTTCCGCTGGACGAGCGACAGTTGGGTATTCAGCTCCTTCGCCTCCTTTTCCAAGGCGGCCGACTTGTCGGCGACGCTCTTCCGCTGCTCGAAGGAGAAGAGGGTGACTTTCTGGAGGGCGTCGGCGTCCAGGACGCCCCGGGCCAGGTCGCTCTTGGCCGTCGCCGCCACGAAGCCGTCGAGCTGGTCGAGGTACGTGGTCTGCTTTCCGGCCAACTCCTGCCCCTTCTTGGCGAGCTCCAGCTTCTCGTTGATCCCCTTGATGGCCTCGTCGAGCTTGCGGACTTCCTCGCGAGGCTCCTCGCCGACGGCGCGGGTGCGATAGCGGACGGCGCGGACTTCAACCCCCTCGCTCCCTTCGGCAAACAGGCTTTCGGAGGTGACTTGCTCGGGGAGGTCGCCGACGGCGATTTCGCGGCCGCCCTTGGGGCCTTCGAGAGGGATCGTGCGGGTGACCATCGCCTGGCCGCGGTAGAGGGTCACGTGGGTGACCCGCCCGGAGACGTTCTCCGAGGCGGCCGGCGCGGCGGCGGGCAGGAGCGACCCCGCCAGCGCCACCGCGGCGCCGGCGAGCAGACAGAGGGTGAGCTTGGCAGCAGTTCTCATCGCGCGTTCTCCCGAAAAAAGGCAGGAACCGATGGGTGAAAAGGGCAGTGCGGTCCGGTTGGAGGGGAGTTCTTGTCGGCGGCCCCCGCTTAGACAAGCGACAACGGTGGCTGCGACCCGCCAAAAGACCCAAGCCAGGGGCATTCCGACCGGCCGTCACCCCCTGCTGGCGGGGGATTGTTCGACGTGGCGGGTTCTTCGGCGCTTCGTCGCTTGTTACTCAAGAGGAGCGTCCCACCCACTATTCGGGCAGCGTTCTGGGAGACTTTCGTGGTTGTGACGACCGACATCGCCGAACCCGTTGTCCACCAGGAAGGCAGCCGGCCGGCGGCGGCCGCCGGCGCGCGGGTAGAATCGGTGGACATCTTGCGCGGCGTGGTGATGGTCCTGATGGCCTTGGATCACGCGCGGCGTTTCGTGACCGACGTGCCCTTCGACCCGACGGACCTCGCCCGCACCAGCGCCCCTCTCTTCTTCACCCGCTGGATCACGCATTTCTGTGCGCCGGTGTTTTTCCTCCTTGCGGGCACCGCCGCTTTTCTGGCCCTTGCCCGCGGCAAACCGAAGAGGGAACTCAGCCGGTTCCTCTTCGTCCGGGGCGTCTGGCTGATGGTCCTCGAACTCACCGTGGTCGCTCTGGCCTGGAGTTTTGCGGTGGACTGCACCTGCATCGATCTGGGCGTTTTTTGGGCGCTGGGCTGGTCGATGGTTGTGCTCGCGGGCCTGATCCATTTACCTCGATTTGCCGTCGTGCTGATCGGTTTTGGGATGATCGCGAGCCACAACCTGTGCGACGGGGTGAGCCCGGCGAGCTTGGGGGCGATGGCCTGGCTGGGGCGACTCCTGCACGTGCCGGGCCCGATCGAAGGGACGCCGCTGGTGGTCGGCTATCCGCTGGTCCCGTGGATCGGCGTGATGGCCCTGGGATTCGCGCTGGGAGCCGTCTTCCAGCGATCGGCGGCCGAGCGGCGCCGGTTCCTTGTCGGGGCGGGATTGTTGGCGGCGGGTGCGTTTGTGGTGTTGCGGGGGGCCAGCGGCTACGGCGATCCGCTGCCGTGGGCCCGGGGCGATCGGCCAGTCCTTTCGGTGCTCTCCTTCGTCAACGCGACCAAGTACCCGCCGTCGCTCGTTTTCCTGCTCATGACTCTCGGCCCTTCGCTCGTGGCCCTGGCCCTGTTTGAGCGGGCTTCCGGGCCGATCGCCCGGTTCTTTCTCGTCTTCGGACGCGTCCCGCTGTTTTTCTACGTCCTCCATCTCTTCGTCGTCCACGCCATCGCCCTAGCAGTCGCCTGTTTCCAGGGGGGTCAAGTCGGCTTCCTGTTCGGCGCCAGCGCGAGCGAGGCCTCGCTTTTTCCCCCGTGGTACGGCTTCGGCCTGCCGGGAGTGTACGCCGTGTGGTGGCTGGTGGTGCTGCTTCTATACTGGCCGTGCCGCCGGTTTGCCGAGCTCAAGCGGCGGCACCCAAGCGGGTGGTTGACGTACCTGTGATTCGGCTCGACCGTGCGGGTCGACTCCAGGCCGCCGGAGCAGGCCTTGCGATCGACCGAGCAGACCGGGATCAGCGGTCTTGGAGCGTGTCTGAAAAGGGCCATCAGCTTTCAGCCATCAGCCGTCAGCCAGGTGCTCGCACGGCCCTGGCGGTGTTCCTAACGCGTTGTCACGCCAACGTTTGTGAAGCTGAAAGCTGATAGCTGACGGCTGATAGCCAGCACGACACCGAGACCGCACCGCGCCTTTTCAGACACCGCTCTTAGATACCCTCTTAGGGGCAGGTTCGTGCCACGCGGAACCCGATGTCGTAGTCTTGCTGGGACCGCTCGAACCAGTAGCGGAAGGGGGAACGCAGATACCAGGGAGGGGAGCCATAGTTGGACCCGCCCCGGCAGACCCGCTGGTCCGGATACTCTTCCCCGGGCTTTCCGTCGGGCAAGTATCTTCGGTAAACGTCGTGGCACCATTCCCAGGCGTTGCCGTACACGTCGAACAGGCCGAAGTCGTTGGGTTTCTTGCGTGCGACGGGGTGCGAGCGGTTTCCGGCGTTGTCGTGATGCCAGGCGTACTTGTCCAACAGCTCACTGGCCCGGCCGTAATACCTGCCCGTCTCGGCCCCCGCCAGGGAAGACCACTCCCATTCGGCCTCGGTGGGCAAGCGGTAGCCCGTGAGTGTGAGGCAATCCTTGGCTTCTTCCATGTGGCCTTGCTTGTTTTCGACGTAGCATTTCGGCAGTCCTTCCTTTTCGCTCAGCCAATTGCAGTACCGCGCCGCGAGGTCCCAGGGCAGTCGCATGATTGGGCAGTCGAGGTCCGGGGAGCGGGCCTGTTGCTCCGGCGTCAACTGCACATTCGGGGAACTCTTCCTCAGGTCCGCGAGGAAGGCCTCGAACTGTCTGCGCGTGACCTCCTTGGAGGAAACGTAAAAGGGCCGGTCGATCCGTCCCGGGCGGCGATGTTCGTCGGCGGCCCGGTCAGGCTGCTCTTTGGGTGAGCCCATCTGGAACTCGCCCTTGGGCGGCGGAATGAGGACCATCGTGTGCCCCTGCTTGGTGAGATACCACTTCCAACCTTGTTCCGGCTTCCTCGTCGCCAGCTTGCGGTTGATCTGGTCGATTTGGCGCCTGATCTTGTCGGATTCGCCCTGGGGGTCGTTGAGCTGGCTCTTGGTCTTGTCGAATTCGCCCTTGGATTGGTCGGGCTTGGCCTGGTCGCGCTTGGCCTGGTCGGCCCACTGGAGGAGCAGCCACTCCGCGGCGGCGTGGAGGCCGGGATCGGGGTCGGACTCGTAGATCTCCAGCAACCGCGGCACAAGCCCCGACCGCTCAGGCCAGGGGAGTTCACTCTCGCCGTACTCGCCCAGCATGAGGATCAGGGCCCGGCGAACCTCGACGTCTTTGGTTTCCTCCCTCTCCTTTCTCTCGGGCTCCTTCAGCCGCTGGATGACGACGTCGGCGCGGACGCCCATCGCCGGCGCGCGATGGATAATGTAGCTCCGCACACTCGGGTCGGGGCTGTGCCGAAGCAGCGGCCAGACGCTGCCGGGCTGGTCCATCCGCAGCAGGGCAACGGCCAGATTCGCGCACTGGCTGGCCAGCTCTTCCTTCTTCTTTTCGTCCGCTGCTTTCTCTTCGTCCGCTGCGTTTTCTGGACTTTTTGCCAGCAATTCCTGTTCGATTGCCAGCAGTTCCTTTTCGAGACAGTTGATCACGTCTTTCGGGTACTTCTTTCCGTACTCCGCCAGCCTGCCGAAGAGCACCTCGAATTGCTTCTGGTCGGCATCCCTTAGCACCCGTACCAGCTTGTCTGGACGGTCCGCCGCGTATTCGGCGAGAATGCTCGCTGCCAACAAACGCTCTGCCTGGCTGCGGCCGTCCCGGCACGTCCGGGACAGCTCCTCCAACAACTGTTCCGATGCCGGACGCAGCGCGTCGACCAGCGGCGCGTAATGGTTGGGGTCCCGCGCAATCTCGGAGACGAGTTCACCGGCGACGAACCGCGACACTTCCATGTCCCATTCCGCGGCGCCGGCCGCCCCTTCCGGGAAATCATGCTTTGCCAGAGCGCAGGCCGCCCGGAACCCTCGATCCTTGGGGCCCTGAGGCGCGCCGCTCTTGAGGTCTTTGGCGCTTTGGACTTCGGACCAAAGCGCGTCGCGTAGTAGCTCGTCCATGGTGGGCAGAAGGGCGTCGCGGATCGTCCGCAGTTCATGCGCGTCGCACCGGAGCAGTTGATCCTTGAGGTATTGTATCAGGTCTTGTTTGGCCTCGTCGCTCGCCGTCAGACCCATCAGGGCCAGGGTCGCCTTGAGCTTGTCTTCCGAGTTTTCCTCGGCGCTGTCTCGCTCGTCCCACAACAGCGGCACGGCCCAGCGGCGGTAGCGCGGCGACTGTTGGACGATCTCGGAGACCTTGGCGATGTCCGCGGACATGAGTTGCTCGACCAAGGACTTGGCCTTGAAGCCGCCGTGCCACTCGTAACCCCTCCAGCCGACCAGGGCCAGCAGGACGGCGATCAGGAAGCCGCGGACCAGGTGATACCGCCCCTCGGCCCGCATCATCCTCTGCTGCGGCTCGGTCCAGTCCCTCTTCTTAGTGAGTAGGCGGATGCCGAGCGACTCCCAGAGGGAAGGCAGGTGGCGGTTTTCGGGCTTGGCGGTCCAGAGCGCCGCGCGCTCGGCCAGCCGGAGCTCCGCCCGGCCGCACCGCGTCTCCTTCTGCTTCCGCGTCAGCCACGCCCGCAGCGAAGGCACCAGGTAGTCGTGCGTCAACTGGTAGTACTTCCGCTCGAGCGCGACCCCGGGCTTGTCTTGGGCGGCCGGCCCTTCCGGGTCGGTGGGGGTCACCAGGCGAAGCTCGCCGTCGAGGATCCGCACCAGCTCCTCGAAATCCTTCGGACGCGGGGCGTAGCCGGAGGCATCCGCCAGCTCCTGGTAGGACCGCATGTGCCCCTTGATGTCGGTTCCGTGCTCGGGCAGGAGCTTCCTCAGCACCAGCCGGGCGGCGTTCTCGTGGAAACGATACCTGGGATGCGCCCCCCGCGCGCCGAACGTCTCTTCGAGGAACGCCACGCCGATCCCTTCGGCGCCCCCGACCGCTTTGAGGGTCGTCCGCGTCCAGGGCTTGCCCTTCATCATTTCCGCGAACAGCGCCAGGCGGATGCAGACCACCTTCCCTTCCTGGGCCAGCCCGGCCACCGCCTGCTCGAGAAAATCCTCCCGGTCCTTGGCCGGCTCCGCCGCGCTGGCGGGCAGGGCTCCGAACGCCCGCCCGAACGCCCCCAGCACCTTGCGGGCGTGCCGCAAGTCGAAGACGTCGACCGCGGCCACGTTGCGCCCTTCGACCAGTTGGGTCTCCAGCTCCTGCATGAAGCGGCTGACCGCCATCCAGAAATCGTCGCGGACCATCACCACGCACTGCACCCGCTCCCCGTCGCACTGGCGGAGCGCTTCCGCCAGCTCGGCGCTGGCCGCCTCCCGACTGGCGTGCAGCCACTGCTCGAACTGGTCCAGGACGATGAGCACCTTCCTCCCCGCGACGGCGACTTCCCCGCGGCGCAGCGCCGCGAGGCTCGCTTTCGGGCCGTACTGGGGGGGCAGCTCGGGCCAGTGCTTCCGCAGGCCGCGAAGCAGCCGGTTCTCCGTCTCCCCGGCGGTCGCCTCCACGTACACCGGGATCACGCTGCCGGCCAAGCGGGGCAGCAACCCGGCCTGGACCAGCGACGTCTTGCCGCAGCCGCTCGGCCCGTAAATCAGGCCCACGGCGAACGTCTTGTCGGGATCGGTCTCCTCGATGCGGCTCTTCCAGAAGCGGATGCTCTCGGGGAGCCCGTCCCGATCGCGGGGGCCGGGGAGCAGCTCCAGGAAGAAATCGGCGTCCCGGGCGTCGAACGACCGCAGGCCCTTGGGAACGATCTTCAGCAGCCGATCGGACTCGAGAAAGGCCGCCGTGGGCGCGGCCGCGAGGGCCGAGATCGCCGGCCCCGAGGCCGCCTCCGCGACGGCCCCCGACGGTCGCCCCAGCGGCCGCGCCCTCTCGAGGAAGTGCCGCAAGTCGTCGGCCAGGTCGCGGGCCGTCGTATAGCGGTCCGAGACCCGCTTCGACAACGCCTTCAGGCAGATCCGCTCCAGCTCCCTGGGGATCCTGTCGTCCACCTGGCGGGGCGGCCGGGGCTCCATCGTCGTGATCTGCTCGAAAAGCTGCGGCAGGTTCTCGCCGCGGAAGGGGCGCCGCCCGGTGAGCAATTCGTAGAACACGATCCCCAGGCTGAAGATGTCCGCGCGGCCGTCGACCCGGTGTCCTTCCCCCCGCGCCTGCTCCGGGCTCATGTAAAGGGCCGTGCCCCCCGTCGTCGCCCGCTTCCCAAAATCCTCTTCCTTCAGCGCCAGGCCGAAGTCCGCGAGGTACGGTCTGCCGGAAAGCTCAAGGAGGATGTTCCCCGGCTTGACGTCGCGGTGGACCAGTCCATGGAGGTGGGCATGGTGGAGGCCCTCCGCGATCGTCGCGACCAGCTCGGCGGACTCGGCATGGGAGAGTCGAGCCTGGGCCGTCCGCTTGGCCAGGTCCGTCCCCTCGATGAACTTCGAGACCACGTAGCACAGCCCGTCCTCGGTCTGCCCGGCGTCGTAGACCGGCACGATGGCGGGGTGGTCCAGGCGGGCCACGGCCCGGGCCTCCTCCAGATACAACTCGATGTCCTCCCGGCCGCGGACCTGATGGCGATGCGGCACCTTCACGGCCACCCGCCGCTTCAACTCCTCGTCCTCCGCCAGGTAGACGGTGCCGTAACCCCCTTCCCCCAGGACCTGCGAGATCCGGTATCGCCCGATGGCCCTCGGGCGCTCGACGAGGAACCCGTCGGGGGGCTGCGTTTCGTCAAGGTCCGCCCGGGCGGCGGCCACTTCCCCCGGCGGTTCAGGAACTGCGTTGGCCGCCTCTCCCTCGCGGCGGGAAAGCTGAGCCTCGATCACCCGCAGCTCCCGCTCCAGCGCCCCCCGCTGCTCCTCCGGGATGTCGCCGAGGAAATCCGCAATCCTGGGCTGCTCTCCGGCCCCGAAAGCGACCTCGAAACGCTCGCACACCCGGTCGATGCGGGCGAGGTCCGAGGTGGACAAGGATTCGTAGAGATCGTCGCTCGCTTCGACCATCTCGGGTTCCCCCGGGGCGCGACGGACACCCCGCCTGCCACCGGACTCATTGTAGCCGCTCCGCGAGGAGCGTTATAGACGGCAGCTTGGGGGGGGGCACGACGCCGTCGCGCGCCACTTCCTGGGAAAGCGACAGCCGGACGGCCAACCCGCCAAGGCCCGGGCCGGACCATCCCGTGGCTCCACCCCGGCGGCCCCCTTCCGACGGGCTCCGACCGCCGTGAGCGGCGCGGGCGGATGTCGCCAAGGGCCGCTTGCCTCTATATTGATGGGCGGACGGGCGATCGCCATCCGCAGCGAGGTTTTGCCGTGGCGGCAGAAGAGTCGATCACCTATTGGATCGAGGAGATCAAGCGGGGGAACCCGGCGGCCGCCGGGGTGATCTGGGAGTGCTATTTCCCCCAATTGGTCCGGATCGCCCGCGAGAAACTCCGCGGCGTGCCCGGCCGGATGGCCGACGAGGAAGACGTGGCGCTGAGCGCCTTGGACAGTTTCTGCCGGGCCGCCGAGCAAGGCTGCTTCCCCGACTTGGCCGATCGCCACGGCCTCTGGCGCTTGCTGTTCCGGCAGACGGCGCGGAAGGCGGTGGACCTGGCGCGGCACGAACGGCGCGAGATCCGCGGCGGGGGCCGGGTGCGGGGCGAATCGGTCCTGGACAGCCCCCAGCCCGAGTCCGGCGAGCCAGGCTTCGCCCGCGTGGCCGGCGATACGGTCTCTCCGGAGTTCGCCGCGATGATGGCCGACCAGTGCCGGCGGCTGCTTGGCCGCCTCGAACCCCACCTGCAAACCCTCGCCCTGGCCAAAATGGAGGGCTACAGCAACGAGGAAATCGCCCTGCGCACGCAGCGCTCCCTGCGGACGGTCGAGCGCCGCCTGCAACTGATCCGGCGGATATGGCAGGAGGAAGTGCCCTAGCGACCCCGGCGGACGGAGTGTCCGGCGGCGGCGCCGGCCCGTCGGCCCGCCGCTCTCGGCGACCGCCACGTTGGGGGTTGAGCCAAGGGACCCCCGGCCGGTACGCTTATAGGGAGGAGCCGCAGCAGGAAACGTCCACCATGCCCACCTACTTCGCGGAAGGCTCACCGACAACCGATCTCAGCCGGAACGATCTCCGGGCAGCCCTCGTTCACCTGTTCGGGCAACTGGGCCCGAGGCGGAAGGTGCTCGCCGTGCCGCCCGACTTCACCCGGGCCAACAGCATGGCCGGCCCGCTCACCTCGATCGCCTACGAGTATTTCGGCCAACGGCTCACGGACGTGATGCCGGCCCTGGGGACCCACGTCCCCGTCTCCGACTGGCAGTTGGAGCGGATGTTCCCCGGCCTGCCGAAGCACCTCATCCGCGAGCACGACTGGCGGCGCGACGTGGTCACGGTGGGCGAGGTCCCGGCCGAGTTCGTCTCGCAGGCGACCGGGGGCCTTTACGCGAAGCCGTGGCCCGCCCAACTCAACCGGCTGGTCTGGGAGGGGGGGCACGACCTGATTCTCTCCATCGGCCAGGTGGTTCCGCACGAAGTCACCGGGATGGCCAACTACAACAAGAACCTCTTCATCGGGACCGGCGGGGCGGCAGGGATCAACGAGAGCCATTTCCTCGGCGCGGTCTACGGCATGGAGCGGATGATCGGCCGGGCCGATACCCCGCTGCGACGCATCCTCAACTACGCCCAAGAACACTTCTGCCGGCACTTGCCGCTGGTGTTCGTGCTCACGGTGATCGGCCCGCGGGAGGACGGAAGCCTTGCGGTCCGCGGGCTGTACGCCGGCAGCGATGCCGAGTGCTTCCAACGGGCCGCAGAGCTCTCGGTGCAGGTCAATTTCACCGTGCTCGACGAGGCCCCGCGGAAGATCGTCGTCTACCTGGACCCCGAGGAATTCCACAGCACCTGGCTGGGCAACAAGGCGATCTACCGCACGCGGATGGCCATCGCCGACGGCGGCGAGCTGGTCGTGCTGGCCCCGGGGGTGTCCACCTTCGGCGAGGACCGCGAGATCGATCGCCTGATCCGCAAGTACGGCTACTGCAACACCCCGGCGATCATGGAGCTGGTCCGCCGGACCGAGGACCTGCCCGGCAATCTCTCGGCGGCGGCGCACCTCGTGCACGGCTCGTCGGAAGGGCGGTTCAAGATCACCTACTGCCCCGGCAAGCTCGGCCGGGAGGAGATCGAGTCGGTCGGCTACGCGTACGCCGATCTGGAGGCGATGCTCCGGCGATACGACCCGGCCGCGCTTCGCGACGGCTGGAACGAGCTGGCCGACGCAGAGCGGTTCTTCTACGTCAGCAACCCCGCCTTGGGGCTCTGGGCCGCTCGCGCCCGGCTGCATGGCCCGTGAATCCATCTCGCGGAATGCCGCCTGAACCGACAGGGAGCAGGGCGCGCGTCTCGCCCGTCCGCACGGTCTGCCCAGATTCCCCGCGGACCGGCGAGACGCCGGTCCTACTGAATTCCCGGACGGCGTCAGTTACTCTTGCGCGGGGGCGGGCTCACGGCGGCAGGTGGAGCGCGGCGGCGAGCTTGCTCCGGTAATCGGCCAGGTCCAGGCGCTGGGCTTCGCGGAGGTTGGTGAGGCCGCTGGAGCCGAGCGTTTCGACAAACGGCTTGAACCGCGCGACGGCCAGCGCCACCAGCTTGGCGTCCCCCTTGTCTTTCTTGCCGGCCTCGCTTCGGGCCCGCTCGCAAATCGCGTAGTCCACGCTCATCCGCGAGAGCTTCACGCGGCGGAGCACGTCCGCCTGGTCGGCGGCGAGCTTCTCCGCCTCCTCCCAGAGTGCGGCGGCCCGGGTCAGCAGCTCGTTGGTCAGGTGGGGGCTGCCGGGCTGGGCCCAGATGTGCACGTGGAGATTCTCCCGCTCGACGCGGTCGTGGAGCAGGTCGAGGTACGTGCGGATCGGCGCGGCGGCCTTGCCGTAGTAGCCCTCGAGGAATTCGCTCATGGCCGCGTTTTCGTCGTAGTGGGGGTTCCAGAGGAACTTGGCGGTCATGTAGCCGCCCAGGGCGGCCATCTCGCTGTGGGGCGTCTCGTAGGTGTCCTGCTCGAAGATCCCGGTGACGTGGTTCCGGACGAAGAGGCGAATGTTGTCGTTGCGGACCCGCTGGTTCGGGAAGGGCAAGAGGTAGTTGGCGAAATCGGTGACGTAGTCCCAGACCCAGAGCCGCTTCGAGACTTTCCCCCAGCGCTCGAGATCCTCGCGGAACTTGCGGTTTTCCGGGCTGTCGCAGGTGCCCAGCGGATGGGAGAAGCAGCACTCGATCGAGCACAGCCGGACGATCACGTTGGGCCGCGGCCGCCAGCTCTTGGGCGGGCGGCGGGTCCACTGGTAGGCCAAAGTCTCCACCGCCTTCTCCGGGAACTCCTGTTGGACCGCCTCCGCCACGCGGTTGACCAGGTAGAACACCGGCGCACCCTGGCTATCCTCTTGGCGGGCGATCGCCTGGCACTTCTCGCACTCGCAGTAGTTGTACCAGTCGTTCTGCGAGACGGAGAAGACGGTGGCGTCGGGCTGGGCCTTCATCGCCGAGCGAATCCCCTCGATGCACAGCCGGATCACCTTCTCGTTGGTGCAGCAAAGCTGCGTGCGTTTCTTGAGCCGCTGGCCCTTCACCAGCGAGAAGTACTCGGGATGCTGGTCGAAGTGCTTCTCCGCCGGCACGAGGCGGTCGAAGGTGTGGACGAAGAAGCCGCCGCCGAAGCGGACCTTGCCGCCGTGCCTGGCATCGAGCCGCCCGCTGGACGAATTCACGCGGTTCCGCGCACACCAGTCGCCGTCGAAGCAGTCGAAGGTGAACGGCTCGCGGTACTCGAGCACGGGCACTTTCCGCTCGTCTATTGTGCCGAGCACCAGCCGCTGGGTCTTCGGGATCCGGCTCACTCCGGGGGCGAGCCAGCGGCAGCCCAGGTGGTCCTCCAAGAGGCCGTACACGCCGTACATGCTTCCTCGCAGCGGGCCGCCGGCGATGACCAGGTGCGGCCCGACGGTGCGGATCACGTAGCCCTCCGCGCCGAGCCCGGCAAAGTCGACCTCGACCTTGAGGTCCGCGAGCCGCGCGCTCGTGCCGAGGATGATTTCCTTCGCCCCGGCCGGCTCCCCGGCGGAGACGATGGGCAGCTTCGCCCCGGTCATTTCTGCAAGGAACTTCTGGAGCTCCTCGGCGCCGTGGCGGGTCGACGGCGAGGCGTCGCCGGCCACGACGATCCGGTAGCTAGACTGGCCGCGGTCGGCCAGCACGATCTCGTCGGAGTGCGCCGCCTCGGCGATCGAGACGAAGGCAAGGACCGCGGCGGCAAGGAACCATCGGCAAGTTGTCATTGCGGCATCCTCCTGGCTACGGGACAAAAGGGCTCACTCGTGGGCCCTCCACAGCATGGCAGGTATCGCCGGCCAATGCAAGCGGCGGTGGCACGCAAGCGTGACCCGCATGGTCTCACGGGCCCTTCACTCGCCGGTACACAATTCGCTCCCCGCCGTCGCCGGGCGGGACGGGGGCTTCGAGGTGCTTCATGAGCTCGGAGCCTTGGACTGCGGTCTTCCGGTTGGCAACCTGCCAGTGGAGCTCGTAGGTCGCCTCGGGGTCCAGGCCGTGGAGCGCCAGGCCGACGTGCGAAGGATCTCCTCGCGCGGCCGGGACAGCCGAACTTGCGCTCCCGGCCGGCACAGCCGGCCCTGCGCTCGCTGCGGCGTTCTTGGGCGGAACGACGAGGATCAGCCCTTCGCCCAGCTCCGGGCGGTGGAACTGCATCGCCATCCAGTGCTTGCCGTCGCGGGAGTAGTCGCTGAGCGGGTAGTAGGCGCCGACCAGAAGGTGGCGGAGCCGGAGGTAGGCGTCGGTGAGCTGCTTGGCCCGGGCCGTGTCGAACTTCGGGTCGTCGGCAATCCACCCGGGGATCAGCGAGGTGGCAAGCGTCGCGTGGAACGAGCGGTCGTCCAGCCGGATCAGGGGCGTGGTGAAGGTGTTGTTGGGCAGGTACCGGCTGAGGCTCCAGATGACGGCCAGGTCCACCTCGTTGTCGAACCAGAAGTCGCTCTCCTGGTGGAGGTGCATCCGCGAGATCGTTTCCAGGTCCATCCGCCGGCCGCCGCTGGCGCACTCTTCGCGCAGGCCGTCGGGCCAAGAGCGGGCCAGCCGGTCCCAGAAATCGTAGAGCCCCTCGATGTACTTCATCTCGGTGATCCCCTGGCGGTCGGGCAGGTCGGTGTGACGCCAATAGGAGAGCGGGTCCATGTTGAAGTCGGAGCGGTAGAACCGGAACCCCGGCAGGTCCATGTAGCCCTTGACGATCTCCAGCAGGTACTGCCGGACCTCGGGGAGGCCGAGGTTCAGCAGGTACGTGCCTTGGGGCCCGTCGCCCGCCGACAAGAGCCACTTGGGCCGGTTGCGGTGGAGCCAGGTGTTGGCCACGACCCGCTCGAACTCGAACCACAGCCCGTAGACCATGCCGTGCTGGCGGGCGGCCGCCGCGACCGGGCCCATCCCCTGCGGATAGGCATCCTTGCGGGGGTTCCAGTTGCCGGCGCCGGCGGGCCAGCCCCCTTCGAACCAGCCGGCGTCGGTGATCAGGGCCTCCAG
>Ga0153916_10000812_pt1 | contig 21658 bp, 22 predicted proteins | sample Opewatmetagenome_FD_109642 | JGI IMG/M metagenome (GOLD analysis project Ga0153916, IMG submission 109642) | Freshwater wetland microbial communities from Ohio, USA - Open water 3 Core 3 Depth 4 metaG | ecosystem: Environmental > Aquatic > Freshwater > Wetlands | place: USA: Ohio, Lake Erie...
CACTGGTAGAGGCTCTAAGGGTTGGAAGGATTGACTCTGCAGGATTGGATGTTTTTGAGAACGAGCCTTCATTGAGTCCTGGTTTGACCGAGCTCGAGAACGTTGTGGTCACTCCTCATACTGGCAGTGGGACCTATCAGTCCAGGGACAGGATGGCGATGATGGCGGCGGAGAACCTCATCGCCGGGCTTGAAGGGAAAAGACCGCCGAATCTTGTCAACAAAGCCGCTTGGAAGGATTGACTTGAGAATACTGAATCGCGACGAGCTAACGTCCAAAGGTGACAAGGAGGCGAGGATCCATCTTCTCAAAGTGCTTGAGGTCGCGATCGATTCCATCGACCCTTACAGATGCGTTGGCGAAGCCTTGTCTCTCAAGGGTGACCGTCTCTGGGTCCTCGATTCCGTGTATGACCTGAGCAATTTCGACCGGATTCTCGTGGTAGGTGCTGGAAAAGCGTCCGGACGTATGGTCGAAGCATTGAATGAGGTTCTTGGTGACAGAATATCCGCGGGGATCGTCAACTCCCTTATCGACGGCGCGGTCGGAAGAATAGTGCTCCACAAGAGCACGCACCCTCACCCAGGGCCGGAAGGTCTCGATGGGGCGATGGCAATCATGAGATTGTGTGAGTCGGCCACCGCGAAGGACCTGATCATCTGCCTTATTTCAGGTGGAGGGTCGGCCATGATGCCCTGCCCTGTCGAAGGCGTCACTCTGGACGACAAGAAGAGGACGGCCGAGCTTCTCATGCTACGAGGCGCGTCGATCGAAGAGCTCAACGTCGTCAGAAGGCACATTTCCCGTCTGAAGGGTGGCAACCTGGCGAGGATCGCTTATCCTGCGACAGTTCTTAGTCTAATCGTCTCTGACGTCGTGGGCGATCGCCTGGAGAGCATATCATCCGGTCCGACGGCACCTGACCCAACGACCCATAGCGATGCTTTGACCGTCCTCAAGAAATACAATCTGCTGATTGAGGCACCGCGGTCCGTCGTCGATCACCTGACACATGCCAAATCCGAGAATCCGAAGCCGGATGACAGTGTGTTCTGCAAGGTGAGGAACGTCATTGTCGCATCCAATAGAACAGCGCTCCTGGCTGCCGAGAAGGAGGCTCGCGATATGGGGGACAATGCACTAATCCTGACCTCGTCGCTTGAGGGCGAGGCTAGAAAGGTAGGCAGGATGCTTTGCTCCATCGGGAACGAAATGATCGAGAATGGAAAACCGATCCCTCCTCCGGCCATTCTGGTGGCAGGAGGGGAGACAACGGTCACCGTGAGAGGCAAGGGAAAGGGTGGGAGGAACTCCGAACTCGTCCTCGGCGCTCTTCATGAAATGAGAGAAAGGGTCACGATTCTCTCTTTCGGAACGGATGGAATCGATGGTAGCTCTGAGGCGGGAGGGGCGATTGCCGATATGAAATCCTGGAATGATGACGCTCCATCGTTCTTGGACAACAATGATTCTGCCACGTACTTCGAGAGGGAGGGTTGCCTGATATTCACGGGTCCGACCGGAACGAACGTGGGTGACATAGTGTTGGTCTTCGCGTCGAGAAAAAGATAAAATAGTCTAACCCCCATCGCATTTCGAGATGCCAGTAATCACTTTCGGCTACAGGGACCTCATAAGTCTGATCGGCAGGGATGTACCGGTCGATATTCTTTTGGAAAGGATGCCCATGATGGGTGCGGACCTCCACCACTACGATTCTGAGAATGAGGAGATAGCGATGGAGTTCTTTCCCGATAGACCGGACCTGTACAGCGTCGAAGGTGTCGCGCGTTCTCTAAGGGCGTTCCTTGGTTACGACCCGGGCCTCAAGAGATATCCGATCGAGGAATCGGGGATCATACTGTATCGCGATTCCAGCGTCGAGAACGTAAGGCCATACGTTGTCGGAGGTGTGGTGAGGGGCGTCGAGATGAGCGACCCTCTTATCCGTTCTCTCATGGAGCTGCAAGAGAAGATACATCTGACCGTCGGGAGGAAGAGGGCAAAGGTTTCCATCGGGATACACGATCTGGACAGAGTAGAGCCTCCGTTTACGTATAAGGCTGTAGATCCTGAGGAGATATCGTTCGTGCCTCTGGCCAAGGATGAGCCGATGAATCTACGTGAGATACTTGAACGCCACGAGAAAGGAGTCGATTATAGATACATATTGGAGGGAAAGGGGAAGTATCCGATAATCGTCGATCGTGATGGAGATGTTCTCTCTTTTCCTCCGATCATAAATGGCCAGCTGACAGCTGTGAATGAGAACACTAGCAGCATGTTCATCGATGTGACGGGCACCGACCTGCCGGCGATATCTGGAGCGTTGAACATCGTCTCGACCGCTCTGGCCGAGAGAGGTGCCAAGATTCAGGTTATCATGGTCGAAGGCAATGACAGGGTGACCACCCCAGACCTCAAACCGACGAAGTGGTCCCTCGATCCGGCGATGTGCAATTCGATGCTCGGGCTGGAACTCGATCGGAGCGAGATATGTCGATGTCTTCGCAAGATGGGCTACGGGTGCGACTTCGACGACACCACGATCAATGTCCTAGCCCCATCGACCAGGATGGATCTTCTGCATCCTGTTGACCTGATCGAGGACGTTGCAAAAGGTCACGGGTATGAGCAGTTCGGTACCCAGCTGCCGACTGTGCAGACGGCAGGAGGAGAGAGGTCCATCGAGAAGGCGTCCAATCTTGTCAGGGCTATGATGATTGGTTATGGGTACTTCGAGGTCACGACACTGACTCTATCGAGTCCGAAGGAACAGTTCGAGAACGTTCGCTGGGAAGAGACCGACGTCGTCGAGATACTGAACCCGATAAGCGAGGACCACACCTGTCTGCGTGTGCACTTATTACCCAGCCTGCTGAATGTCTTGAGGAAGAACAAACATAGGGACCTGCCGCAACGGATATTCGAGGTCGGAGACGTCATCGTGGACAAGAAACGGAGGAGACATCTCGCAGTCATGTCGACCCATTCGCGGGCAAGCTTCACCGAGATGAAGTCGGTTCTTGAAGGTTTCCTCAGGGACTGTTCCCTGAAATGGGAGTTTTGTCCCGCTGGATTAGGTCTTTTTGTGGAGGGCAGGGATGCTCACGTTATTGTCGATGGTCAGCGCATTGGATACTTTGGCGAAATCCATCCCCAGATTATCACGGGCTATGGACTCGGGCAGCCCATGGTCGCTTTCGAGATCGACCTCGAGATGGTGCTGTCTGGGAAATTGGACAGGATAGTGTGATTGCGTTCTTGGGGAGAGATACTAATAATCAATTGCTCATCTTGGAGGACGTCCAAAAAGGACGATGCCGAGGTAGCTAAGCCCGGATCACGGCGCCGGCCTTGAGAGCCGGTGGTGCTCTGCACCACGGGAGTTCGAATCTCCCCCTCGGCGCTTTCTCTGTCAACCGACGGTGTCCGACGACTAATGCGCTCGGTGACTCATCTTCTTCCAATGCACCTCTATCCGCTCTGACATTCGATACGATAGTCTCAAATATCATTTCCCTATTCGCTCTCGGCAATGGCGATCCGTGACATACTAGCGAACAATGTCCTGATGATGACGATTGCGTTCGCAACTGGGTTCGTGTTCGGCGGCTTGCCCGCGCTCAACTCTGAGTTCGCAATGGGCTCATTGGTCCTCGTCATGTCGCTGTCTCTTGGGGGTCTCAGTCTCAGAGGACTCGACCCAAAGAAGCACGCGCGATCGACGATAATCGCCTTGTTCATGACGTGGGGAATGTCGTCCGGCGTCACGATCTTCCTCGGCCAGTTCTTCGAAGGACAGATAAAGATCGGTTGGATAATTCTCGCCGCGGTTCCATCCGCGGTCGCCGTCATCCCCTTCACCTACATGCTAAAAGGGGACATGCAGATCTCTCTTGTCTCCTCCACGTTCCTGTATGTTGTGGCTCTAGCTATTACGCCTCTCATGACATTTGTGTTCGTCGGAACGGCGATCAGTCCGATCACGATTCTGTGGTATGTCGCGGTTCTCATATTCCTTCCGATGGCCCTTTCAAGAGGGGTCAACAAGATTCCGTTGTCCGGTCAGTCCCGGACCATACTGATCAACATATTCTTCTTCGTGCTAACGTTCACCGTGACTGGAGCGAACAGGAACGCCTTCTTCGCTGATGTACTCCTCGTCGCAGGTCTGCTCCTGGTTGCTGTGGCTAGGACCTTCATAGTGGGAACCTTGGTCGAGGTGATTTCACGAAAGCTCAAGGTGGATCGAAAGGAAAGGATCCCGATGGTGCTCTTCGCCACCTACAAGAACACTGGAATGGCCGCCGCCCTCGCAGTCGCCCTCATAGGAAGCGAGGCCGCGATTCCTGCGACCATATGCATCGCCCTCGAGATAGTCTGGTTCCTGGGTCTTACAAGACTTGTCTATCCACAACCTCGTTCCATTCGAACAACGCGCTGATCCACGGGGTCAGAGGACCGAGTTCAATCACGAACGAGTGGTTCACTACGCTAGATTTAAATCCAAAAAGAAGCATATAAGAATGCCGATTCTGGCAGGGATGGATGCGTTGTGCAGGTATCGTTATAGACAGAGTTATTGTGCACACAGACTGGTGGAAGGACAGGAATGCGTCGGAGAGTCGAGTTGCCTTGTCAAGTCATCTCCAATGCGATATTGTCAGATGAATTCCGATTGCTCATTGGAGCAATGGCATGGACTTTATTGCACGAAGTACCAGCGTTTCTACTGCTCCGGAATGGAGAACTGCAGTACGCCCGAGTCCTATATGGCCCACTTCGTCAGATTTAGAGAGACCGCGGGGAGGCGCTCCTAGTTGGATTGTATCTACCTGAGCAAGGATGGAAAATGCAAGGGCGCGTATCATGGTTTCGGATGCATAAAAGACAAGTGCAAGTCAGCCCGAGATGCCCCATGCGAGTTCAACGAAAGAGGATTCTACTGCAGGAGATTCAGGAAGTTTGAGTGCATAGGACCGGGCAACTGCGGGACGCTAGAGGAATACATGAGTTTCGTCAAGGAGAGAAGCAGGCGCGCTCACACTTCGAAATAGATGTCGGGTCTGATCCTGGGCACCATCGCGGCCAGAACAGCCTGTTCGGTGAGTCGCTGCCTGTCAAGAAGGCCTTTCGAGAGAAATCCTATCGCACCCTCTTTTCTTCCAATGTCCTTCCTTCCATATGATTCATCAAAAACCTTCGATACAGCGATGCCGGCCCTGATTCTCTCTTCGGCCCCAGGAGGATATCTGAAGGAAGAGCTTCGACCCATGGTCACGACACCCTCCTTGTCGATTATCGCGCATGATTCGATTCCGTAGAGGCCATCATTCATCTCGACTATGCCGGCCTCGATCCCGACTCCATAGTCTCCCTTTCCTATCGCTTTCTTGGCCCTCTCAATTGCACCCCGGTCGATATCCCCTCCCCAAGGTTGATTCCCCACCGACGTCTTGGCGGGAATGCCTCCAATCTCCACGTTTCTGTAAACCGTGGCCGCCACCTTTCTCACTGCCTCGATCTTCACGGGATTGTCCGAGCCTACGTTGATGCGAAAAGGGCGCAGGAGGATTCCTTCTTGATCGATTTCTCCCTCGAGAACCCGGGTCGAAGTAATCGTGGCGCAATCTTCCCCGAGCACGTGTCTTATTTCGACAATGGTGAGAGCTTTGAGTCCTTTCGAAATCCTGACCTCGTTTATCATCTTTGCGGTATCGGTGGTTCCTTGAGAGACGACCAGGATGTCGAGTTCTGCGTCCGAGGCCGCGCTACCCATCGGGTCCTGGATAATCTCGATCTCCCAATTCTTCTCCTTCGAGCGAAGGTAATCCTCGAGAATGCTCATCCGCCGTTCCAACGGAATGTGGAAATGTTTTCTTGAGGTGAGAACATCGGAGGTTATGCCGACAACGACTTCGTCCCCCAGCTCGAAGGCCTTGTCAAGAAGAGTTCTATGTCCCCGATGGAGGACATTGAAAGTGCCAGCGACCCCAACCTTCGTCATAGGCTCATTGCGATAACGGCGGCGCTGAGTATGAACATTGTGACAACGTAAAGGATGATTAGCTGGCGCTTCCGTTTCTTCAAGATATCCTTACCTTCACTGGTGCATTCAGGTGAGCAGTGCTGCTCGCTCCCTATGAACGCCTTGCCGCATTGACGACAGTGTTTGTGCTGGGGTATCCTGTCTGCCATGTCTTCCTCATTAACGCATTCCTGGTTAAAAGGTTATTGCAGAAGAGCGATTGGCATGATCGTCAGCTCAGAGTCCTCTCCTGTCCATTTCGTTGTTGACTACAGTGATGCAGTGATCGGCATGATAACTGATAGGTCCCAAGCGAACCTTCTTCGGCTGGTATTCCATGAGCGTTTCTTCCTCCTCGGGAGTGAGATCCTGATCGTCTCCTAAGACAAATGTGACGTCTCTAGAAAAATCGACCGTTCTGATATCGGCTCCATCTTCTTTCAGGTACACGACCTCCGTATCCTTGGACAGGTTCGAGAACAGCTCCTTGTGAGACCTATTGGAGATATATATTCCTGGAGAGGATTTCTCCTCTTCCGTAATCTTCTGCATTAGTGCGTTCCGGACGAGGGCTCCAGTGCTTCGCTCATCTGGATTGAGATATTTCAACTCACTTCCAACGAATCGGAGAGTCTTCGGCGGAGAAGGCTGACCCCGGAGAACAAGAAACACTTCGACATCTTTTCTGATGGTGTGAGACAAAAAGAAAGCGGAGTTTATGCAACGCAGCAAGATGTCCAGTCGGCCAGCTCCTCCACAAAGATCATCGAGCTTGAAACTCCCGGAGGTGGTGGCCCGATGACCGATGACTATGTATCGTCTCACTCTGGCACCTCGAGTCCCCCGGCCTGCAACTGCTTGAGAAGTTGTCTCCTCAGCTTTCTGTTCCCGAGGAATCCTTTCACAGCCTTTTTTGAGATGTTGTATTGTCGAAGAAGTTCTCTGACGTCCTTCGGATCGACGCCGGAACCTCTGGCTATTCGCAGAATCCTTGTCGACTTAATGATTCGAGGATCCTCCATCTCTTCTTCGGTCATAGAGTCCATGATCACCCTAAACTTCCACAACCTCTGTTGCGACTCTTCTACATCGATCTTGTCGGTCAGACCTGGCATTCCTGGCAACATTGAGACAAGCTTCTTTAGCGGCCCCATCTTAGTAAGCATCTCCATCTGGTCGTACATTTCCCTCAGAGTGAATCTGCCCGACATGATCTTTCTCGTCGTTTCGAGCGCCTCTTCCTCTGTCATAGACTCCTGAGCCTTTTCTAGGAGGGTCTGTATGTCTCCCATGCCCAACAGGCGAGAGATGAAACGCGCGGGTTCGAAGGGCTCGATGTCCTCAAGATGCTCACCCGTTCCGATGAAAACGATGGACGCCTTCGTCTGCGCCACAGCGCTCAGTGCACCGCCACCTTTCGCGGATCCGTCCATCTTCGTCAATATTACGCTAGTGACGCCGACGGCATCGTGAAACGCCTTTGCTTGGGGTCCTGCCTGCTGACCCGTCGCCGCGTCCAAAACGAGAATCCTTTCGTCGAATTTCGCCAGGCTTGCGACATCCTTTATCTCCTGTATCAGGTCGTCCTCAAGAGCATGTCTTCCGGAGGTGTCAACTATGATCACGTCCGTACCGCTCAACTGTTTCAGACCCTCTGAGACGATCCTCGTAGCATCCTTTGCATCCCTATTGCCGTGTACAGGGATCCCAAGCTTATCACCGATCTGCTTCAACTGGTCGTAGGCTGCTGGTCTGTGAACATCCGCTGCGATCAACCCCACCTTCAATCCTTTCTTGTGGAAGTATCTGCCGAGCTTGCCAGCGGTCGTAGTCTTCCCTTGGCCATACAATCCGATCATCATGATGACCTGACGCGAGAGCGGGATAGTGCGTTGCTCCCCAAGGATCTTGACCAGTTCTTCATAAATAATCTTGATGACATGCTCCCTGGAGCTCATTCCTGCAGGGGGCTTCTCCGTCAAGGATCTCCGCTCGACCTCTTTCGTGAGTTCCAGAACGAGTTTCACGTTCACATCTGACTGAAGAAGGGCGCGTTGTATGTCCCTGGTCACTTCTTTGATCAGCTTCTCGTCTATGTGACCCGCATTGGCGATCTTCTTTAAGACATCCCGCAGTGATCTGCCAAGCCCTTCAAGAACCGTCTCAAATCACCGCCGCCAAGAGTATTCCGCTGTCTATTAAACTTTACCGTCCAGTGTAGATGTACAAAAAAAGGGATGGGAAGGGCTAGCCTTGTCAGAAGGGATGGGATGCACTCTAACAACTAGCCCAGAACTTCCCGACACAACTATAACCTTAATGCTATATAAATTTTTTGACAAATAGACCTTAAATTCTTCAAGTTTTCCCATCCAGATGAATACAATTGTAGAAGGATTATTCCAGAAAGCATTATCCGGTCAGAGATAGCCAGACTTCTGAAGAGTCATGATGTCTTCGGTGCTCAGTTTATCTCCCTTCTTGAATCGCTCGAATATCTGTTCTGCCTCCTGCATTGCCGTCGACTCTTCCTTCTTCTTCTTGGCCCTTCGAGCCTTCTGTCTGAGACCTGTGATTATCTTATCGTAGTCGTGCACCTGACGGATGCTCTCGATGTGCTTCCTGTGCTCTTCGTCAGCTTTCAATTTCGTCTCGATGAACTTCTCTTGAGCAGCGTCCGCCTCTTTCCTTAGGTTGTCCGCCTGTTCGTAGAGCTCGATCATCTTGTCGTGCTCAGTCTGTGCCTTCTCCGCGTTCTCGCTGACATTCCTGTGATGAGTCTCTGCTCTGTCCTTGGCCTCTCTGAGGTCCCTGATTGCATTTCGGATTTCCACGTTCTGCTCCAGGGCCTTCTCCCTTTCCTTTATTTGTGCCTGAAGGGCTGAGAGCATTTCTATTATGTCCCTTTCCTTCTCGGTGGACAGGACCGAGGTCATCTGCTTGAATTCGAGCGCCTTTAGTTCTTTCTTGAGTTTCGCGATCGGAGGACCCTCCCTTGGGAGGTTGTCCTTCTTGAGCATCAGCACCTTATCGTTGAACTCGTTGACCTTCTGATTCCAAATATCTCGCTGCTCTTTTTCCTCTCTGACCTGAACGTTTAGAGAATCGCGCGTTTCTCTGTGCCTCGCGGCTTCTTCGACTAGTTCCCTGACCTTGGCGTTGAGCTCGTCGCGCTTCATGACCCAATCTTTCGTTTGTTCGTTGAGTTCATCTCGGAGATGCCGGTGTTTCTCCGCCTCAGTGTTGCAGACCTGTCGCTTCTGTTCAAGCTCTTCTAGGAGTTCGGTCATTCATTCACACTCAACTGATTCAGCAGCAAGATTGAGACGGGATGGACATACTGACATTTGTTTATAATCCTTTCGATATCTGAAGGGAGTTTCCAACTATCCAGGAAGTCGGGTTGTTAGGACTCGTCGTCCTCTTCAAACTCATCATCCTTCTTCTCTTTCTCGTCGGGATTGAGCTCTATGTCGTGCCACTCGTTCCCGTACTGGTCCGCGCCTCCTGTTTTGAGCTCGAACTTGACCCTCAGACGGCTTCCTTCGAAGAAGACGTATGCGTTCTTCACCGTCGAAAGATAGAAGGATACTCTCTTTCCTTCACGAGACAATCTCCGTTCCTTGCATTCGACCAGACCGACCTTCTGCAGATCCCTTATCCTCCTATAGCAGGCCGCGATCGGAATGCCGAACCTTCGGGAGATCTCCTGTGCGGACCTCGGGGTTCTAACCGTTGCAACCAGAATCCTGACCGCATATTCGTCGGTCAAGAGCTGGGATGACTTGAGTATGTCTATCTCTTTTCCCCCTTCATCAGGGATTGAAGGGATGGATGGATATTAAAATCTTCCAAGATACGAGTGCTGGTCGACCAAGCCGAATTCCTAGGCCTTTTCGCACATCGGTTCTGGCATGACAAGGAACTCCTCCTCGGGGAGCCATTCGACCTCAATCCCGAACCGCCCTTCCGCGAAGATGAACTTCAGGACCCTGACCGCACATTGATAGTACTTCACCTTTTTCCCTCTGAAGACTTCTTCTTGCCTGACGCACTTCAACAGACCAACCTCTTCCATTCTCCCGACTCTTCTGTAAGCGACAGCGATCGGAATCCCACAGACCTTGCTGAGATACTGGACTGAAAGCGGTCTCTTGTGGGTCGTGCTGAGTATTCTTCCAGCGTACTCGTCGGCCATCAGCTTCGAAATAGCATCTTCCTGAGCGTTCGTGCCTTCCATGCAAGATTTCGATGACCGCTGATTCTTAAAGACTTTATCCTGCAGGTATCAATTCTGATATCAGAATCAAGGGCGTTCAGAGCATCGGGATCAGTCTTGCGCTCGGCCCCCCTTCCTCGAACTCGAACTCCAGGTGGTAATAGGGCGTGAAGGGTTTCTGTCCGCAAAGCATGATCGCTCCTTCCATGCTCTCAAGCTTCAGATGCATTTGGGCATGGTGAGCCAATGGCACCAATAAGCCAGAGGCTTGCGTCGCCTCCGCCACGACCACTTGCCCGTCTCTCCGAGCTGAATCGATGTGTTCGAACGAATCAGTCAAAACGTCCCGTCCGTAACGTGCCTCCATGGCGTCGTATCCCAGCAGGGAAAGGTATGGTCGGGAAAACCCTGACAGCACATACTTCAAGGGATCCCATCTAAGATCGTGAGATGCTTTGCTCCCTTCAATCGTGGCGACGAACGCGTACGGAGAGTCTACGGACCCTGAGGCGTCCAGGATGCGCATTCCCCTCGCAGCACCTTCTCTGGAGACGAGGATCGAAATCTGCCTGTCCAGAACAGGGTAGTCCAATGAGTTCAACGGATACCAGACAACGCCACGCCTCTTCAAGAGGAAGTCCGATATCAATGATAGTTCAAGGCAGTTGACGACCTCCTGCGGCACATCAGCCCCAATCTCCACCAGGGTCAATGCGCCAATGGGCAGACCTCCGACTACCTTGTCCAGGTTCTCGATTCCTGTGGATACTTTCCCTTTCCCTGGATCGTCCACCGGTACGTGCCTCTTCATCGTCTCGGGCATTTTGATCCAAGTGGGCTTGAATACTCTTGTCCTCCCATCAGAAAGTGTGAAAGTGTATCTCCATCTTTCTATACGTGATCCTCTTAGCTTCTCGATGACGAGCATCCTGATTCTTCTCCCTTTCCTCTCTTCGCTGAGGAGTAAGATGACCCCATCTCCGAGGAAGTCCATACTGGAGCGTTCGGACGTCTCGAGAAGATATACGATGTTCGTCCCGGAGTTCTCCACAAGGTCCTTCTGAAGAGTGTTCACGATGCGAGAAGCCGCGATGCCGTATTTCTCCGACAACGAGTCCATACTGTCGATGACGACCAAGGTTTTCTTCGGGAGATTCGTCTCAGCAAGGTCGTAGGCGAGCTCAAGCTCCGGGAGCATGACTCCCAGATCGAGGACAATGGAGCCGTCGGTGATTTCGCCAGACCCGTACTCACTCTCGTCTCCCCCAAGGTCTCCGGCCTCGATCTGCCCCTCCAATTTCTGAAGCTCGGATCTGACGATCCCAGAGACGCTCTCGGATCTTGCCAGAGCTCTCAGAAGCTCCCTGGCGGCCTTCAGCCTCGCCTCTGCCTGTATCTGCTCCCCGGACTTCGTCTGCATGGGCTTGGTCTCTCTCAAGAAGCTTTTCCCAGCTCTCAGTATGCTATTGCGTCTTGCACGCTCTTTGAGCCATGGGAACTGACGGTAGAGAGCCTCGTCTGACACTCTGGAAGAAAGATAATATTCAGCCTGTTCGTCTGCGAGTTCTTCCACTATCTGCAGGGCGAACGTCGTCTTGCCGGTTCCGGCTTCTCCTTTGACAACGAGCGAGTGTCCGCCAGCACTTCTCAGGAAATCCAGTATCTCCTGAGGTATCCTACCTCCTTTGGTGTCAGACTCCAATTCGAACGCCACGACAATATCCCTGAAAAGCCTTTTAATCCTTTTCTTCATCTTTGAAAAAGGGAATCCGGCTTCTGGGACCATAACCTTAATGTCCAACGATTTTTATCTAAGGGAAGTGAGGAAATGCTTCTCTGCCCCCTAGACTACCGATACGGACGAGACGAGATGAAAGCGGTTTTCAGCGAGGAGAACAAGTTGAGGACCCAGTTGCTTGTGGAGGCCGCGCTCGCCAGAGCCCACGCTGAGATGGGGAACATCACAAATGCTGACGCCGCTAGAATCGCTTCGAAAGCGGATCTCAATCATGTCAAGCTCGAGCGGGTCAAGGAGATCGAGAAGAAGACAAGGCATGACGTGATGGCGATGGTGAGAGCCCTGTCCGAACAGTCGGGAACGGCCGGGAAGTACGTTCATCTTGGTGCGACATCGAACGACATTATCGATACCGCCACCGCGATCCAGATTCGCAGCGCCCTCGACATGCTCGAAGATGACGTCAAGTCCCTCTTGAAGACCTTATCGAGGATGGCAAAGAAGCATCGGAGAACGATCATGGTCGGGCGGACGCACGGTCAGTTCGCAGTCCCAATGACATTCGGATTCAAGATCGCTGGATATATCGCAGAGTTGATGAGATACCTTGAGAGGATCTCAGAAGTGAGGAGGCGCATTTGCGTTGGGAAAATGTCCGGCGCCGTCGGAACTGGGGCTGCTTTCGGCACGAAATCGATCGAGATACAGGATGCTGTGATGAGGGAGCTCGGTCTTGGTGCGGAGAAGGCTGCGACCCAGGTCGTGTGCAGGGACAGATATGCAGAGGCAATATCCCTTGTCGCTCAGCTATGCACATCTTGCGAGCGGTACGCGACCGAAGTAAGAAATCTTCAGAGATCGGAAATCCAGGAGGTCTCGGAAGCCTTCGATTGTGAGAACCAGGTTGGAAGCTCGACCATGGCTCAGAAGAAGAACCCCATAGTCTCAGAGAACATCTGCGGACTGGCCAGGATTGTGAGGGCGTTCGTAATGCCTGCCATGGAGAACATGGTACTGTGGCATGAGAGGGATCTGACGAACTCGAGTTCTGAGAGGTTCATCCTGCCTCATGTTTTCGTGCTTGCTGATGAGATTCTTGTCAAGACCAATGAGGTGTTCTCCGGTCTTGTGGTGAGGCCTGAGAAAATGAGGGAGAATCTCGACAGGACACGAGGGACCATCATGGCGGAACCGGTAATGATGGCGCTCGTGGAGAAAGGAATGGGTCGGCAGGAAGCTCACGAGCTCGTTAGGAAGATCAGCATCAAAGCGGAGGTGGAGGGAACGCTGCTGATCGACGTTCTTCGTTCCTCTAAAGAGGTGAAGAAATATCTCAGCAAGGCAGAGCTGGACAGAGCGATGGATCCCGAAAGCTACATCGGAATCGCGCCACGCATCGTCGACGAGGTCGTCCAAGCAGCCAATGAAGTGATCATGAGAAAGGGTTAGTCCCACTAGCGATTCAATTCGAGAAAAGGATTAAATCTGCCATCCTGTTATCCATCCGCGGGCCGATAGATCAGTGGATGCGTCTTCTGTGACGCCACTAAAGATCGCCGCCTTCGCAAGGCGGAGGCCGCGGGTTCAAATCCCGCTCGGTCCACCATTCTCTAAATCGATAACAGTGACGGTTCTGACGGCAGATGGGGAGACGCACTCAGATGCCTTGAGAGTAGTAACAAGGCTCGGAAAAGCGCCGTTCTCACTGCTTCCTGGAACCGTACTTACCACAGAGGTTCTTGGGTACTATTTTACGTTGTTTCTTTGACGTGAAATTCTCCTGCATCGATTGCCTTGTGCCATTTCTTGTTCTTTGGCATTGCGAGAATTTCGAATAGTTGAAATCTTTTATTGAACTCACGACTAAACATGCATGCGGAAAATGTCGACTTTGCCAGTATGGCTGTGTCTGCACCGCTACCTGTTCCCGCCACAGAAATCACGTTGGTGTAAGGCGGCACAACGCCCGAGTCTGTTGCAATCAAGACTCCTTCGACGGCTGTTTTTAGGCCGTATCCTCCAACAGCCTCAAGTGTTTCGGCCACAATCCAGCTTGCTGGGACCCAGCCGTATCTGGCTAATCCATAATCAATGGTGTCGCCGCTTAATGTGGAAGGCGTTCTCTCGACTATGTCGACCTTTAATTCCTCAAGTTTTCTTCTAATGTTGCCACGTATTAGCGGCCATTTATAGCCATGAATCTGCCAGGAGGCCGCCCCAGTAACACAGCAAACGTGAACGCCGAAATCCCTAACGGCGTCAGCTATCTTCAATGCTGTTTTCCCTGTTATAGAACAGACGATGACGTGTCCAACGTCTCCCTTTTCAACTCTTTCCTTAATCATAACCGCGACGTGATCTGTGTTTTGAGGCCCGGGCGCGTCAAAATACGAAATCTTACTCGTTTCCACCATAAACGTCCCAACAATCATTTGGGTTCACCTGTTTAATTAGACTATGTCTCAGCTTTCCAGTCCTTGATGGACAATCAGTCGCTCCTTCGGATCACCCTGATCGCAAGCCTCAAGGAGCCGTTCAAACTCCTGCTCGTCGAGGGCACCATCTCGAAATCCTATGATAGAACATACACAACATCTCGTATTTGCTAAGTTGCATGATGCTAGATTTTCTGACCACATCTTTATGTACTGGATAAAGGGCAAGTCTAGACCAGAAACAGAGAGACTCGGGAGCATAATCAACCTGGGATCACGCGAATATGAACATGAACTCTGGAATTACTATACCAAATCCTTCCGATGTGAGAATTGCAGACTCGTCACCTTCCTCTATTGACGATCTCTTTTGTCTATTGAAATCAGAAAAAGGAATGAAGAGGTTTTGGTCTATCTTTCATACCTTCGAACAGGTGCTTTGTACCGCGAACGGTACAAATCAACCTCTTGCCAGTCAGAATCGTGGACCGTAATCCCGCTCGGTCCACCATTTTCGTGACGCTTCTGACAGTCCTGAAGGTGGATCGTATCCTCTTGGAGGATAGGCTCGAAGGAACATATCTCCATTCATAGACGTATTCAAATCCCTCAGGAATACATAATATCCCACGAGGGGATTATTGGTGATTCGTCGGTCGACCCATCCTAGAATAATCGAGATGAACGAGATCAATGATGGACGAGTGGTTGTCACCATGGTGTATGTGGTCAGTGAAGATGTCGCTAAAATGATGATGAAAGCAGAAGCGAGGAACGAGTTGCACGTCGGGATACCATTGTCCTACTATGAGGAGTTCAAAGGGCAATCGAGACGAGGCAGGAAGGGATCGAAGAAACCGAGGAATAGGACGCGAAGGAAGGGGATTGACACCGATCGACAGGTCATCGATGGACGAATATGATCTGTCAAGGAACCGAATCTTGTTACGCACTTAGCCACACCATGTTCTGGATGCTGTGACAGATAGAGAGTCGAGGACAGAGAAACAGAGAAAAAGGATGGAGGAGGTCCGACTCTCCTCTCGATGACTGTAGGAACCTTGTTACCCTTGTTCAATGGCTAGATGGACTATTCCCTTCTTAACGGCATGAAGCATCTCTGGAGTAAGTGCCGCTCCGTTCGTGCCAAAGTTCCCCCACTCGACCTCCCGTATTATACAGTACACGAACGGAAGCATGTTCTCTTTTGGATCTGAGCGGCACTCGATCTCCGCCACAACCTCAGAGACACGCTTCATCATTTCGTCCTTCTGCTCTTTGCTGAATACTCCTTTTATCACGTCAATCGTGACCACTGGCATTCTTTCAATCACCTCCCCCCCTTCACGAGATCTTGAAACATATCCCAATTCCGGGTTCGGCTTTTCCCCAAGAAAGCCTTCCCTCAGACGAATGCAATGCGGCAATGTTCATAGCTTGCCCTGATGAATAAACGGAAAAGAGAGTTACGGAGACTCAGCCTGGATTCCATATCATTAGTGGGCCAGTCAGTACAGATGAAGGTAAGGATTGGAATCGGTCCGGTACCGTCTTCCGATGTCGAATCACACCTTCCCATCCCACTCATCGAACAACTTGGTGATTCCCTTCTTTGCCACTGACCAAGTTGGCACGCCTCCGGTCAGGACGGCGACCTGCAGTGCCTCGATGATCTCTTCCTTGGTAGCTCCATAGTTCCTCGCTACCCTCGCTTGAGGGTAGACGCAATCCTCACACATCCTTACCGCAACGCATGCTAGAGCTATCAGACGCTTGGTCTTCCTATCAAGCGCGCCATCGTTAACCATCACTTGGTCCATCTCTTTGATCAGAACCGCCAATTCTGGACTGTGCTCCTTTATGTGGTTGAGAGTGTTCGGAATGTAACCGCACATTCGTTCTCCCAACTCCTTCACTGCCCTTTCTGCCTTCTCCTTTGATTTGGCCATGATGCAGAATCATGTTTCATCAAGTATTAAGTCCTCCTACATCACCTCTTTCTCTCCGTTCTTCTAGTCCGCAGGAACACTCCATTGAGCGTGACCCTTTTGTGGGGTCCTCCATCGAAACGTTTCCCAATGACATGCTTCTCGAGCGACTCCTTCTCGAAGGCGTTGAACAAATCGCTGAGCTCATTCATTGAAAAATATCGTTGGACAATACCATCTCCTCGAACAAAGGTGTCTTTTCCCACCCCTTTTCCGGCTCCGAAGCGCATGTCCTCGGAGGAGAATGTTCGAACATATGCCCTCCCTCCAGGTCTGAGCACTCTCTTGATCTCGGCAACCGTCTTCGAGACATCCTCGTCGAGCAGATGTTCTAGGATGTGAAATGCGACCACAACATCGAAAGTCTCATCTGAGAACGGTAGGAAGGCGACATTCGATATCAAGCTGTGAAACATTGAGTTGGATCCTAGTCTTCTGTGACAAGATTGTACTGCTCTTCGAGAGAAATCCAAGGCGACTACAGTGCGATTCGATGTGATGAGACCCATAAGCGTCTTTCCGTCGCCGCAACCAAGCTCCAGTGCGATCGCACCGTCGGCAATAGGGATGTCGCAATCGGGCGCACCTCGCCACAAAGGATTGTCGACGGCGTACCTCTTCTCCCATCGGCTCCTCTGCATTCTTTTCAATGAGTTGAGGGCGGTCATCGTACGCTTCAGGTATCGTATGCATTCCGTGCTCTTAGACCAACGCGTTGAAATCGTCAAACGGCCTATTGCTGATTGCAGCGCTACAATCAATTGAACAGCTTGAAGAAATCTCTACAATGTGGGGTAGGAAGGTTGGCCAGCCAATATCCTGTTGTCAAGCCGCACAACAATACAGAGATCGCAGAGTTCAGAGGTCTGCTTGTGCACGTTAGTGAGGAAATCTATGCGATGGCGAGAACAAGCGAAGCTTTGCCGGGTTCATTTGCGATTATCGATGACGGGAACGAGATCACCGCGGTGGTTGAACGTTCAAAACTCAGAGAGGAGAACGTCTTGCAGGTCGAAACGGATTGGAGACTTCTCACGTTTGATGTGGTGCTACCGTTCGACACGATCGGATTTCTGGCGAAGGTCTCCGGTGCACTGGCGGATGCGAAAGTTCCCATTCTGGTCTTCTCTAGCTTCTCGACTGACCATCTTCTTGTCAGAGAGAAGAATCTCACTGCCGCCTTGGCAAAACTGCGAGAGATGGGGTTCGTTATTGATTATTGCTAAAGGTTCCTTCTGATCGATAACGTCGTTTCAGATGGTATCTCGGAGCATCATGAACAATCCTGAACCAATTATGTAGTCCATCGCTCCTTTCATAATATACTCTATGTTGCCGACAAGCTTGACGATCAAAGCGGCGTTTCGCAACAGCCTCCACGTAACGATTAAGGAAATGGCCCCAGCAAACAACGGGATGAGGCAGCCGTAGTTCGTCGTGAGTATGATTGCTGTCGTGATGACGGCTGGACCGGTCAGTATCGGGCTCGCTATAATTACCCACGCGACGTTCTTCTCTCCTTGTCGCGTTATGGCCATGCCAAACACGATCTCGATCGCCATCAGTAGGAGAACGATGCCGCCCACCATCCTGAAGCCAGCGGTCGTGACGCCGAATGCAGCGAGCAACTCCTTGCCGACAAAGACGAGTATCACGAAGAGGATGGTGGCTACAAGTATGGCATTGTTCGCACTCTTCATCTTGTCCTCGTCACCGAAGCTCTTCGTCAGCGTGATGAAGATCGGAAGGCTTGCGAAGGGATCGAAGATGAAGAACAGCAGAGTCGTTGCGTAGATCAGGTCAGAGAATCCCATCTGGAGAGGGAATTCTCGAAAAGGGGTAATAGTGGTTATGGGACACAGACATGAGGTTGGCAAAGTATCTATATCACCTATTCCAACAAAGAGCACCGTGATAATGGTCAAGGTGATGACTGTCGTCGTCAGGTTCAACGGCAATTTGTTCTCTCGAGTCACTGCGAGTCCCAGGTTTCTTAGATTGGAGGATTGGCCGTGAGACTATGAGCGATGTCGATTTCAATAGGACTCGAACTCAGGTCTCCGTCACATTTAGGGCGAAGGCGTTCGCGATGATCCGTCTGTCTCGACCTCACATGTTCGTCGCCGGTGCGCTTCTATACGCGATTGGTGTCGCTCTTTCGAGCACCCATGAGATGCGTGTCGATATCTCTGTGGCTATTTCGGGTCTGATCGCCGTGTTTTTTGGACAGATTTCCGGTCAAATCGCAAATGATTACTGGGATCTGGAAGGCGACAGAGAATCGAAGCGCACATTGTTCTCTGGTGGTAGCGGAATCCTGACAAAGGGACTCCTCTCTCCCAATGCCGCACTGAAAGGGGCGGTAGTGTCATTTATGATCGCGGCCGTCCTAGCGGTCCTCACGATGTTCTGGTTCAACACCGGAATCCTTACTCTGCCAATAATCTTGGGGGGGACGCTGGGCGGTTGGCTGTATTCCGCGGAACCTGTGAGGCTCGTATCGACTGGCTTTGGGGAGGTGATCGTCTCGTGCGTCGTCTCCTTCTTCCCAGTAATGGCGGGCTTCTATCTGCAGACGGGCACGTTGACCTTCGAGGTCCTTGCTTCATGCACTCTGCTGGCGATATTCCTTTTCCCAGTGTTTTTGAGCGTCGAGTTCCCGGACCGAGACGCTGACGTGAGATCTGGAAAAGGGAACCTGCTAGTTAGATTGGGGCTTCATGACACCTCGAGGATATACGCTGGGGCGATGGTCCTCCCTTACGTGGCGCTGGCCACATCCGTATACGCAGGGTGGGTGGTGAGACCAACGCTCGTAATATTCGCCACCTTGCCGTTTGCGTTGCTCGGAGCTTCCAAGGCATTGGGACTGCCGAGGTCTGAAGGCAAGGGAGCAGCATTTGTCACGCTGACGAGCATGGTCGTATTCGTCATGACGATGGCCTTGATGCTTTTCGCTGACGTTGTGAGTTGATCACTTTTCAAAATTGATAGTGGCGGGTTGCGGCGGCGGTTTCAGTACGACAGAATGATGCAGTGGCTTCCGACGATCTCGATTGTGTCCGTTGTCGTCTCGGTCTTACTGTGTCTTGGTAAGGTAGTAGCCGGCCGACTTGTCCCTGGCCCTACGTTTTGCGTAACCCTTCTTCTCGAGTTCTTGAAGGGCATTCATAGTATGGGCTTTGGGAAGCCTGGACATGTTCGTGATCCTCTGTGCGTCCATCATCTTGTCCTCCCCTACGAGTCCGGCGGCGACCATGGCCTTGAAGACCTTCTCTGCATTGGATGATAGTCCCTCGGGCATGTGGGGAGAGTAGGAAAAGGGGTTTATTAATCTTGCGGTTTTATATTAAGGTGGATGTCCGAGAGAATGTCTTGAAATTGCAGATGTCCATCTCAAGCGTCATATTCGGACGTTCTATCATGCCCGAATGTAATCCTAGATGATTCATTGGTCTTTCACAATGATTTTATATGAGTAGCGTTGCATACTGAAATTGCTGGGGATAATGAATAAGAGATTGTTGCGTTGCAGCGTCTGCAACGACATTCATTTGGGCACGAAAGGGCCCGAGATCTGTCCGACATGCGGTGCTAAGAATGCCTTTGTCGTGGTCGACCGGGACGAGGCCTTGAAGGTCATCGGAGATCAGGGAGGGAAGATACAGACCGTGGAAGAGCTCGTCGCCGTGTGGAGTGACTTCACCAAAGAGAAGGACTTCAAATTGGCAGACGACAAGGAAATGATTGAGACACTTGCAAAAGGTGAACTCGAGAACCAGAAGAATCGAGGCCTCAAATACTGTCCGTGCAGGATCACAACTGGGGACTTCGAAAAGGATCTTAGACTGATTTGTCCGTGCAATTTCCTCATTCAAAAGACATGGAAGGATTATGGCGAGTGTTGGTGTGGTCTTTTTGTGAAGAGGTGATGGTTTGGCGAACGAGGTTGGCAAGAGACTCATATGGTTCATGGGGAGGGAATGCCCCCACTGCAAGCAGACTCGTCCATTGATCGATAGACTTGTCTCGGAGACGAATATCGAAATCACCGAAATGGAAGTCTGGCACAACGAGGAGAACGCTCGCTTGATGCGGAAATACGGTGAGGCGATATCAAAGGCGTGTGGCGGGGACCTGGGTGTTCCCAGCTTCTACAATGAGCGAAATGGAAAGGCGGTCTGCGGAAGAGTCACTGTCGACACGCTGAGGAAATGGGCTTTGGAGTGAGCCTCTTCCTCCACATGCAATCCACGAGTGCGCAAACAATATCATTATCTAGTCCGATAGCGAGCTAGAGTTTGACATGCAGCACGTTTCGGCAGAGATGAAAGTAAGAGGCGGGAAGTTCGTCAGGGTGAGGATTGCCCACGAGGGAGGAGTCGTATTTGAGATCCATTTCACGGGAGACTTCTTCGTCCACCCAGAGGAAGGGTTGGAATCCATCGAGAGATCTCTCGTCGGGCTGAGAGTTCCGTCGACTGTGGAGAATGTGGAACGCATCCTAAACGAAGTCCTCGCCAATGAGCGCATAACGGTTATCGGTTTCTCATCTGCCGATCTCTCGAACCTGGTGGCGGGTGCACTAGCATGAAGTGGAGATTGATCGGCTTCGAGTACTGGAACGCCTGGATGAACATGGCTTTTGACGAGGCGATCGGTGAAGCGGTGAAAGCCGGTAGCTCTCCTCCCACAATCCGCTTCTACGGCTGGAATCCAAGTGCAGTCTCAATCGGATGCTTTCAGAGCCTCCAGGACGAGGTCGATCTCATAGCTTGTCAGAGGGAGGGCGTCGATTTCGTTCGGAGAAGGACTGGCGGCGGGGCCGTCTATCACGACAAGGACGGAGAGATAACCTACAGCGTCATAGCGCCTGAGGAGATTATGGACAAGGACATCAACAAAGCGTATGCAACAATCTGTGGATGGATAATCGACGCTCTCGATGTCCTTGAGCTATCAGCGACCTTCGTGGCCGTCAACGATATTCTGATCGACGGGAAGAAGATATCTGGCAGCGCGCAGACAAGACGGGGCGGCGTATTTCTTCAGCACGGAACGCTGTTGTACAACGTCAATCCGATCAAGATGTTCTCTATCCTTAAGGTCGGTCGTATGAAGATATCGGACAAGGCCATATCGTCATGTGAAGAAAGAGTGACATCCATCCTGAGACACGCCAAGGTTTCGAAGGACAGGGTCCTTCTCGAACTCCGTCGATCGTTCACGAAAGGCAAAGAATGGGAA
>Ga0153916_10000813_pt1 | contig 21650 bp, 21 predicted proteins | sample Opewatmetagenome_FD_109642 | JGI IMG/M metagenome (GOLD analysis project Ga0153916, IMG submission 109642) | Freshwater wetland microbial communities from Ohio, USA - Open water 3 Core 3 Depth 4 metaG | ecosystem: Environmental > Aquatic > Freshwater > Wetlands | place: USA: Ohio, Lake Erie...
CTGCGCCGGCTCTTCTGGAGACACCGTCCGAGGTTTTCGCAAGTCCTGGCCGCCCTGGACGACTTGCGAAAACCTCCCCAAACCAAATTCCACTGCGGCCGGCCTACCGCTCGTGCCGCCTGAAGTGCCAGAAACTACTGACTAAGTGCCATTCGTCACATCGACCGAGGCGTGGTCGGAGCGATCAGCGGCCCGTTGTTCCGCTGTGACAGATGCGTCGCAGAACCGCCGGTGGAGACCGGGCGGGTTTGCCCGTGGCAATCTATTGAGTCCCGGCTGGTAAGGGGATCGTTCTGGGTGCCACGGGCAGCTTGTCTCGCCGTGCAAAACGGGCACTGGCTGACGAGCAGCCAGCGGCACCCGGTCGTCCGGCACTGGCTGGCAAGCAGCCAGTGGCACCCGTCCGGGACTCAATGAAAGCAAACCGCGCAGCGACTTCTGCTGTTTCTTCCTGGTCCGAAGGCAGGGCCCCGGAGCCACAGATCGTAGGGCGTAACTGTGTTTTAAGAAAGAAGTTACGGAAATCCGCGTCACTGCCCTGTCAGAGAAGCTGCACTTGCACGCGGGCCTCTTTCTCGTGGGCCTCTTGACAGATAGCCACAATTGTAGTCAACTATGGCTATAGTTGTGGCCAGCGGAGAATTCATGATGGCGAGCGGCTTGCGGATTTCGGATTCGGAATGGGACGTCATGGAGCCGATCTGGGCGGCCGGCGCCTGCACGGCGGCGGACGTCATCAGGGAGCTTCGCGCGACGCACGCTTGGAATCACAGCACGATCCGCACGCTTTTGGCGCGGCTTGTGGAAAAAGGGGCACTGGCGTACGACGTCGACGGATCGCGGTACATCTACCGGGCTGCCGTCTCCCGCCAACGTTGCGTGCGTCAGGAAGGCCGCTCGTTCTTGGAGAAGGCGTTCGGCGGCGATGTCGCAGCACTGTTGGCACACTTTGTCGCAGAAGCGTCGCTGGATCGGGACCAGATTGAGCAACTCCGCCAATTGCTCGCTCAGAAGAAGAATCCCAGGGAGAAACGGACGTGATCACGCTGCTGGATACCATCGGACCGGCGATCTGGCGGGCGTCCTGGCAGGCGGCAGCATTGGCGCTTCTGGTCGTACTGCTCCTACGGTGCTTTGGGGAACGCCTGTCGCCTCGGTGGCGCTTTCTGCTGTGGGGTGTCGTCCTGACACGGTTGCTGTTCGTGGCGACTCCAGTCAGCCCCTGGAGTGTGTTCAATCTTGTCCGTTGGAATCCGGTGTCGAGCGCACGGCCGATCGCGCAGCGCGAGTCCGATGCAACGTTGTCGCCGCTTCCACACAGGTCCGACTCGACGACCGGCGCATACGAAACGAGCGGTGGATCGCCGCGCCTTGCCGACTCGGAGCCCGAACCTGCTCCAGCGCCGGTGAGTGCGCGCGCCGAGACGCCATCCCTTTCCTCCGAGGCCGCGATGGATGCGACGCCATCCATCAAGGGTCTGTTCGATGCCGTCTTCATCACGCGGATCCTGTCGTCGTTCTGGCTGGCAGGGTGTCTGCTGCTCGGGTTGAAGCTTCTGGCAACCGCCCTGGTATTGCGTCGGCGTCTTTCGGCCTGCCGCCCCGTGACGGATGCCGCCCTCTTCGAACTCCTGGAGACATCGCTGCGTCGGATCGGACTCAAACGCACTCCTGCATTGCTCGTGACGCCTGAGTGCGTCAGTCCTTGCATCGTGGGGACCTGGAGTCCCAGACTTGTCCTGCCGGAATCCCTCGTGACAGAATCTTCGACCGCACGGCTCCGTCATGTGTTGACGCACGAACTCGCGCATCTTGTGCGCGGCGATCTATGGATGAACTGGCTGCTGCTGGCGGCGCGGATTCTGCACTGGTTCAACCCGGTGGCCTGGTGGACGGTCCGCGAGATGCAGGCCGAAAGTGAGGCCGCCTGCGACGAATTGGCGCTGGCCGCGCTGGGTGAGGCCGATCGATCCGCGTACGCCGCCACCATCGTCGAACTGGCGGCGGGTCTGGCACCGTCTGGCATCGCGCCCGGACTGATCGGCCTGTTCTCATCGACTAGCCGCGTGAAGGCTCGCGTCGAACGTGTCCTGCGGTCCCCTTCGGTCACGACGCTCCGGGCGCCGGTTGCCGCCGGCTTGTTGCTTGGGATGGCCTTGCTGGGCCTGACCGACGCCATGCCGAGCGCCAAGGCCCAAGCGCGGAAAGACGCCGCATCGGCCGCGAAAGAGGAGCCCAAGGCAAACACCCACACCGTCGGCGGACGTTGCGTCGATGACGCCAATAACTCGGCCTTGGCCGGGATCACGGTGCGGTTGTATCGCGTTGAAGGACGAACTTCGCCGCCGGTGGAGATCGCCAAGACGGTCACGGATGTCGACGGTCGCTACACATTCACCGGTCTCGTCCCGCCACGTCCTGAAAACCAGCTCGATCGCCTGGACTATGAGGTCTTCGGTTTCGCCGACGACCGGCCGATTGGAATCAGCTTCTTCCATTTTCGCGAAGAGGAAAAGGTCGTCGAGATTCGAATGGCTCGCGAACAATCGACGCTCTCCGGCAAAGTGATCGACGCCGACGGGCGACCGGTGGGCGGAGCGACCGTGCTGCAACATCTCGTCGACGGACGGCCGGTCCCGGGCCTCCCTTCGGCGACGACGGACGTCGATGGCCGGTTCAAACTTGACAGAATAGCCGTCTACAGAAGGCGTGACGGCACGGCCTGGCCCACCCGATTCACTGTGCTCCACCCGGACCACCCCGAGACATCCGGCAAGGCGGGGGGGCTGCCGGCGGAAGTCGTCGTCACGCTGCCGACCGGTTGTGTTGTGACGGGAACTGTGACAGACAGCGTCACCGGGCAACCCGCCGCCGGAGCCGTAATCACGGCTCGGCGGGTCGACCAATGGGTCGAGTCGTTTTTTGCCACGGACGCAGCCGGACGGTTTCGCCTCGTGGTGCCGGAAGGACGCTACGATTTTCTGACCGAAGCGAAGGATCGCGTCTGCATCGCGGTGACGGGCCGCGAATGCCTGGCTGGCGAGAGGCTCGAATTGCCGCCGTTCACGCTCATCAACGGCGGATTCATCTCCGGCCAGGTGGTCAACACGGCCACAGGGGAGTCGGTCTCCGTTTCCGACAATGGAAAACCGATCATGCTCGGGTTGTTCGGGCCGTCGCAGCCGCCAGGACCAGTCATCTCCCCGATTCGGCTGGCTGTGGTGGATCAGACCGGCCGGTTCATCCTGCGTGCGGCCCCGGGGGAGAACTTCCCTTACTTCGTGAATACTCGCGGCGTGCGCATGGCTTGGGACACCCGAAAGCAACCACCGGTCGTCGTGAAGGAAGGAGAGACGACCACATACAACATGCTCATCACGCCTGAGGTTCCGCCGGAAGAAAAACTGAAGGCGGCCCGAAAACTCGTCGAGGCCTTGTCGGAGAAGCCGTCTGATCGGACGGCCCAAATTCTCCTCGAATTCCGAAAGCTCAATCACACCGTCGACGAAACCGAGGTATGGTGCCTGCTGATGCGCGAACTCGTGGCCGTGGGGCGCGAGGCGGTGCCGCAATTGTGCGCCGAGCTGGACCGAACCACCGAAGACAGGATGCTGCGCCGCTTGGGATTCGCCTTGCGGGCGATCGGCGATGCGCGGGCCGTGCCGGCCCTCATCCGGGCCATCCCGAAGACTCTGCTCCCCAGCAGCAGCGATTACGGGCTGATTGTCAGCGACAAGGAATTGACCGACTTCATGCAGACGCACGATTTGGACAAAGGAAAGGGAGGGACATACTTCGATCTGGGAAGACCTGTGCGTGAAATCATCGGTGCGCTACACGCCCTGACCCGGCAGGATTTTGATGACGCCGAGCTGTTCAGCATGAGTCTCAGCGAAGATCCGCGGCGGCAAGTCCTGCAGCGCCGCATTTACGGGCGACAGGCGCAGCGATGGCAGGCGTGGTGGGAGAAGAACTGGCGGAGCTTCACAGACGATGCCGCGTACCAAAGGGTCAATCTGAACGTCGCCGACGAGCCACTGCCCCCCGCCTCTGGGGCTCTGGGCCCGACGGCCCGGCTCAGCGGCGAAGTGATCGGGGCAGTTCTCTCTCCGGCAATCGAGGAAGGCCAGCACGCCTGGCATTTTTACGATCTTGATACCGGCTATCGGCCGAACTGGCCGACGCGGATTCCCAGAGACGAGGCCTCCCGCCATGCGAAGCAACTGGCGGACTGGGCGTCGCAAAGCGGCGTCGATTTGATGTGCGTCACCCATCGTTCGCCGGACGGAAGCGAGACCTACGTTTTGCGGGCGCTGGGAATGAAAGTCCGGGAGATCAACGCGCGGGACTTGCGAAACCTCGACAGGCTGATCGCCGCCGGCACGCTTCCCGAAGGTCGGCCGGTGGACGAACTGTTGATGCACTACGACACCCAATCGCAGCAACTCGTGCCGGATGCGAATGCCGCATTCCTCTTCGTCACCCGCGAAGGAAGCACGGGACTGATCGAAACGACGGATCGCGTCACCCGCACTGCCAACCTCACCGGAATCGCCTCCAGCCCAACGCCGGGCGTCGGCTTCCACAAGGGCGTTCGATTCAATTTGAAGGCGATCATTCCCTGAGCAGCGGATCTGGATCCCGTGGTCGAAGCGATGAATCCCCGAATGAAGAAGACTCTTCGGGAGCGACACGGAACCAAGTAGCGCTCCTCGGTCACATCGACCGACAGATCAAAACGGCGCAGCCGATCGCAAGTCAGGAACCGTTCGTTTCCTGCGTCTCCTGGACAACCCAGACCCATACCCGACGGGGGCCCTCGGACAGATCAAAAGCCGCAGCGGATCAGGTCAGGTCGGGACTCGGAAGGCGAGGTATATCGCGATTCTCCGACGTGGGCGGCGAACCGTGGACGAACCGGTGAATGCCGCCACGCGCCACCAACTGCTGAAGGCAGGTAGACACGTACAAGCTCGGATACCACCGGATTGCCGTGTAATGGATTGCAGCCGAACGAACCACAGTTGCCGCCATCCACGTCAGGGCTCTCTGCGTATGCTTGACCGTGTGCTCAGTTCTCCTGGATGATCCGGGGCAACTCGATGGTGTCGAGGTGTTCCCGAACCGAGGGCGCCGGATTGTACAGCCTCAGCACGAGGTTGAACCTCTTGCCGTCCCCCGTCGGCAGCCAGTTGCCGGGTTTCTCCGACCGCGCGAGACGGATGGTGTGGGTTCCATTTGCGTTTCGGGCGACATTTTTCGTGTTGTAGGAGTAGCGGCTGGGCTGACTTTGAATCAGGTAACCGCTTTCGTCGTAGCATGTAATACTCCACCATCGCGACTCCAAGTCGCGCCCCTCGATCCGACAGTCACGATTACACCTCAGAACGTTTCCATTCTCATCCACGGCGCTGAGAAAGTAGACCGCTTCTGAGGCATTTACAGGAAATGGCATTATCCTCGCTACCTGCGCCCGCAAGTAGGGGCCCGCATTCACGCTACCGACGAAGGGGTGGTATTGCCAAGCGCCGTTTCTTAAGAAAGCGATGGCCTGCCCCGAGGCCCACCACGCGGAGCCGATCCCGAGGGCCAAGCTGACCACGAGCATCGAACGGTAATACAGGAATCGCTTCATTGCGGTGCCCTCAATAGGCTCACGAATGCCCTGGCTGGGCCTGCGTAGCGCCGTTGTTTTTTTTAAGCGTTACGGCAACCGAAACGGTTCGACAAGAGTCTCCTGAGGAGCAACGCCATCGGGCACACGGTTCGCGTCGTCCCACGATTTCGGTCGAGGCCACGCCCGAGCCTGCTTTGACTATGACCAACGGCTCTTGGCGGGGGCCACGTTGTCAGCGAGGATGGCGACTTGAGTCGGATCCGTGCCTCACCTCTGTTCGTTCCTTGCGGCGAGCCCGTTAGAGTCGCCGCAACGAAGGCACACGTCGCCTCACTTGCGCCCTGGCCAGCTCATGGTGCAGTCGGGGTGGGGATCGTTGCTGGCACCGAAATTCCCGCCGCTGTTTCATGAACCCATCGTTTCCCGGGAATTCCGAAAAACCACCCATTTTCGGGGCGCGTGGCGGGGACCGCCGCGCTGCCCCTGCCGGGGGCGGAGAATGCTGGATGCCACCGTTGCCGTACCGCATTGAATCCAGGCAATCTGTCAACGGTCATTCACGGCCCGCTGGCCCCGGGCCGGCACGTGCCGCCGGCGTGCTTTTTCGCCGGTCAGCTTGTAGGCCGGTTTGGGCCGATCGGTGCGGCTGACGGACCAGTTCTGGCCCACGCGGATCGCCAGCGCGGCCTTAATCCGCTCGCTCTTAATTCGGCTCTCCCATTCCGCTGCCGCGATATGACGTCCCTTGCCAAGCTGATCGACGTGGTTCATAGCACATCCGCCACGTCCAAGCGATCAAGGCCGCGATCAGGTGAATTGGCGGCTAGGTCGGGTCGTCTCGAAGCACGACCTGCTGCCGGAAGCTGACGGCTGATAGCTGAAAGCCACTCACGGCTTTGCCGCAGTTCTCGAAATCGGCTTCGTTTTCGCCGCCCTCTTCGGCGGATCGGCTTTCTTCGGTGGTTCGGCCTTCTTCGGCAGCGGCCCCGCTGCGACGGTCATCGCCGCGCCGCTGCGGTACTTCTCGATGAGGTTCAACAGCTTGATCCGCTCCGGATGATCGGGCTCGATATCCAGCACCATGCGCCACTGGGCAATGGCCGGCTCGTACTTCTGCACCTCCTCGTACGCGTAGCCGAGCTTGAGGTGCAGCGACGCGGTCTGCGGGCTCTCGGCCACCGCCTTGGCCAGGAACTCGATGTACTTCTCCAGGTTGCCCGACTGGTTGTACTGGTCCGCCACCGCCAGGTAGGCATCGACCCGCGTGGCCTTGTAGGCCGCCGCGTCCAGCTTGATCGCCTCCTCCAACAGCTCGAGATAACGGTCGTATTGTTCGGTGCCGAAGGCCGCCTGGGCATAGTAGTAGTAGAAGAGTGCTTTGTCTTCCTTGGGGACCTTGGGACCGATCTTAGCGAACATCTCGCCCGCCTGGGCGTAGCGGCGGGCGTTCAAATAAATCGTGGCCTGGAGCACGTGGATGTCGGGCCGGTCCCCGATCCCGTCGGCCAGGGCCTTGGCCACCTGGTAGATCGCCGAGGTCTCGGGGGCGCAGCGGAACGCGTCCTTCTGGCCCGGCACGGGCTCAATCAAGTACCGCGGGCCGTTGATCGTGCCCGGGGCCCCCGACTTCACGGTCTGCACCGAGACGTTGCCGAGGTAGTTGCGGAGGTTGAAGTAGGCGAAGCCGAGCTTGTAGTGGAGCACCGGGCTTTCGAGCCCCAGGCGCAAGGCCGACCGGTATGACTCGGCCGCCAGTGCGAAGAAGTTCCCCGCCAGGTAGATGTTGCCGAGCTGGCACTGGTCCGACGCGCTTTGCGGATTGAGCTTGATCGCTTCCTCGTAGGACTTTCGGGCCTTCTCGGTCTCCCCGAGATTGTTCTGGGCCTCGGCCAGCATGTGGTAGGTGGGATAGTCGTGGCGGCACTTGAGCAAGGGCTCGATGACGCGCACGACGTCCTTCCACCGCTTGGCCGCCGTGTAGATCTCGCCGAGCGCCTGACCGGCCTCGACGTGATCCGGGGCCGCCTTGAGGATCTCTTCCAGTTGGGCCGCGGCCTCGTCATTCCTGCTCGCGTAGCGATACGCCCGCGCGAGGTGCAGGCGGTAGCTGGTCTTGGTCTTGTCGGCCGCGACTGCTTTCTGCAACAGCTCGATGGCCTCGTCGCACTTGCCCTGGAAGAGGGCATCGCGCCCGCCGGCGAAGAGTTTTTCGGGATCGGGCACCGACCCAAGGTTGGTCGCGGCGGGCTGCCCGGCGGCGTGCAACGCGGCCAGCGGGAGCCAGCGGCCCCAGCAGCAAGGCGGCAAGAACGAGGAGGCTGGATTTCACGCTGAACCGCTTTCAGTCGGGCGCTACCACACTTTCAACGTGAGTGGGCCGGCTCCGGGATTCTCGAATGGTCCGGCCGTTGGGCTCGCTTCGTTCCTTCTCTTGCCGAAATAATCGGTGTCAATCTTCAACGGCGAGCCGTCGGGATTCTCAAAGGGAAGTCCCGGAATCTTGGCCTTGCCCAGCAGTTCGGTGGTCACGAGCGTGGTACTCGACTTCTGCACAGCCTGTCCTAAGGTCAGGTGGAGATACACACTGCGGCCTTCTTCCACGACCCTTGCTTTGGGATCAACCCCTGCCTGCACGACATGTTTTGCTTCCTCGGAGTAGGGCCGCGCGCCGCTGTAATACAGATTGCCGCCCGTTTGCAGCGGGAACTCGCGGGCGTCATACACCCACAGCCCGAAGCCGTCGGCACGCTGAGGAACCTTGCCGGCTGGCTTGCCCGTGACGGAGGACTCGCCCCCGCCGACCAGGATGTTGTTGTAGAAGCGGTTGTCGCCTCCTTTGATGCTGCTGAGGCCGGCCAGCGCCGTCGAGTGCGGTGGATGGCAGGGCGTCAAGCGTCCGAGTTCCGGCCGACTGATGATTTTCCCGGTCAGCAGATTGTGCACATAGGCGCCACCCTCGGACATGTCCAGCAAGCTGGCCCCGGACAGCAGCAGGTTGTTGTCCACCAGAAACGGCCCGTGGTTCACTTCGACGAACAAATCTTCGCCGGCGTTGTCGTGGAAAAGGTTACCTGAGACGCGCGTACCTTGCGCCATCCAGTCCAGCCAGAGTCCCCGGCAGGTCCGGTAGATGTGGTTGTTGCGGATCGCGACATCAATGGCGGCGTGAAGCTTGATGCCCGCCATCTCGGCACCCGAAAACAACCTCCGGACGTGGATGTCATGGATGACGTTGCCGCTGACAACGCTGAACACGGCGCCCAGACTGCCGACGATGCCCGCTTGCTCGCAGTGCGAGATGGTGTTGTTGCGGACGACGTGGTGGCCGATGGTCTCTCTGTTCCAGCCGTTCTTGAGGGCCCGCTCGATGGTCTTGACGTAGCCCTCGGCGGTATTGGCCGACGTGTTATCCCACTCGTCGCCGTATTTCCCGAGCGCAATTCCCGAACAAATCGAGTGGCTGATCACGTTGTTCTCGATGATCCAGCCCTTGCTCCAATGCGTGCCGACCAAGCCGACCTGCTCCGCCGTGGGCGGCGCCCACGGAGTGGCCGCATGGCGCAGCGTGAAGCCGCGCACGGTGATGTAGTTCATGCCCGGCTTTTCCGGGTAGAACACGGTCCGGCGCACGTTGATCTCCACCAGTTGCTCGTTGGGGTTGACTCCTTTGAACTGCGCCCAGATCGTGGTGTTGTCCTTGTCCACCTGAGCGAACCAGAGCGGGGTGGTTCCCGCGGGCTTCAGGACATCATCGAGCTTGACCGCCTCGGTCAGCCAGTCGCCGTTCAGATAGACGGCCCCCGTGTGGTGCCGGCGGCCCCTGGGACTGAACCAGTCGCCGTGAATGAGGTCGCTGTAGGGATTGAAGCCGCCGAAGAAGGAATTCGGAAGGGTCGCCTTCCACACATCGTCCTGCACCTTCACCCAGTTCTTGACGACTTCCGACCCCTTGATCTCGACCTTCTCGCCCGGTGCCGCCTGATACACGATGCGCTTCTGGTCGGACTCGCCTCCGCGCGGCGGCTTGATGCGTTCGCGGTAAACCCCTTGATGCACGGCGATCCCATCGCCCGGCTGCGCGAGATCCGCAGCGCGCTGGATCGTGCGGAGCGGAGCCGCCTGCGTGCCGGGGTTGGCGTCGTTGCCGCTTGGTGCGACATGGAAGTCGGCGGCGTGGGTCGCAGCCAGCGGCGCCAGCAGCAGCGCGGCGGCGCAGGCGATGAGAGCGTGTCTTGTTGTTTTGTTCACTGGGGGATTCTCCTTCGTACGGAGGTGGGTAACCGTGCGGCTCTTGGCAGCCGGCCGACTCATCAGCCCCCATTGTAATGACGCCGAACGACGTGTCAAAATGCGTTTGTGTTCCGGGCACAGCCGCCCCCGCGGCGGTCGTCAGGCGTGACTACCTGCCGCCGAGCCTCATTTTCCCGTCTGGCAAATCAGAATCCCAAGGCCCCGTGCCGGCTTCAGTTCTGGGACCACTGACCGGGTGCCCTTCCCCGGGGGACCGCGCGGTGAGGCAGCGCCATCCAGTCCACGGTGGAGGCAGTCATGCGGGAAGTGGGGTAGGGCCCACACGGGAGGTCCATGCCGCCCGGGAGGACGCCTTTGCTCCTTTGCCGGCCTTCTTCTTGCCCATGGTGCCGATCGAATGAATCGGGCGTTGTGAGAAGCCTACTCCGCCTGCGCAATCGCAATGACCGTCTCCAGCGGCTCGCCCGGCGGACAGGAGGCTGCCTCGCTGAGCGCCCGAGCGAGGTCACCGTAGGCCGGGACGACGCTCAGCTTCACATCGAGCTGGCGCTTGTCGAGCCCTTCGGCCAGCGCCCGGACATCCGGGCCATTGGCACGGAAGCCCAGGTTGGCGAGGATGTCCAAGCCGGCGACGAGGTTGTTCCACCAGGACGGGTACCAGAACTGCACCCAAAAGACAGCCGCCTTGTAGGATCCGTAGACATCCTGCTACATTATTCGTGATAGATGGCCCCGATCTACTGCCCTACATCGCGTTGTCTACGGAGGAGGGATTGATGAAAGAGAATGTCGAGATGTTCCCCAAAGCCAGAATACCGTACGGGACCTGGGGGAGCAGCTTCTTCCCTGCGTGGCAGACGTCGGCGCTGGCAGAGATCAACATAGGCCAGTTTGCCGGCGAGGCGATGAACCGGATCCTCGGCATCAGAAGAATTCCGAAGAGCGAGTTGGAGTATCTGATCATCGGCTCCACCGTGCCGTGGCACTGGAAGTTCTGGAATGCGCCCCTGGTGGCGAGCTGCCTGGGGCGCCGCATACCGGGATTTCACGTGGAACAGGCCTGTGCGACCGGGCTCCAGGCCGTCCTGCTCGGTGGTGCGGAAATCGAGAGTGGAGCGAATGGCGTCGTGGGTGTGTTGACCTTTGACCGGACCAGCGATTCGCCCGTGGGTGTGTTCCCGGAACGGCGGGCTCACCAAAGGACGATGGCGCTGAGCGACGTGTGGGACAATTTCGGATTCGACCCGGCCACGGGCCAGGCGATGATTACCGCGGCCGGCAATGCTGCCCGGAAACACCGTCTTGACCGAAAAGAGGTGGAGGACGTTGCCTTCTGCCGCTATCAGCAATACTACGAAACCAAGGCATCCGGGTTTCTGGATCGTGTCCTCGTGCCGCTCGAAGTGTTGGATGTGCAAGGCCGCCTTCTTGGCCGCATCGACGATGATCTTGGGGTTCGCAAAATGACATTGGACGGTCTACGCCAGATGCGCGAGCTGGATACCTGCGTGACGACGGGGACTCAGACGCATGCATCGGATGGGATGGCTACGCTGTTGGTTGCGACCCCGGAGAAAGCCAGAGAACTCAGCCCGCGGCCTGAGGTTGTCATTCAGTTTGTCGCCAAAGCGGAGATGAGGACCCATCCAGCCTTGATGCCGGAGGCTCCCACGCTTGCCGTGCAGAAACTGCTTGCGAAGACCGGTTTCACCATGGCGGACATGGCTGTGGTCAAGAGCCACAACCCGTTTGCCATCAACGACGCCATTTTTTCCAAAGTGATGCAGTATGACTGGGGCGAGGTCAACAAGACCGGCTGCTCGCTGGTATGGGGACATCCCCAGGGTCCGACTCTCACCAGGATGTTGATCGAAGGTCTGGAGGAAGCGGTGGATTTGGGAGGCGGCCTCGTGCTGCTGTTCGGTTGCGCGGCAGGAGACATGGGCATCGCAGCCCTTTTCAGAGTCACGGAGGGAGGTGCGTCGAAATGACAAAGTCGATCAGACAGTCAACGCTCCAGACCCTGGGACTTGGCTCGGTCACGGGTATTTTTCGCAACGGAAGGCTGCCCGTCGATGCCGGCGACCTGGTGGACCAGGTGTTCGGCGGCCCTGGGGAGCGCGGCTCGCTCGTGATCTCCGGAGCCAACGGGATCGTTGGAGCCGGGAAGATGATCCAGCTCACTTCCAGGCTGGAGCCTTTTGGCGTCAAGTCGATAAGCCTCAGTCGTCCCAGAACTGCCGATCGTGTCGGCCCGCATTACCCGGGGCTGGTGGAGGCAGTCGGCAAAGAGCGAGCCGACAGGATCATGGGGAACATCGTCAGGATGACATACGACGGGACCAGGCTCCCGGCGGACCTTAAGAAGTGGCGCCCCTGTTTTCTTCTGGAAGCGATTCCGGAGATCCTTGAGGTCAAGAAGGCCCACTACAAGATCTTCCGTGAAGCATTTCCAGGCATAGAAATCCGCTCGGTCACGTCTGGTTTCCCGAGTTCGGAGCTGGGGGTGGGTGTGGCGCACCCGGCCTTTCCTCACGAGATCAACAAGGTCTGGGAGGTCGTCGAACAGAAGACCTCCTCCATTACTCAGCTTCTGTGGGCGCTGGGCTTGGTTCCGGTTCCCGTCAGTGACCACTGGTCGTTTGTCCTCGATGTGCTGTTCTGCGGCTTGACGCTGGCGGGCCTGAGATACCACCGGGCATCCAACATGCCCTTCTGGAAGATTGACAAGTATGTCAGGAAGCTGGTGGGCCCGAACCCGTTCAGGGCCCATGATGTCATCGGGGCCAAGGGGGCGAATTTCCTGACCTGGTCCTGCCTTCATCATCTTGCCGAGCAATACGGAGCGTTGTTCCGTCCGACACCGGAGCTGGACGAGCGGCAAGTGACCGGCCAGAGCTGGTATCCCGTCAACCATTTCAGACCCCTGGTTGACTGGCCGATGGATGCTGAGGAAGAGGAGAAGTTCACCAGTTGGATCCAAGGCGCATTGTTCCAGATGGTCAGCCTGATGCTTCACGAGCAGAGGGGCCACCTCTCCCACATCAATGCCATCGGTGAACTCTGCGCGCAGTTCCGCCGGGGGGCCCTTGCAGTGATCCGGAGCGTGGGGGCAAAGGCAGCGATCGAGACGGTCGCGGCGTATCACAAGCTTCACCCCGAGGCGGCCGGTAGCTGTTGGTATCCGGCCGTGTTCGAGCAGATGGGCAGTCCCGAGTGGCAGCATCTGTACGTCAACGCCGAGCATGACGGAAGTGTGGGAGTCATCACGATAAGCCGGGAAAGCTACAACCATGATGTGGATGCTGAATTGAACCGAGCCATCGACTGGCTCAAGGCCGATGGAATCGGCAAGGTGATTGTGACCGGCGATTTCCATCTTTCCACGCAGATGGTGGGTGCAGACACCAGCGAGTTTTTCCCTGCTCTGGACGATGTGGAGGAGGGACGCCGGGTGGCTGCCACCTGGTCTGCGACAGCCAGGCGGTTCTACGATGAGTTCAGAGTGTCCGTGGGCTTTGTCAACGGCAAGCGCTGCCTCGGCGGTTCTCTGGAACTGCTCATGCACTGCCACTACCTGGTCGCCGTCGAGGATGCGCTCCTTGGAATGCCGGAGGTGACGCTGCCCGTGGTGCCGGGCATGGAGGGCTGCCACTGGCCGTTCAGGAAAGCCGACCGAAACCAGTGGCCGAAGCTTCTCCGACTGCTGCTGGGTGGAGCGCCGGTGAAAGCGAAAGATGCTGTGGACTGGCTGATTGACTATTCGGGTCCTATGCAGGAGTCGCTCGAGACGGTTTGGCGTCTTGCATCCGGCGGAGCGGCCGGCTTGACGATGAGGAGATTGGACGAGGGCATGCTGGAAGGTATGCCCGCGGAGGTAGGCGTGTCGGTTTCCGGCAGCCCGGCCACGGAAGCGGCCAGGAAGGCCATCATGGACTCGATCAGGGACTCCTGCGGCGCTGCGTTGTCTGAAGCGCTCGACGTCCAGGCTAGGCACTCTGCCGACTTCACCGTCACCTCTTTTTGCAGGGAAGGAAGCATCGGAGCCGAGCACTTAAGGACGATGATGGTGTAACGTGACTTCGGCCTCGGTGAGTTGCGCCGCCTTGCCGTCCCGATCTGTCTCTACCGTCACATGCACTGTGATCGACGTGTGAGCTACACGAACCACTCTTGTGTAGAAGCTCACAACGTCTCCCACGAACACCGGCAGCGGCTTCGCGGTTGCGGAGAATCGCGCGGTTTTTGCTCGGCCCAGCCCTCTTCGCACTGCTTCTGGCGTGGCCCACGTCAGAGGGCATGCAGCCGGAAACACAACGCATGGCCGCTAAGGTGGCCCTGATGGGCTGCTGGTGGATCGGCGAATCCCTGCCCCTAGCCCGCATTTCTCACCACCCTGGTACGGTCCGGGACAGTGTGCCACTGCTTCGCAGAAGCAGTGCCTTTCTCAACCCCGGAGCACTGCTTGCCTTGCGGCAAGCAGTGGCACACGGTGGTGAGAAATGCGGGTTAAGGCCACTCCGGCCAAGCCGGTCGAAATCGACCTCCGGGGTGCCAAGCTCCTGGAACTCCGCTCGTTGGACGGCGGCGACGGCATCAGCGGCGACCACGCCGACTGGGCCGAGGCCCAACTCATCCGCTAGCCTTCGTCAGAAGAGAGGCCGCGGAGGCCCGACCTGCCAGGGCCAGCCCATGCCGGCTGCCCACCCCAACACGATGGTCACCAGGAGGTAGAAGGCGTAATGCAGCAGGCCGCTGCCGAAATCGAGGTCGAGGCACCCTAGCGCGGCCAGCGCCCCGGCGATCAAGAACGGCGGCACCACCAGCAGCCAGATCCACAGCTCGCCGCTTTGGGCGAACTCCTGGACGGGAGTCAGGACAAACGCGCCCCAGAGCCCGGCATAGACCAGGGCCAGGATCCCCGCACGAAGGTGGAGCGGCACTCCCCGGTAGGGTTCCAGCTCGTCGTTGCGGAGGACCGAATACCCGGCGATCACCAGCGGCAGCGACACCAGGAGCAACCCGGCGGCCCGAAGCACGGCGAAACCCCGGAAAAGGCCCCGCCCGAGCAGGGCCGCCACGAATACCACCAGGATGGCACCGAGGATTGCGGCGGCGACGGCCGGGCGGAACTTGGCCTGCTGGCGGGCGATCGGCTTGAGCACCAGCTCCCCCGTCGTCGATCGCCCGCCCGTGGAGAACAACTCCCCCCCGTGGATTTTCACCTCTTCCTGTTTCGTCGGGATCTTGATCGGGGTCTTGCAGCTCGGACAGGGGCCGGTCCGCCCGGCGAACTGATCGCTAACCTGGAATCGCTTGCGGCAGCCGGGACAGACGACAAGAATCGCCATGCGGGAAACTCGTTCGGGGGGGAGTCGGGACGGTTCCGTCTGCCCCTAAGTTTGGCACACTCCGGAGGGCTGTCAAGCGCTGGGGGCGACGCCCCGGCCGTGCGGCCCTGCCCGCGATTGGCACTGCTCGTTGGCGACATCTTATTGTTTCCGGCCACAAGGGAGGTTACGATCGAGATATGGTGATCGACTTTCTCTGCCCCAACGGTCACAGGATCCACTGTCCCGAAGAGCGTGCGGGCCAGGCGGCCAAGTGCCCCAAATGTGGGGTCAAGTTCCGGGTTCCCATGCCCGATGGGGTGGAGGTCCCCAGCGCGCCGCTGCCCAGCCCGAACCCCCCTCGTTTGGGCGGATCCGCTCCGGAGGCTGCCGCGCCCGCCTCGGGCGTCGGCCTCGGGTCCGCGGTAAGCGATGCCGAGATCGAGTTTCTCTGTCCGAACAACCATTTGCTGCACGGGCCGGCATCGCTTCAGGGTCGGCCGGGCCAATGTCCCGAGTGCGGCTCCCGATTTCGCATCCCCACGTACGACGAGGCCGAACAGGAGCAGGAGGAGACAAGGCCGCAGATCGCGGTCTCGGCGGTCGCCGCGGAGGGGATGCCGCAGGAGCGGGAAACCGCGCCGCCGGTTGAGGGCCCAACCGAGCTTTCCACCGCGCTGGCGGGGAACGATTTCGGCGCGGGACTCCTGCCCCACCCCTGGACCGCGCTATTCAGCCGGCTCTGGGCATATAAGTCCCAGGGAGCGACGGTGGAACTCCGCTACGGCGACGGCCAGCGGCTCTGCCCCGACAGGTTCCTCAAGGGCATGTCGCAGGCCAGCCACGGCGTGTTCGCCGTGCACGAGCCGAGCGGGACGCACACCCTGACCGCCGTACCCTGGGATTCGATCTCCGTGGTCGTCGTCCGCGGCGTCAAGAAGCTGCCGGAGGAAGCCTCAGCGGGCTAACTATCCTCGGCCAGATCCGCCTCGGTGACCATGGAGAAGCCTCGGGATGCCAGCGTTTCCAGGCCGAGATCGATGTTGTCGACCATGAGGGCCACGGCGGGGCGGCCGTGCGGGCGGACCAGCAGGGGGTAGGCCTGGACGATGTTGACCTCGGCTTGCAGCAGCGCCGTGCAGATCGCCAGCAGCGGCTGGGGCCCTTCCGGCAGTTCCACCCCGACCAGGTCGCTTTCGATGATCGCCAGGCCGGCCCGCTCCAGGATCTCGCGCCCCTCCTCCGGGTGGCTCAGCAAGAACCGCACGAATGCGCATTCGGCGGAATCGGTAATCGACAGTGCCACCACACGGACGGTGCTCCCCTCGAACCGGCGGACGACTTCCAGCAGTTGCCCGACCCGATTCTCCAAGAATACGGTGAACTGCCGGATCGACGGGTAGTTCCGCCCGCGAATGGTCGACAGCCCGCCTCCCCCACCCTCGCCACTGCTCATCGCTCGGGTCCATTGTGAAAAGGACGGCTTGACGATCCCCTTTGGGGTGCCTAACTATAAGGCGAGTGTGAATTTCCGTCAACAGGTGGGATGCCGGCCATGCTTACCGAGCACGAGATCGAGGTTCGGGTCCGCTACAACGAGACCGACCCGATGGGACTGTTGCACCACGCCAACTACTTTGCCTATTTTGAAATGGGCCGCACCGAGCTCTTGCGGGCATCGGGGGGGAATTACCGCCGGATGGAGGAGCAGGGCCTGTTCGTGGTGGTCGTCAAGGCCGACTGCCGCTACCTCCGCCCCGCCCGATACGACGACCTGCTCAAGGTCCGGACCAACGTGACCCGCGTCACTCCGGCCAAGATCGAACACGAGTATCGGGTCTTCCGCGGCGAGGAGCTGTTGGCCGTGGGCCACGTGCTGCTGGCGATCGTCGACCGCCAGGGAAACGTCCAACCCATCTCGGAGTCAATATAAGGACGGATTGGCAATCCGCTGGGCAGTAGGGCGGATTGGCAATCCGCCCTTTGCGGGCGAGAAGCGCGGGCTAGGCCAGATCCCGGTCCTCAAAAAGCAACAGGGCCACGAGCAGGGCGACCGTACTGTAGAAGACGCTGTAGGCGCCGAGCAGCAGCAGGTAGGACCAGGGTAGCTGGTGGCCCTGCGAAACCAGCGACTCCATGTTGAAATGATCGAGCACGGGCAGGACCGCGGCGATCAATCGCCCGGTGAAGTGGACCAGCGCAAACTCGCCCGCCCGCGAGTTGAGCACCATCGACACCAAGTGCCCCAGCACGTAGATCGACGCGCAGATCACCAGGTTGGGAATCACCGGAAGCCGCGTGGAAATGGCGACGCTCACCGAGACCAGGATCATCGCCTCCATGAACGAAACGGCCAGCCCGGGGCTCACCTGGAGCATCTCGTTCCAGCAGTCTTTCGATTCCGGGTCGGGCAGGGAGTTTTCCCGCGCATCGTAGGCCACCTTGTAGGACACGCTGGCCAGGAAGATCGCCCCAAGGATGATGAACAGGATCGCCACCGGGACGAGGATGCCCAAGAACTTCCCCAGGATCAACTGCCACCGCGCCACCGGCTTCGACAGCAGCGTCAGCGCCGTTCGCCCTTCGATCTCGTCCGAGATCGAGACGCTGGCCGTCCACAGGGCGAGCACGATCGCCAGGATCTTGATCAGCGTCAGCCCGTCGGTCTTCAGCACCTTGATGTCTTCCCCCATCGTGTTGGCGCATACGAAGGGGAACAGCAGCAGGAGAAAAATCCCCACGGCCAGGAGGACGTAGAACAGCGGCTGGGAGAGCCCCTCCTTGGCGGTCGTTTGCGCGATGGCGGCCACCTTGGGGGCCCCGACCCGCAACAGCAACCCCACCACCAGGAGCACGGCCAAGCTCGCCGCCGCGCCCACGGCAACCGTCCACAGCGGCGCCAGCCAGACGCTCGTCACGCCCAGAAGAGGAAAACCACTGCCTGTCAGACCCATACTGTCGCTCTTGTCTCGATCACGTGAACTGCCGTGAGGCTCAAGCGGGCTTGCCTGCGGCGGCTGGCCGGCTTGAGGATGTTACGCTTACGCTCCTCGAATGGTTCGTTTCGGGACAGGCCCAGGGGGACAGGTCCGATTTGTGCGAAGCACCCTACGGGCCGCTCCGCGGCAAATCGGACCTGTCCCCTTCGCGCCCCCCTGGCGGACCACTAGTGACGAATCTCGAAGTATCGAAACTCCCCCGTTGGGGGGAGAAGGCTTTCCCGTATCCCCTCGATGCAAGACCCCATCTCCACTTTCACCGCGGAAAGGAACCGTTTTACGTCTTCCGGGCGGCCTTCTACTACCACGAGGACCTGACCATCTGGGAGGTTCCGGACATAGCCGGTGACCTCAAACCGGGCCGCGATCCGCCGCGTGGTATAGCGAAAACCGACCCCCTGCACCAGCCCGAGGTATAGGACCTCGCGTCGCTCTGGGCCGCTCGGTGTGGACACCGGGTCACCACCTCCAGGAAATCCTAGTATAGCGCTGGCCCCCATGCCTTGCCAGGAGTCACGTTTTCTTGCGGCCCACCGGGTGCCGGCGCGACGTGTTCCGGCCCGCTCGGGCGCCAAACAAGGGAAATGCCACTTGCGTTGGGTAGCTGGTACCTCTGAAATACCATGAAGGCGCCCCTTTCCTCTGGTGCCACCCTATCGGCGTGGGCACCGGGCCCAAACGGCCTGGGAACCGTTACCCGCAGCCGCCGGAGCCGCTTGGAAAACGCGGACGGTCCAGCGTGACCAGTTCGGGCCCGGGGCCGCCCGGCCCCTTCTCGCCCGGGCTGAAAACGGTGCCGATGCTCACCGCCTGGCACTGCTGGCATTCCATGCAGCGAACGCACCGCAGGCCGTCCACACGGCGATTCGGGCGGTCGCCGCCGCGGCAGAGACTGCGGCAGACCTTGCAATCCCGGCAGCGGTCGGAATGGAACCGCATGAAGACCATCGAGAAGCGGTTACACACTGCGTAGATCGCCCCCAGCGGGCACAGCAGCGTGCACCAGGGACGCCAGGCCACTAGCGCGGCCGCCAACACCGCCACGAGGATCACGATTCTCGTCCGGCTGGGCCAGGGGACTGCTTGCCCGGCCGCGTCTTGCTGCGTCGCGTCTTGCCCGGCCGGGTCTGACGCCGCGGGTTCCTGTTGGGTTGGGTCGGGATGGACATTTGCCTGCCGGCTCAGCACGAGCTGCACCGTGTTCGGGATGGCCCCTTCCAAGGTCCCTGCCGGGCAGACGCGGCAAAAGAACAACTCGTGCTCCTCCCCGTACCAGTACGGTATGGCGAGCACCAGGGCGATCAGCACTACGTAGCGGAAAACTCCCGTCCAAGCGGGCAGGGAGAACTTGGGCGTGGGGATCCGGGCGAGCAGGTCCTGGAGAAACCCGAACGGGCAGGCCCAGCCGCAGACAAAACTCCCCACCACCGCCCCGACCGCCACCAGCGTCCCAATCGCGATCAGGGGGAGCACGTGCAGCGCGCTGAATTGGGCCAGCACGCCGATCGGGCAGGCAAACGTCGCCAGCGGGCACGAGTAGCAGTGAAACACCGGCCCGCACACCGAGTGCATCCGCACCAACAGCGGATCGAGCCAGGCCAGCAGGAATCCCAACTGCGCCCAGAATCGCCAGCGGGCCAGCTTCGCCCGGTGGAACAGCGACTTTCCCTTGGCCACGGACACCATGACCTCCCGTCACTTCACTCACGTAGGGCAAAGCGACGGGCCCTGGTCGCCGCTGTAGGTTCGCTTCAATTCCCCGGAGGCCAGCAGCCTCACGCCGCCCACCGTGACGTCCCGGATCAAGACCGGCTCCAGCAGGTCCTCGGTCGTCTGGGTCACGCGCGTGACGACCTCCTTGATCGGCGGCGCCTCGAAGGGTGCAGGACCGAACAGGGGAGGTCCGAAGGGGGGAGCGCCGAAAGGAGGCATCTCCGGCGGGGGCGAATCCTGACCGAGTCCGGGCGGCAGCGCGAACGGGTTCGGCACGTCGATCGTGACCTCCTCCTCCTGTTCCATCAAGACCGGAACGGAGTGGTGCCTCGCGCCGTGCTGGATCGAGGCGATTCCCCCAAGCAGCAGCAAGAGCGGGACAACCGCCCGCCAAATGATTCTCGGCATCTGCCCGTTCCTTTGCCCCTCCGCGCACCCCTCACCTTTCGAGCAAGGCTCGAAGCACAATGGCGGAGGTGAATGGGAATCGAACCCAACGACAGAATACCATCGCGGTCAAGGGGTTGCAACAAACGGCGTCACCAAGTGGTGCAGAATCCGGTGCAGTTGGCGCACGGAACCCCACCCCGGCGGCCCCGGAATCCCACCCCGACTTGACCGACCCCGACCTGGCCGAAGTAGTCGCCCGGTGGCCGACGAGATCAAGGTGTTCATCGCGGAGCACAACGGGGAGCTCAAGCGCAAGCAGCGAGGCTACTCGAGCCGGACTGTGACAGTCCGGTTCTTTCGGCGAGGGCGACGCGAACCCCCTGGGCGAGTTGCAAACCCTGATTGCCTTGCCGCAAGGCCAGCGAGTTAGGAACCCTCAGGGGGCTGCGACAGCCTTTCCCTTGACGGAGCTTGCGCCGATGTCGCCTTGTCCCTATCCCCACTCCGGCCGAATCCGGCCGGTGACTCACGAGCAGTACGCCAAGCTGACGCGGACCGGCAGGACGGGGATGCCGCGCCTCCGCCCGACGTTTGCCCAGCGCCTGATCCGGCTGCCGGACGGGCGGCTGCGTCGGCTGTCGGACGGGCCCACCTGCTTGTGGTAGGAGAACGAGCGATGCCCTATCCCTGCACCACCACCAGCATCGCCGATGCGCTGGCGTATGCCCACGAGCGGGCCTATGCCGCCAGGAGGCCGATCGCCCTCGGCTACGTCCGCTCCTCCAGCTCCCGGAACCAGCACACCGGTTTGGGCCACCAGACGCAGCGGAGGCCGATCGCCTCCTACTTCGGGCTGCTCAAGCCGGGCGACCACATCATCTTCGCCTGCCTCGACCGGGCCTTCCGCCAGATCAAGGACCTGATTCTCGGCCGGGAGTGGTTCGAGGGGCCCGCAACAAGGCGATGCACGCGCGGCGGCGGGAGAGGGGGCTGCACCCCTGCGGCGTGGCCCCCCTCGGCTTCCGCTGGGCCGGGGTCCGCGGCAGCAAGGACCTGGAGGTGGACGCGAGGCACCGGGCCACGATCGACCAGATCGTCCGCCTGAAGGAACAGGAGAAGCTGGGCTGGAGGGAGATTTCCGACCGGCTCGAAGCGCAGTCCGCCGCCGAGGGCCGCAAGCCGCGGCCGATGTCCGAGCGGCAGTGGGACCTCTACAACGCCTGCCGATGCTACGTGCGATACCAGGGACTCCTCCGCCGCCGGAAGATCAACGACCAGTGGCGGCGGAGGCGCCAAGGCGGCACGCACGAGCCTCTTGCCAACGGCCCGGCCTGATCGCCTCAGCGGTTC
>Ga0153916_10000814_pt1 | contig 21642 bp, 21 predicted proteins | sample Opewatmetagenome_FD_109642 | JGI IMG/M metagenome (GOLD analysis project Ga0153916, IMG submission 109642) | Freshwater wetland microbial communities from Ohio, USA - Open water 3 Core 3 Depth 4 metaG | ecosystem: Environmental > Aquatic > Freshwater > Wetlands | place: USA: Ohio, Lake Erie...
AGTGCTCCGCGGCGGGTCGTTCTTGTGCGTGCCGGGCATGGTCCGCTCGGCCAATCGAGGTCTCAATCACCCGCAGTTTGCCACGCCCGAAGGGGGATTCCGTGTCGCGATGTCCTATGGTCGGGCCGCGTGGCACCGGCCAGACGCCAGTGCCACCCTGACCACCGAACCCTGAACCCTCACAAACCGAGGCAGGTTTTCACCCCGGTCGTTTTTCGGAAGGAGAGGGGGCCTCGGGAGGCAGGAAGCCCCCTCTCGGGCACCAGCCGCGGTCAGGCGACCGCCAGCGTCTGGAGGTGCTTGGCCAGCCGCTTGCGGGCGACGTGCAGCCGCCGCTTGATCGTGCCCACCGGGGAGCGGAACTCGTCGGACATCTGGACCAGCGACCGGCCGCGGAAGTAGAACGCGACCAGGGTGTCCCGGTCCAGCTCGGTCAGCCGGTCCAGCCCGACGTGCAACTGGTCGATCTGCTCCCGGTCGAGGAAGCGCGGAGGACCGAAGCGGTGGGTCATCGGCCTTGGGCCTCGACCCGCCCTACGGGAAAAAAGCGGCCGGTGAGAGACCGCTTGCCAACGAGACCCTCACCGGCCCAGCATCCCCCGGGCGGCGCCGCCGCAACGAGCGGGCGAATACTCCCGCCTGGGTATCATGCTGCGCCGCGTTCGATGATACAATAGGCGGATGATGAATCTTGCCCTGTTCGACATCGACGGCACGCTGATCCACTCGACGCCGGTAGACGACCGCTGCTACGTTCAGGCGGTCGCCGACGTGTTCCGCATCTCGGGCTTCAGCACCGATTGGATGGACTACCCGTACTCGACCGATTCGGGGATCGTCGCGCACCTGGTGCAAGAGCATCTCGGCCGGCGTCCGACGCAGCTCGAGTTGGAGCAATTCCAGGGGCATTTTCTCGGCCTCTTGAAGGCCGCGGTCCAACGCGAGCCGGGGGCGATCGAGGAGGTGCCCGGGGCTGCCCGGCTGGTGCAATCCCTTCGGGACGGCGGCCGCTGGCAGGCGGCCATTGCCACCGGCACGTGGCGGCGCTCGGCGTTATGGAAACTGGGCCTGGCGGGAATGGATGCCACAGGGCTGCCGCTGGCCACCGCCAACGACGCCCACGACCGCGTCGAGATCGTGCTGACGGCGATCCGCCGGGCAATCTGCATGCCTACCCCGGCTGCGTCGGTGAAGGCATGCCACCTCGGCTGCCACGGGGGCCGGGGCGTGCCGCCGGAGAGAATTGTCTACGTGGGCGACGCGCCGTGGGACCTCCGCGCGGCCCGCCGGCTGGGGATCGGTTTCGTCGGGGTCGCCGTAGATGGCAACCTGAAGCCCTTGATGGACGCCGGCGCGGAGCACGTGCTCACCGACTTCGATGCGACCAATCGGGCCGTCGCTTTGCTTGAGAAGGCTGCGTGCAAGCTGGCGGTGCTGGCAACGACAGCACCGCCGCCGGAGGGCAGCTCGGGCTAGGCCCGGTTTACTTATCCGATTCGGCCGGCAAGGCCGCGTTGCGGAAGACGAATCTTTGTTCCCTCCTCCGCCAGTCCCTCGCCCCCGCGATCCGATCCTATCACTGGGATTGGTCAGCCCAAGCGGCTCGGGGAGATTCTGCGATGGCGCGTCGGATCGACGACCTGCCGGCCGGCGAACTCAAGGCCCTGCTGGAAACGGACCCGGATGAAGTGTCCGAATCGGTGAGCAGGGCCATTGAAGATTTTGTCCAGCGAATCGGCGGGATTGAGAACGCGCATCTGGCGGCAGAGATGCTTGAGGAGCTGGAGCGACCGGGCGACTGGCCTGGCGGGCCCCCCGGGAAGCGGCATCTGACGTAAGTCCGGTCGCATCAATACCTAACGGCGCCAGCCAAGGGTCCATTCGCCTGGTTGCCATTGTGGTTTGGGGGCTTTTAACCCCGCTTTCGCACCGTGTCGATCCCCTCGGCCGTTCAGCCCATCGTTGGTTCCTGGGGCCGGCGTTGAACCCCGGGCAGTTGACATGCGTACACTATCCGGTATAATACCATGTCGACCCCGGAGACAACGGCGATGAATCCCGACAGCCTGATCCTTGCCGACGGTGATTTTCCCCACGAGGACCGGCGGGGCGAAGAGGCCCAGCCGATCGGCGACATCCTGGCCCTCTTGCTGGCCCGCTACCGCGCACAGTATCCCGAGCTGAACCTCTCGATCGTCGAGCCCCCGGCCACGGCGGATTGATCGGCGGCCGGCTATCACGCCGCGCCGGCCTTTTCGGCGATGCCCAACTCCTGGGCGTGGTTCACCGAAGAGGGATTCTTCATGGCTCCAACTCGCGTGATCTCCCGGTCTCTGTCGTGGCGTTGATGAGGGGCTTGTTTCCAACGCGGTCGCCGCTGGGGCCGAGATTTCCTGGTATCGCCCCCCGACCCTGGCGATCATCACCGGGTTCATCAAGTTGTCCGATGAGCTGGACCGGGGGAGCGAGGAGAGGTAGACTGAACGGGCCATGACCACCGATCATCTTCGCCTGCTGATCCAGGCGGGCAACCCGATCATCTCGATCGAGACCCCGGACGAGCCGCGTGCGGTTCGCCGGGTGCGGACGGTGGCAGAAGCGATGGGGGTGCCGCTGTTGGAATGGTCGGTGACCGAGGGCTTGGCGGCGATGCCGCCCGAGGCGGGCCCGCCCGTGGTCGAGCCCGGCAAGCCCGCCGCGGCGCTCCGCTACGTGAAGCAGACCGCCAACCGCACGCTCTACCTGTTCCGGGACCTCGGCGCGCACTGCAAGGACCCGCAGGTGGTCCGCTGCGTCCGCGACCTCTACTTCTCCCCGTCCAGCCAGTCGTGGACGCTGATCCTGCTGGACGCGGTCGGGCTGCCGATCGAGGTCCGCCGCCTCACTGTGCCGTTCGACGTCGGCTGGCCCGACGCCGAGGAACTCGAACAGGTCGTCCGCGACACGTTCCGCGAGATCCAAGAGCAGAGCGTCGTCGAGATCGAGGCCCGGCTCACCAAGCGGGAGATGGAGCAGCTTGTGCAGACGCTGCGGGGCCTGACCACCGAGGAGGCGGCGCGGCTGATCTCGGCGGCGATCTACGAGGACTACTCGCTGACCGGCTCAGACCTGCCGCGGATCGTGGATGCCAAGCGGAACCGGCTGGGCACGCTGGGGTGCCTGGAATCGATCGTGGCCGACGTGCCGCCGGAGGACATCGGCGGGCTGGCAAACCTGAAGCGGTGGCTCAACCTCCGCCGCGGCGGCTTCACCGGGCGGGCCCGGCAGTTCGGCCTCGACCCTCCCCGGGGAATCCTCCTCTTGGGCGTCCAGGGCTGCGGCAAGAGTCTCTGCGCCAAGGTCGTGGCGGCGGCGTGGCAGATGCCGCTGTTGAGAATGGACCCCGGCGTGCTCTACCAGAAGTTCATCGGCGAGAGCGAGGCCCGCTTGCGCGAGGCGCTCCGCCAGGCCGAGTCGATGGCCCCCGTCGTGCTGTGGATCGACGAGATCGAAAAGGCCTTCGCCTCGGCCGCCAGCGAGTCGGTCGACGGCGGGCTCTCCCAGCGGATGTTCGGCACGCTGTTGTCCTGGATGCAGGACCACCGCTGTCCGATCTTCGTCATCGCCACCGCCAACGACATCGCCCGGCTTCCCCCCGAGCTGATCCGCAAGGGCCGCTTCGACGAAGTCTTCTTCGTCGACCTGCCCGGGCCCGAGGAGCGGGAATCGATCTTCTCGATCCACCTGCGGAAGCGAGGCCGGGACAAAGCGGCATTCGACCTGCCCCGCTTGGTCGACGCGGCCGAGGGCTTCACGGGCGCGGAGATCGAGCAGGCCGTGATCTCCGGCCTGTACGCCGCGTTTGCCGAGGGCTCGGAGTGCACCGCCGAGCACATCCTCGCGGCGATCCGCGAGACACACCCGATATCGGTGCTGATGCGGGAGCGCGTCGAGCAACTGCGGGCCTGGGCCCACGGCCGGTGCGTCCCGGCCGACTAGCCCGCACTCTTGACCACGGTAGGACGACGGGGTCTCGGTCTCGCTCACCGCGGCCAGCAACGATTTCGCGTTGGCGATCGCCGCGGCGATTGCGGTGTTCGGCATCGATTCCCCCCGCGCGTTTGCGACGGTTATCGGCCCCCTGGTGGAGGTGCTGGTGCTGATCGGGCTGGTCAACGTGGCGCTCTACTTCCGCAGCCGGTTCTATGGGCACGAAGGCAGTCCACCCAGAAGAATGGTCGGCGAAGAAGAAAACGTGGGGATAGGGCCTTGACTTTGGCTGGTGTTTGGCTAAACTGCCAAGTGTCGTATGCCGACGGGATACAGTAATGGACACACACATTCAAGCACGCTTCGAGGCCCGGGCCAAGGTCCTTAAGGCCATGGCCCACCCCACCCGGTTGTTCATCGTCGATGAGCTCGGCCGCAACGGCCCGCGGTGCGTCTGCGAGCTGACCGAGATGGTCGGCGCCGACATGTCCACCGTCTCGAAACACTTGGCGCTATTGAAGCAGGCAGGGATCGTCCAGGATGAGAAGCGAGGCTCCCTGGTGTACTATCACCTGCGGGTCCAGTGCGTGCTGAACTTCTTCCAGTGCGTGGAATCCGTGATCCAGTGCAACGTCGCCCAGCAGCAGGAGTTGCTGGCGTAGCAGAAGGTGCCGCTCCCTCGGCTCCTTTTTTTGAGCCCAGTCTTGGCTGTTTTGTCAAATCGCCATACGACGGAGAGGCCTGGTCGTTGTCCTGAGCACGCTGGTCGGCATGGTCTTCGGAGCGTTGGTGACGTGATGAGGCCGAGCGAATAACCGTTTAGCGGGCGGGCTGGCCCGCCCTTCGGTTCCAGCCGAAGGCCGCGCTTGGAAAGTCAAACGGCGGGGGATTGTTCAAGGAGAGTCGCAATAAAACGGATCCAGGTCCTCGGCCCGGGGTGCCCGAAGTGCGAGAAGCTGAAGAAGAACGCCGAAGAGGCGGTCAAGCTGTCGGGAACGGAGGCGGTGGTGGAGAAGATCACCGACCTCAGCGTGATCACCGGATTCGGCGTGATCATGACCCCCGCCCTGGCAATCGACGAGGAAGTGAAGGCCGTCGGCAAGATTCTGTCTCCGGAAGAGATCAAGAGGTTGCTGGTCTGATGGCCAATACCTTCGTCTTTCAGGCCTTGGCATGGAGAAGGGAAAGACGCCTCCCACCGAGGAGAGGGTGTCTCAGGCGGCGGCCCGTGGTAAGATGCTGTTAGCGGTTTAGCACAGGAGGGTCCGGCAATGCAGGCCAGAAGCGTGGTCTCCGTCGTGCTGGCGGTGTTTGTCGCCATCAGCGTGGCGGTGCTCGTGGCGAAGGAGTCGCGGCGTGGGGCGACCGAGGGGCAAACGGAAGGCGCCGTGAAACTGCCGGGCCCGGGACAGCCGGCCGCGGCGTCCACAGCGGTTGTGGAGAAGCCTGGCCCGGGCCAAGTCTTCGTCTATTATTTCCACCGCAGCCAGCGCTGCCCTACCTGCATGAACATGGAGCGCTTTGCCCACGAGGCGGTAACCACCGGCTTCGCCCCAGAACTCGAGGAGGGCCGCATCCGGTGGCTCGTGCTGAACTACGAGGCCCCGGAAAACGAGACCTTGAAAGAGAAGTATGAGCTGGCCGCTCCGGCGGTGATCCTCGTCCGGGCCGACGTCGACGGCCGGCCGTCGTTCGAGAACCTGGCGGAGGTATGGTCGCTGGCCTTCGACAAGCCGGCCTTCCTCGCCTACGTCCAGGGGCAACTGCGGGCCTTCCTGGCGGCCACGGCGGCCGATTCCCAGTCAAAGAAGGCGGGATGAGCCGGGAGGCCAACTGATGGGCGAGTTGCTCGGCGGGGCGGCCACGGCGCTCTATCTGGGGCTGCTGATGTCGATCAGTCCCTGCCCGCTGGCCACTAACGTGGCGGCGATCTCCTACGTCGGCCGCCGCGTGGGCCATCCCCGGCTGGTGCTCCTCACCGGGCTCCTGTACACGCTGGGAAGAACCCTCGTCTACCTGGTGCTGGGAATGCTCCTGGTGGCCAGCGTGCTGGCCGCGGCCCAGGTCTCCGAGTTCCTCGACCGGTACATGTCGAAGCTGCTCGGGCCGGTCCTCATCGTGCTGGCGATGTTCCTGCTGGGCCTGATCCGGCTTGGCGTTTCCGGCCCCGGGATGAGCGACACGATCCAGCGCCGCGTCGACGCGATGGGCCTATCGGGAGCGTTGTTCCTGGGCGTGATCTTCGCGCTGTCGTTCTGCCCGGTGTCGGCGGGGCTGTTCTTCCTGGGCCTGATTCCCCTTGCCCTGAAGCTCCATTCCAGCATCCTCCTGCCGGCCGTCTTCGGCGTCGGCACGGCCGTGCCCGTGGTCGTGTTTGCAGCGATCATCGCCCTGAGTGCCCAGAGCGTGGGGAAGGCGTTCAACCGGCTGTCGCAGATCGAATGGTGGGTCCGCCAGGTCACGGGAATCATCTTCTTGGCGATCGGCGTCCACTACACGCTGAAGCACGTCTTCGAGATGAAACTGTTCTGGGACCCGTGGCTCCAATACCTGCTGAACTCGATCTGGGGCGCCTCGTGAGCGAGTCCGGGCAAGGCGCGGATCGTCGACCGCGACGCCTGCATGGAGTGCGGGGCCTGCGCGCGGAACTGCCCGACCGGGGCGCTGTCGGTGCGGTGGGGCGTGGGCTGTGCCGAAGCGGTCCTTCGCGGCAAGCTCCGCGGCACCCAGCCCGACTGCTCGTGCTCCCAAGACTCCGCTTGCTGCGATTAGGCGGCAACGGGAGCCGGCCGGCGATTCCGGGACAAGGCGACGAGCGTTTCCGCAATCTTGCCCATCACTTCGCGCGTTCCCTTTTCCTCTTCCTCCTGAACTCACCGGGCCTTGCGGATCTCCACCCACTGGCCCATGTCGTCATAGACCCGGATCGACGGGATGCCGGTCCGGGCGGCGATTTGGCGCAGGGATTCGCTGGAGATCCTGCGCGACTCGGGCATGAAGCGATACTCGCCGCCGATCAGTGCGGCCCCTCCCGGGCGCAAGACGCGGTGGATCTCGCAAAACGCCTTCTCCCGGTCTTCCCAGAAAGGGACGCTGCCCACGCTTGCGACCGCGTCGAAGGTCGAGTCGGCGAACGGCAGGGCGTGGACCTGGCCGACCCTGCAGGCGACGGGGCGGTCCAGCCCCGCCCGCCCCATTCTTGCCCGCGCCGCCCCGGCGAGTTCCTCCGATGGGTAGAGCGCGGTAATCTGCAGCTCGGTCGCGTCGATGAACCCCCGTTGCAGGGCTTGCTCCAACGGGCCGTCCCCCCGGCAAATCAACAGGCAGGTGCCCTTGGTGAGGGCATAGTCGGCGACGAAGCGGCGGGCGAGCATCTGCGGGCCGGGGCGAAACTCGCGGGCCGCCTCGGGCGCGTGAGGGCCAAGGATCTTCACCCACCGGCCGCGGGCCTCAATCACCTCCGCTCCGCGAATCCCCGCCTCGGCGACGATCCGCTTGAGCTTTTCTGTGGAAACCTTGGACTCCTGCGGCGCGTAGAGGTAGCGCCCGCCGAGGAAGGCCACCCCGGTCGGCTTCAGCACGCGATCGACCTCCCGAAGGCATTTCTTGATGTCCGGGACGAAGATCAGCATGCCGCGGCTGACAATCACGTCGGCATAATCGTCCGGGAAGGGAAGCTTCTGGGCGTCGCCCAGGACGAAGGAGACCCGCTTCTGGAGGCCCGCTTCGCGAATCCTCTTTTCAAACAGCGGCTTCACGTCCGGATCAATGTCCAGACCGATGATCGTGAGGTTCGAGCGTTGCGCGAGCTCGACGTCCAGATGGCCGGATCCACAACCCAAGTCGATGCAGATTCCCGCGCGGATCCCCCCGCACTCCTCCAGCATGCGCATGGCGGTTGCGGGGTACGTGTGCTTGAGCTTCTCCTCCACAAAGCGGTCGTAGGCTTCCGCCCGCGTCTCGCCTGGCGCCACGCGGAGGTGCGGCTCGGCCTTACCGGCGTGCGGATGGCCCTCTGCCGAGAACAGCCTCCCGGTACCAACGGGGAGCATCACCAGGCAAACGGCGACGCTCGCCAGATTCCAGCGCGCACCCGAAAGACTAATCCCGCCCAATCCAGCCAGAGGTCGGGCCATTTCGTCGTTCCTCCCGAGATTGAAGGACGTGATGGATTACCGCCACAGCTTCCGGGCTCGATCCAGGCGCTTAGCACATGGTCCTCGATTCCCTCAGAATACCGACCGGATGCGTGCCGGTCGAGATACACCTCCGCTCCGGGCAGATCAAGACACGGGCGGGACGCCTGGGCTGCAGCGGGACGGCTGCGCTACGAGCCGGCGGGAATCATCCACGGGAAGACGTACGCCTGGGCGAGCGTCAGGAGCCCGATCAGGAAAGCCAGCACCAGGCTGTGGAGGAAGACGAAGCGGAGGATCTGGCCTTCGCTGCCGGGCTGCTCGGTGGCCACGGCGGCCACCACGATGCTCTGGGCGTCGATCATCTTGCCCATCACCCCGCCCGTGCTGTTCGAGGCCACGATCAAGATCGGGTTCAGGCCCAACTGCTCGGCGGTGATCCGCTGGAGGCTGCCGAACAGGGCGTTGGACGAGGTGTCCGAGCCGGTCAGCGCCACGCCCAGCCAGCCGAGCATCGGGGCAAAAAACGGATAGAGCCAGCCGGAGCGGGTGAAGGCCAGCCCCAACGTGGCGTCCGCGCCGCTGAACTTCGTCGTGAACGCCAAGGCCAGCATGCAGGCGATGGTGAACACCGCCCAGCGGACGCGGAACGACGTTTCCAGCAGTTGCCTCAAGAACGCGCCGGGCGGGATCCGCAGCCAAAGCCCGCTCAGCACGGCCGCCAGAAAAATGCCCGTGCCGGTGGCCGACAGCCAGTTCAGGTCGTACTGAGCCGGTTCCGGATCGCGGGCGGGATCGGACTCGTTGGGCATGTTGGCCACCCGGCCCGAGCGATAGACCTCCTGGTGCAAGTACGGCACGTCCAAGGTGAACTTGCTCTTGCCGGCCAGCACGTTGGGCCGCTCCGGCGGGCCGCCGTTGAGCATCACTTTCGACGACGGCCAGCCCCAGAGGAAGACCATGATCGAAAGCACGGCCCACGGGACCCAAGCGTAGGCGACTTGTCCGGCCGTGAGCGGCGGGTCGTCGGCCGCGGGGTCGGCGGCGGGGTCGTCCTCTGGCTCGTCGGGAAAACGCCAGACCTCGCGGGGCTGCCAGAATCGCAGGAAGATGGCCAGGGCGACCATCGAGCCCACCCCGCCCAGGACGTCGACCAGGCACGGGCCGTGGAAGTTCGACGTGGTGAACTGGATCGCGGCGAAGCTGCCCCCGCAGACCAGCACCGCCGGCCAGCACCCCTTGAGTCCTTTCCAGCCCGACATCACGGCCACGAGCCACGCGGGGATAACCAGCGAGAAGAGCGGCAACTGGCGGCCGGCCATCTGCGACAGGGCCATCTCGTCCAGCCCCGAGATCTTGGCCAGCGTGATGATCGGCGTTCCCAGGGCGCCGAAGGCGACGGGCGAGGTGTTGGCGATCAGGGCCAGCCCGGCGGCGTAGAGCGGACGGAACCCCAGGCCGATCAACAGCGCGGCGGAGATGGCCACCGGCGTGCCGAACCCCGCCGCCCCTTCCAGGAACGTGCCGAAAGAGAAGGCGATCAGGAGGGCCTGCATCCGCCGGTCGGGCGAGATCGCCGCCACGGACCGCTTGACCACCTCGAACTGGCCCGAGCGGACCGTGAGGTGATAGAGGAACACCGCCGCCAGGACGATCCAGCCGATCGGCAGGAGGCCGAAGCAAGCCCCGTTGCCCGCCGCGGCCGCGGCCATCGGCACGGGCATGCCGAACACCGCGATCGCCACCACGATCGCCGCCGCCAATCCGGCCAGCGCCGCCCAGGGCGCAGACACGCCCACCACCAACAAGCCCAGAAGCAAAAGGATCGGCACCCCCGCCGCCGCTGGCGACATCCAGGCCGACTCCAGCGGATCGTAGCTTTGTACCCAGGCAAACACCATCGTCGTCCTTTCCCTTGGCAGGCGATGGCGGGGATTATACCGGGCGCGCCGGGGGAACTCAAGGAACGGCGGGGGGATTGGGGACGCGGGATCAGGCCGGCAAATCCATGAGTGTCGCCTTTCGCTCCGCGAAAGCTGCGTCCTCGCGAGCAGCGAAACCGGCGTTCTTTCGCGGAGCGAAAGGCGACACTTGTTCCTTCACCGCTCCTTAGCCCGGTTCCTTCTCCTTGGGAGGTTCACCGCCCCAATCGTCTACTGCGCTAGCGGCGGGCGGCGGCCCCCACAACTCTTCGTCGCTGAAGCTCGGGCTCGAAACCCGGTAGCCCGCTCCTTCCCGCCGATACTCCAGCGGCTCGCCGGTTGCGAGGTCCCCGGGCACGGCTGGGAGATACGCCGGCACGAGGTCGGCCAGCTTGTGCGGCAGCCGGCCCTGCTCGACCTGGTAGGCCCGCACGGCCAATTCGGTGAGCACGACTGCCGCTCTCGCCTCAGCGCGCTGCTCCGCCTGCTTCAGCGCGTGGTACGTCGGGGCTCGGTCTGAGAAAGCCAAGATCAGCGATAATCGGCCTCGCCAGCCGTAGGCATGCCCGGACCATTCCTTATCCCGAGCCCAGACTTCGTCGACGGATTCCCGATCCGCTTGCCGGGCAGCCACAACATCCATCGCCGTGCGGCACTGCTCGGGCGTGAGCGTGCCCGCCAACCGGTGCACGCCAGCCAGGCCGATCCCCTCGAGCGCCACGCCCACGAGCCAGTGGATCACCAATCCGCCGTGGGCCGACACCTTGCCCAGCCGGATCGCGTCGCCACGGTACGCGACGGCGTCGGAAAGGCGGTCTTCCTCAATCGCCAGGTCCGCCGCGGCCGCCAGGGCCCGGGCGAGTTGCCGAAGGTCGAAAAAGTCCTTGCTCGGGATATCTGCTTCGGTGAACTGAAGCGGCACGCGGGTGGGGCAGTCCAGGGCGCGACGCCCCCGCTGGATCGTGCCGCCGTGCGCGGCACAGAACGTGGCGCGGGCGGTCCTCGAGTCGGAGGACTCAGGCACGTTCACGCCGGCCAGCTCTCGGGCGGCCTCGACCGCGCGGACGTAGCCGTTGGGCTCCGGGAGAACCGGCTGAGGCACCGGCGGCCAGGTGACCAGGCGGTAGTAGACGATTGCCAGCGGCACCAGAAGCACCGTCGAAAGCAGCGCCAAAGCGACTCGGGCCGACCGTTTCCGGCGCCCCGACGATGCCCGCCAAAGCGCCAGCCAGACAATCGCCGGCGCCATCGGCACCGCCGGGAGCACGGCCGGCAGCCGAGACCACCGCGCTTCTCTCCGCAGGGCCACCCAGGCGGCGACCAGGACGCCGATCCCGAACACCGCCCCCCACGCGGCAAAGAAGACGCCAGGCGGCGGGTCGGGGACCACGCCGGCGGCGACAAGCGCCGCGTTTCGCTCCGGCGCGATCCAAAGCCCTTTGGGCACAGCAACCGCAAGCCCCATGACCAGCGCGGCCAACACGGTCCCAAGAATCAAGTCCATCAGGGCAAATTGGGCCCTTCGCCGGCCCGCCTTGTCGGGAAATGCCGCGTTCGGCTCTGCCTTGGGCCCGACGGATCGTTCGGTTCCGAAGAAGAAGCGCATCGCTAGCAGTGGGACGATCGTGACCGCGGATTGCACGAAGCCCATCACCACCAGTTCGTGGGCCGGGATGATCGCCGGCAAGGCGATCGCCCCCACCACGGCCAACATCCGCAGGAACCAGTGGGCTCGACCGAGGCCGGCCCACACCGCCAGGACCGCCAGACAACTGGCCGCTGCCGGGGCCAGCAACTCGACCAGCAGTCCCTCCCAGATCCCGAAGATCGGGGCAATGACGGGTTGCTGGCAGGACCGGCAGAGCCAACCGCACGCCACCAGCGAGAGAGGGAGCGTGAACCAGGCCTCGGTGATCGCCAGCCGTGCCAGCCCACGGCGCCCTCGGCGGCGGGCTTCGATCGATGCTTCGACCAGCAGAATCGCCAGCACGGCCAGCCCCCCAATCGCCGCAAGAGGCCAGGGTCCAACGGTCACGGCTCTGGAGAACATCAGGCAACCTCGATGCACCAGACCTCAAGCCAGAAGGCAACGGCCATCGCACTCTATGATAATCCGTCGCTCGCGGCGGCGGAACATTGGGCGAGGCACCCGGGTGCCGCGGTTTGCTTGGCGGGACTTGACACCGCGCCGGCGATGCCAGAGACTGAACAGCGGGCTGCGAGCCGTCAAGACGTGTTTCTAACGCGAAGAAACGGGCAATATGAATCTCACTATCGAGGTTGATCGAGAAGAGGACGGCCGCTGCGTTGCCGAGGTGCCGCAGCTTCCGGGCGTGATGTGCTATGGGCAAACTCGGGAAGAGGCCATCGCTCGCGCCAAAGCCCTGGCGTTGCGCGTGTTCGCGGATCGGCTGGAACACGGCGAGGAAGTGCCCCAACTGTAGGACGCCCCGCCGTGTTTCCCTTTACCCGCGTTTGCGTGACTCTTGCGACCCTTGTGCTGTTGCCGGTGCTCGCCGCAAGCGGCGAGCCGGGGGTTTCGGAGGCTTCCGCGGCCAACGAGGGGCGTCCTTCACTCCTGGGCACGCGCTGGGATTTCGGCAACGGCAGCCTGGCCGGTTGGCGAAAGAAAGACAACGCGCGGATTTCGCTCGTGGACGAAGGGGGCAACCGGGCCCTGCGGCTGGAAAGCTCGTTTGGGCCGTTCGAGTTCACCTGGGTGTCGCGGTCCTTCGAGCCCCGATCGCTGGATGGCGTGGCCCACGTCCGCTTCCGCGTGTGCGGGGACGGGAGCGGACACTCGCTCGAGGTCCAGTTCGGCGCTTTCCCGCCCGACACCCCGCGGCCCCTCTACTACACCAATTCCCGCCAGGCGGTGAAGCTCGATTTCACCGGCTGGCGGCAGGTAAGCCTGGACATCGAGCAGTTTGCCACGCCCAAGAGCGGCCTCCGCGGGCGGGACCTCGCCCGGGTCGGTTTCCTGGAGTTCATGATCCACGCCCAGAAACCGAACACGCCGCTTGACCTGCGCCTGGACGACGTCGAGCTCGTGGGCCGGTCGCCCGAGGAGTCGGCCGAGATCGAAAAACGGGACCAAGAGCGGAAGCGGCTGGCCGCCGGGATCACCGCCGCGCTGGACGAGGTGACCCAGTCGCTAGCCGGGTTTCGCGGGGAGCTCGACCAGGCGGCAGGCCAGGGGAAATACGTGGAGGTGGCCCGGGTCTACTGGACCGCCCTGGACTGGTCCGCCAAGGACATCCGGCGATCGGCCGAGTGTGAGGAGCTTGAGGTCGTGCGGCGGGCGGAGCCGCTCTTGGCGGGGCTTCGGGAGCGGATTGCGGAACCGCGGCACGTCCTGGGCCGCGTCCTCGACCGTCCGCCCGACGAGAAGGACCGGCTGGATGTCGCGAAGAATCCTTTTTTCCAGGCCGTCCTCAAGGGGATCCGCGGCCGGGCGGACTCGGAGCGGTGGTGGCCGAAGGGCCGCCGGGGGTATCTTTCGATCAGCGACGCCTGGTCGTTCCGCCGCTTCGGGGACGAGTCGTTTGCCCTGGTGTGGACGGCCACGCGGCCCAAGAGCCCCTTGCGGCATCATCCGATGCTCGTGACCAATGCCTTGAACCTGTTCGACGCGATCGCCTATCAGCACACGGACGGCGATTTCAACGTCGACCGCACGGCCGCCCACGGCTACGATCCGAACATCAACCGCTTCTGCCTGGCCCCGGCCCTGGACGCCTGGTGCGAGCTTTGGCAAGCCTATCCGGAGCTGTTGCCGGCGGCGCACCGGGCCCAGATCGAGGCGGGGCTTAGGCAACTGGTCGAGCACCAGGTCTCCGAGCACGGCCTGCCGCGGCTGGCGAGGCTGGCCGGGCGGCCCGAGGCGAAGCACCCCGCCTATCCCAACATGGACGTACACTACCTCTTGATCATGGAGCTGGCCCATCGGCTGTGGAAGGACCCCCGCTACCTCAAGGAACGAGACGCCTTTCTGGGGATCCTCGAGGGGGCGGTTTACCCGATGGGGGCGTTCACCTACGTCAACACGCAGAACGAGTGCTACGTTTATCACCAGCTCGACGTAGTCTACCTGGCCCGGCTTTGGCAGCTCACCGGCGAGCCCCGGGCCTTGGCACTCTTGAAAAAGACGATCCCCTATTACCCGTACAACGTCGAGCCGGCGGGGATGCCGGAGTACTACACGGACGCTTGCTGGAAGCACTATTGGGGCCGGGGCGAGGCGGCCGGGCCGGCGGTGATTGCCTCGCTCTTCGACGACCCCTTGAACGAGCGGGTCGCCGAGACCTGCGGCGCGATCTGGGGCTACGAGCGGGGCCACGTGGCGGCGATTGCCGCCGCGCTGTACCGGCCGGTCGCCTCCAAGCCGCTTCCCGACCACTACGTGATCTTCGACGAGAACGTCCAGGGCCCCCGCGGCCGCTACGGCCCGTGGAGCTTCGCCGCCAACGGCCGCAACTACGGCGTCGGCTTCCAGGGCAAGGACACGTTTGTGGGCTGCATGCTCACCGACGCGGCCCGGCGGCCGCTCCCCCTGGACGCCGCCCTGCAGGTCGTGACGGCCGAGGTCCGCCTGAACCACACCGACAACCACTGGCTGGGCGGCCGCTGCTTTAGCGCCCGGGAGAAGCTCTCCACGACGCTCGGCCCGGATTTCGGCTCGCTCGCCGTGCGCTACGCCGTCAGCCGGCCGCACTGGCGGTTCGACAAGGACGACCTCTTGCCCTGGGAAGGGACGCAGCAGTGGTATCTCTCGCGGGCCCGGCTGGTCGGGCTGGTCGCGTTGGAGGCCACCGCCGACGAGACCCGGGCCGCGGTCCACGGCCGGATCCGTCTGGGCCTGAAGCGTCCCTTGGAGCCGGCCAGCAACAGCACCTGGAAGTACGGCGGCTTGCTGGTGACGGTCCACGGCCACAACTACGCCCGGATCGTCGCCAAACCGAGCGAGACCACGATCCTCGACAAACCGGCGGACTACCGCAGCACGGAGATCACCCTGGTGGACCCGGTGAGCGTGGCGGCGGGGGAGCGGGGCGAGGTGAGGTTTCCCAAAGGGACCCGGTACTGGTTCCTCGTCGAGGTCCGCCGGGACGACCCGGCCGTCGCCCCGGCGGAGCGGGTCGAGCGGATCGACCGGGGGCCGCTGGTGGGATTCTCTTTTTCCGAGCCGGGCCGGCGGGTGGTCCTCCTCCACAATCCGACGGAGCAGACGGTGGAGGCCGATCTCTCCGAGGCCCTCTTCGCCGGCCCCAACGCGACGATCTATCGGGAGCACGACGGGAAGGGGGCTTCCGCCGCGAGCACCGGGCGAAAGCTCCTCGCGCCGCCGCATCATCACGCCGTGATCACCGTCGCGGCCAGCGGCAAATAGGGGGCCGAAGCAGCTCGTCTGACCCGTTGGGTGCCATGCCCACGCTTGTCGTGGGCATGTTGTGGAGGCGGCATGGCCAAGCAAGCTTGGCCATGGCAGTGCGTCAAATCAGGCGCGTCGGCCCACTAGCGGCCGGTTGCAATCCGGACTTCGGGACGCATAATGGAGGGCTCCTGGCCCCCGGCCCCGAGCACTCGTACCGCGCCGGGGGGGTGACCGACGAGGGATGCTATGACGAACCTGCTGCTCTTGGCGGCGGCCGACGGCGCGCCCCAACGCTTGCTCTCCATCGGCCCGGTGGACATCCTCATCATCGTGGTCTATTTCCTCGTCGTGCTGGCGATCGGCTTTTACCTGAGGAAATTCGCCACCACCGGCGAGGACTTTTTCCTGGCGGGCCGGAAGATGACCGCCTGGATCGCCGGGTTGAGCTTCATCTCCGCCAACCTCAGCTCGCTGGAGACGATGGGCTGGTCGGCGATGGCCTACCAGTACGGGATGCTGGGGGCCCACGCCTACCTGATCGGCGCCATCCCCGCGATCCTTTTCCTGGCCGTGGTGATGATGCCCTTCTACTACATCTGCCGGACCCACTCGGTGCCCGGCTACCTCAAGCTCCGCTACGGCGAAGGGGCGCGGTCGTTGGCGGGAGTCTCCTTCGCTTTCATGACCGTGCTCGTGAGCGGGGCCAGCATGTTCGCCATGGCGAAGATCCTGAACCTGCTTTTGGGATGGAACATGAGCATGAGCATCTGGGTGGCCTCGCTGACGGTCGCCGTCTACGTGTTCCTCGCAGGGCTGGTCTCCGCGGTGTTCAACGAGGTGCTCCAGTTCTTCCTCATCTGGTTCGGGTCGCTGTTGATCCCGATTCTCGGCCTGATCCACGCCGGAGGCTGGAACCGGATGATGGACACGATCAAAGAGAACGTGAAGGTCATCCACCCCACGGTCCCCAACGCCGACTTCAGCCATCTTTGGAGCAGCCTCGGCTCGTTCGACACCAACCCGATGGGGATCGACTGGTTCGGGATGGTCTTCGGGCTGGGGCTGGCGGTGAGCTTCGGCTACTGGTGCACCGATTTCCTCCAGGTGCAGCGGGTGATCGTGGCCCGCAACCTCCGCGCGGCCCAGAACGGCACGATCATCGGCGCCGTGCTCAAGATGTGCGTCCCGCTGATCGTCACCATCCCCGGGCTCCTGGGGCTGGCGGTGCTGGCCAACCCCGACGGCTCGCCCATGGTCCTGGTGCCGGAAAGCGATCCCCGGGCGATGATCACGCACCGCACGTTCAACGACGTGCTCCCGCTGTTGATGGGCCAATACCTCGGGCCGGGCCTGCTGGGGTTGGGCGTGACGGCAATGATCGCCGGCTTCATGTCGGGCATGGCCGGCAACGTCAGTGCCTTCGCCACCGTCTGGACCTACGACGTCTACCGTCCGCTCTTGAACCGCACTGCCAGCGACCGGCACTACCTCGCCATGGGCCGCTGGTGCTCGATCCTCGGCGTGCTCTTGTCGATCGGCACGGCCTACGCCCTGTTCTTCTTCTCCAACATTCTCGAGTTTCTCCAGGTCTTGGTGTTCTTCTTCATTGTGCCGCTCTTCGGCGTGGTGATCTTGGGCATGCTCTGGAAGCGGGCCACGCCGGCCGGCGGCTTCTGGGGCTTCCTGGCCGCCATTCTCGTCTCGATGGGGATGTGGGGCTTCGTCCACTGGTTCCCCGACGGGCACCGGCCGGAGCCCAAGGTCCTGCTGAAGATCAAGGAAGTGGAAACCTCGGGAGGCGAAACGCAGAAGATGCTGCCCGTGGTCGCCCTGGAGAAGGAGACGGACGAGGCCGGCCGGGAGAAGATCACCAAGGTCACCGTCGAGAGCGGCCTGGTCGAGACGACCAACGCCCCGATCCAACCGTACGCAATGGTGCAGCCGGCCGAATTCACGGTTTCCGCAGGTGGGGCCGAGTTGCTGCCTTCGATCCCCGGCAAGGAAAAGCCGCTCCTCGTCAAGGTCCTCGCCCCGGAGGTGAGCTTGGCCGGGACGGAGGAAAAGGGCAAGTTCGGCGTCGAGGGCGTGCCGGTCGTGCTGAAGCCGGGGGTAGAGGTCAAGGCGGCTGACATCACCCAGCGGTTCAACCCGGCCGAGTTCAACCCCGAACACACGAAGTACGTCGCCCGGTCCGAGAAGGCCAAGCCGATGGCCGTGAACATGTACAGTGCCTTCTGGACGCTGCTGGTGTCGCTCGGCGTGGCCGCCGGCGTGAGCCTCTTCACCAGGCCCAAGCCGAACGAGGAGCTGAAGAACCTCGTCTTCGGCCTGACGCCGCTGCCGGACGAAGGGCCCTGTCCGTGGCACCAGCGCCCCGGGCTCTGGGCGGCGATCGTGGCCGTGGTCCTCGTGGCGATCAACATCATCTTCTGGTAACGGGCAAGCCATGGAAAGCGAACGTCAAATCCCCATCTGGTTCTTCATCGGCGGGCTGTTGGGCTTTTACGGGCTCCTGATTCTCGGGACGGGCGTGTACGGGCTGTTCGATCCGCCCAACGTGGCCCTGGCCTACCTCCACGCGGACATCTGGTGGAGCCTGCTGATGATCGCCCTGGGCGCGTTCTACTGCATCCGCTTCCATCCCTTCCGCCAGCGGCGCTAAATGAGGTCACGTGGTTCCGGGTGCGCGGCGCGGGTTCGCAGGATCCGGCGGGCGGTCGAGCCCTGGCCTTCTCACAATTCCTCGCCTCTCCGTGCTTACGATCTCGGGCAGGGCGTGCGGCAGAAGGGCCGCAACGGCTCAGAAATCCCGGCGGCAGAAGAGCAGGGCCGCCCAGGCGAGGACCGCGAGCTCGAAGCAGAGCGAGGTGCCGACGACCCAGGCCACGGAGCGGCCGCGGACCGTTTCCGCCAGCTCCCGCTGGACGGCCACGATCCGCTTGTCTTGGGTGCCGCCCTGTTGCCCTTCCAAGTCTGCCAGGCGGACCAGCGTCCGCTGCAACAGAGCGATCGTCTCCGAGGTCTTTGGCAGCACCGTCTTGACGCTATAAAGGACCCGGTGGGCCGTTTCCAGCACGCCGGAAGCGTCTTGCTCCTCGGCAAGGGCGGGTGAAGCTTCCTTCGCGGCGTCCCCGGGCGCAGGCTCGGTCCCCGCCTGGCCCGCCGCCGCTCGATTGCGCGCTTGCTCCGCCTGCATGGCTTGAAGGTCCACTCCATGCTTCCGCATCGTCTTGAACACCAAGACAGTCTGTTCGCCGGCGCCGACCGCGTACACGAAGAACCAGAACAGCAGCGTCAAGAGGAGGGCGGCCACCGTGGAGCGAGTGAGGACACCCAAGAACACGCAGACCGAGAAGAGATAGCTGAAAAAGCAGATCACCAGCGGCACCGCCACGAACAGCCCCGGCTCCCACACCCCGCCGCGCAGGCCGATCACCAGGAAGCTCATCAGGCTGAAGAGGGTCACCTGGAGCGCCACGAACAAGAGGCCCGCCGCGTACTCGGTCACAAAGAGCCGCAACCGGCTGATCGGCTTGGAGACGAACAAGTCCACCGAGCCGCTGGTAATCAGGTCTGGAAAGATCCCCGCCGTGGAAATCAGGGCCAGGATCGTCGCCAGCCAGGAGAGCCAGATGCCGATGCCGATCCCCGAGAAGATCATCTTGTAGAAGACCGGCGGCGGGGAGGTTTTGGCGTTGAGCGCCTCGTTGTCGATCTGCCAGACGAGGAGCTTGACCCCCCGCTCGTTCACGCCGACGCAGGCGAAGGCCAGCACCACCAGCGCCGAGATCACCAGCACGCCCCAGAACAGCTTCTTCGAGTTCAGGTTCCGGTAGGCTTCCAGGAAGATCGCCAGGGTCTGCGTCACGGCCGGCCTCCTCTCGGCACGGTTCCGGGGGCGGCTCCGTCCGGCCGCAGGTCGGACACCGTCTGAATGAAAAAATCCTCGAGGGTCTGGCGGACCGGCCGCACGGCGTGGATCACCAACCCGCCGCCGCGCAGGGCGTCGATCACCGGCTGGATCCGCACGGGGTTTCCGGTGATGACCCGCAGCGTCGTCCCCGCCAGCTCCACGGTCTCGCCGGAGAGGAGCTTGCCCGTCTCGACGGCGGCGTCGGCCGTGGCGGGTGAGGCGGGAGAAGCCGGCGAAAACGTCAGCTCGCAGCCGAGCGCGGCGCGGATCGTCTCGCGGAGGCAGGCGAGGTCGCCATTGCCGACCTCGATCTCATAGCGCTCGCTGCCGGCGGTAAGATCCTCGACCGTTCCCTGCCGGACGACTTTCCCCGCCACGAGGATGGCGACGCGGTCGCACACCCGCTCTACCTCGCCCAACAGGTGGCTGTTGAGAAAAACCGTCTTTGCCTGGTCGCGGAGCCGCGAGAGCAACTCGCGGACTTCCCTGCGGCCCACCGGGTCGAGCCCCTCGGTCGGCTCGTCGAGCAGGACCAATTCGGGGTCGTTGGCCAGCGCTTGGGCCAAGCCGACCCGCTGCTGCATCCCCTTCGAGTACGATCCGATCTTGGCATCCGCCCAGCGCTCCAGGCCGACCAGGGCCAGGAGTTCCCCCGCCCGACGACGGCGGGTGCGGCGGTCCACCTTGGCCAGGGCTGCAAAGAACTCCACCGCCTGCCGTCCGCTCAAATAGGGTGGAAACCGCACCCGCTCCGGCAGGTAGCCCACCCGCGCAAGGGTCGGCTTGTGACCGATAGGCTGACCCAAGAGCGTTCCGGTGGCCCGGGTGGGGCGAACCACGGTCATCATGATCTTCACGAGCGTGCTCTTGCCCGCCCCGTTCGGACCCAACAAGCCGAAGATCTCGCCGGGCCGGGCCTGCATGGCTACGCCCCGCAGGGCGTGGACCCTCCGCGGATACACCTTGGCAACGTCGTACAGGTCGATCGCTGGACCGTCCACTGGAATCCCCAAGACCATCGGCCGTCCACCAGATCTTCGCCGCCAAGCCCCTCATCTTGTCGCGGTTCCGCCGATTGACGCAAGTCTTTCGGCCCGTGCAAGATCGAGCCGTTCGCGGCCCGCTTGAGCCCCCATTTTCTTCGTGGCGAATCCCTGCGTCAACGCCGGAGTTCAGGAACGTGCCTAATCCCTCCCGGCATGGGCACGCTGCGACGCCACGTAGCGTACCACCGAGTCGAAGGATCCGCCGAGGTGCCGGATCGCCTGGGACGGGAACTTCACGCCGAATTCCTCCTCGACCTCGTAGAGCAGCTCGACCAGATCGAGGTCCGGGTAGAACTCCACCGCCTTGTCCTCCGGCCAGACGTTGTCCATGGCCAGCTCGTCGGCGTAGATCCTCCGCAGCCGCAGGGGAATGTCTGGGGGAATTCCGCTGCCGGCATAGAACCGCTCGATGAACGCCTCGTCGGCCAGCGTGGGCCGCTGGCGGAGCCGCCTCCAGCGGGCCCGCTCCTCCGACGACACCAGTGGCCAGACGGTCATGAAGGGCGTGGGGCCCAGGAGAATCACCAGACAGACGACGAGATCGACCATCAAGACCGTGCCCGCCAGACCCCTCAGGGGACCTCGCCAGCCTCCCAGGTCGGTCGGCGCCCACCACAACCCGGCCAGGAGCAGGCCGCACACGGCCGCGACGAGAAAGGGTGCCAGGCGGCGGCGTTTTCGCTCCTTGGCTTTGCGCATGGCAATCGCTCCCCATCGGAGCACGGCGGCCTACCAGGCCCAAAGGCCGAGGAGGTTAGCCGCCAGCGCCGTCGCCAACAAGGCCGACAAGACCGCGGTCGTACAGCCGGCCCGCTGCGGCGCGATCTCATGCCGAGCGGCCAGCGCTTCCACGGCGTCCTTGGCCTCTTTCAGGCCCACTCCTTCTCTCTCGCGGTAAAGCTTGATCGCCGCGATTTTCTGGCCCTCGCGGAGCAATGCCAGTATCTCTTGATCGCCATCGTCCCCGGCCTCGCCGGCCGGGGCGGCCCCCGCGGCTTGGGGCTCCCAGGATAGCGGCGCGCCGCACTTCTCGCAGCGCTCCGCGCCGACGGCTATGAGGTGTCTACAGGAGGGACATTTTGGCATGGCAAGCTCCTCTTATCGAAACCGGGTTTCCGTCCGCCCGGGGACATGCCCACGCCGGCCAAGCCCGGCCACGAGCGGCTCGTTGTTCTACACAAGTATGTTTTCGGTTTTGGCTTCTGGGCCAAACAGTTGCCAGCAGAGGGCCATGTCGTGCGTGCGTTGCAGGCCGAGCCAGACGGTTTGGGGGCCGGGCTCG
>Ga0153916_10000816_pt1 | contig 21637 bp, 23 predicted proteins | sample Opewatmetagenome_FD_109642 | JGI IMG/M metagenome (GOLD analysis project Ga0153916, IMG submission 109642) | Freshwater wetland microbial communities from Ohio, USA - Open water 3 Core 3 Depth 4 metaG | ecosystem: Environmental > Aquatic > Freshwater > Wetlands | place: USA: Ohio, Lake Erie...
CGCTCAACCGCCCGTTCGACCGGGCGCTGTCAGAGACGGTCGAACCGCTCAACGAGCAGCCGTCGCAGGGCCTCGCCTCGACCGATGTGGGCGACATCAGCTGGGTGGTTCCGGTCGGCCAGCTCAATGTCGCCGCGTACACATTCGGGGCGCCGAATCACACCTGGCAGATCGCCGCGTGCACGGGCATGGGCATCGGCGAGAAAGGCATGCTGGTCGCGGCGAAAACCATCGCGGCGACGGCGGTCGACTTGTTCGAATCGCCTGCGCTGCTCGACGGGGCCAGGGCCGACTTCAGGAAGATCCGCGATCCGCTGAAGTTCGTGACGCTGATTCCGGAAGGTCAGCTCGCGCCGAGGGCAATCAGGGACTGACGCGCGGCGACGGTGCGAGATACCGGGTGGGATCGTCCAGCCCGGCTTCGGCAAACGCGTCGCGCCGCTCGCGGCACTTGCTGCACAGCCCGCAGTGCAGGCCGTCTCGCGGGTTCATGCAGGAGAGCGTGGCGCCAAGCGGAACGCCGAGCGACGCGCCGAGCCGAACGACATCCGCCTTGCGGAGCGCGGCGAACGGCGCCTCGACGGCGAGGGTGTGAGCGAGACCGAGGCTGAGGGCCACTGACATGGCCCGGAAGAACCGGCTCGTTGCATCGGGGAACGGGTTTCCGGCGAGGGGGCCGAGCACGATGCGAGTGATTCCCCGCGAGGCGGCAAAGACAGCCGCCTTCGACAGCAGCAGGATGTTGCGCCCGGGCAGGTAGACGTCTTCGTCGGGCGTGTCGTAGGCGGGCGGCGCGCCGCGAATCGCCCAGTGAGACGGCGGGTACAGATCGCGCACGTCGACGTCGAGAATCGCAAGCGGGCGGACGCGACGCGACGGCTGCAAGACGCGCTGCAGCGTCTCGAGCTCCTGCGATTCCCACACCAACCCTGCGCGAACGTACGCCGGCTGCGCGGGCGCATGCTGCGCCGCCCATGCGAGCAGGACGCTGCTGTCCAGGCCTCCCGAGCACAGGACGCAGGATTCGGTGCGAGGAGGCTCCGGCCAACGAGTCGAATCGCTCATAACCTCACCTCGTCCCAGTTCCTGCCGCCTGACGTCTGCCGCCTTCCGCCTCCCGCCTCCCGCCTTTACCCATATTCCACATCCGGCCTTCGACATTCCAGTACAATCGACTCATGTACTCGGTGAGCAAGCGTATCGAGTTCTGCTACGGCCATCGGCTGCTCGATTACGACGGCATCTGCAAGCACCCGCACGGGCACAACGCCGTCGCCGAGATCGAGGTCCGCAGCGGCGTGCTCGACGGCCGCAACATGGTCTGTGACTTCAGCGACATCAAGCGCATCGTGAAGGAATGGATCGATCGCGAGATCGACCACAAGATGATCCTGCGCCGCGATGATCCCCTGCTGCGGCCCTTGCAGCAGTTGAACGAGCCTGTTTTCGTCGTGGAGAGCAACCCGACGGTCGAGCACATCGCGAAGCTGATCTTCGATTACACCCGCTCGCAGGGGTTGCCGGTCGTGGCCGTCCGCGTCTGGGAGACGGCGACGTCGTTCGCGACGTACGGGGATACGTTGGCTTAGGCCCGGGGCGAATGGCCCAGGGCCTTGGGGCTGTGAGTCCACCCGTCGCTCGAGCCTCGTCTTGCCTTGAGCCTCGAGTCCCGAGCCTTGAGCCTTCCTCCAGAGATGTTCAAGCTGCTGGTCTTCGATCTGGACGGCACGCTGGTCGATTCGCGGCAGGATCTGGCGCAGGCGACCAACCGGCTCATCCTCGAGTACGGCGGGCAGCCGGTCGACGAGGATGCGGTCGTCCACATGGTGGGGGAGGGCGCCGAGACACTGGTTGCGCGCGCCTTCGCGGCGGCGCGCCTGCTGCCGGTTCCCGGCGCCGCGCTCCCGCGCTTCCTCGAACTGTACGCCGAGCGTCTGCTCGTGCACACGCGCGCGTACGCGGGCGTTCGGGAGGCGCTCGAGGCGCTCTCTCACGTGGCGTCGCTCGCCGTGCTCACCAACAAGCCGCGCGAGATGAGCGAGGCGATTCTTCGGGGGCTGGGCCTCGCGTCCTTCTTCGGGCGGATTCTCGGTGGCGACGGACCGCACGCGCGGAAACCGGATCCCGAAGGGCTTCGGCGCCTGATGGGTGAATTCGACGTCGCGGGGGAGGACACGCTGCTCGTTGGCGACTCCATGATCGACCTTCGAACGGCGCGAGCTGCGGGCACGGCGATCGCGCTCGCGCGGTACGGCTTCGGATTCCGTGACGTGCCCCGCGATCAACTGAAGGGAGACGAGTTCGTCGTCGACACGCCGCAGGATCTCGTCGGCCTGTTGCGGGACCGCGGGCCGGTCGTCGCGCACCGGCAACCGGACTGACTCTGGCTTCCTCGACCAGCTTGAACGACGTTCCGCTTCGCCAGGCGAATTCGACGCCAGATGGCAAGCGTCGCTACAGACGCCGGGCGTTCGCGACGATCGCGAATCGGTACGATCTGATCGCGGTTCTCCTCTCGTACCTGGCCGTGGTCGGAACGGTGCTCGGCTGCGTGCTGCACGGCGAGCCCAACGCCTCTGGCTACATTCCCGAGACGACAGGCGCGTATCCTGGCGCCGCCGGGGTCGTCTTGTTGCTGCAGTCGGCCGGGTTCGGGGACGCGTGGTGCGGGCCGGTGCTCGGCGGGTCTATGGCAATGCACCAGGCGATGAAGAACAGGCAAGGGTGGTGGGGCTGATGGGATGATCCGGATCGATCGCGAGGCCTGGTCGGGCGACGGCGATTTCACCGCCGCGCTGCTCGAGCGGCTTGCCGGCATCGAGCAGATCGGCTTCGTGCGGGTGGAAGACGCGTCGGCGAGCCGGGCGGACACCGCCTTCAATTTCGTCTGCAACGAGCTCTACGTCGCGTTTCGCACTCAGCGGATCATCGCCGTTCGCCGCGTGCTCGGCGTGTTGCCGCTGCCGGTGATCGCCCTGCGAAAGAGCCTGACACTCGGCGGACTGGAGCAACTGTTGAGCGCGATGGACGGTATCGGCGCGCCCGACTACGCAGACGCAGGGCTGCTGCAGTACCTGCGCTCGGGGCGCCTCGTCGCGCCCTACCAAGCGCGCGGCCCCAAGCTCGTGGAGATGGTGAGGATCTACGACGTTGGTTAGGGCGTGTGCCCGAGTTGCGCCGATTTGCACGGTTTTTCACGTTCTGACCTGTAGATCAGCCCTCAATCGGCCGACATTGTGGATAGCGGGCTGTTTCGCGTCCCTGGTTTCCGAGAGTCGATTACCGGCGGCGAGCCGGGTACCCCAGTCGCAGCAACTCGGAGCAGCAGCGTGGCCTTGGTCGAATTGTTGCTGGGTGCCATCATCCGACCCGATGGCGACGCTCTCGTGATGCACGTCGGCGAGAAGCCTTACGTCGTTGCGACGTCGGGGGCCGTGGAGCTGTCGTCGCACGCACTCACCTTCGACGCGCTCAACGCGGTCATCGACCAGGCGCTTCCAGCGGACTCGCGCCGCGCGCTCGAGGAGCTCGGTGCGGTCGAGTACGACCTTCCGGCCTTCAGGACGGCGCCGGGCGAGCGTTTCACGATGGTAGCCGCGCGCGGCGGCTCCGACATCTGGATCGAGATTCGACGCCATCGGCCAGCGATGGCCGGCCGCCAGACGAACGCGCCGTTGCCGCAACACGAAGCCCGGCCGCAGGTGGGAGACGGCCGGCACGTGCCTGCGCCCGCTTCCGAGCCATCACCGGCCGTCGTCCTTCCCCTGACGCGCAATTCGATTCGTTCCGACCCCGGTGCGAGGCCGCCCACCTCGCCGCGGCTGGCCGGGCTCGATCGGCTGCTGCGTCTCGCGGCCGCACGGGGCGCGACCACGCTCTACATTGCGGCGCAGTCGGCGCCGTCGATCCGCGTGGACGGCGAGATCGGCGTGCTCGAAGGCGAAGCGGTGCTCGGGCCGTCCGAAATCGAATCGCTGCTGCTCGACATGGCGCCGGAGCGCACCCGCCAGGCGCTGCGCAGCGGTGAAGGGACCGAGTGGCTGTGTGACGTGCCCGACGTTGGGCGCGTCCGGTGCATGAGCTTCCGCGATCATCGCGGCCCGGGCGGCATCTTCCGGCTGATTCCCTCGCGCGCGATCTCCGCGGAGCAGCTCGGACTGTCGCGGGAAATCCTCGGCCTGTGCGCGGAACCCGGCGGCCTGATCCTCGTGACCGGTCCGCGCGCGAGCGGCAAGTCCACGCTGATCTCCGCGCTGGTGGACTTCATCAACAAGACGCGCAGCGACCACGTGATCACGCTCGAGAGCGAGATCAAGTTCGTGCAGGAGAGCCGGTCGTCGCTCGTGAGCCAGCGCGAGGTGCGCGGCGACAACGACGAATGGCTGACCGTGGCGCGCGGCGCGCTGCGCGAGAATCCCGACGTGCTGGTCATCGAGGATCTGCGCTCGCCCGAGATCGTTTCCCTGGCCCTCGAGGCCGCCGGGGCCGGGCGCCTCGTGATCGCCGCGATTTCCGCGAACACCGCGGTCAGCGCCATCGCGCGCTTGATCGATCAGTTTCCGCCCGAACGCCGCAACCAGGCGCAGCTGACGCTCGCCGAGGCGCTGCGCGGCGTGGCCGCGCAGGTACTGGTGCGCAAGACGGGCGGCGGACGCGTGGCCGCGCGCGAGCTGTTGCTCAATACGGCGGCCGTTGCCAGCCTGATTGCCGAAGGGAACTTGATGCAGCTGCCTGCCGCGATGGAGAGCGGCCGCAAGCGCGGAATGGTGCCGCTCAACGACGCCCTCGTTGCGTTCGTCCAGAGCGGCGCGGTCGACGCACGCGAAGCCTACCGGAAGGCGTTCGACCGTGACGCGTTCTTGGCGCTGCTCAGGCGCGAGGGGATCGATACGTCGTTTGTGGAACGCCTCGCCTGATCCGCAGATTCTCGCAGATCGTACCGATCCGCAGATTCCCGCAGATTCCTCCACCCCTCTACTTGTGCGCTTCGACTGCCGGGACCGCGCGGCCGTCCCAATGCCGCTGCTTTCCGGTTGCTCGTGCGGCGGCCGTCGAAGCGCACGAGCCGATCATGGGCGTGAGTCGCGATCCATCGTGGTCGCAAGATCTGCCAACAGATCGTTCCGGTATCGTGGCGGTTTTCGCCGGGTACCGGGTGCGCGCGAGAACGTTTCTCTGCAAATCCGGTTCCTGTGTGGCGGCCCGGTTCTTGCCGTGCTCGATCGCATGCAGCCAGACTTCCCGGTTCGTGATCCGGAGACCCACGCAGTCATCGGTGCCGCCTTCGAGGTGAATCGGGTGCTCGGGCGCGGATTCCTCGAGCAGGTGAAAGCGACTCGATTCGAGCGCGGATTGATCCTGAACTTCGGCGGCCGTTCCCTCGAGTGGAAGCGGCTGGTATTCTCTGAAGCGCTGCATCAGGCGCAGGACCAACGGGGGGACACCTGACTGGCGCCGGGCACTCGGTTCGGGCTTTCGAATCGCTGGCGGGCGGGAAATGGTCGCGTGCGGCCCGTGAAAACTCCCGGCGCTGTGCGAGTCTGCGGATCCATACAATCCGCGAGAGTCTGCGCGAATCTGCGGATTCGTGCAATCCGCGAGAATCTGCGGATCACCGCTCGACGAACGGTGCGATCTCGGCCAGCAGAAACTGCACGACGTCTTCGTCGGTCAGTTGATCGACCTGCGCGTTCTGGCGGACGGGTCGTTCCGCGGTGACGAGGCGCCGCCCACGGCCGCGATTGATGCGCGCAGCGGCGACGGGGGGATCGGCGTCGGTGTCCAGAAACAGCTCGATGAAGTCGGCGCTCGAGCGTTCGGACATCAGGCGGAGGCCGCCCGCGGGCGTGAAGACGCTGAACGGATAGCCTTCCGCTCTCAGGGCGCCCGAGAACATGCGGAACACGGGCGTCGCGACCTGCAAGAGGAATTCGTCGTAGGCCCGCGCCGCGGCGTCCGCTCTCGTGCGCCGTTCCGCGCTCGCCCGCTTCGCCTGCTCGAGCGCCTGCAGCAGGCGTTTCCTGATCTCCGATACTTCGATCATCGGCACGCTATCACCCCTTCCCGTTCGAGCGCGTCAATCTCGGCTGCCTGCAACCGCAAATCCTGTTCGAGCACGCGTCGTGTGCGCTCACCCAGCAACGGCGGCGGCGTTCGCACTCCTCGAATGGGCTTGGCCCATCTTTCAGTTTCTGCAGAACAGACCCGATCTATTCTGCAGTTTCTGCTACGTCGGGCGGAGACGGCGGCGCACGGCGACGAGATCGCTGAGCAGCGCGTACGCGGTCTGGGTGAGGCCGCCATCGAGTTGCGCCATGCAGATCTCGCCGAGCAGGTCGGTCTGCAGCACCAGCGCGTTCTGCATGCCGTTCACGCGCGCGAGCGGGTCCCCTTCGGGCAAAAGCTCCGGCGCGACCCGTCCGAACACCTTGCCGTCCCGCCGTCCGCCGGTGGCCACGAGCCGAAGGCGCTGCCCCCGGCGCTTTGCATCCTGCAGCATGTCCGGCGTCAGCGCAGCGATGCCCGTCCGATCGATGTTGCGCGGCGTGACCTCCGCCCTTATCAGCACGTTCAGCAGCGCGGACGTTTTCGCCGCTGCGTCCCAGCCGTCGATGTCGAGCGACACGTCTGCTTCCGCAATGCCAGCCGCCTGCATCTCGGCGAGCGCCTCGCTGAACGTCCGCCCCCGTTCCATCTCCGTCAGGATGTGATTCGTGGTGCTGTTGATGACGCCGCGGAAACCGAGGATGCTGACGGCCGGCAGCGTTTCGCGCACCAGGTTGAAGATCGGAACGCCGTCCATCACCGCGCCTTCGAAGAGAAACGATCGGCCGAGCGCGGTGGCGAACTCCTCGAGCTCCCGATAGGCGAACGCAACCGGTCCCTTGTTCGCGGTGATCACGTGCGCGCCGGCGCGAAGCGCCTTGCGGACGTGATCGATGGCCGGCTGCCCGCGCGTGATGTCGAGCACGGTGGTTTCGACGACGACCTGAGCGCGATCCCCGTCGGCAACGTGGGTGGCGTACTCGATGAGCTCGAGCGCCGATCCGAGCGTTCCCCTCGGACCGGTCGCCGCGTTGCCCTGCAGTTTCGCCAGCGACCCGTGGCCTTCGACGAGCGTGAGCGCCTGCGTGACGTCGAGGCCCGCGGGATTGACCGCGATGCCATGGCTCCGCGTGGCGATGCCAACGACGCGCCAGGTGAGCCCGTGCATTCGCGCGAGCACGTCCTCCCGTTCCTGGAGCAGCCGCACGAACCGCCGGCCGACGTTGCCGAACCCGGCGAGGATCAGGTCGAGCGCAATTGTCTTCATGACGCCCCTTGCATAGCGGGTTTGGCGAGTCGAACGGGCGGCGCGAGCGAGTCACAGAGACCCGCGCGCCCGGCTCGCCCTACCGGGCTCCGGTGTCAGCGGCCAGGCCTGTCAGCAACTCCCGGAGCCGTTCCAGCCCCGTGCGCAGGTAGCCGGTCTCCGAGCCGATGCCGATCCGCAGGTAGCCGTCCATCCCGAAATGATCGCCGGGCACGATGAGCACGCTCTTCTCTTCGCGCAGCCGATTGACGAGCGTGGTCGAATTCACCGGCAGCCGGTAGTGCACGTAGATGATCGCGCCGGCTTCCGGCGCAATATACCCGAACTCGTCACCGTGCGACGACAGCCAGTCGGTCATCACCGGCAGGTTCGTGCGGATAATCGAACGCGTCCGATCGAGGATCTTCGCGCGGCGGGCGGGCGCGAGCGCGACGCGCGCCAGCCGGTCGCTCAGCGCGCCGGGCGCAATCGACGTGTAATCATGGTACGACCAGGTGGACGCGATGACCGGTGGCGAACCGACGATCCAGCCGGTGCGCAGCCCCGGCAGCCCGTACGCCTTCGACAGGCCGCTCGTGATGATAGTGCGTTCGTAACGGCCCCACATCGATGCCGTTTCCTGGCCGTCGACCTCGGCCCCGCGATAGATTTCGTCCGAGAGGATCCAGCTGCCGTGGCGCGCCGCGATTGCGGCGATCCCGTCGAGTTCCGAGGCGCGGATTCGTCCGCCCGTGGGGTTGTTCGGATTGCAGATGACGATGAGTTTCGTCCGCGCGTTGACGAGCGACCCCAGGCAATCGAGATCCGGGCGCCAGCGGCCTTCCCGGTAATCCGGCACGAGCGGCCAGGCGTGCATCGTCCCCGCGAATGCTTTCGCGAGGCCGAGCGTCTGCCCATAGTTGGGCACCATCATCACGACCTCGTCGCCCGGCTCCAGCAGCTTCCAGCAGACGACGAAGTTCGCCTCGGAGCCGCCGTTGGTGACCTCGACGTGATCGACGGTCGTTCCCGGATAGAGCGCCGCGATGGCGGCTCGCAGGGCAACCGTGCCGTTCGACTGCGTGTAGCAGATCTCCTGCTGCAGGAAGTTCTCACGCTCGGCGTCGTTGTCGAAGAGGTCCGTCACGCGCAACGGGTGAACGCCGCTCTCCGACAGGTTGAATTCCACCAGGTTCTCCCAGGTGGACTGCATCCGTTCCATGGCGAACAGTTCGATCTTCATGAATCCCTCGTTCGGCCGACGACCGGCCGGTCCGGGAAGTGTACCAAAAAACGTCTGACGGCACTTATCACCCGTCCCGCGGATTCTGAGACTGAAGTGAGAAAAGGCGCCTGGCCCCATTACAGATTTGTCGGCGCGATCCTCGTCGGGGGTTGAAACGCAACAGCCTTTGTGTGCGCTATACTTTGGGCCGATTCAATGAAAGACGACGGATTCGGGCAAATGGTGCGGATCCCGGCGGGGGAATTCCTCATGGGATCGGAGGATGCCGACAAGGATGAGTGTCCCGTTCATCCTGTGTACATCGACGAGTTCTATCTCGCGGCGAAACCCGTCACCCACGCCGAGTACGCCCGCTTCGTGCGCGAGACCGGCTATCGTCTGATCGCCGTCCGCGATCTGCCCGTGCTCGTCGCGCCCGAGTACCGCGAAGCGTTCAAAGAACTGTCCGAACGCTACGTGTGGAAGGACGGCGAGCCGCCCCGGGGCTTCGAGGATCACCCGGTCACCCTCGTGCAGTATGTGGACGCTCTCGAATACTGCCACTGGCTCGCCTCGCGTTCAGACAAGCCGATCCGCCTGCCGACAGAAGCGGAATGGGAAAAGGCCGCGCGCGGGGGCCTCGAGAGCAGGCGATATCCCTGGGGCGACGACATCGATCCGTCGCGCGCCAACTTCCTGCCCGATCCCTCGCTGAAACTGAAACGCGGCACGCAACCCGTCGGAAGCTACCCGTCCAACGGCTACGACCTGTGCGATATGGCCGGCAACGTGTGGCAGTGGGTATCGGACTGGTACGATTCGGACTACTACCAGGTCAGCGACTACCGCAACCCGCAAGGGCCGCCGTTCGGCCGCTTCCGTTGCGTCCGTGGAGGGTCGTGGGTCAACGACGACGTGTCGTTTCTGCGCTGCGCCCACCGGCACGAGGTGCCCGCTGATACTTACGCCTACAGCATCGGGTTCAGAATCGCGTACTCGTCGGTGTAGACTGGCAGGGCAAGCAAACCAGGCGGGTTCGCGGAGATCGCGCGCGAGGGTTCCGGCGCGCCAAGCGCGCCGACCCGGGAGAACAGCCATGAAGCATCGACTCTTCTCGTTGCTGCCTGCGTTCGCGCTGCCGTTGCTGATGGCGGGCGCACCAGCCCTCGCCGGTGCTCAATCGACCGGCCAGACGGAGCCGACCTCCCCAGCCATTACTGCGACCGGCGACGGTATCGTGCGCCGCGCGCCCGACCGCGCGTTCGTCGACATCAGCGTCGAGAGCCGCGCGAAGACCCCGCGCGATGCGCAGGCGCAGAACGCCGAAGCGATGTCGAACGTCCAGCAGAAACTCCGTGCCGCCGACCTGCCGAAGGACGCGGTGCGGACGATCGGTTACGGCGTCCAACCCGAGTTCGACTTCGTGGGCGGCCGGCGCGTGCTGCGGGACTACGTCGCGCGCAACGCGATCGAGGTGCGCCTGGACGATCTGAACCGCGTGGGCGAGATCGTCGATCTGGCGACGGCATCGGGCGCAACATCGGTCGGCGACGTGCGCTTCGATCTCAAGGACCGGCAGGCGGCCGGGCGCGAGGCGCTCAGCAAGGCGGTGGCCGACGCGAGAGCGAAGGCCGAAGTGATGGCAGCATCTGCCGGTCGGTCCATCCTGAGGATCTGGCGCATCGTCGAGGAGGGCGCGCCGATGCCCGGACCGCGCCCGATGGCAATGGCGCTCGGTGCGGAGGCGCCGCAGACGCCGATTGTTGCCGGCGACATCGAGATTCGCGCGCGGGTCATGCTGACGGCGTTGCTCAAGTAGGACGGGCGTTGCCCGCTGGCGGGTCTGAAGCCTGGCCTCCAGTCGTCAGGCAGCCGCGTCGCCCAACGAGCCTTACCAGCCGCCCCCTACCCGCCCCCACCTGCCCTTTGAGTGCGGCGTTTGCTATAATGGCGACTGAATCAGTCGCCAATGCAAATGCTGACTACCGAGCGTCCTCAGGCGAGTCGTATCCTCGACCTGATCGGAAATACCCCACTTTTGCGGCTCTCGCGCCTCGAGCGTAGCGTGCCGGGCGTCGAGATCTGCGCCAAGGCCGAGTGGGTGAACCCGGGCGGATCGGTCAAGGACCGCGCGGCTGCCCGTCTGGTGGCGGCCGGCGCCCAGATGCTCGCGGAGGGACGGGTCCTGCTCGACGCGACATCGGGCAACACCGGCATCGCCTACGCCATGCTGGGCGCAGCGAATGAATTCCAGGTCGAGCTCTGCCTGCCCGAGAATGTCACGTCCGAACGCAAGCGCATCCTTCAGGCTTACGGAGCGACGCTGGTGCTGACCGATCCGATGGAGAGCTCCGACGGCGCGATCCGCGAAGCGCGGCGCAGGTACCGGGCCGATCCCGGTCGCTACTACTATCCGGACCAGTACAACAATCCGGCCAACTGGCTCGCGCACTACGACACGACCGGCCCGGAGATCCTCGCCCAGACCGGCGGCCGGGTCACGCACTTTGTCGCGGGTCTCGGCACGGCCGGCACGTTTACCGGCGTCTCTCGGCGACTGCGCGAGTACAATCCGAAAATCCGGCTCGTGTCCGTCCAGCCCGACTCGCCATTCCACGGGCTCGAAGGGCTGAAGCACATGGAAACGGCCATGGTGCCGGGTATCTACGATCCGGCGCTGGCAGACGAGGACCTGCGCGTGGGCACCGAAGAGTCGTACGCGATGGTGCGCCGCCTGGCGCGCGAAGAAGGATTGCTGGTGGGCGTTTCGAGCGGCGCCGCTGCGCTCGCCTGCCTGAAGGTTGCTGCCCGCGCCCGTCCGGGCGACGTCATCGTCACGGTGTTTCCGGACGGCGCGGGGAAGTACCTGTCGGAGCGCTTCTGGGAGGAGAGCGACTGATATGGGCGCCGATCGGGCACGCGCCGGCGCCGCAGACTACGCGACCGATGCGCGGACCGTCGTGGTTCCCACCGGCGTCGCCGAGGCGATCCGCCGGCACGCGGCCGAAGCCTATCCCGACGAGTGCTGCGGCGCGCTGTTCGGCAACGACGCGGTCATCACCGAGATGCTTCGGCTGCCGAACGTCACAGACGAGGGGCCGCGGCGGCGGTTTCGCGTGCTGCCGGCCGATTACCGCGCGGCCGAAGCGTACGCGGGCGAGATCGGCGCGGAGCTGACCGGCTTCTATCATTCGCATCCCGACCATCCGGCCCGGCCCTCGCGCTACGACCTCGAGCACGCGTGGCCGTCTTTCGTCTACCTGATCGTGTCCGTCCAGAAGGGCGAACCTGGCGACATGACGTCGTGGCGGCTTCGTGAAGATCGGTCGGCGTTCGAGGCCGACGTGCTGCGCATTCAGGGGTCAGGGATCAGGAATTGGGAGTCAGGAGAGACGGCGTCAGTTCCTGAATCCTGACTCCCTGGCGAGGAAGATCAGTCGATGTCAAACAAGATTCTGATTCCCACGCCGCTTCGGCCCTACACGGACAAGCGCGACAGCGTCGAGGTGGAAGGCCGCACGGTCGGCGAGTTGCTCGGCGTGTTGACGAGCAGGCACGAAGGGCTGCGCAGGCATCTCTTCACAGACGAGGGGCGGCTGCGCAACTTCGTCAACGTCTACGTGAACGACGAGGACATCCGCTACCTGCAGAAGGAGCAGACGCCGGTGCAGCCGGGCGATGTGGTGAGCATCGTGCCGTCGGTCGCCGGCGGCGTGGACGCAGAGACGGTTGATGCGCTGCCGGAGCTCACCAACGAGGAGATCCGGCGCTACAGCCGTCACCTGCTGCTTCCGGAAGTCGGCATGGAGGGGCAGCGGAGGCTGAAGGCGGCGCGCGTGCTCTGCATCGGCGCGGGCGGCCTCGGCTCGCCGGTCGGGATGTACCTGGCGGCCGCGGGCGTCGGCACGCTCGGCCTCGTCGACTTCGATACCGTCGAGTTCAGCAATCTCCAGCGCCAGATTCTTCATACGACGCACGAGGTCGGCCGTTCGAAACTCGAGTCCGCCACGCGCCGGTTGAACGCGCTCAATCCGGGTGTACGCATCGAGACGCACGAGGTGGCGCTGTCGTCCGCAAACGCGCTGTCGATCCTCGAGCAGTACGACTACGTGGTCGACGGCACCGACAACTTCCCGACGCGCTACCTCGTGAACGACGCGTGCGTGCTGCTCGGCAAGCCGAACATGTACGGCAGCGTGTTCCGGTTCGAAGGACAGGCGTCGGTGTTCGCGATGCGCGAAGGCCCGTGCTATCGCTGCCTCTATCCGGAGCCGCCTCCGCCGGGCCTCGTGCCGAGTTGCGCAGAGGGCGGGGTGCTCGGCGTTCTCCCCGGAGTCATCGGCACGATTCAGGCGATCGAGACGATCAAGCTGATCATCGGCGCCGGTTCGCCGCTCGTCGGTCGAGTGCTCCTGTTCGATGCGCTCGCCATGCGGCTGCGCGAGGTGAAGCTGCGGAAGGATCCCGACTGCCCCGTCTGCGGGACCCGTCCGACGATCCACGAGCTCATCGACTACGAGCAGTTCTGCGGCGTGAGTCGCGAGCCGGTTGCCGTGAGCGAGCACGACATGACGCCGCGCGAGCTCGAGGTTTGGCTGAACGAAGGCGCGCAGCCGTTGCTTCTCGACGTGCGCGAACCGCAGGAGTACGCCATCAACCGTATCCCCGGCGCGTTTCTCATCCCGATGTCCGACCTGCCGCGTCGGGTTGGGGAACTGGACGCGGGGCGCCCGACGGTCGTCTACTGCAAGGTCGGCGAGCGGAGCGCGCGAGCGGTCCAGCTTCTGCGCGGCCTCGGGTTCCGCGACGTCCGGAACCTGACCGGCGGTGTGCGCCGCTGGGTTGAGGAAATCGACCCGTCTCAGCCCTCCTACTGACAGGGTCGGACGGTGGAAGGCTTAAGGCTAAAGGCTCAGGGCTCAAGGCCTGACTGGCTAAAGGCCGGCTGCCCAAGTCTTTCCGAAATCAGGCTTTAGCCCAGCCCTGGCCGGAAGCCCTCAATGCCGTGAGCCTTAAGCCTTGAGCCGTAAGCCATAAACCTTTCCCGCCATTCTCCGGCCCGTCCTTGACCTCTCCCTTGCCGGGTCGGTAAAATACGACTAGTGAAGTCGTATTTGGCTGACCCTATGCTGAGACTATCCAAAAAGGCTGATTACGCGCTGATCGCAATGAAGCACCTTGCCATACGCGAGGGCGGCGGGTCGTCCAGCGCCCGCGAAATCGCCGAGGAGTACAACATCCCGGTCGAGTTGATGGCCAAGGTGCTCCAGCGGCTCGTGCGAAGAGGCCTGCTGGTGTCGCAGCAGGGGACGCGGGGCGGGTATCACCTGGCGAAGGTGGCCGATGCCATCTCGGTTGCCGATGTCATCCAGGCGATCGATGGGCCGCTGACCGTGACTGCCTGCTCGTATCAGAACGACCGGTGCGGCCAGTTCGCCAAGTGCAACGTGCGCGACCCGCTGTGGCGCATCCGCGAGCGGATCATCGCGGCGCTCGCGACGTGCAGCGTGTCCGAAATGGCGGGCGAGACCACACCGCCTGCGTCGTTCGTGCCTGGGCTGCTCCCGGGCTGAAGGACACGCCAACCCGGCTGCCGCGTTGGGGACGCCGCCGCCCGGACGTCCCACAGTGTCGCCGTTCTCTGTGGGACCGCCGGTCTTCAGACCGGAGGCTGAGGACGCCCCCCGTTCGGAGCACAACCGTCATGCTGAAGTTGCCGATCTACATGGACAACCACGCCACGACGCCGGTCGACCCGCGCGTCCTCGAGGCGATGTTGCCCTTTTTCACCGAACGGTTCGGCAACGCGGCGAGCCGCAACCACTCGTTCGGATGGCAGGCGGAAGAAGCGGTTGAGACCGGGCGTCAACAGATTGCGGGCCTGATCGGCGCGAGCGCGAAGGAAATCGTCATCACGAGTGGCGCCACCGAGTCCGACAACCTGGCCATCAAGGGCGTCGCCGAGATGTACCGGCGGAAGGGGAACCACATCATCACGGTGGTGACCGAGCACAAGGCGGTGCTCGACACGTGCAAGCGGCTCGAGAAACAGGGCTTCCAGGTCACGTACCTGCGCGTGCAGCGCGACGGCCTGATCGACCTCGACGACCTGAAGCGCGCGATCACCGACAAGACGATCCTCATCACCGTCATGATGGTGAACAACGAGGTCGGCGTCATCCAGCCGATCGCCGAGATCGGCCGGCTCGCGCGCGAGCGCGGCATCGTCTTCCACACCGACGCGGTGCAGGCGGCCGGCAAGATCCCGTTCGACGTCAACGCGCTCAACGTGGACCTCGCCTCCCTGTCGGCTCACAAGATGTACGGGCCGAAGGGCGTGGGCGCGCTCTACGTCCGGCGCAAGAACCCGCGCGTGCTGCTTGCGCCGATCATCGACGGTGGGGGCCACGAGCGCGGTATGCGGTCGGGCACGCTCAACGTGCCGGGCATCGTCGGGTTCGGGAAGGCGGCCGAGATCTGCGGGCAGGAGATGGCGGCCGAGGGCGAGCGCATCCGTGCGCTGCGCGATCGATTGAACGACGGCTTGCACCGGAACCTCGACGAGATCTACGTGAACGGCTCGCTCGAGCACCGCGTGCCCAACAACCTGAACGTGAGTTTTGCGTACGTCGAAGGCGAGTCGCTGCTGATGGGCATCAGCGACGTCGCCGTGTCGTCCGGCTCTGCGTGCACGTCGGCGAGCCTCGAGCCGTCGTACGTGCTGAAGGCGCTCGGCACCGGCGACGACCTTGCGCATTCGTCGATTCGCTTCGGCCTCGGCCGCTTCAATACCGGGGAGGAAGTGGACTACGTCGTCCAGCGCGTGACCGAGGTCGTGAAGCGGCTGCGCGAGATGTCGCCGCTCTACGAGCTCGCGAAAGAGGGTGTGGACCTGAAGAAGGTCCAGTGGCAGAAGTAGGGGCGGGACCCCGGCGCGGCTGCCGTGCTGGGTCCCCCCTGGGTGGGGTCGGTATGGGGTATTCGGACAAGGTTCTGGACCACTACAACGCCCCGCGTAACGTCGGGGTGCTTCCGAAAGACGATGCGAACGTCGGCACGGGGCTGGTGGGCGCGCCGGAGTGCGGCGACGTCATGAAGCTGCAGGTGAAGGTGGACCCGGCCACCGGTGTCATCGACGATGCGAAGTTCAAGACGTTTGGATGCGGGTCGGCGATCGCGAGCTCGAGCCTGGCGACCGAGTGGCTGAAAGGCAAGACGCTGGAGCAGGCGCTCGAGATCAAGAACTCGGCCATTGCGCAGGAGCTGAGCCTGCCGCCGGTCAAGATTCACTGCTCGGTGCTTGCCGAGGACGCGATCAAGGCGGCGATCGAGGACTACAAGCGGAAACAGGCGGCCGCGGCAGAGACGGACGCCGGGCAGACGACGGAGAGCGCGGCGACGGCGTAGCGAGGGTAGCCACCGGTCTCGGGGTCCCCAGCGCGGGGTCCCCGCTGAAGACCGGCGGTCCCACAGATACAGTTGTGGCACCTTCGCCGGGGGCATGGTCCCACAGATACAGTTGTGGGACCTCCGGGCTTTAGCCCGGGGGCATGTGAAAGACCATGATTCAGATCACCGAAACGGCAGCTAGGCGCATTCGTTTGCTGATGGAGAAGCAGGGCCTGAACGAAGGCGGCCTGCGGGTGGGCGTGAAAGGCGGCGGCTGCTCGGGCATGAGCTACGTCTTCGCGTGGGAGAAAGAGGCGCGCACGGGCGACGAGGTGTTCGACGGGCCGGAGGGGACGAAGATCTTCGTCGACAAGAAGAGCTACCTGTTCCTCAAGGGCTGCGTGCTGGACTACGACACGAGCCTGATGAGCAAAGGCTTCGTGCTGTCGAACCCGAATGCGAAGGCGTCGTGCGGCTGCGGGTCGTCGTTCAGCGTGTAGTCAGGATTCGGGATTCAGAAGCGGGCGTCGAAACCTCTCGCTCCTGACTCCCGATTCCCGATTCCTTCGCCGTTTCCCGATCCCTGCCCCCTGATCCCTGACCCCTACTCTATGCACCAGGATTCCCACGCCGTCACCATCCAGGCCTGCAGGCACTGCGGCGCGGGCGCCCCGGCCGACGCACATTTCTGCCCGAAGTGCGACAAGATCCTGTCGCTCGCCCGGCACGGCGACTACTTCACGTTTCTCGGCCTGCCGCGCAGGTTGCACGTCGATCTCAAGGATCTCGATCGGCGCCTGCGAGCCCTCAGCCGTCAGTTCCATCCCGACTTCTACTACAACTCGGCGCCGTCCGAACGGCTGGCCAGCCTCGAGCGCGCGTCGTATCTGAACGATGCGTACCGGACGCTGCACGATCCCGTGACGCGCATCGAGTACCTCCTCGAGATCGAAGGCGTGCCGCTGAGGAAGCGCAATGAAGGTGCGGGCGGTGTGCCCGAGGCGCTGCTCGAGGAAGTCTTCGAACTGAACGAAGAACTCGACGCGATCCGCGAGGCGCGCGCAGCGGGAGCGCCCGAGACCGAAACGCGGGCGCGGCTCGAGGCGGCAAGGCGGCCGGTCGACCGGCATCTGGCCGAACACGAGCGGCGGCTCGAAGACCTGACGGCGCAATGGGACGCAATGGTCGACCGGAGCGCGTCGGCCTCCGAGCGCCGCCCGGTTCTCGAGGCGCTGAAGACGCTGCTGCTCGAGAAGAGTTACGTGAACAACCTGCTCGCCGCGATTCAGCGGGAGGCCGGGGAGCAAACGTAGACCGGCGAGACGTCGGCTCCAGGCTTCAGGCTCCTGGCTCCAGGCGCGACTCGGCTTGCGCCCTGCGCGTCAAGCCGGCCTCCAGGCCGGCGCTCAGCCGTGGCCGAAGCCCGGAGCCGGAAGCCCGAAGCCTTGTTGTCATGTCCAAAGTCGTCGGCATCGATCTCGGCACCACCAACAGCCTGGTCGCGTACGTCGCCAATGGCGCGCCGTTTGTCATCCGCGATTCGCAGGGCGACCCGCTCCTGCCCTCGATCGTTTCGGTTGACGCGCAGGGCACGACGCTGGTCGGCCGTGAGGCAGAGCGCCGCCTCTTCACCGAGGCGTCTCGGACGGTGTACTCGGTGAAGCGGTTCATGGGACGCGGCATCGAGGACGTCAGAGACGAGGCGCACCTCTTTCCGTTCCGTCTCGGCGGCGAACCCGGCGGCGTCATCCGCATCGGCGTCGGCGGGCGCGAGTTCACGCCTCCTGAAATCTCGGCCCTCATCCTCCGCGAGCTGAAACAGCGCGCCGAGGACTACTTTGCGAGCCAGGGCGAGATCGAGTGCGAGGTCAACGCGGCGGTCATCACCGTGCCGGCGTATTTCAACGACGGCCAGCGGACCGCCACGCGCGACGCGGGACGGATTGCCGGCCTCGAGGTGCTGCGGATCATCAACGAGCCGACCGCGGCCTCGCTCGCCTACGGGCTCGATCGTCGGCACGCGGGCACGATCGCCGTGTACGACCTCGGCGGCGGCACGTTCGACATTTCGATCCTCCGCGTCGAAGACGGCGTCTTCCAGGTGCTGTCGACCAACGGTGACACGCACCTGGGCGGCGATGACATCGACGTGCTCCTGGTCGCGCACGTCCTGCGCGCTATCCGCGCCGCGGGCGACGAAGCGGAGCGGGGCGTAGGGGCCCCCGCGAGCGAGGAGCCGGGCGGGGTGCAGGGGCCCCCGCCAACCAAGCAATGGAGCCCCGAGGCGCTGCAGGCGGTCAGCCAGGCGGTCATCCAGGCGAAGTGGGATTTGTCCGAGCGCGAGCAGACCGAGATCCGAATCGACGAGGTGCCGGGTGAGACGCGGCTGCCGTATCGCACGCCGATCACGCGCGCGGAGTTCGAAGCGTTGATTGGATCCGTCATCGAGCGTACGCTCGAACCGTGCCGCCAGGCGCTGAAGGACGCCAGCCTGGAAACAACGCAGATCGACGAGGTGGTGCTCGTGGGCGGCTCCACGCGCATTCCGCTCGTGCGCCGGGCGGTCGAGGAACTGTTCGGGCGCAAACCGCACACCGACCTGAATCCCGACGAAGTCGTGGCGCTCGGAGCGGCGGTGCAGGCGGACATCCTCGTCACCGGCAACCGCGACATGCTGCTGCTCGACGTCACGCCGCTCTCGCTCGGCATCGAGACCGTCGGGGGCGTCGTCTCGAAGATCATCTACCGCAACTCGTCCATTCCGGCGAGCGGCAGCGAGATGTTCACGACGTTCATGGACAACCAGACGGCGGTCGACATCCACGTCGTGCAGGGTGAACGCGAGCTGGTCGCCGACAACCGATCGCTGGCGCGCTTCAAGCTCCGTGGCATCCCGCCGATGCCCGCCGGCCTGCCGCGCATCCAGGTGCGGTTCCAGATCGACGCCAACGGCATCCTCGCCGTCGGCGCGCACGAGCTGCGCACGGGCATCGCGCAGTCGATCGAAGTGAAACCGTCCTACGGCCTCACGGACGAGGAAGTCGAGCGGATGCTGCTCGAATCGTTCGAGCAGGCCGAGCGCGACATGGAAGCGCGGCTGCTCATCGACGCGCGCAACGAAGCCGAAACCGTCGTCCGCGCGACCGAGAAGACGTTGCGCGATCCGGACTATCCGACAGTCGCCGCGGCGGAACTCTCGCCCGAGGAAGTGGCGCGCATCGAACCTGCGCTCGCCGAGCTGAAGGCCGCGACGGGGACCGACGATCGCGCACTCGTCGAGGCGAAGACGAAGGCCCTCAACGAGGCAACGCTGCACCTGGCCGAGGTGATGATGAACCGCAGCGTGCGCGCGGCGCTGTCGGGCAGGAAAGTAGAGGAGATCCGATAGTCTTCATGCCGACAGTCACCTTCATCGTCGACGGCGAAGAGAAGGTTGTGGAGTTCGAGCCGGCCGCGCTCGAGTATCGGCGCCACGGCCGGCCGGGTTCTCTCCTCGACGTCGCGCTGAACTTCGACATCCCGCTCGAGCATGTGTGCGGCGGGAACTGTGCCTGCACCACCTGTCACGTCATTGTCCACCAGGGCATGTCGAATCTCAGCGACATGGAAGACGAAGAGGCGGATCGTCTCGACACGGCGTGGGATGTCACGCCCGACTCGCGCCTTGCCTGCCAGGCGATCGTGAAAGGCGATCTTGTCTGCGAGCTGCCGGCCTGCACGCGGAACTACGTCAGGGAAGGCGGTCAGATTGAACTGGGGAGGCGGAAAAAGGGTTGAATGCACGGCTCCCGGCTCCGGGCTTCCGGCTTCGGACGCGATCAGGCTCCGGGCTGCAGGCCATGGCCCGCCGGCTCCAGCCCCGAGCCGATTGCTTTTCCGGAGCCTGAAGCCTGGAGCCCGAAGCCCGTGAAATGGACCGACGCCGAAGACATCGCCGTTGCGCTGCGCGAGAAGTTCCCGAACGTCGATCCGCTGACCGTGCGCTTCACCGACCTGCGCCAATGGGTGCTGGCACTTCCCGGCTTCGAGGACGACCCGGCGGCCTCGAACGAGGCGCGGCTCGAAGCGATCCAGATGGCGTGGTACGAGGAGGCGACCGACCGAGACTGACGGTTCACAATCATCACGGGTTGCCGCCTCGCAAACATCCCGCCAGATCCGGCAACCGCTTGACTCACCGCGGAACTGGTCTTACCTTAGCCGGGGGGTTCACCATGAAACCAAAGCGGGCGCGGGGGGCATCATCGACGCCGAAGAGGCGGGCGTCGTCGAAGCGCGTTGTGCGGCGACAGACCGCAAAGCCGAAAACCGGGAAACGAGTCACGGCGCGCACGCGCGCTGCGGCTTCGAAGATCATCGTGACCGAGGGGACGGTCACCGGCAAGCTGACAGAGCGTGAGCGCGCGCTCATCGCCAGTCGCTTCGGCCCCAAGAAAGCGCGGCAGCGCGGGGCTGTCGCCGGGCGCGTGAAAGGTACGTCGCGGTTTCTTTGCCGCGTGCGAGATGTCCGCGCCCGGATTCCCTCGCCGGCTCCTGGCGGCGCTTCGTTGCCGGCCGCCACGCCGGATGCCGATGTGGCCAAGTTCGACCTCGGGGGCGACCCGATTCCGCCGACGCTTTCAGGCGATGTGATTCCACCCAAAGGCTGATCCATGTTCGGCGAAATATCGCAGGCATTCGGCAGGAAATTCCTCGTCGCGAATGTCCTTCCTTCGACCCTGCTGGTCGGGGCGAACCTCGTCCTGATGGCGCTTGGCGTCGTTCCCCGCATCGACGCGAAGTACCTGAGCGTGGCAGGCGTCAGCGAGCCGCTGATGATGCTCATCATCATCGCCGTGCTGGGCGTCCTGCTCCAGCAGGGAAGCCGAACGACGCTGCGGCTGTACGAGGGCTACTACGCGTCCCTGTTCTGGAAGCTCGCGATCGTTTCGGCATGCCTGCTTGGACTGGTGAAACTCATCGACGCGCAGCTGGTCTCCTGGCGCGCTCTCATCGCCACGCCTGTCGGCCTGGTTGGCGTCTGGCTGCTCCATGTTCTTTCCCGCTCCTTCAGCCTGAGACATTTCGCGGCGACCGAGCCAGAAGCGCGGTCGGGAATTCACAGATACCGGGCCACGCGGCGGTACCCGCGCCAGGCGGGCCTCGTCATGCCGACGAAGCTCGGCAACGTCATTCGCGCCTTCGAATCGCACGCGGCCTGCCTGTACAACATCGATCCGATTACCGCCTGGCCGCGCCTCGTCGCGGTTCTGCCCGATTCGTACCGGGACACGATTGCCGATGCCGAGAACAATTTCCGTTTCGTGCTGAACATGTCTCTGGTCTTTGCGGTCTTCGGGGTGGAGAGCCTGTGGCTGCGGCCGGCCATGCCCTCGCTCCTCCTGCTCGGCTGTGCCTGCCTCGTTGCGAGTGCCTTGGCGTACCTGGCCGCCTGCCAGTCGGCTGCGGGGTGGGGCGAGCACGTCCGGGCCGCATTCGACATGTACCGGCTGGACCTGCTGAGGCAGTTCGGCGTGTATCTGCCTCCGACGCCAATGACGCTGGAACAGGAGCGCAGGATCTGGGGCCAGGTGCAGAACCCGATGTTCTATGTCAGGGACCCCGACGATACGGTGCGGTTCCTGCCGAAGTCCTGGGAGGCTTCGGACGTCCAGAAGACGTCCTGAATCCGTGCATCCACGACGGCCGGCAGCTTCACGGTACCCGACAAAGGGGAAGGGCATGACAAGACG
>Ga0153916_10000818_pt1 | contig 21594 bp, 19 predicted proteins | sample Opewatmetagenome_FD_109642 | JGI IMG/M metagenome (GOLD analysis project Ga0153916, IMG submission 109642) | Freshwater wetland microbial communities from Ohio, USA - Open water 3 Core 3 Depth 4 metaG | ecosystem: Environmental > Aquatic > Freshwater > Wetlands | place: USA: Ohio, Lake Erie...
ATAGGATTGACCGGGGAGCCGACCGCGCCCGGCAATCTTAATGGCGGTGCGGTCAGCAGAAAACGGCAGCGCCGGTGTTCGCGCAGCCAAGCGGCGAGCGGCGTCAGGTGCCACAACTCGCCTAGGTGAATGCCGAGCTTGAACAGGCAGTGCTCATGTATCGGAAGCAATGGGCCGTGGCCGCCGTCATCGGGCACGAGTTCCCACCGTCGTTCTTCGACCGCGTAATTGTCCGCGATGAGCGTTGCAAGTCCGCTGTCGGTGATCCACTGCAGCAGTTTCCTGTCCGTGCCATCGAGCACCGCACAGCTTTTCTGCAGAACGTCGAGGTCGGGATTGCGGTTCATGTGCAGCAGCAGGTCGGCGAAGCCGGTGTGCAGGCACACCATGTCGCCGGCTTCGACCACCACGCTGTCCCGCTCGCAGATACACATCAGATCGTCGTAGCCCACGTGCTTGCGCGGCGACTCGCCATAGTGATGAAGCAGATCAATCATCACCGCGCGCCCCTGCACGCCTTTTTCCGCCATGTGTTCTATGCCGAGCCGGGCGGCTCCCGCCGTACCTGGTCGTTCCGGCGAAGGATGCACAATGTCGTGGCCGCCGCGAAAGCCGTTGTAAAACACGGATTTGGGCACGCCGTCGGCGTCGAACAGCGAGCCGATATGGGCCAGCGAATCCCATTGCGTCGAATACTGCAAGTGCAACAGCACGGCGTCGTCGCAAGCGACATCGGTGCTGCCCGGCACGTCCTGCGCCATCGAATAGACGTAGTACGGTTTGCCGTCGCGCAGGGTCGGCTGCAGTCGTGGCGGGTGCCGGCGCGGATTGAGCTTGTTCCCACCCGGATAATCGAGCGGCAGACTCAGATTGAACACGAGCCCCTCGCGCACTTCCGCGATGCCCTGTTTTACTTTCTCCGGCGTCAGGAGATTGAGCCGGCCAAGCTGATCGTCCGGCCCGAACTCGCCCCAGTTCGAGCCCGGCGGGCGTAGTTTCCAGCGCGGTTTCATCTATCCACACCTAAGAGGTCGCAACATAATGAAACACGTGTGCGTTGCGAGGCAAAATTGGGGATGGGGCGAAGGACGGCGCAGAGCATCACGCGTTTCATTATGTTACGGACTCTAAGCATTTGCCACAGCACTCACAGAGATCACAGAGGTAAAACCTGCAAAAAAGGTCCTGAATTGCGACCCTGCATTATGCCATCACTGAATATTCCGGAAATGGTTGACGGACCATTTCCGCTCGACGTTCACCTCTCCTCCTCGGGAGAGGGGGTAGGGGTGAGGGACCGCGCGACGTCAATTATTTGCGTAAAGCCTGGTGCGCGGGCGCTGTTGGCGTGGACCCAGTGAGCATTTGCTTTTACACCCGGCTGCTTTGACGGGCATATATTCATTTCACCGGGTTGGCGCGCGGGTAGCATTGTCCCGCTAGGCGGTGATTTGCGCGCTGGGCTTAATGCTCAGCAGTTCACGTCGTCTTTTTCTGGACGAACTCGATCTTGTAGCCGTCGGGATCTTCGACAAAGGCGATCACGGTGGTGCCATGCTTCATCGGGCCCGCTTCCCGCGTGACTTTGCCACCCTGTTGCTTTACCGCTTCGCACGCCTTGTAGGCATCTTCCACCTCGACCGCGACATGACCAAAACCGGCACCAAGGTCGTAGGATTTGGTATCCCAGTTGTGCGTCAGCTCAAGCACCGCGGCATGCGACTCGTCGTCGTAGCCGACGAAGGCGTTGGTAAAACGGCCGCCGGGATAGTCAGCGCGGCGCAACAGCCTCATGCCCAGCACCTTGGTATAGAACTCGAGCGAGCGCTCAAGGTCGCCGACGCGGATCATGGTGTGAAGTATTCGCATATCAGATTTCCACCACCTCGAAGTCTTCTTTTCTTGCCCCGCACTCCGGGCAAGTCCAGTTCATCGGCACGTCCTCCCATTTGGTCCAGGGAGCAATGCCCTCGTCAGGCAGTCCTGCGGCTTCGTCATAGATGAAGCCGCAAATCAGGCACATGTAAGTCTTATACACTTTGGTCTCTGCTGTTGTCATGGCGTAGCCGGAATTAAGCTAGAATTGTATTTTAAACGATTCATCCCGCCTTCTCACCACCACTGCGGCCCCCATGCCCGACCTGCCACCTATCGTTCTGGTCTTCGCCGCAACCGATCCCAGCGGCGGCGCGGGACTGCAAGCCGACATCATGACGCTATCGAGCATGGGCTGTCATCCGCTGTCGTGCGTGACCGCCATCACCATTCAGGACACGATGGGCGTGGAAGACGTCATGCCGATCGATCCCGAGTGGGTCGCCGACCAGGCGCGCGCCGTGCTTGAGGACATGCCGGTCGCGGCATTCAAGATCGGCATGCTGGGCAGTATAGAGACCATCGCCTTCATCGCAGAAGTCGTGTCCGATTATCCGGAAATCCCGCTGATCCTCGATCCGATACTGGCTTCCGGCCGCGGCGATGAGCTCGCGACCGACGAAATGGTCCAGGGCTTGCGCGAATTGCTGGTCCCGCAGACGACCATCCTCACGCCCAACAGCCTGGAAGCCCGGCGGCTCGCAGGCGACGATGCCGACGATAATGACGACCCCGATCTCGCTGAATGCGCAAAGCGGCTGATCGCCACCGGCTGCGAATACGTGCTGATCACCGGCACCCACGAGAACACGCCGCAGGTCATCAACACGCTTTATGGGCAGGAGGGGGTAGTGCGCAGCGATCCCTGGCAGCGTCTGCCCGGCACCTATCATGGCTCGGGCTGCACGCTCGCCTCGGCGATTGCGGCCACCATCGCCAACGGCTTGTCAGTCGCCGAAGCCGTCAAGGACGCTCAGGAATATACCTGGCAGACCCTCAAGGCCGCGTTTCGCCCCGGCATGGGCCAATATATTCCCGACCGCCTGTTCTGGGCGCGCGAGGAAGAGCCGGGCGACGACAACGGCCGCAGCGAGGAATAGAGCCTCGCCCCGGTTTCGAAGGGCCTGTCCCGCGCCATATCGAAGAACATGAAAGGAAAAAACAGAATTGCCGGCCTTTATGCCATCACGCCCGACGCAGCCGACACCGCACTGCTGGTTACCAAGGCGCGCGACGCGCTGGCTGGCGGCGCCAGCCTCGTTCAGTACCGCAGCAAGACCGCCGACGCCGCGCTGCGGCTCGCGCAGGCCAAGGCCTTGCTTGCCATTTGCCGCCGGCACCAGGTGCCGCTCATCATCAATGACTATCTCGATCTCGCGCTGGAAATCGACGCTGACGGTCTGCATCTCGGCGGTGAAGACGGTTCCATCGCCGCGGCGCGGGCCCGACTTGGTCCGCGCAAACTGATCGGCGCATCATGCTATAACGAACTGCAGAATGCGCTCAAGGCAGAGCGCGAGGGCGCGGACTATGTCGCGTTCGGCAGCTTCTTCGCTTCAGGCGTCAAGCCCGGCGCGGCGCACGCACCGCTGGGTCTTCTGCGAGAAGCGCAACGCAGCGTGGCGGTGCCGATTGTGGCCATCGGCGGCATCACGCTCGCCAACGCGCCGCAGCTGATCACCGCCGGCGCCGACAGCGTGGCGGTGCTCTCGGCGCTGTTCGCGGCGGCCGACGTTAAACTTGCAGCACAACAATTCAACGCTTTGTTCAAATAGACGACCATGAACCGCAGCCAAAAACTCTTTCAGCGCGCCCAGCTCATTATTCCCGGCGGCGTCAATTCTCCGGTCCGGGCCTTCAAATCGGTCGGGGGCACGCCGCTTTTTTTCCAGCGCGGCAAAGGCGCTTTGGCATGGGATGCCGACGGCAACAGCTATATCGACTACGTCGGCTCGTGGGGACCGCTGATCGTCGGCCATGCCCATCCGGAGGTCGTCAAAGCCGTCGAGCAGGCCGCGTCCAAAGGACTTTCCTTCGGTGCGCCCACCGAAGCCGAGGTCGAGATGGCGGAACTCATCTGCAAGCTTGTGCCCTCGATCGAGCAGGTGCGGCTCGTCAGTTCCGGCACCGAAGCGACGATGAGCGCGATCCGGCTCGCGCGCGGCTTCACCGGCCGCAGCAAAATCGTCAAGTTCGAAGGCTGCTATCACGGCCACGCCGACTCGCTGCTGGTGAAAGCCGGTTCCGGCGCGCTCACTTTCGGCCAGCCCAGTTCAGCGGGCGTGCCGCCGGAAACTGCGGCGCATACCCTGGTGCTCGATTACAACAACGAGATTGCGCTGGAAAAGGCTTTCGAGCGCGAAGGCAGTGAGATCGCCGCTGTTATCGTCGAGCCGGTGGCGGGCAACATGAATCTGGTCGTGCCACGCCCCAGCTTCCTGGAATTGCTGCGCAAACTCTGCACAAAATACGGTACCGTATTGGTTTTTGATGAAGTCATGACCGGCTTCCGTGTTGCACTTGGCGGCGCGCAGGGTCTGTATGGCATCAAACCCGACCTCACCACGCTAGGCAAAGTAATCGGCGGCGGCATGCCGGTCGGCGCCTTTGGCGGCCGGCGCGACATCATGCAATGCATCGCGCCATTGGGGCCGGTCTACCAGGCCGGCACGCTCTCCGGCAATCCCGTGGCGGTCGCCGCGGGGCTGGCGACGCTGAAACTGATCCAGGCCCCGGGTTTCTACAACAGACTCTCCGCCACTACGCGCCAGCTCTGCGAGGGGCTCACCGCAGCGGCGCGCGAGCATGGCATAGCCTTTTCCGCGCAGAACGTCGGCGGCATGTTCGGCCTTTACTTTCGCGAGACCCCGCCCACCACCTACGCCGAAGTCATGCAATGCGACAAGGAAGCATTCAACCGCTTCGTCCACACCATGCTTGCCGAAGGCGTCTACCTCGCGCCGTCGGCTTTTGAAGCGGGGTTCGTTTCGGCCGCACACGGCCCGGCGGAAATCGACAGAACGATCCAGGCTGCGAAAAGAGTCTTTGCGAGCCTGAAAGCCGGCGCCTGAACGCCAATATCCAGACCAACGGAAACCGGCTGCATGGAAAAAGTACGCCTCTCCAAGCTGATGTCCGAACAAGGCTTGTGCTCGCGCAGGGAGGCCGATAGCTATATCGAGCGCGGCTGGGTGCTGGTCGACGGCGTGGCGGTGACCGAGCTCGGCACCAAGATTTTTCCCAATCAACAAATCACGCTCACCAAAGCCGCAAAAACAATCCAGCACGCCCGCGTGACCATTCTGATCAACAAGCCGATCGGATACGTCTCCGGGCAGGCCGAACAGAATTACCGTCCGGCCATCTCGCTGGTCAATGCGGCATCCCGCTTCAGCGGCGATCAGGCGCCCCAGAAGTTCAGCCCCCTGCATCTGAAGGGGTTGGCGCCTGCGGGGCGGCTCGACATCGATTCGCAGGGGTTGCTGGTGCTCACTCAGGACGGGCGCATCGCCAAACAGCTCGTCGGCGAAGACACCCAGATCGAGAAGGAATATCTGGTACGCGTTGAAGGCGCCCTTGCGAAAAACGGGCTGGCGCTGCTCAATCATGGCCTGAGTCTGGATGGCGAAGCGCTGAAGCGCGCTGAGGTACGCTGGCTGAATGAAGATCAGTTGCGGTTCATTCTGCGCCAGGGGAAAAAGCGGCAGATCCGCCGCATGTGCGAACTTGTCGGCTTGAAGGTAACCGAACTCAAGCGTGTGCGCATCGGCCAGGTGAAGCTGGGCGATCTGCCCTCCGGGAAATGGCGCTATCTGCGGGAAGACGAGCGCTTCTAGCCGCACAACCGCCCCGATAAAAAAACCTTCACACCGATTACGCCCTATCGGATGAGGGCGCCCACCCGTCGATACTAAGCTGAAGCCGCCGCAGCGTTGCGACGCACGCCGCCTATCCCAGATTGAATCTGGCGGAAGCAGTGCCGAATTCAGCGCAACCCAGCGACGTAATCGGAGACTGCGCTGATTTCCTTGTCGGAAAGCTTGGCGGCGATCATGCGCATCATGCTGTTCGGATCATTGGCGCGTTCCCCGGAACGAAATGTCTTGAGTTGCGTCGCCACATATTCCGCGTGCTGGCCGGCGAGCCGCGGGAACTGCGATGGAATGCCCGCACCATTGGGCGAGTGGCAGGAGGCACAGGCAGCCACGCCTTTGGCCATGATGCCGCCGCGGTAAATCGACTGGCCCAGTTTCGCCAGGTCGGGATCGCGCGCTGCACCTGGCTTAGGTTTCTGACCGGCAAAATAGGCTGCAAGATTGCCCATGTCCTGGGCCGAGAGAGGCGCGGCCATACCGCCCATAACGGCGTTGGCGCGGTCCGCCGGCTTGTCGCCCTGGGACTTGAAGTTCATCAACTGCTTGAGCAGGTATTCGGGGTGCTGCCCCGCAAGTCTGGGATTGACGGGGAGGGTGCTATTGCCATCGGCACCGTGACAGGCCGCGCAAACCTGGGTGACGATCTGCTGGGCCTTGGCCGGGTCGCCTTGGGCGTAAGTCAACGGCGAAATCAGCGCACCGGCGATTATCGCCACGGCCAGGCGGAATTCCATGCTTGCTCCTTGCTGCTTTCGTTGTCGGAAAAGGCGATATTGTATAGTACCCGACTTTGGACACGCCAGTTTCTCAGGGAAAACAAGTACTCATGTCGCTATTCAAGCAAGCCGTATTTTCCAGGTCCGTGTATGACCTCAAGGAGTTGCCGCCGGACGACGCGACTGAGATCGCGTTCGCAGGACGCTCCAATGCCGGAAAATCAAGCGCGATCAATGCGCTCGTCAACCATAAGCGCTTGGCGTTCACCAGTAAAACGCCGGGGCGCACTCAGACCATCAATTTTTTCAGTCTGGGGCCGCGGCAATATCTCGTCGACCTCCCGGGTTATGGTTATGCCGCTGTTCCTGCTAAAGAAAAACGCCATTGGGGGGAGTTAATAAGTGCTTACCTACAAACTCGCGTATCCCTGCGCGGCCTGGTTCTCATCATGGATGCGCGCCACCCGTTCACCGAACTCGACCGCCAGTTGCTGAGCTGGCTTGTGCCGCTGCACAAGCCAGCACATATACTGCTAACCAAAGCCGACAAACTCGGCAAACAGGAGGCGGGCGCAACGTTGCGCGCCGCGCAGAACGAAGCAACTCGTTATCCGCTGTGCAGCGTGCAGCTTTTTTCCGGGACAACCGGGATCGGCGTCAGCGCAGCGCAAAAAATTCTTGCCCAATGGTTCAAAACGGTAGAAATAAAAGCCCCCGGTTAAAGGGGAGTAAAACCGGGGGCGAAAAAGCCTTAATAAAGATTAAGGCACCCGCTCAGGGAGGAGAAGCGGGAGACGATAAAAATCATCGTCTTAACAATAAGACGAATATAATTACCAATAGTTCCCGATTTTCGGCGGAAAAAAACACTCAACATTTCAGAATATTAGGTAACCCATGACAATATTAGGGCGATTTCCCCAGCGTCGCATGCGCCGCATGCGCCGTGATGACTTTTCGCGCCGGCTGATGCGCGAAACCCGGCTTACTACAGATGACCTGATCTACCCGGTTTTTGTTCTCGATGGGAAAAATCGCATCGAAGCGGTGCCGTCCATGCCCGGCGTTAACCGCTATACCGTGGACAAATTGCTGCCCCACGCCGAGCAGTGCGCAAAGCTCGGCATACCGGCCATAGCGATTTTTCCGGTAATCGCCGACCACCTGAAAACCGCCGACGGCCGCGAGGCAACGAACCCGAAAGGGTTGGTGCCACGTACCGTCGCCGCGCTCAAAAAACGCTTTCCAGAGATAGGCGTGATTACCGATGTCGCGCTCGATCCTTACACCACGCACGGCCATGACGGCATAATTGATCGCTCCGGTTACGTGCGCAATGACGAAACCATTGCGGTACTCGAGAAACAGGCGCTGGTCAACGCCGTGGCGGGGGTCGATATCGTTGCGCCATCGGACATGATGGACGGGCGCATCGGCGCCGTTCGCGAAGCGCTCGACAAAAAGGGGTATATCCATACCCGTATCCTCGCTTATTCGGCGAAGTACGCATCGGGCTTTTATGGGCCGTTCCGTGACGCGGTCGGCTCCGCGAAACAACTTGGGCTCGGCGACAAATACAACTACCAGATGGATCCCGCAAACAGTGACGAAGCGCTGCGGGAAGTCGCGCTCGACCTCGAAGAAGGTGCGGACATGGTGATGGTAAAGCCCGGCCTGCCCTACCTCGATATCGTGCGCCGCGTGAAAAGTGAGTTCAGGATCCCCACCTATGTATACCAGGTGAGCGGCGAGTATGCGATGCTCAAGGCCGCGATACAGAACGGCTGGCTGGATGAAAAACGTTGCGTCATGGAAGTGCTGCTTGCGTTCAAGCGAGCAGGCGCTGACGGCATCCTTACCTACTTTGCGATCGACGCCGCGAAATGGCTTAAGGAAACTGGCTAGGGTTCAGCCAATAGCATTTCCACGGCTTGAAGCTTCGCGCGGTCGATCGCTTTTCCTGCCGCGCTGGTTTTGAGCGGCGCGCGCAAATCTCGCGTTGCAAGCACCATGAGCAGGATATCAGTGCCATCGTCGTTTACCGTGAATACCGGAAAGGTGCGCGGTTCCTCGCCCGAGTAAAGCCGGCTTTGAGTGGCCTTATACGGGATCTGGCGGTTTATCAGGTAGAGTTCGACCGCCTTGACATCATCAGTGAAAAGCTGCATGTCGATATCGGCGTATTTGCCCGCGTTGCCGTTTAGTACCGAACCGGTGAGATGGGGATTAAATCGTGCGAATTCGTGCATGGCCTTGAGCGCTTTTGTGCGCAATGCCTGCAGACGTTCGCGCTGCTCGTCTTCATGGAAGAGCAGCCGATAAACGCGCAAAGCGGCGTCGATCTCGTCGTTGGTCGGCAGTTGGCGTGAATCCGGCACACCCGCCTGGCGCGCCGCCTTGCGCTTGGCAAGCGCGTAATCTTCTACGCCGTCTTCGGCCATCAGCCGCGCCGCATGATGGGCAATGCGGCTGCGCTCGGCATTGCGGCCGCGGTCCCTGGCCATACACGCCTCCTTCAGAACAGCTGGTTGCTGACCTCTTCTGGCGGTTTCTCTCCGGCTTGACCGCCCGCGCTGCCTTGCTCGGGCGGCAGGAATTCCTGATAGAAGAAATCGACGACGCCAGGCTGCCCGTCGCCCACGCGCAAACCCGTATCCGGATTGACTCGCAACGCCAGCACGCCCGCGGGCGATGTCAGCGGCTGCTCCGACACGCCTTTCAGCACCGTGGCCGCGTAATTCATCCAGATCGGCAGCGCTGCGCTGGCGCCGGTCTCGTTGCGTCCCAGCGTATGCGGGTTGTCGAATCCGATCCACGCTATCGCCACCAGGTTGGCGTTGAAGCCACAGAACCAGGCGTCGATGAAATCGTTGGTAGTGCCGGTCTTGCCGGCCAGGTCAGTGCGACCGAGCTTCATGGCACGCGCTGCAGTACCCATCTTCACCACATCCTGCATGAAGCTGGTCATGATGAATGCGTTGCGCGCATCGATTACCCGCTCCGCGCCCTGTTCGGCCCGCTGCGGCTTGGCTTCCATCAGCACATTGCCGCGTGCGTCCTCCACGTGCTCGATGAAATACGGCGCAACGCGGTAGCCCCCGTTGGCGAAAATGGAGTACGCGGCGGCCATCTGCATCGGCGTCACATTCCCGGCGCCGAGCGCCATGGTGAGATACGGCGGATGCAGCTTTGGATCAAACCCGAAACGCGTGATGTAGTCCTGCGCATATTTCGGTCCGATGGCCTGCAGAATGCGCACCGAAACCAGGTTCTTCGATTTCACCAACCCCATGCGCATGCGCATCGGGCCTTCAAACTTGCCGTCGTAGTTCTTGGGTTCCCACGGCTCCGAGCCTGTCTGTGCGGCCGTGAAGGTGAGCGGCGCATCATTGATGACGGTCGCGGCGGTGAAACCCTTTTCGAGCGCCGCCGAATAGATGAATGGCTTGAAGCTCGATCCCGGCTGACGCAATGCCTGCGTCACGTGGTTATACTGGCTGCGGCTGAAGTCGAAACCGCCCACCAGCGCGCGGATCGCGCCGTCGCGCGGATCGACCGACACCAGTGCCGCTTCCGCCGCCGGCAACTGCGTTATCTGCCAGCGGTTTTTTTCGTCCTTCTGCACGCGGATGATGGCGCCACGGTGGATGCGCTGGTTCGGATTCGCCTTGTCGCTTAGCATGCGGCTCACGAACTTGAGTCCGTCCTCGGCAATATCCAGCATCTCGCCGCCCTTGCGGTAAGCTTTGACGTGGTGAGGACTTGCCTCGACCACCACCGCAGCGTAAAGATCGTCGTAATCGACTGCATCCTGCAGCGCGTCTTCGAGCGCCTCGTCGGTGATCTGCGCCGGCAGGTCGACAAAATCTTCAGGTCCCCGGTAGCCGTGGCGCCGGTCGTATTCCTGCGCGCCGCGGCGCAGCGCCGCATAAGCCGCCTCCTGATGCTGAGTGGAGAGTGTGGTGTAAACCCGGATCCCTTTGGCGTAGGCATCTTCCTGATAGCGCTCGTACATAAGCCGCCGCACCATTTCGGCCAAATACTCCGCCCGCACTGCGTATTCGTTTGTGTCTCTCTTGACTACAAGGACCTGCTTGTCGGCTTCGGCGAACTGGGCATCGGTTATCTGGCCCAAGGCACGCATGCGGCCTAGCACATATTGCTGCCGTTGCTTGGCGCGCTTGGGATTAACGATGGGGTTGAAGCGGGAAGGCGCTTTGGGAAGCCCGGCCAATATCGCATATTCGGCGAGCGTGAGTTTCTCGAGGGGCTTGCCGAAGTAAATCTGGGCAGCGGCAGCGAAGCCGTAGGCGCGCTGACCGAGGTAAATTTGGTTGATATAGAGCTGAAGAATCTGGTCCTTGGTCAAACTGTGCTCGATTTTGAACGCAAGCAACATCTCGTTGAACTTCCGCGTTAAGGTTTTTTCCTTTGATAAGAAGAAGTTACGTGCGACCTGCATAGTGATGGTGGAAGCGCCTTGCCGCACCCCCCCCGAAATGAAATTTGACAGCGCTGCCCGCGCCACCCCGGCATAATCCACGCCGCTGTGCTGGTAGAAGCGCTCGTCTTCCGCAGCGAGAATAGCGGCAATCATCGATTTGGGCACCTTGTCGATAGCGATCACGGCGCGGCGCTCCTCACCAAATTCCCCAATCAGCTTGCCGTCGGCACTGTATACGCGCAGAGGTATCTTCGGCTGGTAGTCAGTGAGCACCTCCAGCGACGGTAGGGTGGGATAAATGAGTATGACTGCGAATGCAAAAAGAAATGCAGCCGCAGTGATGCAAAAAAGCAACAATATTAGGGGGAACGCCAGCCAGCGGAAGGACATGAGGATTAGTGGCGTTTACCAGCTAAGAATATTAAAAATAAACAGCAAGTTGAATAAAATAACTCAGATTGTGAACCATCGCACAGTGCATAACGATATCAAAGAGTAGAGTGCTTTTGTTTCATCGCCATTATAAAAACTATTCACCATAAAAGAAACGGCATTAAAACGCTTTACACTCTGGATAGTTGTTGCTAGAATTTAAAGTAAATTATGGGAAATGCTCCATACTAACTTATGCTCAAAGGAAAATTCCTCTTTAGCCTTGACGTGCTTGAGAAGCTATTCAAGCCGAAAACATCGGCATTGATAGGCGTTGATATCAGCTCGTCTGCGATCAAGATGGTCGAGATTGCCGAGGCGAGCAAAGGCATGTACCGGGTTGAGCACTATGCCATCGAGCCGCTGCCCAAGGATTCCATTGTCGATGGCAACATTAACAATCTCGATCTCGTCAGCGATGCGCTTAGACGTTGCCACAAGCGGTTGGGCAGCAATCTCAGGCATCTCGCCATGGCGCTGCCCAATGCCGCCGTAATCAGCAAGAAAATTCTGGTGCCGGCCGGCCAGCGCGAGGAAGACCTCGAGTTGCAAGTCGAGACCGAGGCCAACCAATATATTCCGTTCTCTCTCGACGAGGTCAATCTCGACTTTCAGGTGGTGGGCCCGGCGCCCAACAGCCCGGAGGACATCGAGGTAATGATCGCCGCTTCGCGCAAAGACAAAATCGAGGATCGCGTCGCGGTAGCCGAAGCCGCCGGTCTCAAGGCGACAGTGATGGACGTCGATATTTTCGCCAGCCAGGCGGCCTTTGAGTTGATCGAGTCCCAGCTTCCCCTTATCGGGAAGGACCAGAACATTGCAATCGTCGACGTTGGCGCCACGATCATGAACGTCAACATACTGCGCAATGGCCAGTCGATCTACATGCGCGAGCAGCCGTTCGGCGGCAGTCAGCTCACCCAGGAAATCCAGAACAAATTCGGCCTTACTGCGGAGGAGGCCGAGGCCGCAAAACGTGCTGGCGGGCTGCCGGACAACTACGAGTCGGATGTGCTGCAGCCATTCATGGATATGCTGGCCCTCGAAGTCGCTCGTGCGCTGCAGTTCTTCTTCACTTCGACGCAATTCAACCAGGTCCATCACATTATACTGTCCGGCGGCTGCGCGGCGATTACCGGTATCGATGAGGCAGTCGCCAAGCGCACCCATGTCAGCGCCATGGTCGCCAATCCATTCGCAAACATGGCGTTGTCGACAAACATCAGGCCCAGGAATCTGGCCCAGGATGCGCCCTCCTTAATGGTAGCCTGCGGGCTGGCGATGCGGAGGTTCGATCCATCATGATTCGTATCAATTTGCTGCCGCACCGCGAGATGCGGCGCAAGCGGCAGCAGCAGGAATTCTTCCTCATGCTCGGCTTCGTTGCCGTCATCGGGGTGGTGATCTGGCTTGCTGTGCATACCTATCTGAGCGACCGGATTGACGAGCAGAACGGCCGTAACAAGTACCTCCAGGGAGAGATTGCCAAGCTCGACAAGCAAATCGAGGAAATCAATACACTCAAGGTGCAAATCGCCGCCCTCCTTGCACGCAAGATAGTGGTGGAAACCCTGCAGGGCAACCGCTCGGAGGTCGTGCACCTGCTCGACCAACTGGTGCGGCAACTGCCCGACGGCGTCTACCTGAAAAGCATCAAGCAGACAGGCAGCAAGGTTACCATCACCGGCTACACGCAGTCGCAGGCGCGGGTATCCACGCTGATGCGCAATCTCGAATCCTCGCAACAGCTCGAAAACCCGGGGTTGATTGAAATCAAGGCGGTGACGCAAGGCGCTTCGCGCATCAACGAGTTCACCATGAACATCAACATCACTCGCGCCAAGCAAAAGGAAGATGCCAAGGGGAAGCCGGCACCCAAGCCGGCTGCCGCGAAAGCGAAAGGTTAGTGACATGACGTTCGACGATCTCAAACGCCTGGACCCTAAAAAGATCGGCTCCTGGCCGGTCTTGCCAAAATTCGGCGCGTTGCTCATTGTGCTGCTGCTGATCATGGGCGCGGGATATTGGTTCGACTGGCAGAACCAGATTGAACAAATCGGCATCGAAAAGCAAAAAGAAGAGCAACTGCGCACGACATTCCTCGATAAAAAGAAACAGGCTGTAAACCTTGCCGCCTATCTCAAGCAGAAAGAAGACATCGAGAAGCAATTCGGCGCGCTGCTCAAGCAGTTGCCCGGCAAGTCAGAAATGGATGCCCTGCTGACCGACATCAACCAGGCCGGGCTTGGCCGCGGGCTGCAGTTCGAATTATTCAAACCCGCACAACAAGAAATAATTCGGGATTTCTATGCCGAACTGCCGATCACGATTAGAGTTACCGGCAACTATCACGATATCGGCGCCTTTGCGAGTGACATTGGCAAGCTCTCGCGCATCGTCACACTGAACGATATCGGCCTGAACTCCGGCAAGGACGGTGTGCTGATCATGGACGCGACCGCCAAAACTTTCCGCTATCTCGACGAAGACGAAATCGCTCGACAGAAGAAAACCACGGCCAAGGCCAAACCAGGCGCGGCAAAGAAAAAATGATGCGAAAAACACTCGCTCCTTTACTCGGATGCCTGATGCTTGTCGCGTGCAGCGGCGAGCAGCATTCCGAATTGAAACAATTCGTCAAAGATTCCGACAATCTGCCGCGCGGTCGCATTCCGCCGTTGCCGGAGGTCAAGCCATACGAGCCGTTTACCTACGACGCTTTCAATCTCACCGACCCGTTCAGGCCACGCAAGATCGAGCCCCCGAAAATGGCTGCCGGCGGCGGCCTTCAACCCGATTTCAACCGCCGCCGCGAACCGCTGGAAAGCTACCCGCTTGAGAATCTCAAGATGGTCGGTACGCTGCAACAGAAGAAAGATATCTATGCGCTCGTCAAGGCGCCGGACAATAACCTGTTTCGTGTCAAAACCGGCAACCATATGGGCCTGAATTTCGGGCGCATCATCGCCATTTCGGAATCTGATATCAAGCTCAAGGAAATTGTTCAGGACAGCGGCGGCGGGTGGGAAGAGAAGGCACAATCATTGCTGCTGCAGGATGAACAGGAGACCAAGAAATGAAGTTTTCATTCAATATGATTGTCATCTATGCCCGGCGCGCAATGCTCGCATTGATTTTTGCGCTGGCAAGCAACGTTGCGTCGGCACAATCGGCCAACAGCATCGAATCCATCGACGTCTCCTCGCAGCAGGGAGGCAAAATCATCGTCAAAGTGACGCTGAAAAACGCGCCCGCCGACCCGCCAGCGGGATTCATGATCAACAACCCGCCGCGCATCGCCTTCGATTTCCCGAACACCAGCAACGCGCTGGGGCGCAGTCAGCGGGACATCAGCGAAGGCGATCTGCGTAAAATCAACGTCGTGCAATCCGGTGACCGTACTCGCATGGTGTTGGAACTCGCCAAAAGCGCCACTTACGACACCCAGATCGACGGCAAGTCGCTGCTAATTACCTTGCAGGGAGCCCCCACCACCACCGCCGTTACTGGCATTACTCAGCACTTTGCCGAGGCGCGCCCTGGCGACCAAAAACACAGTCTGCGAGATATTGATTTCCGCCGCGGCAGCGGCGGCGAGGGCCGCATCCTGGTTGATCTGTCGGATAACACGGTAGGCATCGACGTCAGACAGCAGGGCCGGCAGATCGTGATCGATTTCATCAACGCCGCGCTGCCGAAGAACCTCGAGCGCCGGCTTGATGTCACGGACTTCGGCACCCCGGTACAAATTATCGATGCCTTCGCGCAAGCCGGCAACGCGCGCATCGTGATCGAGCCCAAAGGCGATTGGGAGCACTCGGCCTACCAAACCGACAACCGTTTCATCATCGAGGTCAAGCGGGTCATTGAAGATCCGAACAAGCTGGTTCGGGGCGGGCGGCCGGGCTACAGCGGTGAAAAGCTCTCGCTCAACTTCCAGAACGTCGAGGTGCGTGCGGTACTCCAGGTCATTGCGGATTTCACCGGCCTTAACATCATCACCAGCGATACCGTAAGCGGTAACCTGACGTTGCGGCTCAAAGACGTGCCATGGGATCAGGCACTGGACATCATTCTGCAGAGCAAGGGCCTCGACATGCGCAAGACCGGCAACGTGGTATGGATCGCGCCGCGTGACGAGCTGGCAACGCGGGAAAAGCTCGCGCTCGAAGCGGGACAGCAAATCGCCGACCTGGAGCCGACACGCACCGAAAGCTTTCAGCTCAATTACCAGAAAGCCGACGCGTTTCAGAAAATGCTGGCCGACGACAAGCAGCGCATTCTGTCCAAGCGCGGCAGCGCGGTAACGGACGCCCGCACCAATACCATTTTCGTCCAGGACACGCCGACGCGGCTTGAGGAAGTCAGGAAACTCCTTCGCAAGATCGATGTGCCGGTGCGCCAGGTCATGATCGAATCGCGCATCGTCGAGGCTTCGGACACTTTCAGCCGCAATCTCGGCGTGCGGCTCGGCTATCACGACGTGACGGGCCAAGGCGATAGCATTGGTTCGGCAAACAGCCCGGTGCGCGGATTGATAGGTGGAAGCATTAATGACACGGGTTTCCATAGCGGCCAGATTGCGACAGTGCCCCCCTTCACAGATTCCCTTAGCGCCAATCTACCGGGTGGCAGCATCGGCGGCGTACCGGCGGGGGTGTTTTCGTTCCTGCTGTTCAATCAAAATAGAACGCGCTTTCTTAACCTCGAACTCTCCGCGCTACAGGCCGACGGCAAGGGCAAGATCATCTCGAGTCCGCGGGTCATCACGGCCGATCAGGTCGAGGCCACTATTGAACAGGGCACGGAAGTCCCCTACGCGCAGGCGACCTCGAGCGGCGCAACCAGCATATCGTTCAAGAAAGCAACGCTTTCGCTCAAGGTCAAGCCGCAGATCACGCCGGACGACAATGTGATCATGAGCCTGAACGTGCACAAGGACAGCGTCGGCCAGGCCACGACCGCCGGCCCCGCTATCGACACCAAGCAAATCACGACCGAGGTGCTGGTGGAGAACGGCGGCACGGTGGTCATCGGCGGTATTTACACACAGGACGAGCGTTCGACCACCAACAAGGTTCCAGTACTGGGTGACCTGCCTTATGTCGGCTTCCTGTTCAAACAAAACCAAAGGGTGGACAACCGACTTGAACTGCTGATCTTTGTCTCACCGAAAATCATCAAGGACAGCCTGACCTTGCGTCAGTAACCGGCCTGGGGCGCATAAAAGGCGGCGTTCTTCGCCGCCTTTTTATTCTGAAAGATGCCCGTACGATACGGCCGTTATGCCATCCGCGGCGATTCCGTTAGAATCGCCACATGGACAAAACTGCTGATAATTGCCCGTGTCCCGACGGCCCGCCGGAAAATATTTTCCTGGTTGGCTTGATGGGCGCGGGCAAAACTTCAGTGGGCAAAATCCTGGCGAAACGTCTCAACAAGACGTTCTACGATTGTGACCAGGAAATCGAGCGCGGCACCGGCGTCAAGATTCCGCTGATCTTTGAAATAGAGGGTGAAAGCGGCTTTCGCGACCGTGAAAACAAGGTGCTCTCCGAATTGGTCCAGCGCAAGAACATCGTGCTGGCCACCGGCGGCGGCGCGGTACTTTCCGAACACAACCGCAGGCTGCTCGCCGAGCATGGCACCGTCGTTTATTTGCGCGCTACGGTCAACGATTTGTGGCAGCGCACCCGCCACGACAAAAACCGCCCCTTGCTGCAAACGGAAGATCCCTTGGCCAAGTTGGAGGAACTGTTCGTGCAGCGCGACCCGCTTTATCGCGAGATCGCCGACGTTATCATCGACACAGGCAGCCAGAGTCTGGGCAACCTTGCACACCGGCTCGAGCAGAAACTGGCACAACTCAGAACCGGGTCGCGCAACACGCCCGGGGGACATTGCACACTCGCTGAAATGGAAGCGAAATATCATGCAGACCCTGACCGTCGCCCTTGATGACCGCAGCTATCCGATCCATATCGGAGCCGGCCTTGTCCGCCGCGCCGACCTGATCGCATCGAAGCTGCCGCAGAACAAGGTCGCGATCGTCACCAATACGACCGTTGCTCCTCTGTATCTCGCGCCGCTGTCTGAAGCGCTCAAGGCGAGTGGCGTCGATACGGTGACCATCGTGCTGCCGGACGGCGAAGTTTACAAGAACTGGGAGACACTCAACCAGATCTTCGACGCCCTGCTCACGCACCGCTGCGAGCGAAAAACCACTGTGATCGCGCTGGGGGGCGGCGTCATTGGCGACCTTGCCGGGTTCGCCGCCGCGGTCTACCTGCGCGGCGTACCGTTTATCCAGATACCGACAACGCTGCTCGCGCAGGTCGATTCTGCCGTCGGCGGCAAGACCGCGATCAACCACCCGCTCGGTAAAAACATGATCGGCGCTTTCTATCAGCCCCGGGCCGTGATCGCCGACACCGACACCCTCACCACCCTGCCCGAGCGCGAACTTGCGGCGGGCATTGCAGAGGTCATTAAATACGGCCTGATCTGCGATCTTGAGTTTTTCGAATGGCTGGAGAAAAATATCGCACGGTTATTGGCCCGCGAGCCGGATGCCCTTGTTCATGCGATCGAGCGCTCATGCCGCAACAAGGCCGAAATCGTAGCGCTCGACGAACGCGAAAATGACGTGCGTGCGCTGCTTAATCTGGGGCATACTTTTGGCCACGCGATCGAGGCCGGTCTTGGCTTTGGCACCTGGTTGCATGGCGAGGCGGTCGCCGCCGGCATGGTGCTCGCGGCTAAGCTTTCGCAACGCCTCGGCCTGATCGGGCAGCATGATGTCGAGCGCACCGTTAATATCCTTGCGTGTGCCAGACTGCCGGTGACGGCCCCCGACCTCGGTATCGCGCGCTACCTTGAACTGATGGGGCACGACAAAAAGGTCGAGAGCGGGAAAATGCGCTTCGTACTGCTGAAACGCATCGGCGAGGCGTTTGTCACTGATAGCGTGGCGAACGCGGCACTGGCCGACGTTCTTGGCATGCGCTCTGCACATGTCTGAACGAGCACCTTACGCTGCGGGTCCGCACAACTCACGCGGCAGGCACCATCGTGAAGAGGTGCCGCGCGGCCGCAGCGAGTTCCAGCGCGACCGTGACCGCATTATTCACTCCACTGCGTTCCGCCGCCTCGAATATAAGACCCAGGTGTTCGTCAACCATGAGGGGGACCTGTTCCGCACGCGGCTTACCCACAGCCTCGAGGTTGCGCAGATCGGGCGCTCGGTCGCGCGCAACCTGCGGCTCGATGAAGACCTGACCGAAGCGATCGCGCTCGCCCATGATCTGGGCCACACGCCATTCGGCCATTCCGGCCAGGACGCACTCAATGCCTGCATGAAACCCTACGGCGGCTTCGAGCACAACCTGCAATCTCTGCGCGTAGTCGATTTTCTCGAGCAGCGCTACGGCGCGTTCGATGGGCTCAATCTCACCTTCGAGACACGCGAAGGCATACTCAAGCATTGTTCCCTGAAAAACGCCAGAGCATTGGGTGATGTTGGCGAACGTTTTGTCAGGAAACAACGGCCCTCGCTCGAAGCGCAGATCTGCAACCTCGCCGACGAAATCGCCTACAACAACCATGACGTGGACGACGGGCTGCGCTCCGGACTGATCTCGCTGGAGGAGCTTACGGGAATAAAAATTTTCTCGCGGCACATGAAGTCGGCGTTGCGCGATTTTCCGCAGATCAACGGCCGCCGCCTGGTGCACGAAACCATTCGGCGCATGATCGGCACCCTCGTGACCGATCTGATCCGGCAGAGCGCGAGCAATATTCGCGATTGCGAAGCTCTGACCATGGACGACGTACGTGCGGCGCCGCCGCTGATCGCGTTCAGCGAGAAAATTCACAACGGGCAGCAGGAGCTCAAGCAATTCCTCAGAAGCAATCTTTACCAGCACTACCGCGTGGCGCGAATGAGCGCCAAAGCGCGACGTATCGTAACCGATCTTTTCGGAGCTTTTCTCGCCGACCCCAGACTGCTGCCGCCCGAATTTCAGGTCCGTGCCGGCGAAGACCCGCCGCGCGCCATCTCTGACTATGTTGCGGGCATGACCGACCGGTATGCCATTCTCGAATATCGGCGGCTGTTTGCGGTCGAAGGTATTTGAGCGATAGCCGCGGCCGGGCTGCCGAACAGCCTTGGCCGCTCGGCGGTTGATGGATCCTTCTGAAGCAGGTAAACTTTTGAGGTTTCACCCCAGCTTTAACCAGCCGCCCGCTATTTGTTGCGGCAATGCAGCAATATATACGCAAGTATTTGCGCTGAAACGGTTTTATTTGACGAGGGCGCAGCATGAACCAATTTGGCCTGCCAAAGCCCCAAGGGCTTTACGATCCTGCCTACGAGCATGATGCTTGTGGTGTCGGCTTTATCGCGAACATCAAAGCCAAGAAAAGCCACGCCATCGTCGAACAGGGGTTGCAGATCCTGAAAAACCTGAACCATCGCGGCGCAGTGGGCGCTGATCCGCTCGCCGGCGACGGGGCGGGTATTCTGCTGCAAATCCCTGACAAATTCTTCCGTGAGGAAATGGCGCAAAAAGGCATCAAATTGCCTCTGGTCGGACAATATGGCGTGGGCATGGTGTTCCTGCCTCAGGAACCCGCCTCGCGCCTCGCGTGCGAGTATGAAATCGAACGCGCCATCAAGGACGAAGGTCAGATTCTGCTCGGCTGGCGCGACGTGCCCTGCGACAACTCCGGGCTGGGCGAGTCGGTCAAGAAAATCGAGCCGGTGATCCGCCAGGTGTTCATCGGCCGTGGCGCTGGTGTCACCGTCACCGACGCCCTCGAGCGCAAACTCTACATCATCCGCAAGTCTTCCGGCCACGCAATCCAGGCGCTCAAGCTCGCACACGGCAAGGAATTCTACGTGCCGACGTTGTCGGCGCGCACCGTCGCCTACAAGGGCATGCTGCTTGCCGACCAGGTCGGCAAGTACTACAAGGACTTGCAGGACCCGCGCGTGGTGTCGGCGCTGGCGCTCGTGCATCAGCGCTTCTCGACCAACACCTTCCCGACCTGGGACCTCGCTCACCCGTTCCGACTGATCGCGCACAACGGCGAGATCAACACCTTGCGCGGCAACGTCAACTGGATCCGCGCCCGTCAAGGCGCCATTTCGAGCCCGATCTTGGGCAAGGATCTCGGCAAACTCTGGCCGCTGATCTACGAAGGCCAGTCGGACTCGGCATCTTTCGACAATGCTCTGGAACTTCTGGTCATGAGCGGCTACTCGGTCGCCCACGCCGTGATGATGATGATCCCGGAGGCGTGGGAAGGCCACACGCTGATGGACCCCAGCCGCCGCGCGTTCTACGAATACCACGCCGCGATGATGGAGCCATGGGACGGTCCGGCAGCGATCGCCTTTACCGACGGCCGCCAGATCGGCGCCACGCTCGATCGTAACGGCCTGCGGCCGGCGCGTTATATCGTCACCGACGACGACCTTGTGATCATGGCTTCGGAGGCCGGCGTGCTGCCGATACCCGAGGAGCGGATCGTCAAGAAATGGCGCCTGCAGCCGGGCAAAATGTTCCTGGTCGACCTCGAGAAGGGCCGCATCATCGACGACAAGGAACTGAAAGACACGCTCGCTTCCGCCAGACCTTACAGCGAGTGGATGGAACGCATCCGCATCAGACTTGACGATGTGGAGAGCGACAAGCTGCAGCCTGAGCGCTCAAGCGTGCCGCTGCTTGACCGCCAGCAGGCCTTCGCCTACACCCAGGAAGATATCAAGTTCCTGATGACGCCGATGGCGAGCAACGGCGAAGAGGCGATCGGCTCAATGGGCAATGACTCGCCGCTGGCCGTGTTGTCGAACAAAAACAAGACACTCTATCACTACTTCAAACAGCTTTTCGCCCAGGTCACCAACCCGCCGATCGATCCGATCCGCGAAGAATTGGTGACTTCACTCGTGTCGTTCATCGGGCCCAAGCCCAACCTGCTCGGGGTCGACGAGATGAATCCGCCAATCCGCCTCGAGGTGGGCCAGCCGGTGCTCGATTTCTTCGAAATGGAGAAGATCCGTAATATCGACCGCTACACTGACGGTAAATTCAAATCCTTCGAGCTCAATATCTGCTATCCCGTAGCCTGGGGCAAGGAAGCGATCGAAGCGCGGTTGGCAAGCCTGTGCGCCCAGGCCGAGGATGGGGTGCGCGCCGGCTACAGCGTCCTGATCATTTCTGACCGGTGCATCGGCCGCGACCATGTG
>Ga0153916_10000819_pt1 | contig 21587 bp, 19 predicted proteins | sample Opewatmetagenome_FD_109642 | JGI IMG/M metagenome (GOLD analysis project Ga0153916, IMG submission 109642) | Freshwater wetland microbial communities from Ohio, USA - Open water 3 Core 3 Depth 4 metaG | ecosystem: Environmental > Aquatic > Freshwater > Wetlands | place: USA: Ohio, Lake Erie...
CGATGCGTAAAGTCTGCGTTTTTGTCGTTATAACGACTGGCTGATTTCCTATCACTCTTCAGTTGTTAAGGTTCCTTCAATCGAGCGGGCAGGATTTTATCACTGCCCCTAGAGCCTGTCAAGGCTTTTTTCTAGAGACTAAACTGCCGATGCTTAAATTCTACATCGGCACGTCAGACTGAGAAGTGTAAACACTTTAGTCTCTGACGCAAGGGCGTCTTTGCTCGGTTGTAAGTGTTCTGCCTATTTCAGGCGAGAACAAAAGTATTCAATCGCGAACTTTGATTATAAGCTATTAAACAGTGTTGTCAAGGGTAAATTCAAAAGCAATTGTCAGACAACCTTTGGGCTTTTACGAACAGATCAACCCATTTCTTGCCGTCCCATCAAAGCGCGCAGCAAAGTGGTCTGATCGGCATATTCCAAGTCCCCCCCAATGGGTAAGCCACGTGCCAGGCGTGTTACTTTGACACCCGGGATGTTGATCTGTTGCTGGATATACATGGCTGTAGCATCCCCCTCCATGCTTGGATTGGTTGCCAGGATCAGCTCCCTGATATCGCCAGCTTTTACCCTCTCGATTAATGCCCGCATGGTCAAATCTTCTGGGCCAACTCCCTCAATCGGTGATAGCACCCCCCGTAGAACATGGTATCTCCCTGTGAAACCACCTGTGCGTTCCATCGCCAATACATCCAATGGCTCTTCGACCACACACACGATACTTGGGTCTCGCTCAGAGCTGGCACAAATCTCACACTCCGTCCGCCCAGCGCTGGTGACGTTATAGCAAATTGGACAGTCAACAGTATTCGCCTTCAGGTCGTGTAGTGCCTCTGATAACACCCCCGCCACCTCCTCCGGTGCATTCAATAGGAAAAATGTGAGACGGGAGGCGGTCTTCGGGCCAATCCCCGGCAAGCGTGAAAATGCATCGATCAGATTTTGAATTGGCGTGGGTAGGATCATCGGTTAATCCTTCTTGCGGATCAGAAAGGCAGCCCTCCCGCCAGTGGACCCAGTCGTTCAGAGGCCAGGGCACGCGAAGCATCCAGAGCACCATTGACTGCTGCCAATACCAGGTCTTGCAGCATTTCTACGTCAAGGTCTTTCAACAGCTCTGGGTCAATTTCAACCGACTGGCAGCGCTGGTCACCGGTTATGACCACTTTAATCGCGCCACCACCCGCTGAATAATTCACGGTTTCCTGAGCCAGCTGTTCTTGCGCTTGAACAAGCTGCTCCTGCAATTTTTGGATCTGCTGCATCATTCCCATTTGCCCGCCTTTTTGGGGAATATTAGGACGGTACTTTGGCATAATCTACTCCTGATTTTATTGGATATCCACAATCTCACCACCCAGGTCACGCAAAGCTGACGCCACCATCCCATCACTATCCACTTCATCTGGAGGTGTGCTCTTCGTGCCAGAGGTTAATATGACCTGTACATAAATCTCTTTCCCCAATACCTGCTTTAGCACTCTCTGGAGTAGCTCAAGTTTAGTAGGGTCTTCCAGCCGCGTTTTGAGCGCATCGCCACTCAACCCTAAGGTGAGTGTATTTCCTTTCAAGACACGCGACTTGACTGAATTCACTAACGCATACAGGCTCGAATTCTGCCCCCTTAACTGTGCCAATACCAGATTCCAGCTCTTGTCCAGGCGCTGGTTGGTGATTGCATCCTCAGGGGTCATTTCCCTAGGCTCAGCAGGTGCAGGTCGGGTTTCCTTCCTCGTACTTGCTGTGCTGGTAGGCTTACTCGCCGAGGAGGTTGATGAGGTCGTTGGTGCAGCTGATACAGCTGGAGCAGTTGGTGCAACTGGTGCTGTTATATTCTCTGTGGTCGTACTTTCCAAAGTTATAGCTTCAACAAAAGCCACCTCCAGCGGTAAGGCTGGTTGCCAGCTGCTGCGGGTTTCGGTTGCGGCCTGGTTGAAAGCTTGAATAATCCTGAGTAACTCAGTTACAGACAGGGCCTGGGCATGACGCGCCATTTGGTTGCGTAATTCGGGGGTGGCTTCCACTTGAGCGGCATTGCCCATTGCCACCAGCAATAGGCTGCGCAGGTAATCCACAATCTGGCGCGCAAACTGGCGCGGGTCAGAACCAGAATCCAGACTGCGGTGGATTGCTTCCAATCCTTGCGCGGATTGGTGTTTTAGCATGGCTTCGATTACGTCAAGCACTGCCTGACTGGTAGCTGTGCCTAACACATCCTGGGCTAATTGAAGTGTAATGCTTTTACCTGCCGATGCTAGCTGGTCAAGCAAAGATATGGCATCCCGCATGGAGCCTGTGGCTTGGCGGGCGACCAGTTCGAGCGCTTCTGGTTCGGCTTGGATTTTCTCCTCATCCGCCAGCATCTTTAAGTTTTCTACGATCTCTTTCACTGGAATGCGGCGAAATTCATGCCGCTGGCAGCGCGAAAGCACCGTCGCCGGGATTTTATGCACTTCGGTGGTCGCCAGGACAAATATCGCATGCTGGGGTGGTTCCTCAAGGGTCTTGAGTAGGGCGTTGAAGGCTGCTGTGGATAACATGTGCACTTCATCGATGATGTATACCTTGTAGCGCCCCTGATTGGGTGAGAAATTGATCTTGTCACGCAAGTCTCGCACGTCATCCACGCTGGTATTGGAAGCAGCGTCGATCTCAATCAAATCAAGGAAACGCCCCTGGTTAACCGCCTTGCAGTGTGCACATTGGTTGCATGGGCGATTGGCCAAATCCATATCCAAGCAATTAACTGCCTTTGCCAGGATGCGCGCTGTGGTAGTCTTGCCAGTACCGCGTGGACCAGCGAATAAATATGCATGCGCCACCCGGTCAGCAGTGACCGCATTCCGCAGTGTCTGCACCACGTGTTCCTGGCCGATGACCTGATCCCAATGGATCGGACGCCATTTTCGATAGAGCGACTGTGACATATCTAGAGTGTATCAGACTGAAACAGTTCGGTCAATCTGTGCCGCTGCCTGGAAGATCATTCGCGTACACAGCCCAATCGCCATAACCTGCCGTCGTCAGCCAGCAGTGCGTTCGCTTCAGAAGGTCCCCAGCTTTCACGCCGGTAAAGTGAAAGTTCGGGGGTATTGCTCGTTACCCAGCCATTGACGATCGAATCGATCAGCTTCCAGGCGGCTTCAATCCCATCCGAACGGGTGAAGAGCGACGCGTCTCCCCGCAAAGCCTCCATGAGCAGACGTTCATAGGCATCCGGCAAAACCCCGGTGAATGAGTTTCGATAATGGAATTCCATATCTACCGAGCGCATGTCCTGGTCAGAATCGGGCACTTTGGCTTCGAACATCAGGTGGATGCCTTCGTCCGGCTGGATGCAAAGTGACAAAATGTTAGGGATGAATTTGTACTCATCCGGTAAGCGAAACATAAGATGCGGCGGGCGTTGGAACTCCACGATGACTTGTGAAGTTTTCTTCGCCAGGCTTTTCCCCGAACGCAGGTAGAATGGTACGCCCTTCCAGCGCCAATTATCGATGTATAGCTTGATGGCAGCATATGTCGGTGTTTGCGAATCTGGAGTGACACCTTCGGTTTGCCGATATCCCTCGTATTGGGCACGTACCGTATCTGTGAGAGCGACTGGTCGGATAGAAGACAGCAACTTGAAGGTTTCATTTCGCACTGCATCCGCCTCAAAAGAAGCCGGGGGTTCCATGGCCACCAGTGATAGCAGCTGCAACAGGTGGTTTTGGAACATATCACGGACCACCCCCACGCTGTCGTAATAATCTGCCCGGTGCTCGATATCCACCGTTTCAGCTACAGTGATCTGGATGTTATCCACATAGCGCCGGTTCCAGATGGGCTCGAAGATTGTATTGGCAAAGCGGAAAAATAAGACATTCTGGGCGGTTTCCTTACCTAAGTAGTGGTCGATGCGGTAGACCTGGCTTTCATCAAAAACAGAGTGGAGGATTCTGTTCAGCTCTCGGGCAGAGTTGAGATCGCGTCCAAAAGGTTTTTCGACGATGATCCGGCGCCAGCCCTCACTTTGGTCTGCCAGGCCCGCCTGACCCAGGCAGTTGACCACCGGGATGTAATGCTCAGGGGCTGTGGCCAGGTAATACAGCCGGTTGGCTGGTGTGGCTTCACGCTGCTTAAGAAAATCTCCCAGACGCTTAAAATCCTCAGAGGCATCCAGGTTGCCCTGAAAGTAAATCAGCTTTGATGAGATCTCCTCCCAGCGCGCCTGATCGTAGCTTTCAGGGCTAAAGGTCTTCACCCCTTCCTGCAAACGCTGACGGAAGGTTTCATCGGTGTATGGACGGCGAGCGAAGCCAATGATTTCCCCGCATTTTGGCATGCGCCCTTTGATCTGGTTGTTGTACAGTGCTGGGACCAGCTTACGCCAGGTGAGGTCACCTGAAGCCCCAAAAATGACAATCGTGGTGAGTTTATCGTCGGTAGACATTGTCTTGTACTCCCTCATTCGTCAGGTGAGTATACCGCGTACTGGATGAATAAAAAACCTCCCTCTAAAAAAATAGATATTTATCTAAGGTTTTCGCTGGCTTGCTCGATGCGCTGCAGCACCTCAGCCGCCTCATCTGGTCCGGCAATGTGTACTGTGCCATCCCCATCCACGTGCGTGGGTATGAGATCATATCCGGTGTAGTCCATTCCTGAAAAATGCAGCTGCAGCATCACCCCCTGCTGGTGAGCCAGGTCCCAGTTCTGGTCGAAGACGAAGTTCCCCAGCCCGTAAAACACATCAATCCCATCGATCTGCTGGATCGCCTGGACGACGTGGGTGTGGTTACCCACTACCACATCCGCCCCCGCCTCCACCGCTTTTTCGGCAAAATGCAGCTGGTAGCTGTTGGGGTCCGAGGTATCCTCAGGTCCCCAGTGTGGCATAACGATGACTACATCCGATACTTCCCGCGCTGCAGAGATTGCAGCGTGCAAGTTCATGTCGGACAGTGGGGCAATCCCGGGGCTATCCACGCCGGCAAATGTTAATGGCTCAACCATCCCCAGCGAGACAAATCCGAAGCGGATGCCTTGCACCTCAACCACCACCGGTTGCAAGGCGTGTGTCAGGTTCATGCCCGCCCCCACGGGAGCGATACCATTCGCCAGCAGGTTGTCCAGCGTATCCAGGAAAGCCCGGTTAGAATTATCTGCACAGCTGGCCCCGGCGCAGTTCTTGATGTGATTGGTGGCCACACTCATCACGTCAAAACCGGCTAAAGCGGCTGCCACCGCACTCCGACTGTCGCTCACCAGCACATAAGTCTCAATACACCCGGTGTGGGTGGATAGGTCGCTAAAAGTGGTATTCAGCGTGCCCACCGCCAAGTCTGCGCTCGAGATAATATCACGCACTTCGTCATAGATATAGTTTGCGTCTCCACGTGCATCGATGGCGGATTGTACGCAGCGCGCCGGTACAATCACCCCGGTGAACAGCAGGGTGATCTGCGGTGGAAGTTTGGGCGTGGAAGTAACCACCGGGATGGCGGTTCTGACCATCTCAGGCGTGGGGGTCTCTTTTGGGGCCGATTGCACGACAACGGGCATCAATACCACTACTTTTGTGGCAGTGGGCGTAAATGTTGGAGTGAGAGTGGATGCAGGTGGATGTAAGGTCGGCAATGGTGGAGGAGCTGTGCTTGGGGAGCGGCATCCATTCATGAACAACCCGACCAAGGAAATAAATATTATCTTGGGTACCATCTGTCGAACGATTTTAGAGACGTTCTCCATGGGTTATTATTCCTTGTCCATGCTTTGCCAATGAATTTTCGATCTCCAGCCTCACCATTGGATCATTTTCATCACCAGCGGCATTTCCCAGAGCTTGTCTGGCGGTTGTGTCGCCAATCCGCCCAAGCGCCCAGGCAGCATGCGCCCTCACCAACGGCTCAGGGTCAGACGCTAATACCTGCGCCAGCGGTGATACAACCTCCGGGCTGCTCAAGTTTCCCAGCGCCACCGCAATATTGCGTAAGAAACCCCTGCGTTTGGTGCGCCTGATTGGGCTATGCTTGTATATTTGGTTAAATTTAATCGCGGTAAGTGCCAGCTCATCCAGGAGATAAGGGTACGATCGGATCATGGGGGCATCATAAGCCGGGTCGACCTCTGAGCTCGCGAATCGGTTCCATGGGCAGACCTGCTGACAGACATCACAACCAAAGACCCACCCATCCATCAAAGGGCGAAGCTCAGCTGGAATCCCTCCCTTTAGCTCGATCGTCAGATAAGAGATACACCGGCGGGCGTCCAGGGTACGATCAGGCAGGATGCAGCCTGTAGGGCATGAGGTTATGCATCGCCTGCATGTGCCACAGCGGTCGGTGGTAAAGGGCTGGTCTGGCTCGAGTTCGATCCCAAGCAAGATTTCTGCCAGCAAAAAATATGAGCCATTATCCGGGCTGATAAGGCAGGTATTCTTGCCTATCCAACCGAGTCCGGCGCGCTGTGCCAGCTCGCGCTCCAATATTGGACCCGTATCGGTGTAAAACCGGTTTGGAATGGAATGCCCAACTTGTTCTTCAATGAACTGAACTATGGATTTTAATCGAGCTGCTAGGAGCTCGTGATAATCTCTCCCCCAAGCATATGATGCAATCCTGCCGCGCGGCAACAATTCATTTTTACCTTTTGCGGTCAGGGGCCGTGAGGCCGGGTAACGTGCACCCAGGACAAGCACTGAATGGCATTCAGGCAGGATTTCATCTGGACGTGCCCGGCAAACCAGGGAGCGGGGTGTATTCAGGTAGGTCATCTCACCATGCCGTCCGTACGCCAGCCAGGCTTCAAAGACATGCGCATGTGGCAGTGGGTCACAGGTGGTGACCCCAACCAGGGAGAACCCCAAATGATAGGCATGCTCTTTGATGGATTGGGTGAGATTCACGATGGACTTGTCCTTAAATGAATTGTTGCGCAAGATAGACCCTTGCGCTATGAATTGAAATCGTGAAAGATTGCCTGCCTAAGGTGTACAGGTGAGGTTGAACGTTGCCTGGTTGGAAGTCATATCCACCGGGACGGTCACATGGAACCGCACCCAACCTATCCCTGAGTCAGTGAATTCCAATGGGAAAGTCAGGGAATACGTCCCTGGACCAAATGTGTTGGTTTGAGGTCCGGGAAGAACGAATTGGAACCCCGGTGTATCTGAGCCTGCTTCCAGATTATAGGTCAGGCTGGCACCCCGACTGAGCGTAAACGTTGCGGCAAATGTGAATGTGTATGGGCATGGTCCAAGAAAGGTATCTTCATCAACCGACATGTTCAGGCTGCTGATTGGATTGGTGGGTACACCTGTCGAGGTGGGGGTGCTGGTCTTCGCAGGCTGGGTCGCCCCTCCACTGCCAACCGCAATCAAGACGTACACCGAATCGTTGAAGAATTGCCCGGAGGCATTTTTCATTTTCCAATACCCCTGATATGTGCCATTATTGGTCGGTGCCACCAAATTAACCGATACATCGATTTGCGCACCAGGTGCTACAGATTGTGCCAGGGGTACTGACGTGATCGTGCCCATCTGCTCGCCACTGACAAATACCAGAGAATAAGATGTCGTCCAGGTTGTTGTGCCTGCATTCTGCAGCCTCCAGGTTTTGACGAAAGCAGCTCCTGAAGCGATGACGGTGCCATCCGGGATGGTCACATCAGCCACATATGCCGCCCGGTCACCTGTAGGTCCGGGAGGTGCCGAGGTGGATGAGGCGCTCGCTTGTGGTGAAGGCGTCAGGGCTGCCGCTTGGGTCAGAAGAGAGGAAGCGGTTTGAGCAGCCATAGTCTGCACGAAATCAAAAGTTGGTGTGGGTATTACGGGCGTGGCAGACGGGGTGGATTGAAAGATTTGCGTCAGACGGGCATCTGCTGTTTGGGCAGCCGCGGTATAAATCAAATCCGGATTGATAGTGGGTGAAGCGGGTGTCTTCGAGCTACAACCCATCAAAACAATCGGTATAGCTAAAAAGATAAGGATAAAAATCGTTCCATTCTTTTTCATTATTTCTCCTCAACAATTGGGGGGCAAATACACACACCCCGGTATTTTCCTGTCAAGTAGATTAATTGGTCTGGTCAACAAGCCTATTTTATCAATAAAGAAAGGCGGCAGGTGCGCCGGGATTATGATACCACGGTTACCCTGCCGCCATAAGTTTGTGTCTAAATCACTGGGATGTGTTCACGCAGACTATCTTTCGATGCGTGGTGCCACCCACAGCGCTTGATCATTATTCGGCGAGCCATTTGTCAGTACGACCAGCTCAAACTGGACCGTGTGACCCACGAGTAGGGTCAGATTAATGTCGAGGGGAGTCAAGGCACCATCGCAAGCCTCCAGCCATTCTCCAACCGGGACTTCCGACGCACCTTCAATATACCGGATCTGGAATTTGACGTTTCCGGCGCCACAATTATAGCGCAGGCCAATCTTGGTGCGGAGATGATCGTTCGACTGGATTGTATAAGCTGGATATTTACCTAAGATCATGCCATCTGTAATGGCTTGGGGGTAGGTAGCCAGGAGGCTGCCGTAGGTGTTCCCATCTTCCATCTTAACGTTGGCAACATTCACCGCTACGCCGGGATCATCATTCACTGGGTCACCCCACGGAAGGTTGCTGGTGGCATTACGCCAGGCAGCATCGGGTCCCTTGCTAATGAAGTCGAATGAGAGGGTGTAAGCCGAGGTGGGGGATGGAGTTGGTGTTGGGGCAATCGACTTGATCTGCACCCAAAAGCTCTCGTCAGCATCCGTACCGATGCCAAATAATGCTCCGCCTGAGTTGCGTAAGCGCCAGTTACCCTTGTATGTGCCAGGGGTGGTCGGGGCGATCAAGGTCACTGAGATATCGACCGTACTGCCCGGAGGCACAGTGCCGGAGGTGATTGGGGCAGAGGCAGGTCCGCTCATTGCATCGCCGTTATAGAATACTAAGGCATAGCCAGACGTCCAGGTGCATGAGCCATTGTTCTTCAGCTGCCAGGTCTTGACAAAGGTGGTCCCGGCACCAATCTCAGTGCTATCAGGCACGGTTATATCTTTAACAAATTGCCCCCGATCACAAGGGATTGGGATGGGTGTGGCAGTCGGTGGTATAGGTGTATTAGTCGGGAGTGGCGTATTCGTCGGTGGTAAGGGCGTATTGGTTGGCAGGATGACCACTGGCGAGGTGGGGGTTGCATTTGCCACTACCGTAGTCGCGCTGGGCAGAAGAATCGGGGTCCCTTCGGCTGCCTGGGTCTGTTGAGCGGTCAGGGTTTGTGCAGCTGCTGTGTATATGAGGTCGGGTCCGATCGTCGGTTGTGCAGAAGTGCCGGGAAAATTGCATGCCGTTAGCAAAAACAAAACTCCGGCCATAATTAAAAATGGGCGTAATCTCTTCGTGAACATATAATCCTCCTTGATTAATACATTTCATATGACGCAAATAAGGGGGATAAAGTTCCAGGTACACATTATTTGACCCTCTTTATCAACAGCCCCTCATCGAAACACTATAATCGAAATTAAGCCAAATTACTCATCAGGTTTCCCCTACTTCTCTGCCTGACTGATGCGCCCTGCATAGACCATGGACCGGCCCAGGTGATACGTACGGGTAAAACCTGTCCTGTTAGGTCACCCTCGGCTTCGATGAACACTAATTTATTGGTGGTGGTGCGCCCTTTCCAACGCCCTTTTACTTGCTCTTCAAACAGCACCTCCACCTTCTCCCCTTGGTAGCGGGCAGCAATCTCGGATGCGATGCGCTCCTGTTGCTCTTCCAATAAGCGGAAGCGGCGCATTTTCTCAGCTTCAGGGACATTATCCACAAAACGTCGGTCTGCAACAGTTCCCGGGCGAGCGGAGTAGCGCGCCAGGTGTGCCACATCCAGCTTGAGGTCTTCCAATAAATCATATGTACGTTGAAACTGAGCTTCAGTCTCTCCGGGGAATCCTACGATGATATCGGTGGCAATTGATACGCCTGGCATGTGGTCATTCAAGCGACTGCGGATCTTCTCCACCAGGCGGCGATAATCTTCAGACGTGTACCCACGATGCATATTCGCCAATACCTGATCGTCCCCAGCTTGAACAGGCACTTCAATGTGCGGCATTACTTTGGGTAGCTCAGCTACCACATCCAGTAATTCATCGGTCATCCAGCTCGGGTGCGAGGTTAAAAACCGTATGCGTTCCAATCTTTCGATCTCGCTGCTCAAGCGTAGCAGCGCTGCCAGGTCGGGTCCATCCGGGATATCCCTTCCATAGCGGTCAACGATCTGACCCAGGAAGGTCACTTCGCGTACCCCTTGCGCTACCAAAGATCGCACCTCAGCCAGGATAGTCTCAGCAGGGCGACTACGTTCGATTCCACGCCGGTAAGGTATGATGCAGAATGTGCAGGCATGGGAGCAACCCAGTACCACGGGCACGTGGGCTGAAACCAGCTTTCCCCGCTCTGCAGCCGGCAGCAGCAGGGCTGAATCCAATCCGATACCATCATCCATCAGAGCAAACCGGCGGGTTGTCTCTTCGTGCTCCAAAAGCCGACTTTCTTCCTGGGTCAGGTATGCAATCAATGGCCCCGTATCGGAGGGTGGGGAAAACACGTCCACGAAGGGAAAACGTTTTTGCAGCTGCTCATACCCTTTAACCCCAACCATGCAGCCCATCAGGTTGATCACCAGATTCGGACGTTTTTCTTTCAGCGGCTTTAGCGAATACAATCGCCCGTTGGCTTTATTCTCTGCACTTTGGCGTACCACACATGTGTTTAAAACAATCACGTCCGCTTCCTCCGCGCTACGTGAGTGGCTCAAACCCATCCGTTCGAGCGTAGATGCCACACGCTGTGAATCAGCCACATTCATCTGGCAGCCTTCAGTCCAAATGTGATACTTCATGTCTGATATTATAACTGAGTGATTTTTTATCCTTGATGAGTAAATAATGAATCTAAATCTTATCCTTCCTGCTCACAAATCTCTAATCCCAATACTTTAATATCAGATGGTAGAATTGCGCCTATGTCTAAAAACCAAAGTAAAAGGATCATAACCCTTGCCATCCTGATCATTGTTGGGCTGGCACTGGTTGGAGTGATTGGGTACCAAATTCCTTCCATCAAAGCAAGGCTGAGCTGGCGTGTTGATATTGCCATGACCTACCTGCGCGGTGTGATCTACCCCGTCAAACCCTTCCCCACCCCTGCTGAGTCCATCATCCTGCCAACCCAGGCAGCCAGCAACACACCAACAAGTCTTCCCACCCTTATTGCCGATGTGCCGACCGCAACGGCCGCTCCGACCGCCACAGCACAACCCAGCCCGACTGCAATCCCAGCTGCAGTTGCACTGCCGGCACCACTCTGGGAGCAGCAGGGGGCGAATAATTGTGGCCCTGCCACCTTGGCACTCTACCTGCGCTATTATGGCTGGGAAGGTAATCAGGATAATATCGCTAAGGTGGTTAAACCCATCTCCGAAGACCGCAATGTCAACCCGGATGAGCTGGTTTACTATGTACGCACTCACACCGGCTGGTTGAGCGCAGAGTTTCGTGTGGGGGGTGACCTCCAATTACTCAAGAAGCTTATCGCAGCCGGGTTCCCAGTAATGATTGAAGAGAGCTTCTATTTCGACACGCCTTACTGGCCAAATGACGATCTTTGGGCTGCCCACTATTTATTGGTAACCGGTTACGATGATGGCACCCAGACCTTCATCGGTCAGGATAGCTTCCATGGTCCCAACCAGGTCATCGCGTATACAACCGTAGACAGTTACTGGCAAATCTTCAACCGTGTCTATCTGCTAGTCTATCTCCCAGCTCAGGAAGAAGCGCTCAAGGCGATCATGGGTGATAATTGGGACCCGGATCTGAATCGCCAGCATGCCCTGGAGGTCTCACAAGCAGAAACCCAATCGGAACCGCGCAACGCTTTCACATGGTTCAACCTGGGCAGCAATCTGGTTTATTTTGAGCGCTATGGTGAAGCAGCCAGTGCATACGATACCGCCCGCAATCTTGGGCTACCCCAACGCATGCTGCGTTATCAGTTTGGACCCTTCTTTGCTTATTTCCACGCTGGGATGACCACCGAGCTGATTGCGGTGACGAAGTACGCTTTGGAGCGTACGCCCAACTCTGAAGAAGCCCTGCTCTGGCATGGATGGGCACAATATCGAATGGGAAAGAAGCTTGAGGCAGCCGCAGATTGGCAGAAAGCTTTGGAATACCACCCTGGTTATCAAGACGCCCAATACGCCATAGATTTTATGGCGGCTAACCCGTAACTATTTAGCTGGGTGGAAATCGATGTGAATGCCTGTATATCATCCACGAGGCATCCCTCATGGATGGAATTTATACCGGTTTTGATTCACCCATGTTAGCCTGATTTCTGTAGAATCTTTAAGCGAAACAATCACTACACTTGAGTTCGGTATAAGGGAAAATTAAGCTCTTTCGATGTTGTTGACAAGGACTTTACTCGCTATCAACAACAGCAAAAAACTTATCCAATTGTTCGGGTGTAGAAGTTGATGATATTGCCGTCAGGGTCGCGGAACCAGGCAGAGCGACGCCCCCAAGGATAGGTCTCGGGCGGTTTTACGACCGGAACACCCATTTTTGTCAGGCGTTCGTATTCAAAATCTACGTCTTCGACCTCAAATTCGAGGGTGTAGTTTCCCCAACCCGCTTTGGTTATGGTTCCGGGGGCCATACGTTGCATGCCATCACTTGTGAAGAAAGCCAATTCCATCTCTTCGGCAATGATGGGGGCAAAAACATCCTTTCCATCGGGTTCTATTTGCAAGATGGTGAAGTAAAAATCTTTTAATTTCTGCGCATCCTGCGTAATGATACAGACGCCGTTGAATCTTTTCATGATGATTTCCTCTGATTGATTATGCTCATCGACTTAAGAAACCTACACTGGATTAGATTGTTTTTTTGGCGTGCTTTCCCGCGTAACCATAATGACGTTATTCAGATAGTTTTTTATACATATAGTGGATATTTGCCTGGTGCAGTCGTTCATACTTCTCTCCCGGAAAGACCGGGAAAGCCGGATCGGTAGAAGTCTCCATAGCGCTGTGCCCCAAGTGGATATGCTGCTCAGTAAGCTCCCAGGTTCGCTGTAAATATTTCTGCAATGTAACGATCTCAGCTTCACCGCACCTTACTCCATGACCTGGAATGATTACTTCAGCCTCGAATTCAAGCAGCTTGCTCAATGCGTCGATCCAGGCAGGAATATCTGCATCAAAGATATAAGGGTAGCGCCCCTGAAAGATTAAGTCGGAAGCAAAAAGTACCCTTCTCTTGGCTAGCCAAACTATAGACGAGTCAGGTGTGTGCCCACCCATATGGATGATCTCATAGCTCAATCCACCCAATTCCCCTTTGAACCGTTGATCAAAGACCTTATCAGGCAGTTTAATCTGTAAGTCCATCACGACCTCGCGAGTATCTTCAGCTTTCTTGGGGTCTGTTTTTTCTAGGTCAGCGATGTAGGCTTGCAGCTCTTCCAGGCTCCATTCATTTTTTATGCTGGACTGCATCCGCTCCTGGCACAAGCGGTGTGCCAGTATGGGGCAGGTGAAAAGCTGGTTGCCCCAGGTGTGATCGCTATGAGAATGTGTGTTAATCACCATGCGTACTTCTTCCAGGCGTGCGTCCACAGCCTCAAACAAAGCTTGGATTTCAGCCGGAGAGGAGGTGGTATCAATCAAGATCATCCCTTTGGAGGTATGAATCAACCCAACATTAGCACCTGCATCAGGACGGATGAAAGCCGTAGCAAATGAGTCAAACCTGGCAATCTCCATAAAACCTCCTTTAAGTCAATAGATTATATCCAGCCCCTCGCCATAGGAGGCTATCCAGCTGCACCGCCATGGCTTCTGCCAGCATGGCTTTTGTATGTTCCTGGGTATACATGCCTCCCGCACCCATCATGGGAATGCCAATTTTATTCAGCTCATTTAGCATCCTCAGCGCCATAAACAGGTTATGGCAAGAGTATCCCTAAACTTGAAGCATGAAGTGAGAGCGCTATAACAAACTGCCTCTTTATTCGGGATTTCTATAAAGCAATCCCGGAGAAAATACCGAGGAGGTAGTATTTTACAACGGTGCGTCGAAAATTATTGACGTGCAGGTTTTCTGCTCAGCAGGTGTTTCGCCCGACGCTCGCATTTTTCCCACATCTGAACATAATCATAGGCTGAGCGGAAGAGTGGTGCCAGATCGTCAACAGTTAGACCAATGTTGCGTAGGTCTTGCAGCATATCAGGTAGCATTCCATAATGAGCCATACCATCGATGTTGATATCAAAGTCACGCCTCTCTCCCGCGGTCGATCGGGTGAGTGGCCGATTGTCTCCGCTCATCTTCTGCCATTGAACCCAATTGGTTTTGATTTTCTCCATCAATGCCTGAGTATGCTCGTCGAGGGTCACTTCCCCATTCTTCAGGGTATCCAACCGGGCAAAATAAGCCGCACGCTGTTCCCGTGGCCAGTGATCTATCTCGTCGGCTTCGGGCGGCTCTGGTTGATCGGCAATCCGAAGTCCTAACGTTATGTGATCGATCCAATCCTGATCAAGGTACAGGTCTGCAGCCTCTAATAATTGCTGGATATTCAGCTCCGGAAAATCACTCTTGGGGTGCGTCTGGGTTGAGGGATTAAAACCAGCCACATATTGGGCAATGGCGTGCCAGATATCACAAGTCTCTTCATCATATCCACTTTGTCCACTGGGTTCGAAGCGGTACCAGCGATAATCGCGGATTGGTTCGCTGTAAGCTACACCATTAGTTTGGTTATCTATTTCAGTGCGTCGATTGGGTTCGCGGCGAGGGTCGTGGCGGGCCCCATATGCAGCAAATGTCCCAAAACGTGGCCCAGGCAAACCTGCTGCACCATTGATGTCGGACCCCATGGCGACGCCCTTTCCACCCATTTTTGCCATGGCATAGAGGTAAGCCTCAGCCCAGCCTGTGCTTGAGCCAGCACACGGTGCTTTGACTTTGCTGGCTAGCTCTGGCATGGCTTGACGCAGACCGGCAATATCACCCTGATTGAGTATCACAGCGACCATGCCCCCCAAGTGAGCTATCCGCTCGATCTGGTCGCTACGCTTTCCCGCCTCATGGGCAATTTTGTGCACATCACTGGTATCGTAACCTACTTCCTCCTGAGGGTTGAACTCATTATCCGCGCTATATAACAAGTCTCGGAACCAGGAATGGGAGGTGATGACCGGATAGTTTTGTGCCTCTGCCAGATTCAGAGTCGCATCGGTGGACTTTTCAGACATATGGTCAATATCGATGATCATGCCGCGTTTCATCATTTCTTCAAGCAAGATGATACCGTACAGATTCAAGCTACGGACATTAGCATGCCCTCCACTCATCTTCGGTGCTTCGACCGCCTCCGCTATATTGCGAACTCCCGGAATATGGTCGATTACGGTATGGCGATGCATTGACCGTTTGCGTCCGCCACTAATTGCCACCATGCGTTCAGCATCTTCAACCAAATCATTATCATGGTCCATGCGGTAACGCACGCCGGTCTGCCAGGCATCTTCCACCGCCCAATGTTCGCCGGTAATGAATACATTGACTGTTTCTAGAAAACGCATGTAGATCGCCGTACCACCAAAGGCATTGTTGGTGAGATGAATGGGTGTGATTTGGCGCACACCCAGAGAATACAACCAATCCAGCTCAGCACCGATTAATAAGCGTGCTTGGGTTTTATCACCTTGGCAGGCGTCGTCTAAGTCTTCCACACGGCGCCAGTTGCCTAACGAGTCCACTTCCACCCCCAGAACCACTGCAAGCTTGTTTTCGCTAATAATCCTGCTGGCATCACGTGCTGAGTAAGCAATCTGGAGCCAACCGCTACCAGGGCCTCCATTCTGCTCTTCAATAAAATCGGCCATCGCTTTCATAGCGGCTAACTGCGTGGCTATGGCATTGCGGTCATCGGTCAGTAGACGTGGGTTCGACTTAGTCGCCAGAAGCTCGTTGTTAACTGCCAGGCAAGAGACCAGGCGTAATCCACCCTGATAAGCACGGTAAAGCCAATCAATATAAGCCTGCTGGTGAACCAGGGTTGTGAAGCGCGGCCAGACGATAAAATCAGGCCAGCCACCCCCCGCCGGGTGACCAAACTCAGGATTCACATTGATCAAACCACCATGGATCGGCTCACAGGAGGGTAGAGCATACTGTATACCTTGTGGTCCTGGGTGTTCTGGGTCGTAGGGTAAACCCCAGAATGCATTACCGCCGAATGCCAGATGTGCCATCAAATGCGCATGCAGGTCGGCAAATCCCCACAATGGTACCCCGGGGGTTGCTTCCCAATAGTCTCCCCCAAGCGGCACTTTGGGAGTTTTTACGGGCTGGGATTCTCTTTTGCTCATGATAATTCTCCCCTATGGGTATGATTATATATGTCAAGGATATCAAATTTGAGTATAGCATAAGACTTCCTCTGTGCTGTCATGGAATTCGCTTGCCCCGCATACTACCCCCTCCGAGTGAGAATCCTGCACCCACCTGACTTGCTCACTAACGTAGGAAAAGCATGCTTGATCCGCTGTGGCAGCCTCTGCTCAAGGTTTCGACGAAATTCTATGCTGGTGTATATATTCAATTCATTATAAAAATACTTTCAAGTTGAGAATAGATTATATCCAGCCCCGCGCCATAGGAGGCTATCCAACTGCACCGCCATGGCTCCCGCTGCCAGCATGGCTTTTGTATGTTCCTGGGTATATATGCCTCCCGCGCCAATCGTGGGAATGCCCTTCACGGTCAGCTCATGCACCATCCGTAATGTCAACGGCAGGATTGCCGGACCATATAATCTACCTTGCACCAATTCCCCGGCTTGGGTTGGAAGTATCCCGCGCGGTGGTGCCAGGCTAATCGCCACTGCTCCGGCCTGGATGGCTGCGGAGGCCAGCTCGACGGAACGTTCCAAGGGCAGGTGCATGATCACCGGCAGCTCACCAGAAGCTGCCTGAGTGAGAGCAACCACCATTTCAGCGCTTGCATCACTAACCACACCCACTTCCAAGCCGTTGACCCCTTCCACGGTCTCCAACCGTCGTGCCATCATTGCCACCTCTGCGGTGCCCCGTGCCAGCAAGTGAATGATCACTGGAATAGGGGAGCGGCTCCAATGCCTGGCATGCCGACGTAAGACTTGAGACAATCCGGGGTTGGGATATCCGGTGTGAAGGAGAAAACCTCCAGGGAAGGCTTCAAAACGATTTCCATGAGCAGGTGTGCGTGGTGTAAGGCTGACCGGGTTGGTGATGAATGCCCCTAGCATCCCCCAATCGATCGAACCATGGAGGTCGGGGAAGAATCCCAAGGACCCTGCCGCGTTCATGACGGGTGGGTCAAAGGCTAGATCATGCTTCGCCATGCACGCTCCCACCGCTTCCAATCAGGCAGTGAACTATCCATTTTAATTTCTTCAAGCCCGCAAAATACTGGTCGTACATACCTCACCATTTAAGGCTACTTAGATCAAACACCGGCCCATCCTCACAAACCAGTTTCCAACCCCTACGGGCAGGTACGGCACATGCCCCACACTGTGCTAGCCCTGCACACGGAATGGGAGTTGTTACCAGCACCTGTGCCGGGCAGGGTAACACGGTTCCATACCCGAGACCAAGTACATCCCTTAACTCACCCATTCGAGTCAATGGCACATCCAGCGCCATAAAATCCGGCCAATCCAGGGCTTCCTTCAAGGAGGCAAGCGGGTAAACTTCCAATGCAACTGGGAGTATCGGAAGGGTCAGGTCGGTGAATAAGGTCATACCACCCTGGGTCTGTGCTGTGAGCTGTATCAAGGACAAAAGCCGCGAGACCGTCTCACCCAGCGCAACCATACCCAGGCGTTGAATGTTAAGTGGAAGGTCAAACCCATGCCCGAGCGGTCCCACCAGGTCCAGGTTCGTCCCTGGCGTCCAAGTTACTGGAAACAGTGAAGCTGCCCAAAAACCATGTTGGGATTTTTCTGCCGTAAATAAGGGAATCCCTAGAATCGCATCCAGGTCATCTAGATCTGAAGCCAGTAAATACTGCCCTGCAGATGGAATTGCACTACTCGGGCAGGTGATGCGTGCCTCCACGTGCCTGCCCGTTTCAAGACGGATTTCACTCACCCGACCCCTGGTATGCCCCATGTCTGCATGGTAACACATTTTGAGGTTCTCATGATGGAACTTAGATAATCATAGGCTGGCAGGATCATCCTGCGAGTAAAATCAACGTGAATATGCCAGTGATTGCCGGCACACAAGCTCCCGTAGAAATACGGGTATAATTTATCAGGAATTTGAACGGTACCTGCCTGGAGGCTCTATATGAACGTTGCTAGCTTTATTCAAATCTTTGCCGTAGTAGCCTGGTTGGCGTTTTTTGGTCTGATCGTTATTGCTGTATTGCGCACCTCGCGCGGCAAAAAAATCAAAGGTGTGGTGACTATCCTGCTGGTAGTCCTGGCGGCTGCCCTGGTCTTATCCACGGTAAGCGCAGGACTGGTTTTTATCCAGCCAGAAGAACGCGGCGTGGTGATTTCAGCGCTACAGCCCACTGGTTACCGCCTGCAGCCCCTGCAACCCGGTCTGCGTTGGATCATCCCCTTCTTCGAAAGCGTGATCACCTACCCCATCTCCCGCCAGACCTATACCATGTCCATCGCTCCCAGTGAAGGAGCCATCCAGGGGGATGATTCGATCACCGCCCGAACCTCCGATGGACAGGAGATCTTCGTGGATGCCTCTGTGATTTATGCCATTGACCCCGAAAAGGTGGTACAGGTGCATATCGACTGGCAGACGCGTTATGACCAGGAGCTGGTGCGCCCATTGGCGCGTGGGGTCATTCGTGATGTGGTCTCGCAGTATAAAGTTGAGGAAGTGGTCACCACCCAGCGGGTCAAAATGATATCCCAAATATCCGAGGATATGAACAGTAAGCTGGAGGACAACGGTTTAAAACTGGTTAATTTTATCCTGCGCAATATCACCTTCTCGCCTGAATACGCCGCTTCCGTGGAGCAGAAGCAGGTGGCTGAGCAACTGGCACAACAGGCTGCTTTTGTGGTCTTGCAGCGTAAACAGGAGGCTGAACAAGCCCGACAGGTTGCCCAGGGTCGGGCAGACGCGGTGGTGATCAATGCACAAGGCGCAGCAGATGCGCGTATCATCCAGGCCCAGGCTGAAGCCCAGGCATTGCAGCTCATTGCTGCCGCCCTGCAAAACAATGATAAACTGCTGCTCTACCAATACATCAACCAGCTCGCTCCCGGCATCCAGGTGATGCTGGTCCCGAACGACAATCCCTATCTACTGACGCTGCCCACCCTCCCCGGACCAACCTCACCGGCTTCTACAGCAGTTCCAACCCCATTGCCGACCACAACGCCGTAAATTATTCGATAAAAAAACGACCTTACCAGATATGATGAATCAACCCGAAAATACTTCCTCCGGACGACAAATCCGCCTGACGACCCTCTCAAGCTGCGCAGGCTGAGCGTCCAAACTGAATGCGGAAACGCTAGCGCAGGTGCTGCGCCCCTTGCAAGGAATTTTTAACCCCACCGATTACCCCAACCTGCTTGTCGGGCTGGGAGAGCCGGATGATGCTGCCGTCTGGAAGCTGGACGATGAGCGTGCGCTGGTTGTGACGACTGATTTCTTCACCCCGGTGGTGGATGACGCCTATGATTTCGGCGCCATTGCAGCCGTCAATGCCCTTTCCGACGTGTATGCCATGGGTGGCAAGCCGTTCCTGGCGCTTAATATCGCCGCCCTGCCCCCCGACTTGCCCACCGAGGTGATTACCAACATCCTTCGCGGGGGAGCGGATGTAGCCCGCCAGGCAGGGGTGGTTATCGCCGGAGGTCATACCGTCCAGGATAAGGAGCCTAAGTACGGATTGGTCGTTTTGGGCTTTGTTAACCCGCAACATATGCTCACTAAAAAGGGACTACAACCGGGAGACATGCTGGTGCTTACCAAGCCGCTTGGGTTTGGGACCACCACCACCGCCCTCAAACGCGAACAAGCAAAACCGGCAGACGTCGCTGAGGCGGTGAAGTGGATGAAAAAGTTGAACAAGGTTGCCGCTGAGCTGGCGCAGGAATTTGCTTTGCATGGTGGTACCGACGTGACTGGTTTCAGCCTGCTTGGGCATGCTTATGAGATGGCCGAGGCTTCGGGCGTAGGCATCCGTTTTAGCTATAGTAAAATCCAGTTTCTATCCGGAGCACGCAGTTATGCTGAGCAGTTCATTTTCCCGGGCGGCTCTTACGATAACCGCCTCTATTTTGGCTCTAGCGTGCACTTTGACCCTGCACTCGATGAGCTGTCCCAGCTGCTGCTGTTTGATTCACAGACCAGTGGAGGCCTGCTGCTCGCGGTTCCCCCAGATAAGCTGGACAAACTCTTGTCTCGCGCCGCTCAAAAGGATCAACCCATGTGGGTGATCGGTGAGGTCATCCAGGGAAAAGGAATAGAAGTCACTAAATAACTTGATTTTATTCATGTGCACACAGAGCTAAAAGCATTACCAGGCTTCTGTGTGCTTTTTATTCAAAATGGTGTCGTATGCTTGCAAGAGTTGAATTAAAATTTGCTTCCCGCCGCTCACCTGTCTATGGTCTGGGTGGTATGGTGGCCACATCTCAGCCCCTGGCCGTCGCATCTGGATTAGAAACACTTTCTCAAGGTGGCAATGCCGCTGACGCCGCGATAGCTACCGCGGCTACTTTGAACGTCACCGAGCCCACCTCCACGGGTCTGGGTGGTGACTGTTTCGCACTATATTATGAAGCATCCACTGGGCAGATCACTGCCCTCAATGGCTCAGGACGTGCCCCAGCCAGCCTGACTATCGAACGGTTGCGAAAAGAAGGGTTGGAGGATAATCTACCGCCCCTTCACCCCTACACCATTACCGTTCCAGGGGCATGTGCCGGCTGGTGCGACCTGCTGGCTCATCATGGACGGTTACCGATGACCATGGTTCTGGCACCTGCCATTCGCATGGCGGAGCAAGGTTTCCCAGTTACCCCTACCACAGCTTTCTTTTGGGAACGCAGCACAGAACGGTTAAGAAATGCCCTGGGCGGAGCAGAGCTGATGATCGATGGGCGTACCCCTCATCCAGGCGAAATCTTCCGAAACCCAGGTTTAGCGCGTACCCTGCGTAGGATCGCTGAGGGTGGGAAGGATGCTTTCTACCTGGGGGAGATTGCTGAAGCCATTACTTCAGTAGTCCATCAGGCGGGTGGCTGTCTTGCTATGGACGACCTGGCTGCCCATACCAGCACCTGGGAACAGCCCATCAGCACCACTTATCACAACCTGCGGGTGTGGGAGTGCCCTCCCAATGGGCAAGGGCTGGCTGCACTTCTGGTCTTGAACCTGCTAGAGGGTTTCGACGTTGCCTCCATGCCTCCCCTCTCAGCCCAACGCCTGCACTTGCTGATCGAAGCAATGCGCCTGGCGTTTGCTGACACGAGCTGGTACGTAGCGGACCC
>Ga0153916_10000821_pt1 | contig 21573 bp, 15 predicted proteins | sample Opewatmetagenome_FD_109642 | JGI IMG/M metagenome (GOLD analysis project Ga0153916, IMG submission 109642) | Freshwater wetland microbial communities from Ohio, USA - Open water 3 Core 3 Depth 4 metaG | ecosystem: Environmental > Aquatic > Freshwater > Wetlands | place: USA: Ohio, Lake Erie...
CACTGCCGAAGACTAGTTTGCTGGACCAGGGGGCGGCACCTGTGGTGTTTCGAAGAAATGATACCACAGTCGACAGTAACCCTATTGTTGCCCCGCATGTGAGTAGCTTCGCACCCGGAATTTCAACCAACTTCGTTATTCCAGAGCCCCAATCTTTGTAGCTTCTTACAGAAAGCAATAGGTTCGGACTATTGGTCTTGGCATTCTTCAGCTGTATCAACCATTTCATCAAGAAATCCAGATCGTCAGGCCCGTCAAGCTCTACGAACGTCGGTAGCCCGGATTCGACGTATCTGCGAACCATCGAGCCGCGCGGGGTGCTCTCCAGTTTCTCCAAGTCCGCCGGATTGAGAACAACCCCCCATCCTGGCATGCCCGTTCGGCCGTGACGCATATCTTGGAGGGAATAGAACCTAGGACTGTGAGGCAGCTGCTCAGACCATCTCTGGGTCGATTCGATATTCTTGCTCTGTTGTTGTTCAGACAGTTGCTGTCCGCCGATGGCAATCAGGGGTCTCGAGAAGAACAGATCTACGAACCAGCTTGCGTTGGAGGGGTCAAGGCCGCTTGAATGAATCTCAGTCAGGATGGGAGGACGTTTCAAGTAGGCGTAAGCTCTGCGGGGGAGATACCTGAACGCTCCTGGATATGTCGAAGCCAAGTCGTAGAGCTGGCCCTCGACCCTACCATAGTAAGACAACAATCTACTCGGGTCAAATGAGCGAGCTTCAACCCCTGCCCTGACTGATCCGAGCTGAACGAATGAGTCGACCATAAACAAGGGTTTGATTTCCTTGTTCTCGATGTCCTCGACGACTATCATTCATTCAAGCTCCACGTTGGCCCTTGGCATCCTTCACTGCGCCAACCGATATATGCCTAATGCAGAGTACTACTCAGTCGAGTATCCTTACGTAGACGGAACTACTACGAGGATGAAATGGTTTATCACGAATCCTAACATCAGGTTAGACGGAGAAGAGTGCAGATGCTCGTTGTTCGCTCGGTTGAGGATCAACCAGCACATGGCTTGAAGAAAGGCGACTTGCTGCGCTTCTACATTGTCGACGCACATCATCACATGGGACGTGAGGGCAGCCATCAGAATACTCCCGCCGGAGCCTACTCTTACTATTCCCTTCTTTGGTTCGAATTGCGGCGAATGGCCAAGGAACGTTTGGAGAAAGATGAGCTCCTGTATGAGCCTGTGGATATCGAGCCGCCTCACACAGCTTCGAAATGCTTCAATATCAGAAACAGCTGGGCCGAGATGAATCGCGGCTGGCTTGTTGACAGAACAATCGTGTTTCCATTCTCGGATGACTATGCCAAGAGCGACAACAAGCTCGTGGCTTCGTTCAAGCTCTCGAATGATAGAATCGCCAGATGGACTACAAGGTCCCCTCATTCAACGCGGTTGATTGGTTTTGCACGCGTCGACCCTACGGATGCCAGAACTATCGGTGCCGACTGCGCAGTCCGGGAGTTGCATAGAGCAGTCACCTTGCTTGGATTACGTGGCCTCAAGCTTCACCCGCTGGCCCAGCTGTTCCTTGACGATATTGAAGACGACATAACAAGACGGGTCGTGAAAAAAGCCGGTGAGTTGCACGTGCCGATTGTATTCGACACTAGGAACATCCGGACAGTCCGGAGAATAAAGAACCTAATCGACGGAATGCGCTCAGACAAGTCGTGCGCCAACAGTATAACCGGAACTCGCATCGTATTGGCGCATTCAGCCATGACTCCGGGTGACACCTTTCTCCACGACACCCTCATGGATCCCGTATTCTGCACTGAGACTTCAGGTCTTCACGGTCAGGACTTGCCTGTGCTAATGAAGGCTGCACAAGAACGAGACACACCTCCCGGAAACCAGTGGTCTAGCAGGATTCTCTTTGGAACTGACTATAGCTACTTCTCTTTGCACGCGGCTGACACCATCCTGCACCTGCTATCAAGGGATTTTATTGGAGGTCCATCAGACATACAAAGAATCCTTGGGGAAAACGCGCTTTTGTTGGCGCAGAAGGTTTTTGTCACGCGTGGTCCAAGTCGCCGACGCCCAAGGCAGGTGGCCTTCAGGGACGATAGGAACCAAGGTCTTGATGGTTTCGAGAATCTTCTCTTTTCGCTTGTAAGAGATGAGCACTGGGATGTCTCCTCCCTCGATCTCATTATTCCCTCGCAGCGGGTCCTAACGAGCTCTAATGTGTCTCTCATGACCAAGACAATCGGTGTCGATACGGACTCGTATGTCTTGACGCTAAGGTCAAGGTCTGAGGGGGAGGAGGTACACGTTTGGGTTCGACGGCGCTCCGACAGACTGCTCACTTTCGCGGTAACAAGTGGCTACAATACTCGAGGAATAGGAGGATCCGAACTTGGCCTTCCTGAATCTGAGTCTCTCCTGCTAAAGGCTCTTGACGAACACACGATATATGCGGATTCCTCTGATGCTCTCTCACAAGAAGTGCTGGAGACTCTAGGAACACAATAGCGGCGTGAAATTGTTTATAACACTAGGCTCTGACCAAGCGTCATCATATCGGCGGAGGAACATCGTATCGTCAAGAAACTGGCCTTGGAAATCGTTGATGGCGGAGAACTCAAGGGATATGCGAGCCTTCATCCCAAGACTGCCGAGAGTCTGAAAGCGGATATCGGTTCCATTGTGCTGTTCGAGGACCCTGAGAGCGGCTTCTGGGGCGCCGCTGAGATTCGAAAGAGTCCCGATGTTCCTCAAAACAAGATGGTTGTAGATAGCCTGGTGTTAGAAGCCTCTCTGCTGATGGAAGGCGACAGGGTTGACGTAACACTCTATGAGAGACCAATGACAGCACTAGACTATGTTGAATTCGGGCTGAAGCCACTGACGGAGGATGCCAATACCGAGGACTTGGTGACGCGCGCCGCGGAGAGTGTATCCTCGCTTGAGAAGCTCATTGGGGGGCGCCTCGTCTACCCCGGAATGTCGTTCAACTGGCCCGACTTGGGAGTCAAGGTTGAGATACTGAACACGAGACCTGCTCTTACGGGCAGGAGTTTCGCGAAGCTGGCCTTTGAAGCATTGAGGGCTAAGACCGGTTATCAGTTCAAGACCGTGGGAATATCGACACCCTTCAATGCGATTCTCTGCATAGACACGAGTGGCTCGATGAAAACGGGCGACGTACCTGTGAAAGATGTCGCACATGCAAGGGAAGGTCTGAAGGATTTGGCTGGCGACAATCCTGACGTTCAAGCATTTCTTGACCGATTTGAGGAGGGTACGAACGTCACTCGTGCAGAAGCTGCAGCCATGGCTGTGTTGTTATATCTGGCAGAGAAGGTTGGACGGGGTTATGGTGAGAAAGTTGCCGTGATTACTTTCGAAAGGGATGTCAGTGAAATGACGTTCATGGACCCTGACACGGGTGACGTGCGGCCTTATGTTGAGTGCACGGGCAAGAACAAGGCAATAGGTCTGCAAGTGATTAGCACACACGTCATCGATAAGGTGGAAGAGGGCGGCACGCTGACGAACATGGGCGATGCGCTGATGAAGGCTGGCGAGATACTGGATGCTTTTGGTGATCCGAGGAAACCAACTATGCTGATTATGCTGACTGACGGGATGACTACTACCGGGCCTCCACCATTGAAGGTCTTAAAAGAAAGATTCTCCGGCCACAGGAAGCTTGTCATGTATTGCATTGGCTTGGGTGAGCGGAACGAGATTGATGAAGAGCTTATGCTCGCAATGGCTGAGTACGGTAACGGCACTTACAGGCATGTAGACAACATGAGAGATCTTCTTGAGTGGTACGGCCGACTGGCGAGCGAGTTTGCAGTCGTCATACGTGGCAGAGAGTGATGTCTATTCCCTGGGCTTGAGCGCCTCAGTCAGGTTCTTGAGTGTCTCTATGTCCATATCACGTATCTGTTCAGGCGGGAGGCCCTCCAGCATATGGGGCGGCACTTGAATGAGCAGGTCTGCTTTCGCTTCCCCGTATGCGTTCGCAAGTTCCTTCCATCGCATGTCAGACTGCCCCGGTTTCAATGTTGGCGCCATCTTCCCAGCGGCAGATTTTGGTTCTTTGCCGCCTTCAGCTCGGAGTGCTTCTGCACCGGTCTCTGCTTCGGTTTCTTCTTGCCCAGCCGAGGTGCCTACCAGAGCTTCAAGTTCTTCCTTGGTGAGGGTGTCCATTATCTCTGGTGAAACCTCCTCCTTCACTTCCTCGGGCAGACTGTCAATCAACTCCTCTCTCGTCTGTCCCACCGCAACTTTCCGCACCTTCTTAACTCTGCGGACCTTGATTGGCTTTTTCTTGGCCTCCGCTTCAGCTGATGCCGGAAATGAGGCTTTCAAGGAGTCCACCAGTTCCCTCGCCGTGGTCACGTTGAGACGTCTCAAGTCTTCTACAGGTAGTGTGGCTCTAATCTCGTCTGGTAGCTCTGCTAGAATGCCCTCAACTCCGGGAGATAGTCCCGCGCCTCTCGCTACCGTGGGCGCTTCGACGAGCTTGGCCTTGATACCTTTTCGTTCTTCAGTTAGTATGATTGGTTTTCCTTCGAGTTCTTCAACCATTCTTCTCGTATCGATTTCGACATTGAACTTAGCTTCGCTCCATGTAGTGAATCGGTCTATTGCTTCTGGCTGAACCCCTAGGTCAGTGAGGAAGACATTGACATCATCCTCGCTCATCTCCGGTAGGCCCGAAATCAACAGATCGATGTCCTTGCTGGGCACCCGAGCCCAAGTCGGACCAGGAAGCAGCTTAGATAGTCCGACGGCACAGTGCGATCGAACCCATGTGTTGGAATCCTTTAGGCCCTTGAGGAGATCCGGAATCGTTCGCGGCTGACTGTACCAAGCAAGGAGCTGGGCGGCTGCGATTCTCACGTCGGAATCCTCATCGGTCAGAGTCTTGGACGCGTCCGTCACGATGTGCGGGTCTCCGAGTTCGATTGAGGCAACCAGTGCTCTCTCTCTAACAATCTCGGATGAATCGGAAAAGGCCTGAATGAGTGAAGCTCGTACCTTCGAATTCTCCTTGGCCAGTCGAGCCACTTCATCGGTCTCGAAATCCAATAATAGCCGCCGTGTTTCTGACAAACAGACTCGCTCCTTTGAGTTCTGACAGCACCGTGGTAGCGGTCTTACATCTCTCCGAGTGATATGGAGGTTTTCAGTTCTATTCGGTATTCCGGCTGCTTAAATGAGTTCGCCATATGTACCCAGCGCAAGCAGGACTAACACTGGTTCATTGACCGACACAGCCGCGGACGCATCACGATGCATGGTTCCAAGTTCAGGTTGAGGTGTGGCTCCCCATATACTGTCGTGAGTCAATAGGGCGAGGTTTATGAGCAGCCTCCGGTGACCACCAAGTATGGGCGAAGGCAGAAGCATCGCACTCGTTAGGGTTGTGTTGTTCTCCTTGGTTATGCTTCTTGCTGTTGAGCTTTCTCCACTGGTTGCGGCAGCACTATACGGTTCTGACATGTACGACGTAGCCAACACCCTACTATTCTTCGGGACCTTTGTCTTGATGTACTTTGCAGCAGTGATTTTCGTACGATGGGAGGGTGGCAGGTCTGTAACTGAACTGGGTCTGACCATCGGCTCGAGGACCAATCTCATGTTGACTGTTGGTGCGGTGTCCGGCATGGTGGCCGCGGGATTCGTGGTCCTCATCGCGTTGCTGTTTGGTGGGCAACTGCGTCCAGCGTCTGAAATCACCAGTGACCTATTGGTCGGCGAAGTCATCATCACAATCCCTGTAGCAGTATTCGAGGAGCTCTGCTATCGGGGCTATTTGATGTCACGAATGACAGACTTGTGGGGTCTGCCAACAGGCATTATCATCAGTTCGCTGGTGTTCTCACTACTTCACTTCAATTGGTGGCTTCCCCTAGGTTTTGTCCCATATCATCTTGTGGCAATCTTCACTTTCAACATGTTTCTCGGCGGCATCGTCTTGGGCCTGAGCTACCATCTTTCTGGAAACAAGCTATGGGCTCCGATCGCATTCCATTTTGTCTGGAACATTATTGCTTACATACTGTTTCCTGTGTATCCTAGTGTGCCGGTGGTCGCCCCTGAACTGTTCCAGATTGAGTGGGGTCTCTCAACAATGCCTGGATTCTTGCTAGGTCTACTGGTCTTGCTTGTGTTCTTGAGAGGAAGGGTAGAAAAGAAGTGAGTGAGCCGACGCTCAGTCGGCTCGACCCTACTAATCATTTCGGCCTTGGATGGCCTGAGAGTATCTCTCTTCGTCTCTTGCGACTATCATGGTAAGCCCAGTGATAGCCTTAACAACAACACTCTCGCCTTGTTTTATTGGAGGACCGGATGTCCTTGCCCACCAGATTTCAGATCCCGCCCTGACCTTGCCTCTCGGGTTTATGTCTGTTATAGCGACAACATCATGTGTCTTGCCGTATGTGTACTCGGGCCACTTGTCGTAATTGCGAAGGAAGACGAAGTAAAGGCTCATCAATGCACCGACCGTGCCGACCATGATATACACTGCCGTTCGGCGAGTCGGGTCCACAATGACAGAGAGGAGTATCGCGAGGCCGTAGAGTGGGAAGAGCTTCAATGAGAGCTTTGCGTCAATGAGTCCTCCTTCGAGTGTCCCTCCACCGCCTGTGAAGAGGGTGAAGAGCATGTATAGGATGCCCCCGACTACCACTAGCATCCACAGCTCGAACTGAAAGCTCGGATTTAGGAATAACTGGAAGAGGAAGAGGATGAGGACGATTGGAATGGTCACCTGAGCCATTGCCTTCCCGGTGGCCGGATCAAGGGTTACAACCATCAGTGTGAGCAAGACACTTAGCAGTATCAAGCCGACAAATGGGTCAAACATCAGATCTCCTATGATCATGCTAAGTGCTGACACCATCATCAGCACTACGATGATCTTTATCCAAGCGTCCATCTCCTACTGTCTCCCTTTCAACTCCTTCATTTCAGCTCTCCGCTTCAGCTGTCTTCTTTCTCTGAAGCTTTATGCCACCAGTTCCAGCAGCTATCGCGGCAGATATACTGGCGTTCATGCCAGCATCTGGTATGTTGGTAGGCACCATCAATATCAGGCTGGCGTTTGTGCTGATTTGCTGTATAACGTTCCAGATACGCAATGCGAAGCCAACGCTCGACTCCTCGTAAATGCGGGCAGCCTTGAGCATTGCTTCTGATGCCTCGAGCTCTGCCTGAGCCAGTGTAACTCTTGCTCTCCTTTCTCTCTCTGCTTGGGCTTCCCTGCTCATTGCGTCCTGAAGTTGGGTGGGAATGACAACATCTCTGATTTCAACTGCGGTGACTTTGATACCCCACTGTTCAGTTTTGATATCGATGACTTCCTGCAAGTGGGCGGCAATCTTGTCCCTCTCTGCAAGAATCTCGTCGAGCGGTGCCTTGCCAATAACCTCTCGCAAGGTTGTCTGAGCCGCGAGCTCGACAGCCACTGTGTACCTCTCTACGCTTAGAATCGCCTTCTCTACTTCAATGACCCTGAAGTACATCACTGCGTCCACGACAACCGGGACGTTGTCTCTGGTAAGTGATCTCTCCGTCTTGAAAGCGTACGTCTGTAGTCGAAGAGACACTTTCATAGCGATTTTATCCAAGATGGGTGTAACCCATATTACACCCGGACCTTTGATATGCTTGAACTTTCCAAGACGGAGTATAGCTACACGCTCCCACTCTTTTAGGACTCTGATTCCGCTTGCGATAAACATGAGCACGAAAAATGCAAGCACAATGATCATGAATGTCCAGAGCGTGCTATTAAACAGGAATTCGAACTGCAATTTACTTCGCTCCTTTTCACATATGACATGGGCAGTGCGGGTACCAGTACCGGCCTGATTCCCCATTCCCAAGCTCCTGTTACAGCGAACGCATATGAAGTTTCGCTCCTAAGAAGTAGAGAAGCAGCTGTCCAACTTGCACTCCGGGGTTTGTGCCTAGCCGACGGAGCTTTCACGGCTCGCTATTCAGTCCTAAGTAGTTTCACCTGTTCTTCAGCGCGGTGCCCGACCAAGGGAAGGCCCAGATGTGCCGAGGCCATCGCCCTGCCTGTGGCTATGGCGATTACAGCAAGAACAATGGATGCAAGCCCTCGCTCGACAGGGTACACAAACATGATTGCGATGTAGATTCCACCCAAAGTCGCGACATCATAGCCTATCGATATCGCATAGTACTGCCAGAGTGCAGAACCAACTAGGCTGTCGGCCATAAGTGCACAGAAACCTGTGAACCAATATGCTAGACCCACAACGGCAATACTAGTGCCGTTCGACAATGCAAGACCATTCCTGAGCTTTCCTGATATTCCTGGAATAGCGTAGAAGAACGAAAAGACAAGAGTTGCGTAATGAAGCCACAGGAACCCTCTAGCTGCCAGTCCGATTGGTCCAACTACGAAGAGCAGAATGGTCAAGCCGAAGAGACCGTAAACAATCCAAGGGCGGCGCGTTACTAGTGCTCCTGCCGTCAAAGCTCCTGCCATCGGTGCCAGAGGTGTGAATATGGATATGACAGCCACGCTGGGAAAAGCGATCATTGTCAAAACGGAACCTATTCCGACAGAGATCACACCATAGAGGGGTCCTAGTATGAGACCTATCAATGCTGCAGAGACCATACCCCAAGTAATGAGCCCGGCTCCTGCAGGTGTATAGGGCAGGAGTGAAACCACAAGATGAAATGCGGCGAATATGCCCGTGAGAGCCCAAGGATAGGCGGGTGAACGGGTGGCCAGTGGCATGTCCATGATCCCCTGCTAAGCAATCACAAAGAAGCTCGATATCGAGAGCTCCTGATCTCGGGTACTCTTATGGGATGTGTATATGAGAGTATCTGCAAAGTGGAAAAGAGAACCTGTGGGTGGAGTAGCGTTCTGATTAGCTACTTGATGATGCAAGTATCCAGAAGAAAACCCCACCGAACACCCACACAAAGAGGCCTACACCAAGGACGATTCCAAGAGTGGATCCCATCAATGACGAACCAAGATTGACGTGCATATTCGAGAACCATTTGCAGCCGCCAATGTACTTGGTTTGGGAACTGCAGTGGACATCTTTGTCAGTGACCGCCCCGCAAATGTCGCAAACAAACTTGTTCTGAATGACTGCTCCAAGGACACTATCCATATTGCAGCCAACAAAGCCTGTCAGGGCAGCTAGGGGAATGAACATGGTGATTTGATTTGTACTTGTTACTGGTACAGTGGACGGTGCAAAGTAGGCAAACAAAACTACAATGAGACCGATTGCGAATCCAGCAGCCAAGGCTACCTGCTCTCCGAGGAGGGAGACTCCTCCTATGGTACCCCTAGGAACCTTCCTTCTAAGATTCGTTATCAGTCGTGGTGTCCTCTTGCTGAAGACTCCGATTTCGCTTGCCAAGTTATCCGAAGTAGTAGTTGCGATTGCACCAACAAGCCCTGCAAACATGTAGAAGGGCAGGTCGGGATTAGTTGAGAGGCGCGGCGCAAGGTACATGCCAATTGCGAAGATTGTTGGAATGATACCGCTTGCTGTCACGTTCTTCCACGATCTTCTTCCCTTTGCTTCTTGGGCCACTCCCTGCTTCGCCTTAGCTTTGTACTTGAACTTGGTCGCTAATCCTGAACTTAGAAAGAAGAACAGAAGAATCGTAAAAGCCGCGGGTCCGCCAGCATACCATACAATGAATCCAACCATGAAAGCACTAACCAATCCAGAAATGTCGACAAAGTGCAATTTGTAGCTGACGCCTGCAAGTAGGGTCATTATCAGCAAGCCAGAAACAACTGGGTTCGATAGTAGTTCGAACATGCGACTCATCCATCCGTATGTTATAATTCTGAAAGAGTAGTTTGAGTATGAGTGCAACACGGGACAATTCTATGAGCATAAATCCCGTAACGATATTCATGTCAAATGTTAGTTCGGGGTCCCGACGGCCCTTTTTATGTCTTTTCTAATGGTCAGTGGACCGGATTCGGCCTTTCTGACGTGATATTGGCTCTCATAGGTCTGATGGCGTCTGTTCGTCTGCAGTCGCTCGGCTTATTGTGAGTCTCAATGCACGGGGACGGCCATTTACAGGAATCTACACTCAATAGACCGTGAACTGTTTTTCTGCAATGTCAACTGCACGACTCGGCAAGGCTCTACCATCAGCTAGGATTAGAACATCCAGATAGTATCCCGTCACGATTTCGACAAGAGGCGTGGTCCATTTCAAGCTGCTCTGGAAGTCGATTCTGTCTCCGATTACCAGCGGGATCTTGAACTCCTTCACCATTTCCCTTCTTAACATAATGCGTACGACAGCTTCTAGCCCTTCCATCTCAGTCCGTGGACACATGAGCCTAAGGGTAATGTCGAGGGGGGATCGTCGTGGCACCAAGCCCCTGACCTCCTCTCCTCTTTCATTCTTTACAGAGAAATCGGCATGGAAGAGTGCCTGCTCAATTGCCTTGACCTTGATGATGTGCCTGGACTCGCATTTGTTGCCTGCGCCTTCCGCAACAACTCTCAGTTCTGCCGAGCTCATCTCAGCGGCCAGCGGTACTCTAAATGAGACGCCAAAGGTCCTTGTCTGTCCTCCGTTGAGTTCCATGTCCTGATTCAAGAATTCCTTCGTGCCCACCGTGGATTCGAGACTGACAGTCAACTTGCATTTGACGGATTCTGTAGAATTGTTACTAATGATGACTGCCGGACGGATCAGTTCGTCTGGGGCAGCGAACCGCGGCGCACCATTCACAGTCAGGGCCAGTTTCTCTTCTCTTGCGCTTGCTGTCAGACCGATATCGGCGGACTTCCGATCCATAAGCGCTCCTCCGTAGTAGAGTTCTGCAACAAGAGTGACAACCTTTGGGTTCGGTGTCATAGCGGGTTTCGGTATCGCGATGGGACCGTACGCGACTGAGAGATTCTTGTTCGGTCTTATTGACTGTTCCAAGACAGGGTGTTCTTCGCCGTTTGGGAAGAGAAATCTCATCACTAGGCTTGCCGGGTCTCCTAGGTCAGTGTTCCTCTTCATTCGTAGCCAGCCCGAGATGGACTCGCCCATAGCTGACCTTTCGGGAGCCCCCAGCGAGTCGATAATCATCCTGATGCTGAGCAAGGCAATCCTGATTCTTCCCGACTCAGCCCGGGCAATTTCCTCGTTCTGGTCGACCATCTTAGCAACAATGATTCCGGATCTGTCCGATGCTTCCTCAGACTCAATTTGCGGGACTATCCAATCGAATCGATACGTATCCTGAAGAAGCTGTAAAGCGCTCAGTTGTCCAATTTCAGAGACCACCCCGGAGTCTGAAATGAACGCAACGTTCAACGTTGCGTCTCCGGGAGGTATTCCTCCTCTACCCTTAAGCTCGATCTCTCCGCGTATTGTATCCCCTGAAGCATGAACGGCTCTCGCGTTCGTCCTAAGCAAGACTCTGGGACCTTGGTGCATGAACCCGATGTAGAATGGCCTCGAGGTGGAACTGGTAATCAAGATACCCGCTTCGTCTACCAGGTCTATCCGTAGCAAGCATCTCTCAACGCCCTGTGATGCATCTGCAGGTACTATGAGCGATGGGAATGTCGATTCATCGAAAAGTAATGTATCACCCTTTTCCAGTATGTGGGCGCGCGATGTCTGAGCTAGTGCCTTTTCCTTGTTGATTGACAGTACTGTCACAGCTAGACTCAAACGGAGACTACTTGGATAGTTGGTCTGTATTTCGCCTGAGAAGGAGACTCGGCCGTGGCCGTCAGCAAACTGCGTGGTTGCGGATGGTCGGATAGTAGTCTTCACCCAGTACGTATTGATTGTGGTTGAAAGGTTGACGACCTTCCCACCAATTGCCAACATCACGATGACGTTGTAAGCAGTAGCAGTCACATTTGTCTTGAATGACACCTTTGTGGTATTGATTACGCCCGGGCCCATTCTTGCAATGGTGAATGACTTGCGGTCTAATACCTGTCTCTCAGAGTCCTCTATTGCATAGGTGACTGTCAGGTCGGAGAAATCGTGCTTCGTCAGATTCCTTAGCGATATGGCGAATCCAGCTTTCTGACCTCCGAAAACTCTGTCAGATTCCGCAAGAATCTGAGGCTCGAGTCCCTTCCACCAACACAACCAAGCTGGCAGGTGAGGCGTACCCTCGAGTGGGTCATAAAGCCAGTTCGTGCAGCATTCACGTGTTATATCCACCAGCCTCTTCAGCAAGGCAACGATGTTCGTGTCGGACTTCGCATAGACGTCCAGCTGAAAGTCAGCACCCGTGGTTCTTGCTTCTGTTGAATCACTCCCGAACAGGGATACAAGAAGAGGCTGCATGAATGCGTTGTCAATGGCTCCGAGGTCATCGAGTTCCTTCTTGATTAAGCATAACATGGACGAAACCGCGTCAGCCATGAATCGGTTCGGTCTTGACTCGATGACTGATCCGTCTTCACCGATTGTTGAGTTGTAGGTTGCTACGTACGAATCATTGTGGCGATTGACCGCGGGCTTGAAGGGTCCCCATAAACCTGCGGCGACAGCGGATTCGCGGTTTGCGGCCAAGCACTTGGCTCCGATGTCAGGAACAGATTCTCCTCTCTCAACCATCCTTTTTGCCTTAAGTGCTAGCGCTTGTAGAATCAGAGCAATTCCAACTCTTCGGGGAACGGATAGCTGAGTATCAAAGACGCGCACCTCTATTGTGTCATATTCTGTGAAAGGATAGACATCCACCATCCGTGCGTAACTCTTGTTCACTCGCTCTGCGAAGTTCTGCTTGTCTAGGTTGGTGATGTAAGGTATGAGCTCGAATTCATTAGTCGGGCCCATCTGTGTCGTGTTTTTGAGGAGACGGATGGAGCGTTTGCATCGCGGTGCTCGAGTGCGGCCCTGACTATCAACAGCAACGGTATCGGTAGGCGTCTTGTTTTCGAACGGAGAGTTCACTGATAATGCGATAAGATGGGGAACGAAGTTGCGTATCATGTTGTAGACGGCGATGCGCATCTTGTCATCAGTTGACCTGCTTAGAATATGATGGTGCTCCCCGAACGAGAGATTCCGAAGGTACTCCTGGGTTGGGTTGAGCCCTGTTGAAATGATCATGCTGTGCGAGTCTCTGGGCAACGACTCATAGCTAACTGCTACAAGTGTTTGTACCCACCAGGCAAGTTCCTCGAGCGTTGTGCAAGGAGGCGTGGCCACCTCCAGAATCCACGTCAGGCTGGTGACGTTCGGGTCGTGACCGACTAGGGTGAACTCACTAACCTCTCCTTCTGGGTTCTCGTAGCTCACCACGATTCGCGATCCTCTCTCGCCCTCTTCAGTCTGGAGAGATCGCCTATACTTCTTCTTGACTGAAGACAACTCCGCCGTCCTTATTCTCTTCTCCAACAGGTTCTTTGCATTTGAGACTAGCCTATCGAAGATTTGGAGTATCTCATTTCCCCTCATCCATGTGCCGTCTTTTCGTATGAGCTGCAATTCAATTTCGATGCCGTGAGGAAAAGGGAGCGGGGTCTCTTTCGATACCGAAGATTCAATCCGCATATTCCTACACCTGGCATGAGGGATAGATGTGAGAGTGATTTTCTCACACACTCTACATTATGATACTGGGAGACGCAAATCAATCTAAGGACATTGCTTGTTGGCCCTCGAATCGTTCCATTGGTCTTCCTTTGCTGTTATTACCCTTGTTGATTGTTGCAGGAGATACCCGACTTCTCGTCAGTCTGTTGAGACCAGTTGGTACGCTTCCCTCGCTTTCTTGCTTAGCTCATCAAGTCTGTACCACACAGTTTCCCTGCCGCGTCGTTGGGCAAGCAATTTAATCAATTGGCCGTAGTCAAACTCAGCTAGATCTCTGACCAGGACAATAGCTCTTTCGTCTTTGAAGTGACTTGAGTTGACCCTCCCGTCGCGAAGACGGACGGCAAGAGGCTGAAGCACCTTTTCAGCAGAGTCGAGTTTTATCAGAGCATTTCTGAAGTTCTTGGCGGGATCCTTCATGGCTAGGCCACCTACGAAGGGAGTCAGAGTCATCCCGAAGTCTCCCTTTCCTATTTCGTTAAGTGTGTCCATGACCTCTTGGAACAGGGATTGCGCATCCGATAGGCATCTCCTTATTCCATCAAGGGTTTTCGTCCGTTCTGGCACACTCACACCTCCCAATGACATACCGAACAACTCGTAGTTAATCAGTGCTGGGCTTCCGCACTGACACGAAAATAGGAATGCACCTCTAGGATCCGAGAGATCCGCCGAGCTCGCCTGCAAAGTGGCATGCGACAAAGTGCCCGTAGCCCATGTCTCTGTCCTCTGGGATTTCCCGTACACAAATCTCTTGAGCATAAGGGCACCGTGGATGAAACCTACAACCTGGCGGGACATTTATGGGGCTCGGAGGCTCACCTTTCAAAGACTCTACTCGACGCTTTACAGTGGGGTCCCCAGAGGGCACCGCTGAGATCAGTGCTCGTGTATACGGATGCTCAGGTTTGAAGGCAATGTCATGAGCTGGCCCTATTTCGACAATCTTGCCAAGGTACATGATGGCTATTCGGTCGGCGATGTATGTTGCCACGGCCAAGTCATGCGTTATGAAAAGGTAAGTTAGTCCCAAGTCTTTCCTGAGCTTCAGCAGCAGATTGAGGATTTCTGCACGAATTGATACATCAAGCATTGAAACGGGCTCGTCTGCAACCATGAATTGCGGGTGAAGGATCAGGGCTCGAGCTACCGAAATTCGTTGCCTCTGACCTCCTGACAGCTCATGAGGATACCTATCTATGTAGTCATCAGCTGGCGTTAAGGCCACGTTCTCAAGGACCTCAAGCACACGTTCCCTCCTTTGGCTAGGCGTGAGCGGGAGCTTGTGCACCATCAGCGGTTCTGACACTATGTTGAAGATACTCTGTTTTGGGTTGAGGGATTCGTAAGGATCTTGGAACGTAATCTGCATTCGCTTTCTGAGTTCTTTCATCTCGGTCCTGTCCAACGTTGCCAAGTCTACGCCAGCGTAGGAAATCTGGCCATCTGTTGGGGTCTCAAGATAGAGCAAGCATCTACCGGTGGTTGTCTTGCCGCAGCCCGACTCGCCAGCTAGGACCAAGATTTCTCCTTTCTTTATGTCGAACGTGACACCGTCTACTGCTCTTACATACAGCTCCTGTTTGTAGAGCAACGAGGAGAGAAAACCTGTGTTCACAGGGAACCACTTGCGTACAGCTCGTACAGATATCAGTGTCTCGCCGTCTGCTACATCTTGCATCTCGGTCAGGTACCTACTTGCCATTGTTGCCATTTTCAATTCCCCTAGTCGAGTTCTATCTTTATCTGCCCCTTGAGCTGTCTTGCGAAGTGGCATGATACAAACCTGCCCGGCTCGATTTCATCAAGGACTGGATCCTCTTTGGTGCAGATGTCTTGAGAGTATGGACATCTCGGATGGAATCGACAGCCAGTTGGTGGCTCGATGAGGTCGGGCGGCGACCCCGGGATTGATGAGAGTGACTTCTTTTCAGCCTTCACCATGCTGGGGATTGCGCCGACAAGCCCAGTAGCATAGGGATGGATTGGATCCTTGAAGACCGACACGACGTCTGCAAGTTCTGCGATTCGCCCGGCGTACATTATCGCGACTTTGTCGCATGTTTCTGCGATGACACTCAAATCATGCGTGATTAGAATCAGTGACAAGCCAAGGTCTTTCTGTAGCTTCTGCATGAGTTTCAGGATCTGGGCCTGAATTGTTACGTCAAGAGCAGTCGTTGGCTCGTCTGCTATAACGAGATCTGGGTTGCATGCCAAGGCCATTGCTATCATGGCTCTTTGCCGCATGCCACCACTGAATTCGTGTGGATAGTTGTGTATTCGACTGGGGTCAAGCCCGACCATCTCAAAAAGCTTGGCACACCTGTCGAGAGCCTCTTCATCGGTAACATTCTCGTGCATCAAGATGGCTTCTGCGATTTGGTTTCCAATCTGAAAGACTGGATTCAGAGCGTTCATTGCGCCTTGGAAGACGATTGCTATGTTCTTCCATCTGATGTCTCTCATCTCTCGTGGGCTCTTGCGCAGAAGATCCTCTCCTTTGAAATAGCAGTTGCCCCCCACGACGTTGGCCGCTGGTGGCAAGAGCTGCATGACAGAATATGCGAGACTGCTTTTGCCGCAGCCGCTTTCACCGGCAAGTCCAAGGGACTCGCCCGGCTCCAGCTGGAGAGAAACGTTGTCCACGGCCTTAACCAGACCCTTCTGTGTCTGATAATACATGCGCAGGTTTCTGATGTCGAGCAAAGGCATGTTTGTGTTCTCCGCCAAGCCTGTGGAATTCTACGTGGGTGTGGTCCTACCTCACCCTTCTAGGATGCCGAAGCTCTTGAGTGGGCTTAAATATGTTCCTTTCAAAGAAGTGGCAATTCGCAATTCCGTTACGGACTTCAATGTACAATTAGGAATGTCGGTTGAATAAGTGTTCAATGTTCTCACGTCAGACAGACAGATATCACAGAGACCGTAACCACACATGATGGCCGCGAAGAGATGCTTGAACCCCGCCCTATTCAATAATACTAAAAGGGAACTAGCGTTATCATGAGATTGATTCAGATGCGAGGAAGACCATTCCCGGAGACCGTGAGGGCGCCGAACAAACGAATCTTCTTGATTCCCGTTGCCCTTATCTTTGGCGGGTTGCTACTTACTTACCTGCACCCTTGGTTGTCGACCGGTTTCTTTGGCATCGTAATCTCGCTCGCTGGTGTGGTGTCCTTCTTCTTCGTGGGCCTGCTTTTCGCAGATTTCTGGGCCTCTGCCCATCTTACCAAGTCGCTCATGAAGGACAAGGGGGCGGTCGAAGTCGAAGAGGGAGAGAGAAGTTCCGTCTCTGACCCGTTCGAAGATGAGTTGGACAGCGACAAGTGAGAGAAGTCTCTCCTGCGGCGTAGCCCATTACTTCAACCAAACTGTTTTTTAGGCACCCGCCAGGGTTTGCTATGCACAAGAGTCATGGCTATAGGCGTGTCTGAGTCTCAGACCAACATTAGCAGCTGTTCTTGACTCTTCACAAGGAGGTCAGCACTTGTCCCGGAAGACGAGTTGGAAAGACAGCAATTGGTACGTGAGCATTAGAGGGTTTGTGAGAGAGTATCGCAAACACCGTGTAGGCGTCTTTGGAGTTATCCTTCTACTCTTCTTCATTGGAATGGCGGTCTTCGCGCCCAACCTTGCTACAAACGACCCGGGTCGCAGTGAGAGAGTAGCATCTCCTTTTGAAGCGCCCGGCTGGGCTCAGGTGTTTGACCCCAATGCGATTACGACGGGAGAGTATATGCCCGACCCGCTATTTGCTTCTGCACCAACAGAGGTGATAGCCGGAAACTCAACAGAGTTCGGTATGGTTCATCACGCAGCGGTCAACGAAGAGGATCCAAGCTATGTGAATCTGACATGGACACATACTGCAAACACTCCGCTTGATTTCGTTGTGCCACCCATACCGCTGAGCCAGTTGCCCGACTGTCGTGACTTCGTCTACATCAACGAGACTTTGGATTGGCCAAAGGATCGCTTGCCGAATGGAGTCAACTTCACCGTAAACTATGGGGTAACCCTGTCCGGAGATTTTCTAAACGAGACCAATGGCGGACTGATGTTCAAGGTTTACGCTTGGTTGATTGACACATCAAATGAGTGGACGATGATCTACTCTTCATCTCCGCCATACACGCCCATCATTCAACCACGCCGTAGTCTGCTGAGTTCATTTGAAATCAACTATGCATGGGCCGGAATGATAAGGGAAAACGGAACACAAGAGGATCCTGCGGACCGGCTCACAGTTGCAATAGGGCTCGCCCCGACCAAACAATTCCGTTATTTCAGCGGTGAATATCCTTGGACGGAGTACAACGGGTCCGTTACTGTCCAAGTCATGTCAGTCAGTATGATTTGCTATGGCGGCTACTATGGAGTTATGGGGACTACGAATCAGGGAGCGGATGCTTGGAGCCAACTTGTGTTTGGTGCTAGGATGTCATTGACAATCGGAATTCTTGCCACTGCTTTGTCGACTGTCATCGGCGTTGTGGTTGGCTTGGTTGCTGGCTACTCGGGCGGCAAAGTGGATGAGGTACTCATGCGATTCGTGGACTTCCTGCTCGTTATCCCATTCCTGCCTCTAATGCTGGTTCTAGCTGTCTTCCTTGGACGGTCTGCTGCGAACATAATATTCGTAATTGCGATACTGGGTTGGACCACCGTGGCCCGTCTTATTAGATCACAAGTGATGGCCGAGAAGAACAAGGCCTACGTTGAATCCGCCAGAGCAATCGGCGCATCGGACACGTATGTCATGTTCAAGCATATATTGCCTAACGTTACTCCTATTCTATTTGCCACCATAACGCTCGGGGTTGTAGGAGCAATCCTGTCTGAAGCCGGCCTCGCTTTCTTGGGACTCACAGATGCTACCTACCCAAGCTGGGGCATCATGCTCTCCGATGCGCAGCAGAATGGGGCATTTGGCGTTGGTGCTTGGTGGGTTGTTCTGTTCCCCGGTCTAGCAATCACAGGTCTGTCGCTTTCCTTCACGTTCATAGGACATACACTTGACCAAGTGCTTAATCCACGATTGAGAGAGAGGTGATGATAATGGGACTTCGTGAGTATGTGATTAGAAGAAGCATCTACATGTTCCTACTTATCATAGCGGTCATCTGTTTCAATTTCCTTCTCTTCAGGCTTCCATCACTCGTGCTAGGTGTGAGCCCTGTGGACTTGATGATTAGTGATAGGTTGCGCCAGCGCATGTCGCGTGAACTGCTTCTGCAGCTCTACGCCAGATTTGGGCTTGTTCCTAACCCTGACATATTCGACTGGATCTATATGTTCTGGCGATACCTCGTCAGCATGCTGACAGGCAACTTCGGCTATTCCTTTGCTACCCAGACGCCAGTAATAGGCGAGATCATGGAGCGATTGCCAAACACGCTCCTGCTGATGGGCACATCGTCGGTTGTGGCGATTATCATCGGGATTTGGACTGGAGTGAAGGTTGCCGTTGATCCGGGCTCAAGAAGGGACGTTGGTTCGGTCACTGTCGCACTGTTCATCTTTGCTCTTCCCGTATTCTGGTTCGGGCTCATGTTGTTGATGATCTTCGGTTTCATGTTGCCTAATGCGACGCAGGCTCTTTTCGGTGTCCCGATAGGGTTTCCATTGGGAGGCACGATCGAATACGGCCTTTGGGTGCAGGCCCAACAGAGTCCGTTCGGTGCTATCATGATAGCTGGCGACATACTTTATCATCTGATTCTCCCGATGATAGCCTTAGGTGTGGGCGGATACGGCGGCTACTTCATTTACATGCGCAACAACCTGATTGACGTGATGACGGAAGACTACATACTCACCGCTCGCGCCAAGGGACTCGACGAGAACCAGGTCTTGTACAAGCACGGAATGAAGAACGCGATGTTACCAATGGTGACCATAATCGCATTGACTTTTGGTGGTCTTATTGGCGGTGCTCCACTGACGGAGACCGTTTTCAACTGGCATGGGCTTGGCAGATATATACTGCAAAGTCTTGTTGCCTTGGACTACCCCGTCTCACAAGCGGCATTCATGATTCTGTCGATAACAACTATTCTTGCTAACTTCGTCGCAGACATGCTGTACGGTGTCCTAGATCCCCGTATTAGGTACGCGTGAGCCCCGATTACTGAATAAGGCGCAGGAAGGTCGCACGTTGTGTCATCACGAAATACTATGAGATAGGCAGGTTGAGCTGCCTTGTCTCTCTCCTCGTGATTACGCTCCTTGAACAAGGGTCGCCGGTTTTGTCTATCGTTGCCGGGACGCGGCGAGTTGTCTTCTTCCCTAGTCTCCTGCATTCGATCGCTTTCATCAATCGCATATTGGACGAAGTGTCAAACCCCCTACTCAGGGAGAGCCAGTCGGAGATAAGGGCTCCCTATAGGTAGTGAAGTCTGCGGCTTTCGTCTCTCAAGCTCGCATGGTTTGTAAAGCAATCCTACCAGATGTGTCAGGCGTCCAACATAATGCTTTTATGTGGGCATCTTGATAGAGGGTCGAACCGCTCTAGACTCGGAGGAGATAGAGAGATAAATGCTTACTAGTCGTGCGAAGAGGATACTCGGTATCAGCCTTGCCCTGACTTTCTTCTTGATGGCTGTGTCTCCGATGTTTGCTTCGGCAGCAACGGTACCCGGAAACCAGAAGACGGGTCCGTACATCGACAAATTCATCCTGAAGAACAGAGCTTCTGATGTAGAAGTCCTCTCGCTTCTAAATAACGAGGTCGACCTTATCGGTGAGCAGGTCGATCCGCAATACCTGCCGTCTTTGCAGGCGGCAGACAATATCAATATTGAAAGCCTCCATAGAAATGGGTACGGTTTCATTACTATGAAGTGTGACAAGTACCCGTTCAACATCACGAGCTTCAGAAGGGCCCTCGCCTTCGCAATAGACAAGTATTACATCTCGGACACGATATGGGCAGGTCTATCACAACCACAGGACTCCTGTGTTGCGGCAGTGAACCCGTATTCAATAGAGGGCTCGATGCCTTATACCTACTATGAATCCAACATGCCGCTAGCCCTGCAGATGCTGATCGATGCTGGTTTCTTGGACTCGAACGCCGACGGTTGGAGAGAGGCTCCTAACGGTGATTTATTCTCTCCCCAAGTGGTTTGCACTGGAAGCGACTCTATAGCTAGTGCAAGTGGTGCATACACAGTCCAAGTTCTCCAATCTCTAGGAATCCATGCAATTTACAACGGAGCAGATTTCAACCAGTTCATCGCAGCCGTCAACAACCACCAGGACTATGACATTCTGTTCCATGGCATAGGATTCACCACATTTGATGTGGATTGGCTCGGTTACATGTTCTGGTCCGGCTATGTGAACGAACCCTATCAGAACGAACCATGCTGGAGCAACGCGAGCTACGATGCGTGGAGAGAACCGCTCCTGCATTCAACGAACTACACCGAAGTGTTCGAAGCAGCTCAGGAGATGCAGAAGATCTGGATCTACAACTGCCCAGAAATCATCTTCTACGAAAACACTTACCTGAGCGCCTACAGGACCGACAAGTTCGAGGGAACTGTCAACGCTATCCAAGGTGTAGCCAACTGGTGGACGAACGAGAAAGTGCACTTGAAGGCATCTCTGGGAGGACCCTTTGGTGGTGACTACCGCTGGAGCCTTCCACAAGCCATTGAAGGCTTCAACATCCTCACAATAAGCTCGGCCTACTCATGGTATGTCGTGCAAGAGTTCTATGATGCGATGATTATTGTAGATGCCAAGGGTAATGACGTGCCTTGGCTGGCTTCTTCGTGGACTATCGCGACACATGCTGATGACGATGCGGTGCCCGATGGTCACACAAGGATTACCTTTGACATGATTCAGAATGCAACATGGACAGACGGAGCGCCTCTCACTGCAGCCGACGCAGCCTTTTCTCTTAACTTCTACAGGGATGCACCGGGGAACCAGTTCGGGCCATACCTGACCGACATGACTGCAGC
>Ga0153916_10000822_pt1 | contig 21553 bp, 20 predicted proteins | sample Opewatmetagenome_FD_109642 | JGI IMG/M metagenome (GOLD analysis project Ga0153916, IMG submission 109642) | Freshwater wetland microbial communities from Ohio, USA - Open water 3 Core 3 Depth 4 metaG | ecosystem: Environmental > Aquatic > Freshwater > Wetlands | place: USA: Ohio, Lake Erie...
GTAAAGTTAATTTCCAAGGGGATTACCCGTAAGCTGGCCGCGCAAGGTGTGCGGCATGGCTTCAGTAATGGTAACAAAAGCAAACTGGTTGATCAGGCTGGCAGGGCCGGGAAAATTGACGACTCGATTGTTGTCAGTACGGCCTGCCAGTTCGTTGCTATTCTTTCTCGAGGGGTTTTCCACCAGAACGCGCTGGCGTGTGCCTATCATTTTTTCGCTGATGGCATGGGCCTGCGCATCGATTTTGGCTTGTAACCGTTCCAGTCTTTCCTGCCTTGTTTCGTAAGGGGTGTCATCTTCCAGATATGAGGCCGGCGTGCCGGGGCGGGCGCTGTAAAGAAAACAGTAGCTGGCATCAAAGCCGATGTCGTCAACCAGTTTCATCGTGGCCTCGAAATCAGCTTCGGTCTCGCCGGGAAAGCCGATGATAAAGTCAGACGTCAGGCAAAGATCAGGGCGCGCGGCGCGCAGTTTGCGTATGGTGGATTTATATTCGAGTACCGTGTAATTGCGCTTCATCGCCGAGAGAATGCGGTCAGACCCTGCCTGGACTGGCAAGTGCAGGTGTGACACCAGTTTCGGGATGCGTGCAAAGGTATCAATCAGCGCCGGGGTCATCTCGTTGGGGTGCGAAGTGGTAAAGCGCAGGCGTTCAATCTCTGGAATCTCCGCCAGGTATTCCAGCAGCAGTGCGAGGTCGGCTGTTTCGCCATTTTCCATCGCTCCGCGGTAGGCATTCACGTTCTGTCCAAGCAGGGTAATCTCCTTCACCCCCTGCTGCGCCAGTTGCGCCGCTTCGGTCAACACATCGTCGAAAGGCCGCGAAACCTCTTCGCCGCGCGTGTAGGGCACCACGCAGAAAGTGCAGTACTTGCTGCAGCCTTCCATGATAGACAGGAATGCCGCTGCGCCATCAACCCGGGGTGGCGGCAGGCGGTCGAACTTCTCGATTTCGGGGAAGCTGATGTCCACCTGTGAACGGCCGGAGCTGCGTCTGACTGCGATCATCTCAGGCAGACGGTGCAAGGTTTGCGGCCCGAATACCAGGTCTACATAGGGCGCACGCTCGACAATCGCCGCGCCTTCCTGGCTGGCTACACAACCGCCGACACCGATGATGAGGTCAGGTTTGGCCAGTTTCAGTTCCCGCAGACGCCCTAGCTGGTGGAATACTCTCTCCTGCGGTTTTTCCCTCACCGAGCAGGTGTTGAGCAGGATCAAGTCGGCGTCTTCCGGGTTCTCGGTTGGCTCCATCCCTTCTGCAACGCGCATCAAATCCGCCATGCGCGACGAGTCGTACTCGTTCATCTGGCAACCGAATGTCTTGATGAAAACCTTTTTGGGTGCGCTCATCAAAGTACCGGAAAGTGGAAAGATGGTGGTGATGGGGGAAGTCTCCATCACACTATAGTAATCAATTACTTAAAATCAGTTGGTGTTACACGCTGGAACTGTAAAGTGTAACATAAGTCAGCTTTTACTGCTTACAGGAAGAATGGCGAATATCTGTTTTTGACCCGTTGCGGACGGTTGAAATTCCCGGTAGCAGAATACTCAACGTCCGAATTAGGAGGCATCCTTTCCGATAGCATGCAAGTGCGGCACGAGCATTTTCATTTCCGCCCGCTGCCGCCTTATGTATCCAATTCCACCCTTCTTCTTCATTGCGACTGGTTCCGCATCCGGTTACCAGAAAAACACCGAGATTGAATTGGCTCTGGACATAACCTTTCTCCGCTGCAAGCCGATACCATTTCAGCGCTTCGACGTCGTCCTGTGGAACGCCGCGCGCCTTGTCGTAAATGACGCCCATATTCGACGATGCCATCGTCAATCGCGCCAAGAAACTTGGCCAATGGGTCATATAGTCTGATTTCAGGTACATCGTCGATAAAAACGGGGTATTTCATACCCAATCCTCTTGGGTGTTATCGCCGACAGCTACTAAAACGTTAAGATGCGGGCCAATTGTCACGCAACCGACGCGCCTGTTGTGTAACCTCAGATGCGACCATATCGGCTTGTTCTCTATCGAAATCAGCGTGATAGCGTTTTTTAACGCCGTATTCCTGCAGCTGCAAATGGTAGTCGGCAGCAACACCACGTTCAGACAGACAATGCAGCGTGCAGGCAAGCGGGCAGCCATCGAGCGCCAAAATAGGTCGCCCCGATCGGGCGATATTTACCAGATGCGGGACATTCCCGCCCACACCGGAAATGCAGGACATTTCCGCTTCTCCCTCACGATCCAGCTTGAGCGCGATGTAATTTGCAGTCTGGGCGGCGCTTGAGCATCCAGAGCAAGAATACACCAAGGGCAATTTCCGATAATCCTTCGATTTATTCATGGCATTCATACTCTCCTACATATTCGAGGGGTTCAAAATCCCGGCGATGATCTGCGTCATAGCCATCCAGTAACTGAGTTTTATTATGGTTAGCAACATTTAACACTTTGATTTAAAAAATTGAAGAAGTCGACGCTTAACGCCAACTTCTTCAAGCGTTTGGCAATCAGGCCTTGCCCGGTTGAGATACGGGAATCAGCGCTGGCTGCTTACGTGTACCGCCAACAAGCAGGCGGAACGCAAACAGTGCCAGAAACAACGCACCCAGCCCAAAGACTACATCACCCGGGACACGCATCCATACCAAGGTTTCCATCAGATGCGAATGCACCACTTCTGGTGAGCGTGCGAACCACATGCCTTGAGTGATGCTCGCCCATGCCTGGTATATACCGGATGGTACGAGCGAGATGAAGACCATCATCGCAAGTCCGATATTAAGCAGCCAATATGTCGGGCTCAATAGTTTTTCAGACCAAACTGCGCGGTCGGATAATCCTCGCAAGCAAAACAACATCAGGCCGATACCCAGCATGCCGTAAACACCAAACAATGCAGCATGACCATGGGCTGCGGTCATGTTGAGGCCTTGCATGTAATACAGTGCAATCGGCGTATTGATCGAGAAACCGAGTAGCCCGGCACCTACCACATTCCAGAAGCCTACTGCGATGAAGCACAAAATCGGCCACTTGTAGGCTTGTACCCAAGATGCTGCCTTCGAACGTTGATAGTTACGAAAAGCTTCGATGCCGATCATGGCCAAAGGAACCACTTCCAGCGCCGAGAACATGGCACCGATCGCAATCACGAAGGTCGGGGTACCGGTAAAGTACAGATGATGCAGGGTGCCCAGAATGCCGCCGAACAGGAACACGATGGTCTCCAGCACGATGGCACTGTTGGCGGTTGCGGCGCGGATCAAGCCGAGACGGGTGAACAACAGTGCAATCACCGCAGTGGCAAATACTTCAAAGAAGCCTTCCACCCACAAATGCACCAGCCACCAACGCCAATATTCAATCATTGAATAATGGGTATGTTGTCCCCAAGTCAGCGAGGTGGCATAAAACGCACCAATACACATTGCTGAGAGAAACACCATGGCGATCAGGCCGCGGCTTTCGGAAGGTTTTTTCAATGCAGGCAGTAATCCGTACCCCAACAGCGTGACCCAGAACAGCAAACCGATAAACAGCAGGATTTGCCAAATGCGACCCATGCTGGTGAATTCCAGGCCCTGATTACCGATCCAGAAGCTGAAATCATTGCCCAGATGCTGCAATGTACCGAGCCAGCCGAATGCGGTGGAACCGACCACGATGAAAAGTAGCGCATAGAACAGTACGTCGACACCGAGCTTCTGAAACTTCGGTTCATGTCCTGAGATCGCAGGCGCGATATACAGACCGGTAGCAAGCCACGCAGTCGCAATCCACAATACCGCAAACTGGGTATGGATGGTACGGCTTACCGTAAATGGCAGGATCTGCGCCAACGGGTAGCCGAAGAAGCTGTGGCCCTCAACGGCATAGTGCGCTGTTATCACACCCATACCGATTTGCGCCAGAATCAAACCAATCACCACATAGAAGTATTTCTTGGTAGCCCTCATGGAGGGTGTCGGCTTCAGATCGAATAACGGATCAGCTTTAGGCGGTGTCGGATCACCCTCTTCCTTGCTGGCTGAGTGATAAAAAATCATGCCTGCTATGGCCGCGATCATCAGAATAACACTGGCGATAGACCAAATGCCGGTGCCGGCCGTTGGCGTATTTCCTACCAACTCATCATGTGGCCAATTGCTGGTATACGATACATCGGATTGGCCGGGACGGTTTGTTGCTGCAGCCCAGGCTGACCAGAAAAAGAAGGCTGGGAGTGCAAGCAGGTCTTCCTGATTCTTCAGGGATCCGGCGTTCATCGCGTATTGTTCACGCAGCTTTTCGAATGACGCATCATCGCCAAACAGACCAATGTAATGCTGTGCAACCTGCTGCACTGCTTGTGCACGATCAGCTGACAAGGTGATTACACCGGTTTGCTTGTCGTAAGTGTTTTTACGCATCTCGGCCTTCAAACGCGCGTTCAAATCGCCTTGCTGGCCAACACTCAATTGGTCAAATGACTTCCCAAATTCACGTTGCGCCCACAACTCGCGCAAACTAAGCGCTTCGCGGTGCAGCCAGTCTGCCGACCAATCTGGCGCAACATAGCTACCGTGCCCCCAGACTGTTCCCAATTGCTGTCCGCCAGCCGAAAGCCACGCTTCCTGGCCGCGCTGGACTTGTGCCGCTGAAAACAGCTCATTACCGTTTGGACTGACAACTTGCTTTGGAATGGGTGGGGCGGTGAAATAAATTTCTGTTCCGACCCAACCTAATACGGAAAAGGACAAGACACATATGATAGCTAGCCAAGTCCAGAGTTTGCGCGTCGCATGCATGGCAATCACCTCTTGTTGATAATGAATAACAAATCACAGAGCCTAACGCCCCATAAGATGCATAATACATACACCTAATATAAAATGCAAATTCAATGAATCTTTAAAGAAGAAATATTATGAATTCCAATGCGAGAGTTGTCTTGCGCTCCCATTCGACCAATACCAGCCGCCGTCAGTTGGTGGTAGCGTAATCAGGGTAAGCAGGAAATATGATGGGCCTAATGATGCGATTTCGGCCCCAGAGTAGGGGCTCAATCGGACGGAAACAAGGATATTGCGCAGTTAAGCGCTGATACGGATGAAGCGAATTCTTACCGGATGGGTGTGCGGTCGATCAGGTCTGAGCAATAAACACGGGATGCGATGTTTAAGCTACATTGGTGAGATGGCTGCACCGGGTCTTTGATGCATCAGGATGCGCGCCAGCGGTTCTTTCTGGTTCAACAGATCAGCCAGGGTGTACTTATCTAGCACCTCAAACAATGCGGCATGGGCCTCCCGCAACATTCCCATCAATTTGCAAGAAGGTTGTATACAACATATGCCGACCGTATCTAAACATGGCAACAAGCCAGTGTCGCCTTCGGTGGCTCGTATCATCTCACCGATGTTGACAGTATTGGGATCTCGAGCCAGCCGTAAGCCGCCCCCTTTGCCGCGAAGCGTTTCTATGTAGCCACGCTGAGCCAAGTGGTGAACCACCTTCGTTAAGTGGTTCTCGGAAATCTTATAAGCCTGTGCGATTTCTGAAATGGTGACCAACTGCCCATGCTGGAGACCTAAGTACATCATTACCCGCATGGAGTAATCGGAGAAGGTGGTGAGGTGCATAACAACCATCCATAAAAAGGTGTATTTTTAATATTGCTTTAATGAGAAGCCCGTGCTACATTTAAGACATATTTAACATACACCTTAACTAATGTCCATGAAAACTTGCAACGAATCACTTCCGCCGCTGAAACAGTCAGTTTGCGATGCAAGGAGGAATGGAGGGACATATCAGCGGAACCCATTTAATTAATCCGCTCTGACAAGTTTGCTGCTGGAAATGTCAAGCCATCGATCATTAACTTAATTTTTATCAACTCGCGCGCAAATGTCGCGCTCACTCCATGAAAGGAAAACCTATGTCACAACCCCATCTCCATCTGCTGCCGGAACAGATCTATCCGTTCGATGCGCGCGGCATTGCCAAGCGTTTCCGCCATGCAGCCATCTTCGGTGCGCTCGATGCGCTGAACAGTGGCGAGACCATGCGCTTCGTCAATGATCATGACCCACTGCCACTGCTGAACCAGCTTGAACAACGCTATGGCGATGCTGTCAGCATTCAGTATGTGCAACGGGAGCCCGGGCAGATCGTGATCGACTTCGTTCGTACATAGCCTGCGGGCATCACCCGTGCCATTTCAAGTCGCGGTCACGCTGCTGACATTCATCGCGCATCCATTCTCGCAAAAGCCCTGCTGCATGCGCTGACAGTCGGCTATTTTACTTCTATGCTACTGGCCATGGTGACACGCGTTTCGCTCGGCCATTCCGATAGGGCGCTGGAGGCTGATCGTCTAACCTGGGGCATCTTCCTCGCCTTCCAGTCCGTTGCAGTGCTGCGCGTCATTTCGGAACTTCCGGGACTCGGATTTACACTGCGCAGCCACCTCTACACGTGCGCCGCGGTGGTTTGGCCGGCATGTTTTGTCCTCTGGACCTGTAAATTTGCCTCAATATATTGGAAACCCAGATCAGACGGAAGCACTGGCTGACAGGTCAGGATGTAACGCAAACGGCAAACACCCAGTTATTAATATGAACAAATATTCCATTAACCATAACAATCCCGTCTCTGTGCTACCGTTCTTGGGAGTCAAAACCATCGAACACACTCCGTCAAGGCACTGCTGCCCTATATCAACCGAACTGCACTATCCAAGCTCCAGTGGAGCTACATGACCAAGGGACAAACCGAACAGGAATATCGTGACTACATCCGCCACGAAATTGATCCAATCCTCGCTCAGCCTGGCTGATCAGGAAGAACGCAAAGCATCCTGCTTCCTCGGCCGGAAGAGCCCACCAGCGCGATTGTGGTGCATCATCCTAAGGCCAAATATTTTTGGGTGTAGCGGATACCGAGATCTGACCTCATGGAGCAGCATGATCCCAGGACACCATGGGCAGAGAAGAGTCGCTTGCTTGGTAGATTAAATGTATGTCCGTTGTTACTATTTTGATATGGAGCAGCTCATTAACCCTGCAGAAAATTGAGGATCACATGAAACCAAACCGCTTGCTTAGCTACGAGTGGGATGCCATCGCAGGGATTCTGGCCGCTGTAGTGGCTATTGTTCTGCATGTTCTGCATGTCATAGACGAACATATCATCCTGCCTGTCGTGCTCACTCTCATGGCACTCTTGTTTATCAATTTCATGCGTCACACACGAAACAATGACCATACTGCACAGCAGGTGGAACATATCCACAAAATGGTGACGAAGATCAATTCATCATTGGCAGTCCCGGATATCGTGCTAATCGGTCCGCGCCAGCTTCGCACTGCGAACGAGCGATTCGCACGCAACATGCGTGGAGAGGCGACCCTGTTTAACGTTTGCCTGTCGATGTACCGAACTCAGCCACTTTTCGATGCACTACTTCGCCCTGTGATCGAGAATCCGCAGGTAACCAGCGTTCAATTCGTTCTTGACATCAGCCAGCAAGGAGCGTGGCAGACAGAGATTCTACCGAAAATCACCGACAGCATTGCCGCAAGCAAGGTGAAGGAACCACGTTGGTGCTCTCTTCATAAGAATTTGTCTTTCATATTGGCCGATACTCAGCCGCAAGGATCTGCTGAGGCTCTGCTAAGTTTTTGGGGTGAACCATTCATGTCACAGTCCACTGATCGTAATGTGCCGCGCTATATTCTTCACGTGCAAGCGCATTCTGAGTTGCTGACGCAGCTCGTCGAAGTGGAACGGAATTGCCATATACAAAGCTCTGATGCATGAAATTAGATCAAACAATGCAGGCTTAAAAGGGCGGTTTCAAGCCCTAAGCGCAAAAAGCGCAGCATGATTGTTGTTGCATATTATTTATACAAACTATATTTATATAAAAATAATTTGTATAAATATATAGTTTGATTATAATTTGATAGTCGCTAAGCCTAAAAATTTTCAGGCATTTATAAATTGAGAGAACTCGGTAATCATCCAATTTCGTTCCAAGTACTCAAGAAGTTTCGCCAGATTTATGGTTCTGTTCGGCAACATTTCCGGGAAGTGGAGCGGACCTGCGGAGTTTCTGGTTCTCAGTTATGGATTTTGCAAGAGGTGGCAAATGCACCTGGGGTAGGAGTTTCAGAGTTGGCCGAGCGGTTATCCATTCATCAATCCACCTGCAGCCTGCTGGTTGAAAAGCTCGTAGCCCGCGATATGATTATCAAGGAACGTAGTAGGGTGGATCAGCGCCGTGTTGGGTTGCACTTATCTGAGGCTACGGCAGAACTGCTGACAAACGCTCCCGGCCCGGCAGAAGGCGTCCTACCAGAAGCCTTAATGGCCATGCCGGAGGAAACGTTGAAAATTCTGGATGCGTCGTTGGGGGAAGTAATCGGCCAATTGCGAATTCGCGATGACAAGTTCGCCGACAAACACTTGGCGGATTTGTGATGACTTATAGATTTGGTCACTAGGGAAATACTGAATATGTTCCCGGACTTAACTCTCCCGCTCTATTAGGTCATGTCGAACCCCTTCACCGCCCGCTGGACTGACAAATGCAGCAACCTGTGCCTGGGTCATTGGGAAATATTTTACCTTGGACAACGGCTGGAACTCTCGGCAGAGCAACGAGGCCACAGCCTCACCAAAGGAATTTGCGAAGACGCATGGATGATGGAAAGCGGCGAATGGCTTAACGAGCTATTTAGCAAGTATGGCATCTCTGCAGATGAAGCGCACATGCGATGGTTTTATCGGGCGATCAACGCGCAGGACTGGCGTTGTGGAAGTTTCCACGATTTATTGTAGATTCCACATTGCCGCTAAGCTGGCCGCTCAAATGATCATGGTGCAAGCATTAAGAGTATCCGTTCGTCACCTAATTTAGGTAATTGGTCATGTTAAACCCCTTCACCGCTCTCTGGGCTGCCAAAGGTAGCAATACACACATGCCTGGTTTTTCAGACAGTGAACGCGCAACGCGGCTTTGCAGCTTTCCAGGCAGGTAAAAAAACGCCGCGATTGTCTCGATCGTTTGCGATCGCAGCGATCGTTACCTGTCTCCCGGGGTCTTCCCAAATTGAAATCAAAAAAAATCGAAGTGCCACCTGCTCTTATAGTGATATGCAAAAAAATAAAATAAAAGTCGGCATTGTTGGCGGTACCGGATACACCGGGGTTGAATTAGTGCGCCTGCTTTCCAATCACCCGTATGCCGCATTGAAGAGCATTACTTCGCGCGGCGAGGCAGGGCAGCGTGTCAGCGATTTGTTTCCCAGTCTGCGCGGCTTTGTCGACCTGACCTTTAGCGATCCCACGCTGACCGATCTTGGGGGCTGTGACGTGGTTTTTTTTGCCACCCCTAACGGCATCGCTATGCAGCAGGTGCGTAAATTGCTGGATGCTGGCGTGAAGGTGATCGATCTTGCCGCGGATTTTCGCATCAAGGATGTGTCCGTCTGGGAGCAATGGTACGGCATGCCTCATGCCTGCCCAGATCTCGTCGATGAGGCCGTTTATGGATTACCGGAAATTAATCGTGCACAGATTTCCTCAGCACGGCTGGTGGCTAATCCCGGATGCTATCCAACGGCTGTGCAATTGGGCTTTCTACCGTTATTACAGGCTGATGCAGTGGATGAATTAAGCATGATAGCTGATGCCAAATCTGGCGTAAGCGGAGCCGGGCATGTGGCTAAAACGCAGAATCTGTTTGCTGAAGCCAGCGACAACTTTAAAGCCTACGGTGTGATGGGGCATCGGCATCTGCCAGAAATCAGCCAAGGTTTGACCATGATGAGGGGCAAGACGGTGGGACTGACTTTCGTGCCACATCTGATGCCGCTGATCCGCGGCATCCATGCGACTCTATACGCGCGACTGAAAATAGAAACGGATGTGCAGCAGTTATTTGAACAGCAATACCAAGCAGAGCCTTTCGTTGATGTTCTGCCATCTGGGTCTCATCCGGAAACACGTTCGGTACGTGGTTCAAATCAATGTCGTATTGCCGTGCATCGGCCTCAGGGTGGTGATGTAGTGGTAGTACTGTCGGTAATCGACAACTTGGTCAAGGGTGCTGCTGGGCAGGCTGTGCAAAACATGAATCTAATGTTTGGCTTTCCGGAATCGAGCGGACTGAATCTGGCTCCGCTCCTGCCTTAAAAGTGTGCTGAGAACAATGCTAGTGCTGGTGGCCTTGGGTACTAACCGGATAGACATGGTTTGAACGAACGGCTATCTGAAAGGAGAAGTAACTGTGCATGCAGATAAGGGTTTTGCAACACGCAGTATTCACGCTGGAGAAGTGATCGACCAGTTTGGCGCTCCGCATACGCCCTTATATGATACAACAACCTTTAGGTTTGATTCGACTGCGGACATGCTGGATGTGGTTGAGGGACGCAGGCTAGGGCATCTTTACACCCGCTACGGGATGAACCCGAGCATTATGAGCGTCGAGGCCAAACTTGCAAGTCTCGAGAAAGCCGAGGGCGCACTAGCTTTTGCTTCCGGCATGGCGGCGATTTCCGCATCGCTACTGGCTCACAGTGAGCGCGGCATCATTTGTTTTGGCGAAGTCTACGGCGGTAGTTGGGAACTTATGGCGCGACAACTGACCGCACTTGGTCGGCGCATAGAATTTGTCGCTGCTGATGATTTTGAGGGGTTAACGTCCCATCTTGCTCGCGGATTCGGCCTCGTTTATTTCGAAACACCATCCAATCCCTTGCTCGAGATTATCGATATCGCCCAGATTTGTGCGCTGGCGCACTCCTACGGCGCCAAGGTGGCTATAGACAGTACATTTGCCACACCAGTTAACCAACAGCCGCTAACACTTGGTGCTGATCTTGTGATTCACAGCGCTACCAAATATCTTGGAGGGCACAGCGATCTGACCGGCGGCATGGTCGCAGGATCGGAGGTCGTGCTCGAACCACTGCGGGTTTGGAGAAAAAACCTCGGCCAGACGCTCGCACCTGAAGCCGCACACCTGCTCTCTCGAAGCTTAGCGACACTGGAGGTGAGAGTTGAACGACAGAACACGTCTGCACTTCGTCTAGCCAGGGCACTGGAAAATCATCCTTTGATACAACGGGTATACTTCCCGGGGTTAGATAAGAGCTCTGGGCATGAAGTCGCACGACGTCAAATGCATGGTTTTGGCGGAATGATTTCAATAGCAATTGATGGCGATGCGGCTGCCACAGTCTTTATAGTCGATCAGCTGCGTTTGTTTGCTCTTGCTGCGAGTCTGGGAGGGGTTGAGAGTCTGGTATCTCAACCTGCGTTAACTTCACATCGCGATCTTTCACCTGCAGATCGCGAGGCGAAAGGCATTGGAGATAATCTAATAAGATTGTCAGTCGGCCTAGAAACACCGGAAGATCTAGAGAATGACCTGATGCAGGCCCTCTCGGCATTCAGAAAATGAATGGGCATTTTTTGGTAATCGGTGCTGGCGTAGTCGGGCGCTAGCAGAGCGCAGTTGGCAAGTCACGTTATAGATCACGGCATGCAAAGGGGCGAAGCCTCCTGGGCTAGCGGCGACGTTGAGCCTCCTTACATCAGTTTGAAGCTAGTAATTTCAAAACCATGCCCGGTAGCGCAAGTTTATGTCAGCATCCCTGAGTTGGTATAGGTACTGACAATTGCTGATATGGAGCACGATATCTTAAAAAATCGATAGCGTTTAATCAGCCTCGCGTTGACATGACAACAATCTGCCACGATCTTGTGACGCGCCTGTCTATCAAATCAGATCTGCTATGATCTGGCGAATCGCCCCTGCCACGACAAATACAATACCGGGATAACGAAGAGCGACAACAATGGGGCCGTCAACATGCCGCCCACAAGAGGGACCGCAATGCGCTTCATAACGTCGGAACCGGTGCCGTTGCTGAACATGACGGGTAGCAGGCCCGCTACGATAACCGTTACCGTCATCATCTTAGGCCGTACACGCATTAGCGCCCCTTGAATAATCGCTTGGCGCAGTGCTGCGCGGTCGATGAGGTCACCGGCTTGCCGAAGCTCCTCAATAGCATTGTCGAGATAGAGCAGCATTACCACCCCGAATTCCGCAGCCACGCCAGCAAGAGCTATAAAACCAACCCCCACAGCTACCGACAGATTGTAGCCTAACCAGTAGGTGAGCCAGAATCCTCCTACCATAGAAAATGGCAAGCAAATAGCCACCAGCAGCACTTTGACAGGATGGCGAAAGTGAAGGTAAAGCAGCAATAGCACCAGCATCAACGTGAACGGGATGACCCACTGCAACCTTTTCTCGGCGTGCTGCAAATTCGCATACTGACCGGACCATGCAATAGCATAACCGGGTAACGGTTTAACCTGCGCAGTAATGGCTTTCTTAGCTATGTCGACATATCCGCCCAGATCGCGGCCTTCCATGTCAATATAAACATAGCCGGCGAGGCGTCCGTTTTCGCTCTTGATCTCCGCCGGCCCATCGGCAATGCTCAACTTCGCCAGCGTGCCGAGCGGCACCTGAACGCCAGTTGAGGTAGTCACACGGCTGGCCGCCAACGCTTCCATAGAATCACGCAGGGCGCGCGGATAACGCAAATTGATGAAAAAGCGCTCGCGTCCATTTACCACGGTGCCGATGTTTTCTCCGCCGATGGCGCTTTGCACCAAACGCTGCAAATCAGCCACGGTGACACCGTAGCGTGCGGCCTGAGCGCGATCGATATCAATATCCAGATAGCGTCCGCCACTCACGCGTTCGCCAAACACTGCACGCGTTCCCGGTACTTTTTTCAACACAGATTCAATTTTTTCCGCCAGCGCTGCAATGCCTTCGAGATCGGGGCCGGTGATCTTGATTCCGACCGCCGTGCGAATACCGGTGGAAAGCATGTCGATGCGGGTACGAATGGGATAGCCCCAAGAATTAGTCAGCCCCGGCAGGTGTACCGTCGAGTCGAGCTTGTGAATCAGTTGCTCTACTGTTTCCCCGTCCGGCCACTCACTCTGGGGTTTAAGCTGAATGGTGGTTTCCAGCATGGAAAGCGGCGCCGGGTCAGTGGCACTGTCGGCACGGCCAGCCTTGCCGAACACACGCTCCACTTCTGGCATTTGACGGATCAGTCGGTCGGTGATCTGCAAAATATTTGCCGCCTCATCAATCGATACCCCAGGGAGCGTGGTAGGCATATACAACAGATCGCCCTCATACAGAGGCGGCATGAACTCGCTGCCTAACCGGGAAACAGGCCATGCCACGCTGGAAAGAAGCAAAATGGCGAGCAATAGGACAGCCTTGGGCTTATCGAGGGAAGCCAGCAGTGCTGGCCGGTAAATAGCTTGCAGAAGGCGATTGAAGGGATTTTTATGTTCGGCGGTAATACGCCCGCGGATGAAATACCCCATCAATATTGGCGTCAATGTCACGGCTAACGCGGCGCTGGCCGCCATGGCATAGGTCTTGGTGTAGGCAAGAGGTGAAAACAGCTTTCCTTCCTGGCCGACAAGCGTGAACACGGGTAGAAAAGAAACAGTGATGACGAGTAAGGAGAAGAACAGCGCAGGGCCAACCTCCACTGCGCTCGCCCGTGCCACTTCCCAGTAATCGCAGCCTGGGCCTGCGCGTTCCAGATGCTTGTGCATGTTCTCGATCATTACGATGGCGGCGTCCACCATGGCACCAATGGCTATGGCGATGCCGCCCAGGGACATGATATTGGCGCTGATGCCCTGCCAGTTCATGATGGCAAATGCAGTCAGGATGCCGACCGGCAGCGTGACCACGGCCACCAGCGATGAGCGCATATGGAACAGGAATATCAGGCAGACCAGCGCCACCGCCAGGGATTCTTCCATCAGCTTGCTGCTCAGGTTATGGATGGCGCGCTCTATCAGGCCCGAGCGGTCGTAGGTGATCACCAGCTCGATGCCCGGCGGCAGACCTGCCTTGAGCTCTTTGAGGCGCGTCTTGACGCGCTCTACGGTATCCAGGGCGTTGTGGCCGTAGCGCATGACGACGATGCCGCCGGTGACTTCACCCTCTCCGTCGAGTTCAGCCACACCCCGGCGCGACTCCGCTCCAATCTGGACATGCGCTACATCCTGCATGCGGATGGGGATGCCCTGCGCGTCCATGCCTACGGGAATTTGTCGGAATTCCTCCAGTGTCCTGAGATAGCCGTTCGCCCGGATCATGTATTCGGCGTGACCCATTTCCACTACCGATCCGCCGCCGGAGAGGTTACTGTCGCGCACGGCCTGGCTTACGCGTTCAAGCGGGAGATTGTAAGCCGCCAGGCGATTCGGGTTTACCTCGATCTGGAACTGGCGCACCATGCCGCCGACGCTCGCCACTTCAGCCACACCGGGCAGGCTTTGCAATTCATACTTCAGAAAAAAATCCTGAATCGCGCGTAGCTGGTCAGGGTTATAGCGGTGGTGCCGGTCAACCAGCGCATATTCAAATACCCAGCCTACGCCGGAGGCATCAGGGCCGAGTAGGGGGACAACACCCTGCGGCAAGCGAGCCGCCGCCTGGCTGAGATTTTCCAGCACTCTGGACCTCGCCCAATAAGGGTCTACGCCATCCTCGAAGATGACGTAGACGTACGATTCGCCAAACATGGAGAAACCGCGAACCGCAGTAGAACCCGGCATCGACAGCAACGCCGAGGCAAGCGGATAGGTGACCTGATCTTCCACCGATTGCGGCGATTGGCCGGGATAGCCGGTCTTGACGATCACCTGGGTATCCGAAATATCCGGAATGGCATCGAGTACCATATGCTGCGCGGAATAAATGCCCCATCCCGCCAATAGCAAGGCGCACAACAGTACAATCAGCCGATTGCGCAACGACCATTCGATCAGGCGTTGCACCATATTTAATGATCCTGCATGCGCTGCGCTGCATCGTTTAGGGAGGATGCAGCATCCAGCAGGAACTGGCCGTTCACTGCGACCTGCGCGCCTTCCTGCAGGCCATCCGTGATTTCGACCAAGCCTCCGCTTTCGATTCCGGTTTCAACCGGTGCCGGAACGAAATGCCCATCTCCGCGCGCCAGCATGACCTGGCTGCCGCGGCCGGTACGCATGATTGCAGAGCGCGGCAATGCAAGCGCTTCGTGCGTGCGGGCGGCAATCGTCACATCGACAAATGCACCGGGACGCAGCCACGAGTGGGGGTTGTTGACTACCACGCGTGCCTTGACTGTGCGTGTGGCGCCATCCACCACCGGGCTGGCGAATTTCAGGCGGCCCCTGATCCCGGGCTGGCTGGAATGGGGAAGCTTGGCCGTGACCTTGTCACCTTCCCTGACCCAGTCCAACTGATCCGGATACAGTGCGATATCGATCCAGAGTTTTGAAGCATCCGCAATGGAGAGCACATTGATCATCGGCGTGACATAGTTGCCTTCACGCGCGCCGATCTGCGTCACGAAGCCGGGGCGTGTAGCGCGAACTGTAATCACGTCTATGGTGCGACGGTTTTTTTCCAGCAGATCCAGGGTCTTGTTGTCTACATCTGCATAGGCGAATTTTTCCCGGCTGCGTATGCGCTCCCGCGCCAGACTGGCCGAGACCTGCGCATTTTGTCCGGTAAGCTCAGGCACGCTATCCAGTAACTGGTCGCGCCGCTGCAGCAGTTCGATATATTCTCGCTGGCGCTGCACCAGTTCCGGCGAATAGATTTCATAAAGAATCTGCCCCGCCTGCACCTGCTGGCCGACGGTAACGTGCAGTTTGCGTATCCAGCCATCAATTTTCGGGCTGATATTCAGCATCGAGGATTCGTTGATGGTGACATTGCCGTAAGTCTGCACTTCACGGCTGATGGTCTGCAGCGTCAGGCTGGCAAGCCTAACACCCATCCGTTGCTGTGTGGCGGCGTCTATGGCTACCGATGGGCCGCCGTGCTCATGTGCGCCTTCAGTTTCGACCAGGTCCATACCGCAAATGGGACAGGAGCCCGGATGATCCTGCAGGATGTGTGGATGCATCGGACAGGCCCATACTTTTTTAACTTTTGCTGGCAAATGTGAAGTTTTTTCTGCTGTATGGAAGTGCTGCATGCCATGCTCGGCCACGCTGCTGTGATGCTGGCCCGAATAATAGCCGACAGCAACCAGGGCGATAGCACAGAGCAGCGCAAGAGCAAAATAGAAAGCTCTACTCACTCTTCGGCTTGGGCTTGATCAGCTTCATTTTGCAGATCGGGCATTTGCCGGGCTCATGCTGGTGGACCTGTGGATGCATCGGGCAGTACCAGTCATTGTCGTGGTTCGCTTCTGAAGCAGTACTCGATTTGCCATTGTCAACAACAGCATGCGTCGCAACATGGCTTTCATGGTCGGCATGGGCGGTGTTTATCGAGGCGATGCTCCCCGACCCGATCAGCAGTGAAAAAACCATCAAGGTTTTTGTGAGCTTATTCATCGTGTGCATGAAGTTCATTGTCAGGTCTCTAACTCATTGGCTGCATGGTGATTCCGGCAGGCAGGAAGACCGGATAGCCATAATCCGCCTGCCGGAGAATCGGTTTTATCGAACAAGAATCTGCTCGCCATGCCCCATGGCAGGATCGGCATCCTTGCTGTACATAATTACTGCGATGGCGCCGGTAAGCGCGCTTCTCAACGAGTGCGATACGATGGCATTGGCCCCTTCGACCGGTGAAACAATGTCAAAGGTAGCTGCATCGCCCGGGCCGACCACGAAGCTCTGCATTCCGACAGTCACGTTTTTGGGGTTGCCGCTGGCATAAACGCGATCCCAGATACCTGCAATCGGATGGAAAGAAGAAAATTCGTTAGGTCCCGCATTCACGAAATAGATACGCACGCGCTCACCTGGTTTGGCCTGCAACCAGCGTGTTGCCATAGGGTCATGCACCGGGTCGTACTTGAAGATGCCGCCGTTAAACATGACGTTGCTCCATTTATTCGCCATCATGTCCTCCTTGGCATCAGGATTCGGATAGAGCTCGGACTGGATGAGCACATATTCCCTGTCTGCCTTGGGCATGGCCGTTGGATCCTTGGGGTCAACGATAATGGTGCCGAACATGCCGCGCGCGATATGCTGGATCATCGGGTCAGAGCCGCAATGGTAGAAAAACACGCCCGGATATTTGGCGACAAAGGTAAAGTTTTTCGATTCCCCGGGTTTGACCGACCCAAAATCCTTGACCACGTCGAGTTGTGCCGCGTGGAAATCGATGGAGTGCGAGTTCTTGTTGGCTTTATCATTGATGAGGGTGAATTCGACCGTGTCTCCTTCCGTGACGCGCACTACCGGACCAGGCACCGTGCCATCGTATGTCCAGGCACGGTACATCGTGCCTTTATTGTCAATCGGCAAGTCCACTTCTGTCGGATGTAGTGTGACTTTTACCGTCTTCGCTTCTGCTTGCATGGACAGCATTGCCATGATTGCCATCCCGGCGAAGGCTAGGCTTTTGATTTTTCCGTGTACCACTGTAATTCTCCTTAATTTAATTGCTTTTTGATTTATTTAGCGCTGCCGCATTTGCAGACGTAGCGCAGGTATGCCACCATTTCCTTGATTTCACCTTCATCAAAGACATTCCCCCAGACCGGCATCAGAACTGATTTGTTGGCGGCCAGCCCGCCATTCTTGATGACATCGAATAATTCGTTGTCCGGGATATCTGCCATACCCTTGGCATCCGAGTGGTCGCGCGGCTGCACCGACATATTGGTGCTGTTGATGCCCCTGCCGTTGCGGTTGATGCCATGGCATTGCACACAATAGGTGTCGTAGTTATGTGCCGCTTTGGCGAACTGGTCGCCAGCTGCGCTGGCCGTCGTATTAAAGGCAAGGCCTGCGGCGAAAGCGAGCGCGGCGGCAGAAAAAGTACTAACAATATGTCCGGTATTCATTACTTGCCCTCCGTAGCATTAAGTTGAAGGATATAGCCGGTGAGCCGCTGCAGATCCGGTTCCGAAAGATTGAGTGCAGGCATCCAGACGCGTGGGTCGATCTTTTGTGGATTCTTGATGAAGCTGTAAACGTAATCTGGTTGCAGGCGCTCTGCAGCGGTGTAAAGCTCTGCTCCTGACAGCCCTCCAGTGCCAGGCTTGGCCGAGTGGCAGGCCGCGCAGCCGCGCAGCTTGTTGAAGAACATGGCACCCATCGTTGGGCTGACTTTCTCGCCCTTATACGCACCTTTTTCCAGCAGGCCATCCGGGGCTGTCAGCGCCATGAGGGCTTCAGCTGCGACTTCTGCGTCCTCCTTGCTCAGTTTTACGTGATCCTGCAAGGTGGATGCATCGATGACATCTTCCTTATCGCCGCTAGCCTTGACATGTTTGGTATAAAACTCGCCGCCGGGGCGGATGCGCGTTGGACTTTGCAGCCACTTCACCAGCCAGGGCTGGTTGAATTTGCTGCCGGCATAATAAAGATCCGGCCCCTTGCGTTCCCATATGTGCTCCATGCCCAGATTGGCCGGTTTCACCGTTGCATGGCAGCTGATACATTGCGATTTCAGTATGTCGGCGCCATTGCCCGCCATGGCGAGGGGCGCGGCGAACATAAGGCTGAGGCTGATAGTGGTTAAGGATTTTAATTTCATCATTGGATTCCTTTCTTGGTTGATTTCCTGGCTTATTGGATTGCCTGGCCCTTGAATACCTCAGCGTTGTGCCCGCCATAAGGCTTTTTCAAGGATTCTTCATAATAGAAATCAGGAATGAATTTCTTGTCTTTCCAAGTGTAAAAGGCATCATCGCGGCTTATTCCGTCGTACTCGATAACCGTCATCATGCCGCCCATCGGTTTGTCGCCATTCATAGTGTGTGAATCGACGTGGTCATGCACCATCCAGCGCCCTGGGTTGTCTGCAGTAAGAATGAGGTCATAGCGCTCACCCGGGCTGACTGCGATGGTGTCGGCTTCGTAGGGGCTGGCCAGGGGGCGTCCATCTTTGAATGCCACCAGAAATACGTGCCCGTGAATATGGATAGAGTGGGTGAATTCACCGGCCCCGATAAGTCGAATGCGAACCACATCGCCTTTCTTGACACGCAGCGGCTGGCTGTCGGGGAAGGCTTTGCCGTTGATGGTGAAGTAATCCCATACATCACCGGGAACACCGCCATAGCCAGGCTTGAAAGCCCACTTTGAGGCCCAGTCGGAGAGTATCAGGATATAATCCTTGGTGACTTTCTTCTCGATTGGCGTTGGATCCTTCGGATCAACAATCAATGGCCCGAACATGCCGCGCATGGCCGCGTGCTCATTTACGTTCACGTGGCAGTGATACCACAAGGTGCCCGATGGCTCGGCTATCCATTTATAGGTGAAGCTGTCGCCCGGCGCGATTGCTGCCTGTGTCGTGTCTGGCACGCCATCCATTTTCCAGGTGCCTTTTTGCAGCAGCCCATGCCAGTGGATAGTGTGCGGCAGTGTCGTTAGGTTATTAACATTCACTGTAACTTCGTCACCTTCTTTGACATGAATAAGTGGGCCTGGCACTTGACCGTTAAAAGCGAAGGTGTGGAACCCCTGCTTATCCACTAGCATGATCTTGGTGTCCTCGATGCTCATGTCAAACTGTCGCTTTTCTGCAAGAACTGCGACGGGCACCCCCAATAGAGCTACGATAAGTATCGTATTTTTCAGACAAGATGCTGAAATGAACGCCATCGATTTTCGGGTCATTACAATTTCCTTTTAACACATAAGATTTATTATTTATGTATCTTTAGCGATAATCGTGCCACATATGCAACATACTGTTATATATATATTTTATTAAATCTATTAAAAAATAATGTTGCGACTGTTCATAACAACCGTTAATGTTAACGTCTATTCTGAACGTAAAGACGTTAACCATGATGACGCTTCCGATGCTTGAGTTATTTCTAGATAGCCTAGAAGAAGGCGTACTATTTCTTGATAAAAACCGCAAAGTTGTCGCTGTTAACCGGGCCGCTTCACAAATGCTCGAGTATGACGATGACAACTTGATCGGTCGGCTTTGTCCGAGCGTCTTTGGTGGAACAGCCTGCGCGCAGGCTTGTGAGAAGCGAGGAAAATGCGCGTTGATCCCAGGCGGGAAGCAAAATGATGGCCCCCAAGATGTTATGCTGCAGCGACTAGGGCATGCACCCATATTTCTTCGCATGTGGGCCATATTGCTGCCGCCGGCAGAATCTCTGGCGCTACATGCAGCAATCATTCTGCGCGACCGTTCACACGAGGTTGAGCTGGAACAAAAAGTTTCGGAGCGCTTACAGCTGGGCCGCATGATTGGTCACGCTCCCGCGATGCAAAAACTTTATTCGCAAATAGTTCGCATTGCGCAAAGCAATGCCACTGTTTTAGTGACCGGTGAGAGCGGAACAGGGAAAGAACTAGTGGCAAAGGCTCTGCATGACAACTCAGATCGATGCGACAAACCTTTCATTCCGGTGCACTGCGCAGCGCTGCCAGAACATCTTCTTGAGTCGGAGCTATTTGGCTACGCCAAAGGCGCTTTTACAGGCGCCACCAACATAAAAATTGGGCGTTTCGAAGCAGCCGATGGCGGGACGTTGCTGCTGGACGAAGTCGGAGACATTCCCGCGGGAGTCCAAGTCAAGCTGCTGCGTGTATTACAGGAAAGGGAAATCGTGCGGCTAGGTGAAAATCACACCCGGCCAGTGAATGTTCGTGTCATCGCGGCCACACACCGTAATCTAGAATCAATGGTTGAGCGTGGTGAGTTCAGGGCAGATCTATACTACCGTTTACGGGTCCTTCCTTTGCACGTACCGGCGCTGCGTGACCGCAAGGAAGATATTTCCATGCTTGCCAACAAACTATTTAATGATCTCGAGAATCAGTACAAGCGAAACAACATAAGGCTGACCCATGAGACACTCCTGGCTCTAGAATCCTATGATTGGCCGGGCAACATAAGACAGCTTTTCAATGCCCTGGAGTACGCTATAGTCCATGCGGATGGCCCCAATATTCAGCCTCAACACCTTCCTCCCGAAATACGTCAATTATCGGAATCTCCCATAAATACAGAATCAATCAGGCCAGCACTTACGCGACCATATTATCGTTCATCCAACCAAGGCGCAGGCGAAGCGGAAATTATTTCTCGCATACTTGCTGAAACAGGGGGAAATAAAGCTGAAGCCGCACGTAGATTGGGGATGTCGCGCACAAGCCTATGGAAACGATTAAAGCAGAACGATAACTGATTTGTGAATGATTTTATAACCTACTGGGCCACCTGCTGACGCTGATACTCGCTACGTTTCATTGCGAGGTAATCATCCCGCTCTACTTCATGCAACTGGCGGGCGTACAGATCAGTGCCGTTATACCAATATTGCAAGCGTTTCTCTAACTGATCCTCGGGTGGTGCGGTCAGCGCGGCAAGATAAGCATCGATAGCCAGGTAATAGCGCATGGTATTGCGTTCCACCACTCCGCGTACCCCTTTAATATAGACGGGCTGGCCATTGGGCAGCTTACCAGTGACGGTAAACCCGACCTTATCCCTGCCGA
>Ga0153916_10000823_pt1 | contig 21548 bp, 19 predicted proteins | sample Opewatmetagenome_FD_109642 | JGI IMG/M metagenome (GOLD analysis project Ga0153916, IMG submission 109642) | Freshwater wetland microbial communities from Ohio, USA - Open water 3 Core 3 Depth 4 metaG | ecosystem: Environmental > Aquatic > Freshwater > Wetlands | place: USA: Ohio, Lake Erie...
ACCGGCAACTCGACCTGCAGCCCGGCGCCGTCGCCGGTCTTGCCATCGGCATCGACGGCGCCGCGGTGCCACACCGCCTTCAGCGCGTCGATCGCCGCCGTCACCACCCGGCGCGAGCGCTTGCCGTCGGTCGCCGCGACGAGGCCGACGCCGCAGGCATCGCTTTCCATGTCGGGGCGATACATGCCCTCGCGGGCGATCCGCTCGCGTTCGGTTTCGAGGTGCTGAAAATCGGTCATGTTCTTATCCTTATCGCGGCATCAGCGGTGCAAGCTCGGCCTGCACCTTGGGCTGAAGCGACTGCATCTTTTCGGCGACGCGCGGCATCACCAGAGTCTGCACAAGTTTCGCACTTTCGGCGCTGATCGCCGGCATCCGGTCGCGCAGTTTGATCCCCACCGGCGTCTGGTAGAAGGCGATCAGCGCATCGAGATCGCCGACCGTGAAGTTCCGCGCATAAATGGCGATCGTCGCCTCGACCACCTGCGGGGTCACGCCCTCGACAATGGCGCGAACCGCGTCCGCCTGCATCGCGCCGATCCGCTTGATCGCGGCATCCCAGGCCTGGGGATTCTTCGCCCGCTCCATGCGGGTTGCCGGATTCCGGTCGAGCGACGCAGAGAGGCCCGCGCCCGAGCGCAGCTCGCTCTCCATCTCGACGAGGCCGCCGCCCATCACTGCCGCCACGTCGAGCAGTTCGACCAGCCGCCGCGCCGCCGCGACCCGCGCCGGATCGAGCGCGGGCGCCTGCACCACGGCCGGCGTTTGCGCGGCCTGTGCGGCCAAGGCCGGCTGTGCGCCGGCCAGAGCCGCGAGCAGGACGATCATCCTCACGCCGCAGCCCTCTCGGATGCAGCGGCCTTGGCCTTTGCCTTGAGATAGGCGTGGATATGATCGGTGACGTCGCGGCCGTCGCGGATCGCCCAGACGACCAGGCTCGCCCCGCGCACGATGTCGCCGGCCGCGAACACGCCGTCGAGGCTGGTCTGCATCGTCTTGTGGTCGACGCGCAGCGTGCCCCAGCGTGTCACTGCCAGATCGGGCGCCCCGAACAGCACGGGCAGATCCTCGGCATCATAGCCGAGCGCCTTGATCACGAGGTCGGCCTCCAGCCGGAATTCGCTGCCGGGGTCCGGCTCCGGCGCGCGGCGGCCGCTGGCGTCGGGGGCGCCCAGCCGCATGCCCTTCGCACGCACCGCCACCACCCGGCCATCCTTGTCGTCGAACGCTTCGGGGGCGGACAGCCAGACGAACTCGACGCCTTCCTCCTCGGCATTGGCGACCTCGCGCTGCGATCCCGGCATATTGGCCCGGTCGCGCCGATAGAGGCACTTCACCGATTTCGCACCCTGGCGAACGGCGGTGCGCACACAGTCCATCGCGGTGTCGCCGCCGCCGATCACGACGACATTCTTGCCCTCGGCGTTGAGTTCGCCGCTGTCGAACTCCGGCACATCATCGCCAAAGCCCTTGCGGTTGGAAGCGATCAGATAGTCGAGCGCCTTCACCACGCCATCCGCGCCAACGCCCGGCGCCTTGATGTCGCGCGCCTTGTAGACGCCGGTCGCGATCAGCAGCGCATCATGCTTCGCGCGCAGCGCGTCCAGCGTTGCATCGCGCCCGACCTCGAAGCCGTGATGGAAGATGATGCCGCCATCCTCCAGCCGCTTCACCCGGCGCATCACCACGTCCTTTTCCAGCTTGAAGCTGGGAATTCCGTAGGTCAGCAGCCCGCCGGAACGGTCGTGGCGGTCATAGACATGCACTTCATAGCCTTTGACGCGCAGATATTCCGCCGTCGTCAGCCCCGCGGGGCCAGCGCCGATGATGCCGATCGACTGGCCGCTGCGGTCGGCGATCTGTCGGATCGGCTCGACCCAGCCTTCCTTCCAGGCGGTGTCGGTGATGAACTTTTCCACCGATCCGATGGTCACCGCGCCATGACCGGAGAATTCGATCACGCAATTGCCTTCGCACAACCGGTCCTGCGGGCAGATGCGGCCGCAGATCTCGGGCATCGTCGAGGTGCTGTTGGACAGCTCGAAGGCTTCCTTCAGCCGCCCCTCGGCGGTCAGCTTCAGCCAATCCGGGATGTGATTGTGGAGCGGGCAGTGCACCGAACAATAGGGCACGCCGCATTGCGAGCAGCGCGACGCCTGCTCCTCCGCCTTCTCAAGCAGAAATGTCCGCGTGATCTCCTGAAAATCGTCGGCACGCTCCTCGGCGGCACGTTTCACCGGAAAGCTCTGCCCGGTGGTCACGAATTTCAGCATCTTGGTTTCGGCCATGCCCCGTTCCTCTTTTGGAACGGCGCTCCTACGCCAAAATCTCCGCGGAGTCACGCGGATTCAGCGATATGGGTCAGTAAATATGACCTATATTTCTGAGCCAGTTTATGAAATGTCGTTTTTCCCGGCGTTTAGCAAATCATTATAAGGCCGTATCGGTCCTATCTAACCGTCAACCACAGCAATGCCCCGCTTCCGACGATGATTCGGTACCAGGCGAACGGCGCGAATCCGAATCGCGAGACCACCGCGACGAACGCCTTGACCACCGCCAGCGCGACCACGAACGACACCACGAAGCCGATGGCGATCGCCGAGATATCGTCGCCGCTCAGCGCCTCGTGATTTTTGTAGAGATCGTAACCGCTCGCCGCGACCATCGTCGGAATCGCCAGGAAAAAGCTGAACTCCGCCGCCGTCTTGCGGTCGACGCCCAGGCTGAGCGCGCCCATGATCGTCGCGCCGGATCGCGAGATGCCCGGGATCATCGACAGGCACTGCGCGATGCCGATGCCCAGAGCGGTTTTCCAGCCCATCCCCTCCACAGTCTCGATCCGTACATGCTTGGCCAGTCGCTCGATCGCCAGGATCGCGATGCCGCCGAGGATCAGCGCCCACGCCACCACCGCGGGGGTTTCCATCATTGCCTTGATCGCCTTGTAGGCAAAGAAGCCGACGACCGCCGAGGGCAGGAAGCCCAGCGCGATGTTGCGGGTGAACGCGACCGGCCCCGCCTCGAGCGCGGCCAGCCCGATGATGACGTCGAGGAAACGCCGCCAATAGGCGACGATCACCGCCAGGATGGCGCCGAGCTGGATGACGATGTCGAAGGTCTTGGAGGCTTCGCCGTGAAACTCCAGCAGTGCCCCCGCCAGGATCAGATGCCCGGTCGAGGAGACCGGGATGAACTCGGTCAGCCCTTCGACGAATCCCAGAAGGATGATGACGATCAGCGAGGGCGCCATCTCCTCAGGCCGCCGTGCGGCCGCGAAGATCGGTGAAGCGTCCCTGCTTCTTCAGGTGCACCAGCCAGTCGGGCGCGACCGCTTCCAGCGGCGTCGGCGCGATGCCGAACGCCGCCAGCCCCTCGGCCCCGGCGCTGGCGACATTGTCCCTGGCCAGCATCAGATACTGATCGCGGGTGATCGGTGCGCCAGGCACGAAGCTGCCGATCGCCGCCATCGCGCACGCCACCGTTTCGGGCACCTCGACCAGTTCGCGCTTCGCGCCGATCGCGTGCGCCGTCCATTCGATCAGCTCGCGGAAGTTGTAGACCTTGGGTCCGGCCAGCTCGAAGATCTTGCCGCCATGATGCTTCGGATCGGCCGCCGCTTTCACCACCGCCTCGGCGACATCGCAGACATAGACCGGCTGGAAGCGGGTTGCGCCGCGAATCACCGGCAGCACCGGCATCCGCTTCGCCATCCGTGCGAAGCGATTGATGAACTGATCTTCAGGCCCGAAGATGATCGAGGGGCGGAGGATCGTCGCCTTCGGGAACGCCGCCAGCACCCGCGCCTCGCCGTCGCCCTTGCTCTTGCCGTAGCGCGATTCCGATTCGGAATCCGCGCCGATCGCCGAGATGTGGACCAACGCCCCGGCGCCGGCCACGGCTGCGGCCTTCGCCACCGCTTCGGCGCCGTCGGCCTGCACCGCCTCGAAATCGCCGCGCAAGATACCGACCAGATTGATCACCGCGTCAGCGCCCTGAACCGCCGCCTTGAGGCTCGCCGGCCGGGTGACGTCGCCCGCGCAAAGCTGGATCTGGCCGAGCCCGCCCAAGGGCTTCAGGAACAAGGCGGTCGCCGGATTTCGGCAAACAACCCGCACGCGCCAGCCGTTTCTGGCCAGTTCCTGGACGACATAGCGGCCGACGAATCCCGATCCGCCGATCACCGTCGCCAGCTTCGCAGTCGGTTCGAAAGCCATAGTCAGGACCTCATCAATCGCATGTCGCCGCGCCACTGGCGGCCATAATTCGTCTCGCGCTCCCAATGCCGTGTGCGCCACGCGTTGACAAGCGGCCGCATCGCCCCTTAAGGGGCCGCTTCCTGATCACCTGCCCAGGTGGCGGAATTGGTAGACGCGCTGGCTTCAGGTGCCAGTGGCCGCAAGGCCGTGAAGGTTCGAGTCCTTTCCTGGGCACCAGTGACCTTTCCGGAAACGTCCGGAAACGTCCAGCAAGCGGCTGGTTTTCCAGCACTTTTTCAGTGAGAATCGCCGAGTGGAATCCGGGCTGATCCAGCCAGGACCATCAGCGATTCATCACGTCTGATGGTCTTTTTGATGGTTCTGGACGGCCCCCTGGAACTGGAACCATCATGGCCCTGACTCACGTCCATATCGCCAACGCAAAGCCTCGGGAAAAGGCCTACAAGCTACCCGATTCCGAGTCCCTCTACCTCGTCGTCCAGCCGAGCGGCGCCAAGCTCTGGCGAATGAATTACCGCTATTGCGGCCGGCAGAAGACCCTCCACTTCGGCGCCTGGCCGAACGTAGGCATTTCGGCAGCCCGCGACCGGCGCGACGAGGCCCGCAGGCAGCTCGCCGCCGGCCTCGATCCGGCGGCGGAGAAGAGAGTCGCAACGCTCGCGCGTAAGATCGCGGCCGACAACATCTTCAGAACGATCGCCGAGGAATGGGTTGCGAAAAATGAGCGGGAGGGTCGCGCACCGATCACGCTAGACAAGATTCGCTGGCTGCTCGGCATGGCCTATCCAATGATTGGCAGCCTTCCGATCTCGAAGATTTCGCTCCAGGAGGTTCTTGCGGTGCTGCGCAAGGTCGAGGCGACCGGCCGCTACGAAAGTGCGCGCCGGATGCGCAGCGTACTCAGCCGCGTGTTCCGCTACGGGATCGCCACGGCGCGGACCGGCCGCGACGTCGCGGCCGATCTGCGTGGCGCGCTCATCACGCCCAAGGTCAAGCATCTTGCCGCGATCACGACCCCCAAGGAGGCGGGCGCTCTCCTTCGAGCGATCGAAGGCTATACTGGTCACGAAATCACCGCGATCGCGCTGCGGCTTTCGCCGCACCTGTTCGTGAGGCCTGGCGAGCTACGCAAGGCCGAATGGGTCGAAATAGATTCGTGGTCCGCGATCTGGTCGCTTTCGGCGGAAAAGATGAAGATGCGCCGGCCGCACCGCGTGCCGCTTTCGCGACAGGCGCTGGAGCTGCTTGAACAGCTCCGGCCGCTCACTGGCGATGGGAAGTATCTCTTCCCATCGTTCCGGTCTCCCCGTCAGTGCATGTCGGAAAACACGGTGAATGCGGCCCTGCGCCGGCTCGGCTATGCCCAGGAAGAAATGACTGCGCACGGATTCCGCGCCATGGCCGCGACCTTGCTCAATGAAATGGGAATCTGGAACCCCGACGCGATCGAGAAGCAACTCGCCCACCTCGACACCAGCATGGTGCGGCGCGCCTATACGCGCGGCGAATATTGGGATGAGCGTGTCCGGATGATGCAGCATTGGTCGGACTATCTCGACCAGCTGCGCGACGGTGCAAAAATTCTCCGACCGGCCTTTGGCAATGGAGGGGGCCAACAGTCGGGCTAGCCGCCGACGAGCTCCTTGAGGCTGCGATACGGAATGAGGGTCGACCGGCCGACCTTCACCGTCTCGAGATCGCCCGACTGGATGAGCTCGTACAGTCGGGAGCGGCTGATCCCCGTGATCTGGACAGCCGTCGCGATGCGCACCGACAATGGCTCGAGAGCCGGTCCATCGGGCTCGCGATTTCGCGGAAGAAGGCGGGACGAGGTCATTGGCTCGCCTTCCTCCCCGTGAAGCCGAGATCGCGCTCGGGAATCGATCGGAGCAGGTATCGAATGAGATCGGCCACAGCGACCCTCGGGATCACGGGGAGGAAGGCGAGAGGTATCTGGCCGACAGGTATATTGGTCGGTGTCACGTCGAGCTCCCGCCGCGGTCGGTCCGGGCGGATGCAGAATCTGTGACGAGGTCGAAAAAATGAAGGGCGCTGATAGGCGCTGATGGGTTCGCGTTGGTGCACTTCGGCGATTTTGGGAATCGCTCAAGCCATGGTGCGGACTGGTTGCGCATTACCCGGCCGCGCCCGTCAATCTTGCGAGCGCATCCCATTCAATCTTGATTGTAGCGCGGCGGCCGAAACGGCACCTCGGTTTCGGGGGTGGCGTCCATTCGTGCCTCGGTGCAATGCTGGCGCGGGTTGCCTGCCAAGTTGTCTTCGAGGAATTCCTAAAGGCCGTGCCGGAATTCAGCCGCATGGACGACAAGCTCTCGTGGGTGCCTTCGTCGAATTTCCGCAGTCCGCAAGTGTTGCGCCTCGGGCGCCGGTAAGGCGCTCCGGCCGGAGGGCGACCCTCTCCCCGTCCTCCGGCCGCTTCTGTACTTGGCAACGCGTCGCTGCCAGAAAGGCCTATAGCGCATGGCAGGCAGCCCAATCTCCGAGCACCGGGCAGCGGCCAACGACATCATGCTCGAGACACTCGAGATCGTGGCAGAAGCAGGCAAGGACATTGTTCCCTTATTCTTTGAACGCTTCTACCTTGCCTACCCTGAGGAGAGAGTCCGCTTTTGCAATCGAGCTGCCTCCGAGGGACTCATGGTCAACGAGATGCTGTCCATGCTTCTAGCTCAAGCTGCCGGCGAACCATGGCTTCAAACGATGATGCGAGCCCGGGTCAACACTCACCATGACCACGGCGACATTCAACTTGAGCAGTACCGCGTCGCACTCGATATGTTGGTCGATGTTCTGAAGACGGCGGCGGCGGAACGCTGGCAGCCTGAATACCACGATGTGTGGCGCGAAGCGGCGACCAAGCTTTTCGCCATCATCGCCAAATTGTCCGTCGTCAGAACATTTGGCGCAACTCGCCTGAAAGGTTCAAAGCCACAGATAGTCAACGGGACGTTTGGGGGAACTGTGGCAGGTCACTCTTGTCGCGATGGTACTGTGCTGCCACGCTTCTGGTCAGGGCTCAGGCAGCCGTTCTACAAGTCGCACCTTGCGCCTGCAGTGATTCACCTGAACCCGTGTAAAGGCGTTCATCAATCAGTTCCGCAATGATCTCTGCGGTCCCGGCCGACAAGGTCCAGCCAAGATGTCCGTGGCCGGTATTGTAGAATACACCCGCCCGGCGGCCTTGCCCCACACGCGGCATCATGTTGGGCATCATCGGCACCAGGGAACCACTTGTGCAGTGCTGACGCTTGGGAACTGCCGGCGGGTCCAGTTGACAAGTGGCTGGATGCGGTCGACGCGAATGTCGCGGTTCATGCCATTGAACTCCGCCGTTCCCGCCACTCGAAAGCGGTCAGGGCCCAGCCGGCTGGTGACGATCTTCGCGCTATCGTCAAGCAGGCTGACCCAGGGCGCCGCATCTTGGCTGGCTTGATCCTCAAGATGGACCGTGATCGAATATCCCTTCACCGGATAAACATTGAGCCGGTCCCCGAGCATGGCGCCAAATTCGCGACTGGCAACACCGGCACAGATCACGACGGCGTCGACATGCATGTTTTCAAACGTCCGGCTGTTGCCGGTATCCATGCGCATCGGCGACCAGATCAGTCGTTTGCTCGCCCCCTCATCGACGATCGATCTGACATCGACATTATGGACGAAGCGCCCGCCGAGCCTGGAACAAACGCTGGCCAGACCGCGCGTGAACTTGTGAATGTCGCCAGTCGCATCGGAGGGTGTGAAGAAGCCACCATAATATTGCGCGTTGAGCGTCGGCTCGATGCTCTTCATTTCCTCAGGCGTAACCGGACATCGATCGAGCCCGCCTTCATTCAGCAGGACGTTCACGTCGGACGCATGATCGAAACTGGCCTTGTCCCGATAGATATGGAGGATACCGCGATTCTCCAGATCGAAGTCGATTCCTTCCCGCTCGGCGATAGCGCATAGACGCTTTCGTGCTTCGATGGCGAGCTGCACCGTGGCGATGGTATTGCTGCGATAATTCGAGATTTGCCACATGAACTCAGCCAGCCACGAATATTTGTGCCAGCTTGGCCTGGGGTTCAGCAGCAGCGGCGCATCTCCCTGCAACATATATCGCAGGCCTTTCAGCACGGTCGACCAGCTGTTCCACACCTCGGCGTTGCTGGCCGACAGTTGTCCGCCATTGGCGAACGAAGTCTCCATCGCGGCGTGGGGATGCCGATCAAGAACGGTGACATTGTGACCACGGCTGAGCAGGGAATAGGCCGTCGTAACGCCGGTGATGCCGGCACCGATTATGGCGATGTGAGCCATGGTCGTGAACTCCTGGGCAACGGGATCGTGAAAACTAGTTGGCGAGATTTGGTCGCAGCCAGGCTTCGGCCTGCGCGACGCTGACGCCGCGCCGCCGCGCATAATCCTCCACTTGATCGGCCCCTACCCGCGCCACGCCGAAATACTGCGACTTGGGATGGGCGAAGTAGAAGCCGGACACGCTCGCGGCAGGCAGCATTGCGAAGCTCTCGGTCAACCTCATGTCAATGCGGCCGGCGTCGAGCAGATCGAACAGCAGGGTTTTGAGTGAATGGTCGGGGCAGGCTGGGTAGCCAGGCGCCGGACGGATACCGGCATATTGCTCGCGGATCAGTTCTTCATTGCTGAGGTTTTCATCGGGAGCGTAACCCCAGAGTTCGCGGCGCACCTTGGCATGCATCGCCTCGGCGAAGGCTTCGGCAAGCCGGTCGGCGAGCGCCTTCAGAAGAATGTCCGAATAATCGTCGTGGGCCGTCTTGAACCGGGTGAGGTGGGGATCGATCCCCTGGCCCGCGGTCACCGCGAAACCGCCTAGCCAGTCGCCATCCGCCGCAACGAAGTCGGCGAGGCACATGTTGGCACGGCCTTCCCGCTTGTCGATCTGCTGGCGGAGGAAGGGGATGCGCTGAAGCACGTCCGTGTGGCTTTCGTCGGTGAACAGCAACACGTCATCGCCGTCGCGTGCCGCAGGCCAGAACCCGACAACGCTCTGCGCGGTCAGCCATTTTTCCGAGACGATCCGCGTCAGCATCGCCTGAGCATCGGCAAACAGCGCGCGTGCGCTCGCCCCCACCACCGCGTCATTAAGAATGGCGGGGTAGTTGCCGGCAAGCTCCCAGGCGCGGAAGAAGGGTGTCCAGTCAATATAGGGCAGGATATCTTCGAGGGGGTAGCTGTCGAAGCGCTGACAGCCGAGCGTGCGGGGGCGGATCGGGGCCTCGGCCGCGAAATCGATCGGGAAGCCGTTGGCGCGCGCGGCGGCGATCGGTAGCAGGCGGCTTTGCGGCTTGCCGGCGCGGGCCTCGCGGATCGCCTGATATTCAGCCGCGGTGGCGGTTATCAGCTCATCCTGTCCGCTGTCGGAAACCAGCGTGCTGACGACGCCCACCGCGCGCGAGGCATCGAGAACATGGATCGTCGATCCCGAATAGGCGGGTGCGATCCTGAGCGCGGTGTGAACCCGACTGGTGGTGGCGCCGCCAATCAATAGCGGCAGATTCATGCCGGCGCGTTCCATCTCGCTCGCGACCGTCACCATCTCGTCGAGCGAAGGAGTGATGAGGCCTGACAGGCCGATCAGATCGGCTTCATGGTCGATGGCGGCCTTGAGGATCGTCTGGAACGGCACCATGACGCCCAGATCGATCACCTCGAAATTGTTGCACTGGAGAACGACGCCGACGATGTTCTTGCCGATATCGTGAACATCGCCCTTGACCGTGGCCATGATGATGCGGCCCTTGGTTCGCTGTCCGCCTTGTTTCTCGGCTTCGATATAGGGGATCAAATGGGCGACCGCCTTTTTCATCACCCGTGCCGATTTGACCACTTGCGGCAGAAACATCTTGCCCGTTCCGAACAGGTCGCCGACGACGTTCATGCCCGCCATCAGCGGCCCTTCGATCACGTCGATCGGGCGTTCGGCTTCCAGCCGCGCTTCTTCGGTATCATCGATGATGTAGGCATCAAGGCCTTTGACCAGCGCATGCTCGATCCGTTTGACGACGGGCCAGCCGCGCCATTCCTCGGCAGCCTTGTCGGCGCCATCACCCTGGCTGTGGCGGAAGCGTTCGGCGATCGTCAGCAGCCGGTCGGTCGCATCGGCGCAGCGATTGAGGATCACATCCTCGCATGCGTCTCTGAGCTCGGGATCGATGGCGTCATAGACATCGAGCTGGCCGGCATTGACGATGCCCATGTCCATCCCCGCTTGGATGGCATGATAGAGAAACACCGAATGCATCGCCCGGCGCACGGGTTCGTTGCCACGAAACGAGAAGGATAGGTTGGAAACCCCGCCTGAAATGCGGACATAAGGGCAGCGCCGCTTGATCTCGGCGCAGGCGGTGATGAAGTCGACGCCGTAATTATTGTGCTCCTCGATGCCGGTGGCCACGGCAAAGATGTTCGGATCGAAGATGATGTCTTCCGGCGGACAGCCATCCTCGGTGAGCAGCTGGTAGGCTCGCTCGCAGATATCAGCCTTGCGCGCGGCCGTGTCGGCCTGTCCGGCCTCGTCGAACGCCATCACCACCACCGCGGCGCCATAACGGCGGACCTTGCGCGCTTGGGCGATGAAGGGCGCTTCGCCTTCCTTCAGGCTGATCGAATTGACCACGGCTTTGCCAGCGACGCACTTCAGCCCGGCCTCGATCACGCTCCATTTTGAGCTGTCGATCATGATGGGGACGCGCGCAATATCCGGTTCGGCGGCGACCAGCTTGAGGAAGGTCTCCATCGCCTGTTCGCCGTCGAGAAGACCGTCGTCCATATTGACGTCGATGATCTGCGCCCCGGCCTCGACCTGCTGGCGTGCGATGTCGAGCGCACCGGCATAATCGCCGGCGAGGATCAGCTTCTTGAACCTCGCCGATCCGGTAATGTTGGTCCGCTCGCCGACATTGATGAAGCTTGCCGTCTGCGGGCGGGGCGTCTCATCGCTGGTGGAATCGGAAGGTGTCTGGAGCGCAGCAGCATTAGGCTGCATGATTGAATGCCTCCATGCCCGACAGCCGCATGGCCGGAACGGGCTCCGGGGCAACGCGTGGCGACAGCCCCCGCACGGCTTCTGCAATGGCGGCGATATGCGCGGCAGTGGTACCGCAGCAGCCCCCGACGATGTTGACGAGCCCTTGGGATGCCCAATCCTTGATGAGCGCCGCCGTCGTTTCGGGAGCCTCGTCATACGCGCCAAGGTCGTTGGGCAGCCCTGCATTGGGATAGGCGAGTATGAGCGTATCGGCGCACCGGGCGAGCTCGGCCACATAGGGGCGCAGTTCGCTCGCGCCGAACGAGCAATTCAGCCCGACGCTGAGAGGCGCGGCGTGCTGTATCGAATGCCAGAAGGCTTCGACCGTCTGTCCCGAAAGGTTGCGGCCCGACAGATCGGTGATCGTCATCGAAATCATCAGGGGAGTGTCATTGCCTCGCGCTTCGCTGGCTTCGGCGACTGCCATGATCGCAGCCTTGGCGTTGAGCGTGTCGAAGATCGTTTCGATCAGGATGATGTCGACGCCGCCATCGAGCAGCGCTTCGATCTGTTCGCGGTACACGTCGCGCACGAAATCGAAGCTGACATCGCGGTGCCCGGGATCGTTGACGAGCGGCGAGATGGAGAGGGTCTTGTTGGTAGGCCCGATCGCCCCGGCGACATACCGCCGACGTCCGTCGACGGCTGTCGCTCGATCGACGCAATCGCGGACGATCCGGGCAGCAGCGAGATTGATGTCCCGCACCAGATGTTCAGCACCATAATCTGCCTGGCTGATCGCGTTGGCATTGAAGCTGTTGGTCCCCAGAATGTCGGCCCCGGCGGCGATATATTCCTCGCAGATCTCGCCCACGACATCCGGCCGGGTCAGGTTCAGAAGATCGTTATTGCCCTTCTGGTCGCGCTGGAGATCATGCCGATCGCCCCGGAACCCGGCTTCGTCGAGGCCATAGGCCTGGATGGCTGTGCCATAGGGGCCATCCTTGACCAGGATGCGCTCCGCCACCGCAGCACGAAGCGATGTGATGACAGTCATGCCGCAACGTCCGTCAGCGTCGGCCTTGCCGCGCGCAATCCGAGCAGGTGGCAGACGGCGTAGGTGAGTTCGGCGCGGTTGAGTGTGTAGAAATGGAATTCACGGACATCGCCGGCGTAGAGGCGCCGGCAGAGTTCCGCCGTCACCGTTGCCGCGACCAGCTGCCGCTCGTCCGGGCGCGCATCGAGATGTTCGAATAGCCTGCCCATCCATCTCGGTACGTTTGTTCCGCAAGCAGAGGCAAAGCGGACCATATTGGTGTAATTTGTGACCGGCAGGATTCCGGGCACCAGTTCGGCATCGATGCCCGCCGCCGCGACCGCATCGCGGAACCGGAAAAAGGTATCGGCATCGAAAAAGAACTGGGTGATCGCACGGTGGGCACCCGCGTCCAGCTTGCGCTTGAGATTGTCGAGATCGGCGGCAGGCGAGGCGGCCTCCGGGTGGGTCTCCGGATAGGCGCCGACCGACAGCTCGAATGGCGCGATGCGCGCGAGACCTTCGACCAGATCGGCGGCACTGGCATAGCCTTCCGGATGCGGCCTGAAACGCGCGCCTTGCGTCGGCGGATCTCCGCGCAGCGCCATGATATGCCGAACCCCTGCGCGCCAATAGGCGCGGGCGATTTCATCGATTTCCGCGCGTGTTGCCTCGACACAGGTGAGATGAGCGGCTGGTATTAGCGAGGTCTCCCGCACGATTCGCGACACGGTCGCGTGCGTGCGCTCTCGGGTCGACCCGCCCGCCCCGTAGGTTACCGACACAAAACGTGGCGAAAATGGCGCGAGCGCTTCGATCGCAGACCACAGCCCGGCCTCCATTGCCTCGGTTTTGGGAGGAAAGAACTCGAAGGAGACGGCAATGTCGCCCGGAAGGTCCGCATACAGCGGCCCCGTTTTTGCGTGTGTCGCTTCGACCAAATGCAGCAGAGATGACATCATGCGGCCTGATGTCTTGCTTCATCGGCGCGTTCGCCAAGCCAGAGTGTCACTGTGAGATCCTTCCCTTCGAGATGATCGGCGACGCGGGCGTCAAGGCCGGCGCTGTTCAGCCAGTCGATAATTTGCGCATCGGCGAAACCGAGACGTGCATGCGCATAATCGGTGCGCAACTCATCGCGGCTGTGCGGTGCGACGTCGACCACGAGCAGTCGGCCGCCGGGGGCCAGCACGCGCACGCATTCGGCCAGCGCCCGAGCCGGCTCATGCGTGTAATGCAGCACCTGATGCAGAACGACTGTATCGAAGCTTGCGTCCTCATGGGGCAGGGCGCACATGTCGGCTTGCCGCACCTGACAGTGGACAAGACCCGCCTGATCGAGCCGGGCGCGTGCGATTCGCAACATCTCGCTGGACAGATCGATTCCGATCGCCCGAACAGCACGCGGCCCGAGCAGTTCGAGAACATGGCCGGCTCCGGTCCCGACATCGAGCAGCCGGCCGAACGGCCGGGCACCAAGCGCCCGCAGCATCGCTGCTTCGACTTTGGCTTCACCGACATGCATGGACCGGATCCTGCCCCATTTCTCCGCATGGCTTGTGAAATAGGCTTCCACGACCGCCACGCGCTCGCTTCGAATGGTGGAAAGTTGCGCAATGTCCGCGGCTGTGGAGGGATCATCTTGCTCCCAGGCGTCAAGCGCCGCCAATATCGGATCAACCCGCTCGCTTGCCCCCAGTCTTAGATATACCCACGCCCCTTCACGGTATCGCTGCACCAACCCCGCATCGGCGAGTATCTTCACATGACGGGAGACCCTGGGTTGGCTCTGGCGCAAAACATGCGCAAGTTCGCCGATTGACAACTCCATTCGACGCAGAAGCGCCAAAATCCGCAATCTGGTGCGGTCGCCAAGCGCTGAGAAAATCGTGAGTGCTATATCCATAGATACATATAAACATATCTTTATATGAATGGCAACAGGATCCAGATATGGGCAGCGTTCCTTAAATCCTGTGGTCTTCTTTCCCGATGAATGCCCTCCTCTCCGGGAGGCTAGCGTACGGTACAAGTCTTATCATCTGGCCCGCAACCCAAAGCGCCCGGCAGCCGCCATGTGTTATGATACAGGCGTGCGGGCAGCGTTTGCAGTTTTCCGCATCAGCGGAAGGCATAGGGTACGATGGCACGTTCGTCCGGATCGACAATGATAGAGCGCCCTGCTGGCGGAAACGCCCTCTGGTCGCAATTATCCCTTGGGCAGATGCGACAGGAAACGCCGATCGGCGTCGCACTCCGCGCGTCATACAGGTCGAGCGCGTCGCCATAGACGAACTCGCTTGCATGTTCGATCTCGCATCCCAGTGCGACTGCATAGCGGCGGCTTGGACGTGAGTAGCTGCCAGAAGGTTTCACCAGACCTTTAGCCATCGACATATAGCGAACGCCATCAGGTGTCTCGGCCAGTTGGACCAGAATTCGGTCGGGGATCGCCACTTCAAATCTATCGTTAGCTGCCCGGCGGATGGCTCCAGTGTAGCCGTCACTGATAAACAGCCCGAATGCATCATGGTCTGCGAACAATGATGGATCTCGACTGTCGAGGGATAAGCGAGTTCCCCCGAAGCAAGATTGCAACGTAGCCCAGCCCAAAGTTCGAATTCCAGCTCGATCATGGTTTCGGGATCATAACCGGAATTAGGACCTGCCGGGAAAACCTCCCGAATTGATCTTCGGTCAGTCCTTGCCGTAGTTTATATAGCCGATCTGCCTGTAAGTCGGTCACGCTTTTGCTGCACAAGCGCAGTCATCCATTCCACGAACGCCTGAATCCTGGATAGCCGCCTCGTATCTTCATGCGTGACCAGCCAGAAGGTTCGGGTGATGGAAATATCGGGGACGACGCGAACCAGATCAGGATCGGCGTCACCGATAAAGCAGGGGAGGACGGCAACGCCCGCGCCAGACGCGGTGAGGCGGTATTGTGCATTGATGCTCGAGCTTCTGATCTGGAGCCTGAGCCCAGGCGCTATTTCATCCATGTACCGAAGTTCGGGTGCATAAATAAAATCCGGGATATAGCCGATCAGCGGGTGTGCGCTCAGGGCGGACCTGTCGTTAATCTGTCCATGCTGCTCTAGGTAGGACCGCGCCGCGTAGATCCTCAGACAGTAATCGGATAGTTTCTTGCTGACGAGATGGCCCTTGTGCGGGCGAGCCAGCAGGATGGCGACGTCCGTCTCCCGTTTGGAAGGGCTGAGAAAGCCGCTATTTGCGACGAGGTCGACCGCCACATCCGGATTGGCTTGCAAGAACGACTTCAAATGATGGGCGACAAACCAGGTGCCGAAGCCTTCCGAGACGCTGACACGTATCAGCCCGGAAAGTCGTCGTGCACCGCCAGCTGGAGCTTCGATTCGGCTCGCCGTCCGCTCCATGGCTTCGGCCTCCAGGAGGAGGCGTTCACCTGCTTCGGTTAATGTCTGACCTTCGCGGGTTTGCTCGAATAGTGCCTGCTCGATTGTCTGCTCCAACCGGCGGAGGCGTCGTCCCACTGTCGTGGCGTCAACGTCGAGCGTTGACGCCGCACGAGCCAATTGTCCCGACCGGGCCACGGCGAGGAAGTATTGAAGGTCGTCCCAATGCATCAACATGCATTTATGCAGATGTGACCTGCAAGTCCATAGGTTGCCTGCGCCACTGCAATGGGTTCAAGTTTGACTTAAGAGATGGAGAGAATCATGACTGCGCTGAGGAACATCGATCATTTCATCGGCGGCGGCGCTTTCTCGGCCGGCGAGCGGCAGGGCGATATCTTCGACCCGAATAACGGCAACGTGCAGGCCAAGGTTGGCTTAGGCACCGCCGCGGATCTCGAGAAGGCCGTCGCCAACGCCTTGGCGGCATTCCCAGCCTGGGCCGCCACCAACCCGCAGCGCCGGGCACGGATGATGTTCAACTTCAAGGCGCTGGTCGAGAAGAATATCGACGATCTGGCGGTGCTGCTCGCCTCCGAGCACGGCAAGGTGGTCGCCGATGCCAAAGGCGACATCCAGCGCGGGCTCGACGTAATCGAATTCGCCTGCGGCATTCCGCATGCCTTGAAGGGAGAATATACTCAGGGCGCAGGGCCCGGAATCGACGTCTTCTCGATGCGCCAGCCCTTAGGCGTGGTCGCCGGCATCACGCCGTTCAACTTCCCGGCGATGATCCCGATGTGGATGTTCGGGGTTGCCATCGCCTGCGGCAATGCCTTCATCCTCAAACCCTCCGAGCGCGACCCGTCGGTGCCGGTGCGTCTCGCCGAACTGATGAAGGAAGCGGGGCTCCCCGACGGTATCCTCCAAGTCGTTCATGGTGACAAGGAGATGGTCGATGCGATCCTTGACCATCCCGAGATCAAGGCGGTCAGCTTCGTCGGTTCCTCCGACATCGCCCATTATGTCTACCAGCGCGGCGTTGCGGCGGGCAAGCGCATCCAGGCGATGGGTGGCGCCAAGAACCACGGTATTGTTCTGCCTGATGCCGACTTAGACCAGGTGGTGAACGATCTGACCGGCGCCGCCTTCGGTTCGGCCGGCGAGCGCTGCATGGCCCTCCCCGTGGTCGTTCCGGTCGGCGGGAAGACCGCAGAGAACCTACGCGAGAAGCTCCTTCCCGCCATCGCCGCGCTGCGGGTGGGCGTCTCGACCGATCCCGACGCCCATTACGGGCCGGTGGTCAACGCCGCGCACCGCCAACGGATCGAGAACTACATCCAGATGGGTGTGGACGAGGGCGCGGAACTGGTCGTGGACGGCCGCGGCTTCACGCTGCAGGGGCATGAGGAAGGCTTCTTCATCGGCCCGACCCTGTTCGACCATGTGAAACCCAGCATGCAGAGCTACCAGGAAGAGATTTTCGGCCCCGTCCTGCAGATCGTCCGCGCCGACAGCTTCGAAGAAGCGGTGCGGCTTCCGTCCAAGCACCAGTACGGCAACGGAGTCGCCATCTTCACGAGGAACGGCCATGCCGCGCGCGAGTTCGCCGCCCGCGTCAATGTCGGCATGGTCGGTATCAACGTGCCGATCCCGGTGCCGGTCGCCTATCACACGTTCGGCGGCTGGAAACGCTCGGCGTTCGGCGACATCAACCAGCACGGCATGGAGGGCGTCCGCTTCTGGACCAAGACCAAGACGGTCACCCAGCGTTGGCCCGACGGCTCGGTGACGGGCGAGAACGCGTTCGTCATCCCAACCATGGGTTGATCGATGACCACCCAGTTCGACCTCACCGATGACCAGCGCGCGATCCAGGAGATGGCGCGAAAGTACACCGCCGATGCAATCACGCCGCACGCCGCAGAGTGGGACGAGAAGCATATCTTCCCACGCGACACGATCCGGGCGGCGGCGGAGCTGGGGTTCGGCTCCATCTATGTGTCCGAGGAATCGGGCGGGATCGGGATCGGGCGGCTGGAAGCCGCGCTGATCATGGAGGCCATGGCCTATGGCTGTCCCTCCACCTCGGCCTTCATTTCGATCCACAACATGGCGAGCTGGATGATCGACCGCTTCGGCTCGGCGGCGGTGAAGCAGAAATATCTCCCTTCCCTGATCACCATGGAGCGGATCGCAAGCTATTGTCTGACCGAGCCTTCCTCCGGGTCGGACGCGGCGGCGCTCAAGACCAGGGCGGTCAGGGACGGCGACCATTATGTTGTCTCCGGCTCCAAGGCGTTCATCTCGGGCGGCGGCGAGAACGAGATCTACGTCACCATGGTCCGCACCGGCGAGGAGGGCCCCAAGGGAATCGGCTGCCTGGTCATCGAGAAGGACATGCTGGGTGTCAGCTTCGGCGCGCAGGAGAAGAAGCTCGGCTGGCATTCGCAGCCGACGTGCCAAGTCAATTTCGATGAAGTGCGAGTGCCCGTTGAAAATCTGGTTGGCAGCGAAGGCGAAGGCTTCCGCATCGCGATGATGGGTCTCGATGGCGGGCGCCTCAACATCGGCGCCTGCTCGCTGGGCGGCGCGCAGCGCTGTCTTGATGAAGCGATTGCCTATGCCAAGGAGCGCAAACAGTTCGGCACTGCCATTGCCGATTTCCAGGCGACCCAGTTCGCGCTCGCCGACATGGAAACGGAGCTTCAGGCGGCGCGAATGCTGCTCTACACTGCGGCCGCGAAAGTAACGGCCAACGCCCCCGACAAGACTAAGTTCGCCGCCATGGCCAAGCGCCTCGCCACCGACACCGGCAGTTCGGTGGTCGACCGAGCGTTGCAGCTCCACGGCGGCTATGGCTATTTGCAGGATTATCCGATCGAACGCTTCTGGCGCGACCTGCGGGTTCATTCGATCCTGGAAGGAACCAACCAGATCATGCGCATGATCATCTCCCGGGATATGCTCCACCAATGAGCGACGTCGTCACCCAGACAGAAGGCAGGGTCGGCCGCATCCGCCTAAACCGCCCCAAGGCCATCCATGCGCTGACCAGGGATATGTGCTGTGCGATGATCGCGGCGCTGGTGGAGTGGCGCGACGACCCCAACGTCCACGCGGTCCTGATCGATCATGCCGAAGGGCGCGGCTTCTGCGCCGGCGGCGATGTGGTGATGCTGGCGAAGAGCGGCGCGTCCGACGGCGCGGACGCCCGCGCCTTCTTCCATGAGGAATACAGGCTCAACCATCTGCTGTTCACCTATATGAAGCCGACGGTGGCGTTCATGGACGGCATCACCATGGGCGGCGGCGTCGGCATCTCACAGCCCTGCAAATATCGCGTGACGACGAAGAATACCCGCTTCGCCATGCCGGAGAGCGGGATCGGCCTGTTCCCCGATGTAGGCGGCGGCTGGTATCTCTCGCGCCTGCCGGGGCGGGTCGGCCAGTTCCTGGCGCTGACCGGTGCCCAGCTCGATGGGGCAGAGTGCCACTATCTCGGCCTCGCGACGCATTATGTCCCGCACGAGAAGCTCGAAGAGGTGAAGGCACGGATCGCCGAGCATCCAGACCGGATCGAAGGCATCCTCGGCGCCGCGAGCGTGGCGCCGCCGCCGGCACGGATCGCTGACAATCTCGTCCATATCAACAAGATATTCGCCTCTGACCGGCTCGAAGAGATTATCGCGGCGGTGGAGAAGGACCCGTCCCCCTGGGCGGCAACCGAACTCGCGACGCTCCGCACCAAGAGCCCGCAGACCTGCAAGGTCTCGCTGCGGCTGCTTGCCGACGGTGCGGGGATGCACGATTTCGCTGACGAGATGCGGCAGGAATATGCGATCGCGGCGCGTGTCGTGCAGCGCCCCGACTTCGCCGAGGGGGTTCGCGCGGTGCTGATCGACAAGGACAACGCGCCCAAGTGGGATCCGGCAACACCCGAGGGCGTCACGGACCATATGATCGACACGATCTTCGCGCCGATGCCGGACGGCGCGGAATGGACGCCGTTTTCCGTTGATGGAGCCAAGCCGTGAATTACGAGAACATCCTGGTCGAGCAGCTTGGGGCGGTGACGCTTATTACCTTGAACCGCCCGAAGGCGCTGAACGCGCTCAACTCGGCCGTGCTCAAGGAACTGATCCACGCCTTCGCCGCCTTCGATGCGGACGACAGCCAGCGCTGCGCGGTGCTCACTGGCAGCGAAAAGGCCTTCGCGGCAGGCGCCGACATCAAGGAGATGGCGGAGCAGGGTTTCGCCAGCATGTACTCGTCCAACTTCTTTCAGGGCTGGGAGAAGGTGACCGCGACCCGCAAGCCCTGGATCGCGGCGGTGGCGGGCTATGCTTTGGGTGGTGGCTGCGAAGTGGCGATGATGGCCGATATCATCATCGCCGCCGATACCGCGCAGTTCGGCCAGCCGGAGATCAAGCTCGGCATCACGCCGGGGATGGGCGGATCGCAGCGGCTGGTCCGCGCGGTCGGCAAGGCCAAGGCGATGGAAATGTGCCTGACCGGAAGGATGATGGGGGCCGAGGAAGCGGAACGGTCCGGTCTGGTGGCGCGCGTCGTCCTGGCGGACCAGTTGCTGGACGAGTCGCTGAAGGTTGCGACGATGATTGCTTCGATGGGTCCGCTGGCGACGATCGCCAACAAGGAGATGATCAACGCCGCCTATGAGATGAGTCTGGCGCAAGGGATTCTGTTCGAACGGCGTCTTTTCAATGGCTTATGCGCGACGGAAGACAAACGCGAAGGCATGGCGGCGTTCGTCGAGAAGCGCAAGGCCGGGTGGCAGGGCAGATAACGCCGCAGCGGCGGTGATCGCAGCGGGGCAAACGTGGCCCTCTGCTTTTGGGGAGGAGAGGACAGGAAGACGATGGCACTGGTAGCTTTTATTGGGCTCGGCAACATGGGCAGCGGCATGGCGGCGAACCTTGCGAAGGCAGGTCACAAAGTGCGCGCTTTCGACCTTTCGGCCGAGGCACTGACCCGGGCAGAGAAGGCCGGATGCCACCTTGCTGCGTCAGCCTCAGAAGCGGTCGCCCACGCTGATGCGGTCGTCACCATGCTGCCGGCCGGCAGGCATGTCCGCGACGTTTATGAAGGCAGCATCATCGGCAAGACGCCCGCGACGGCGATTCTGATCGACTGCTCGACCATCGACATCGCCACTGCACACGACGTGATCGGTAAGGCAGAGGCCCGGGGCTATGTGATGGTCGATGCGCCGGTATCGGGCGGCATCGCCGCCGCCGAGGCGGGGACGCTCACCTTCATGGTTGGCGGCACCGATGAGGCGTTCCAGCGCGCCCGGCCGTATCTCGAAATCATGGGCAAGGCGGTCATCCATGCCGGCGGCCCGGGCGCGGGGCAAGTCGCCAAGATCTGCAACAACATGCTGCTCGGCGCGTCGATGGTCGCGACCTGCGAGACGTTCGCGCTGGCGCAGAAGCTCGGGCTGGACGCTCAGACCTTCTTCGATATTTCCAGCCAGGCTTCGGGCCAGAACTGGTCGATGACGAACTATTGCCCGGTTCCCGGAGTTGGCCCTGTTACCCCCGCAGACCGCGACTATGAGGGCGGCTTCGCGGCCGCGCTGATGCTGAAGGATCTGCGCCTCGCCATGGAGGCGGCGGCCAGCGTCGATTCCTATGTCCCGATGGGCAGCCATGCCGAGGCGCTTTATGCACGCTTTGCCGATCAGGGCGGTGCCGCCAAGGATTTTTCGGCGATTATCAGGATGATCGCGGGCGATGCGAACGCAGGGGAGAAATACACATGAAGCTGCTCGTGCCCGTCAAGCGGGTGATCGATTACAATGTGAAGCCGCGGGTGAAGGCGGACGGAACGGGTGTTGACCTCGCCAACGTCAAGATGAGCATGAACCCGTTCGACGAGAT
>Ga0153916_10000824_pt1 | contig 21543 bp, 19 predicted proteins | sample Opewatmetagenome_FD_109642 | JGI IMG/M metagenome (GOLD analysis project Ga0153916, IMG submission 109642) | Freshwater wetland microbial communities from Ohio, USA - Open water 3 Core 3 Depth 4 metaG | ecosystem: Environmental > Aquatic > Freshwater > Wetlands | place: USA: Ohio, Lake Erie...
ACTCGATTTCCCGCAGTGCGTCCTGCGTTTCCCCGCCCGACCCGTTGTCTACGATGAAGACCCGGTCGACCTGCGGGAGGATCGCCTCGAGGACGGGCACGACGGTGCGGCCGATTTCATAGGTGACAACGACGCAGGCCACCTTTGGGTTCCCTTGGGGGGGGGATGCGATAGGCGAGGGGGTCTTCATGTGGCGAATCCGCAGCAACTATACTAAGATACAGCGGGCATGGCAAGCGAGGCCGGAACGGCGCAATCGGTGAACCCCGGGTCGAAGGCGGATGTCTGCGCCGTCGTCGTGACGTACCATCCCGATCCCGGGTTCCCGGACCGTCTTGCCCGCGTACGGTCGCAGGTGGGGGGGGTGGTGGTGGTGGACAACGGTTCCTCACCACCGGCCCGGGAGATGCTACGATGCGCCGCCGGGCCGGATGTCGAATTGATCCTCAACGACACCAACCTGGGCGTGGCGGGTGCCCTGAATCAGGGGGTCGGACGCGCCCGGGACCGGTTCTTCCGGTGGGCGTTGACATTGGACCAGGACTCCGTCGTCGAGCCGTTCCTCGTGCAAGCCCTGCTTGAAGCGTACAACGATTTTCCAATGAAAGAGAAGGTCGCCGTCGTCGGCTCGAACTATTTCGACGAAAAACGGGGGAAAACCCTTGTGCCCGAATTCCCGGCACAACCTCTCTGCCTGGAGCAGACGACGGTCATCACCTCGGGCAGCCTGATCTCGGTGGATGCATATGGCAAGGTCGGCCCCTTCCGGGACGACTTCTTCATCGACCACGTGGACGACGAATATTGCCTCCGCGCCCGCTCCAGGGGGTACAAGGTGATCCTGTGCCGCCGGCCGGTGATCCGGCACTCCATTGGTTCGGCCAAGACGGCGAGGATCTTCGGCCGGGAGGTCTGGACATCGAACCACTCCGCCGCGCGGCGGTATTATATGATGAGAAACTTTACGGTGCTCGCGCGGGCCTATTGGACGACGGAGCAGGCCTGGGTGGCCCTTCGACTCCTCCGGCATGCGGCATTCATGATCCTCATGGTTCTATTCGAAGAAGAGAAGACGGCGAAGATCCGGAACATTGCACGTGGAATTATGGACGGTTTGAGGGTAAAATATGAATAATATTAAACAAACCGGATCGTCAAACCTCGGGGTTTTAAGGGGAATCACCGTGACGGGCGGTTTCCGAAGGAATGCGGGGACATGTTGAACGGGAAAAACATCCTGATTACTGGCGGAACGGGTTCCTTCGGGAAAAAATGTGCGGAAGTTATCCTGAAGCGATACAAGCCGAGGCGGCTGATCATCTTCAGCCGCGATGAACTGAAGCAGTTCGAGATGGAACAGCAGTTTCCGGTTTCCACGCACGAATCCATACGCTTCCATATCGGGGACGTGCGCGATAAGGAAAGGCTGCATCGGGCGTTCCGCGACGTCGACTATGTCATTCATGCCGCGGCGTTAAAGCAGGTGCCGGCGGCGGAGTACAACCCGTTCGAGGCGGTGAAGACGAACATCATCGGGGCGCAGAACGTCATCAACGTGGCGATCGATCAGGGGGTCAAGAAAGTGATCGCACTCAGCACCGACAAGGCGGCGAACCCCGTCAACCTGTACGGCGCGACGAAACTTTGCTCCGATAAACTGTTCATCGCGGGGAACGCCTACGTGGGAGACAACCGCACCGTGTTCAGCGTCGTGCGGTACGGGAACGTGGTGGGAAGCAGGGGGAGCGTCATCCCGTTTTTCTTGGAGCGCAGGAAGACCGGTATTCTGCCGATCACCGATTCCCGGATGACCCGCTTCTGGATCACCATCGAACAGGGGGTGAACTTCGTCCTGGATTCCTTCGGCAGGATGGTGGGGGGGGAGCTGTTCGTCCCAAAGCTCCCGAGCATGAACATCATGGACCTGGCGAAGGCGATCGCCCCCGAGTGCCGCACCGAGGTCATAGGGATCCGTCCGGGCGAGAAGTTGCACGAGGTTATGGTGCCGCGGGACGACGCAAGGAGGACCATCGAGCGGAAAGATTATTACTTGATCCAGCCGGTCTTCAGATTCTGGGGTCGCCGGTTCCTCGGGGAAGGCACGAACGCCGTCCCGGAGGATTTCGAATACAATTCCGGCACGAACCCCTGGCGCCTCGGGATAGAAGAGATGAGGGAGATCATCAAGAACCTATGATCCCCTACGGAAGACAGTCCGTCGACGATGGCGACATCGACGCCGTCATCGAGGTGTTGCGGTCCGACTGGCTGACGACCGGCCCGAAGGTAGCGGAATTCGAGGAGGCCTTCGCCCGGTACGTGGGGGCGGGGAACGCCGTGGCGGTCAGCAGCGGCACGGCGGCGTTGCACGCGGCGATGCACGTTCTTGGCATCGGCCCCGGAAACGAAGTCATCGTGCCGGCGATGACGTTTGCCGCCAGCGCGAATTGCGTCGTGTATGAGGGCGGCACCCCAGTCTTCGCGGATGTGGATCCCGGAACATTGCTCCTGGATCCCGCCTCGGTCGAGTCGAGAATCACCCCGCACACCAGGGCAATCGTGGCGGTCGACTACGCGGGCCAGCCCTGCAGTTACGATGTGCTTCAGGCGATCGCCGGGAGGCACGGTATTGCTTTGGTGGCCGACGCCTGCCATTCCCTGGGAGGAAGATACGGGGATCGTCCCGTGGGGACGCTGGCGCGCCTCAGCGCTTTCAGTCTGCACCCGGTCAAGCACATCACCACTGGCGAAGGGGGGATGGTCACGACCAACGATCCGGACCTGGCGGGACGGATGAAGATCTTCCGGAACCACGGGATCACCGCCGATCATCGCGTGCGGGAAGCGCAGGGTTCATGGTTCTACGAAATGAAGGACCTCGGATACAACTACCGCCTGACGGATTTTCAGTGCGCCCTGGGTATCAGCCAGATGGCGAAGCTCCCCCGATGGATCGCCCGGCGCAGGGAAATCGCAGGGCGATACGATGACGCCTTCGCCGATTTATCCGCAATGAATCCGCTTTCGGTCCGGGAGGGTGTTTACCATGCCTACCACCTGTACGTCATACGCCTGGACCTCGCCTCGCTGCGCGTCGGCCGCGCGGAGCTGTTTTCCGCTTTGCGTGCGGCAGGGATCGGCGTGAACGTCCACTATATCCCCGTGCACCTGCACCCATACTACCGGGAGCGGTTCGGTACGGCGCCCGGGCTTTGCCCGAACGCCGAGGCGGCATACGAGCGGATCCTCTCTCTCCCCCTGTATCCCGGGATGAGAGACCGGGATGTCGGGGAAGTTATCGCTGCGGTGCGCAAGGTCGTGAAGGCGAGCCGGAAATGAGCGTCGTGTTCGTCGCCGAGGTGTCTAGCAACCATCATCGCGACCTGGTCCGTTGCCTGGCTTTCATCGACAAGGCGGCGGAGATCGGCTGTGGAGCGGTGAAGTTCCAGCTCTTCCGGATCCGGAAACTGTTCGCGCCCGAAATCCTTGCCCGCCGTGAAGAACTCCGAAAGCGGGAAGCGTGGGAGTTGCCGGTCGGGTTCCTGCCGGAACTGTCGGCGAGGAGCCGGGCGAAAGGGATCCGGTTCGGCTGCACGCCGTTCTACCTGGAAGCGGTGAAGGAACTGCTGCCCCACGTGGACTTTTACAAGATCGCTTCGTACGAACTCCTCTGGGGCGACCTGTTGAGGGCATGCGCGGGAACGGGGAAGCCGGTCGTCCTCTCCACGGGTATGGCAACCCTCGGGGAGGTCGACGAGGCGGTGGCCACCTTGATGAATGCAGGGTGCGAGGACCTCACGATCCTCCATTGCCTCTCGGGATATCCGGCTCCGGTGGGGGAGTGCAACCTGTCCGCCATCGCGACGATCCGTGACCACTTCCGCCGGTCGCCGTTGTTCCCTCGCCTCCGTTTCGGCTGGTCTGACCACAGCGTGAATCCGGGGGTCGTCCTCCGCGCGGTGCACCGGTGGGGGGCGGAGATGGTCGAGTTCCACCTCGACCTGGAGGGTGAAGGGGAGGAATTCCGATCCGGACATTGCTGGCTGCCGGAGCAGGTTCGATCACTCGTCGCGTCGACGCAGGACGGATGTTCCGCCGACGGGAGCGGGGAAAAGGTGCCCGGGCCGGCGGAGTCCCGGGAAAGGGACTGGCGGGCGGACCCCGGAGACGGCCTGCGGCCGCTGCGGAAGGTCCGGGAGGCCTGCAGCCCCTGAAATGCGGCCCGTGGCGATCATCCAGGCCCGGATGGGGTCATCCCGGCTGCCGGGGAAGGTCCTGAGGCCGATTTGCGGCCGGCCGATGCTCTGGCATATCGTCCGGCGTTTGCGCTGCGTTCCCCTACTCTCCGAGGTTATTGTGGCGACGTCGGATCAGGTCGGGGATGAACCGATCCGCGGTTTCTGCCGCGAGAACGGGATCGAGGTGTTTGCCGGCAGCGAGCGGGACGTGCTCGACCGGTTCTACCAGGCGGCGGTTCATTCCGGCGGCGACCCGCTGATCCGGGTCACGGGGGACTGCCCCTTCGTCGACCCGGACCTGGTCGGGCGGCTCTTGGACCATTACGGGGGAGGGGGGTACGACCATTTTGCCGTTGCTACGGGCGCCGGCGCGATATTCCTTGCCGGGGGCCGTTTTCCGGATGGCCTCGACGCGGAATGCTTCAGTTTCGCCTCCCTGGAGCGGGCCTGGCGCGAGGCGACGGACCCGGCTGACCGCGAGCACGTGACACCGTACATCTGGCGGAACAAGTCATTGTTCCGTTGCGGCCATCTCACCGGCGAGAAGGATTATTCCTCCTGCCGCTGGACGGTGGACAACGAGGCCGACTTCAGGCTGGTCGAGGGTATCTACGGGGAACTCTACCGAGAGGACCGCCCCTTTCTCATGGAGGATATCCTCCGGTTCCTCTCCGACCACCCGGACCTGGCTTCCCTCAACCGGGAGTTCATCGGGAAAGAAGGGTACGAGGAGTTGTGGAAAACGAACAGAAAGCCAGGAATACAGGGGAAGGGAAAACAGCGATGAAGGGTCAGGCCCTCTATCAACTGGCGAAGCGGATGATCCCGGGCGGAACGCAACTGCTTTCGAAGCGCCCCGAAATGTTCCTGCCGGATCAGTGGCCGGCCTATTACGCCAGCGCGAAGGGCGTCGAAGTCGTCGACCTGGACGGGAACACCTACGTGGACATGGGCATCATGGGCGTGGGCGCATGCGTCCTTGGCTACGCCGACGCGGAGGTGGATGGGGCGGTCAAGGCGGCCATCGATAACGGCGTCATGTGCACCCTGAACGCGCCGGAGGAGGTGGAGCTTGCCGAGGTGCTGTGCGAACTGCACCCCTGGGCGCAGATGGTGAGGTATGCCCGGTCCGGGGGGGAGGCGATGTCCGTCGCCGTTAGGATCGCTCGGGCTCACACGGGGCGGGACAAAGTGGCGTTCTGCGGCTATCACGGCTGGACCGACTGGTACCTCGCGGCAAATCTCGGCGACATCGATGCGCTCGACGGCCAGCTGATGTCCGGGCTCGCACCGACGGGGGTACCCCGCAGCCTCCGCGGAACCGCGATCCCCTTCCACTACAACCGGATCGATCAACTGAAGGCGATCGTCAACTCCTGCCGCGGGAGCCTGGCCGCCATCGTGATGGAGCCGCAGCGCGGGCAGGCGCCCTCGCCGGGGTTCCTCGAGGAGGTGCGGGACATTGCGACGGAAACCGGCGCCGTCCTGGTGTTCGACGAGATCACGACCGGTTTCCGGATGACCGCAGGCGGCATCCACCTCCTGCTCGATGTCCGGCCGGACGTGGCGGTGTTCGCCAAGGCCATCGCGAATGGCTACGCGATGGCGGCCGTGATCGGGACCGAACCGGTGATGCAGGCGGCCCAGTCCACCTTCCTCAGCAGCACGAACTGGACAGAGCGCGTCGGCCCCGTCGCTGCCCTGGCAACCATCCGCAAATATCGCCGGGAGAAGGTGGACAGGCACCTGATCCGGATCGGCGGTCTCGTCATGGAAGGATGGCGGGACGCGGCGCGGTCCTGCGGTCTGGCACTCCACGCCGACGGCCTTCCGAGCCTGAACCACTTCGGCCTCGACCACGACGATGCGGTTTCGCTCACCACTCTCTTCACCCAGATCATGCTGGGGAAAGGGTACCTGGCATACCACCAGTTCAAACCGTCGTTTGCGCACCAAGAACACCACGTCGACGGATACCTGGAAGCGGTGATGGACGCCTTTTCGTCGCTTGTCGATGCCATCCGGGAGGGGGACGTGAAGAAACGCCTTGGGGGGCCCGCGGCGCGGACCGGGTTTTATCGTTTGGCCTGACGCGGGGGGAAATCTGGACGCAAACCGAATGGAATACGGGCAACTCGGCAGGACTGGCATGAGGGTCTCCCGCCTGTCGCTCGGGACCGTGTCTCTGGGCGTGGAGTACGGCATACCGGTACCCGGGGAGTACGGCCGGCCCTCCGAGGAAAAGGCGCTGTTGCTCTTGAGACGGGCCGCGGAACATGGCGTGAACCTCTTCGACACCGCCCCGGGCTACGGGGAGAGTGAGCGCCTCCTGGGGTCTTTCCTTCGATCGAATCCGGGTTGCCACGTTGCCACCAAGGTGCCGGTCCCGAAAGACGCCACCGGCGGGGTATTGCGGGAGATTTCTCTCCGACGGGCCGTCCGGGAGTCGCTGGAAGGCAGTCTTCGCGCGCTTCGAAGGGATGCGTTGGATCTCGTGCAGATCCATAACGCGACGGTTGAGGTCGTCCGCGAGGGAGAGATCGCAGGGGCCCTTCTCGCCGCGAAACGCGAGGGGAAAGTGCGGTTTCTGGGCGCTTCTGTGTACACGGAGGAGGAAGCGCTGGCCGTCATCGACGCGGGGTGTTTCGACGTGATCCAGGTCGCATACAATCTTCTCGACCAACGGATGGCGGAAAGGGTTTTCCCGGCATCGGGGCGGTCAGGCGTGGGGATCATCGTCCGTTCCGCCTTGCTGAAGGGGGCCTTGACGGGAAAAGGGGAGTGGCTGCCTTCGGGAATGGCGCCGCTCCGCCTCGCCGCGGAGCGGGCGAAGGATGCATTGGGAGGCACGTGGGGATCCCTGGAGAAGGCCGCATTGCGGTTCTGCCTGTCTTCCCCCTTCGTCTCGACGGTATTGACCGGCGCCCGCACGGTTGAGGAACTGGAACAATCCCTGGCCGCTGCCGCTGCCGGGCCGCTGCCGGCGGAATTGCTGGCGCTCGCCCCCGGATTCGCGCTCGACGACGACCGCCTGCTGAACCCGTCCCGGTGGTCCTGACCGTGGGAGGGGGCCCCTCCATACTCATTCGATGCGACGGGGCCCCGGAGATCGGTTTCGGGCACGTGGTCCGTTGCCTGGCCTTGGCCGACGAACTGCGGGGCGTCCACGGATGCCAGGTCGTCTTCGCGATGCGCAAAGGGCCGCTCGGGTTCGACATGGTGCGGCAGGGGGGGCATCCCATCGTGACGCCGAAGGGTCCGGGCAGATCGTTTGATTACCTACGCTGGATGACGGAAACGCTCGACGTCAACGACGCAAAGGCGCTGGTTCTCGACGTGCGGGACGAATTGCGAAGGGAAGACGTGGGACGCCTCAAGGCGCCCGGACGTATTGTCGCGGTTCTCGATGACCTTTCCGAACGTCGGCTGGCCGCGGACTTGGCCTTCTATCCGCCGATACCGCAGGTGCGTCGGGCGGGTTGGGAGGGGTTCGGCGGAAAGGTGCTCGCGGGATGGGATATGGTGCTCCTGCGGCCGGAGTTTTCCCGGTGCCGGCGCGATCGACGGGAAGGAACTCCCTCCGTTCTCGTGACCATGGGCGGGAGCGATCCCGCGGGTCTTACGCTCAAGGCCCTGAAGGCACTGGACCGCTTACCGGGCGACTTCCGGGTGGTGGTGGTATTGGGACCGGGGTTCCTTCACGAGGAACTCTTGTCCGCGTCGCTTCCGGGGATGCGCCGGTGCTGCGAGGTGCTGCGGGACGTCAGGAACATGGCGGACATCATGTCCCGTGCGGATCTGGCGGTCGCATCTTTCGGCGTCACCGCCTATGAACTTGCGGCGGCGGGCGTTCCGGCGATCTACCTGTGCCTGACCCGTGATCACGCCGAGTCCGCCATGGCACTGGTTCGCGAGGGTGTTGCGCTGAGTCTCGGCAGTTATGAGGTAGTATCCGTGGATGCATTGGAAGGGGCCGCAAGTCACCTGCTGAACAATCAAGTCGCGAGGGAGGAGATGGGCAGGCGTGCCAGTGGCCTTATCGACGGGCGGGGAGCGGAGCGAATCGCCCGGGAGATCATCGAAGAGATCAGGAGGGCGACATGACCGATTCCCTTCGATGGCTGGAACATCGAGGCGTGGCTCTGGATACGGTCAAGGGATTCACAATCGTTGAATGCGAGACCTGCGGTTTTCGCCACATCGTTCCCGTCCCGACCACGGAGACCCTTGAGAGGGTCTACCGGGAAGAATACTATTTTGTCGAGAAGCCGTTGTACCTCGAACGGCACCGGGAAGACCAGGAATGGTGGGATCTTACGTACGCCGAACGGTACGACACGTTCGAAACGCATCTTCCCTTCAGCCGCCGTCGTATTTTGGACGTGGGTTCCGGCCCCGGCTTTTTTTTGTTGCATGGCAAACGGCGTGGCTGGCAAACGTTGGGATTGGAGCCATCGAGGCAAGCGGCGGCACATGCCCGCGGGCTGGGTCTCGATATTATCGAGCAATTCCTCACTCACGAATTATCCGGCAGGCTCGGACAGTTCGATGTTGTCTATATGAGCGAGGTCTTGGAGCATATCCCCGACCCGAAGGGATTCCTAATGTTGGCGAGGCGCCTCTTGGGACCCGGCGGGATGGTCTGCATCGTGGTACCCAACGACTACAGCCCTTTCCAGCATGCGCTTAGAACCGCCTGCGGTTACTCTCCCTGGTGGGTGGCGCCGCCGCACCACGTCAACTATTTCGATTTTACCTCGGCGGCGAGACTTCTTGAGGCGTGCGGTTTCGAGGTGGTCCTGCGGGAGGCTACGTTTCCCATCGATATGTTCCTTCTGATGGGGGATAACTACGTTGGGAACGACGTGTTGGGGCGGCAGTGCCACGGGAAGCGAATGACACTGGAGAAGAATCTGGCGAAGGCCGGCCTGACCGGCGTCAAGAGGAGTTTGTACCAGGCTCTCGCGCAGAAGGAAATAGGACGCGAGGCGATGCTATTCGCCGTGAATCCACCGAGTGATGAAGGAGACCGCGGCGAATGAAGCGGCAGCAGAAGGCGATATGGATCTTCGCTGGGGGGCCGATGCAGGTCGCCGCCGCACGGGAGGGGGTCGAGCGGGGCTTCAAGCTCCTCGTCACGGACCGGAATCCCGCTTGCATCTGCTCCCGGTATGCGGACGAGGTCGTCGAGCTCGATACCTTCGACATCAAGGGGAACGTGAAGGCCGCAACCCGTCTCGCGAAAAAATATCGGATCCAGGCTGTTCTCGCCCCGGCTGCGGACTGCCATGAGACCGTTGCCCACGTCGGAAAAACTCTCGGTCTTCCTGCCATCAGTCCCGGCATCTCTCGCGTCTGCCGCTATAAGAATCTCACACGAGAGGTTCTCACCACGGGGAAGATTCCCCAACCGAAGTTCCGGACCGTTCGCAGCGTCGCGGAGGCGAAGGAGTTCTTGAGGGAGGTCGGCAACCGGGGCGTCGTCAAGGCGACTGACAATTCGGGAAGCAGGGGATTCGGGGCGATCCGGGACGCCGGCGATCTGACGGAAGAAGTTTTCGAGCGGGCAGTCGATGCGGGCACTACCGGCCAGGTGGTCGTCGAGGAGATGCTGGAACCCCTCGAGGATGAGATCTCGGAGCAGTCCGTCGAGACGCTTTGGTACAACGGGAAGATGTACTGGCTGAATTGGGTCGATCGGCTGTTTCGGAAGGACTTCCTGCTGTTCGACAGTCTGAAGACCGGTATTTACGAGCATGTTTCCTGGGGAGTGGAACTCGGGCATATCAACCCGGCGCTCCATCGGGAGGAGATCAAGGAAAAGGTCCGAGATCTGATCCATCGCGCTGGCTTGGCCATTGGGATGAAGAAGGAAAAAGGGGGGCACATCCTGAAGGCGGACATCATGCTTACCGCGAAAGGCCCCTATATCTTGGAACTGACGCCGAGATTGTCCGGGGGATGGGACAGTTCGGCAAGCACCCCCACCCGGGGCGCAGATTTCGTGGGGGGTGCTATCAGCATGGCGCTTGGCGAAAGGCTTACTCTCGAATCGTGGCACCGCTATTTTCAGTACAGGAACCCGGAGCGGTTTGCTTCGGTGCTCGCGCGCATTGGAGAAGGGGCGCTGGACAACATCGGAAGAAAGTTCGCGATCGGCTCGGACTTCGGGAGAGAGAAGGCGATCGGTAACGCTCTGACGAACCTTGTGGAGGGAAAATATGTCATACCCATGGTGCAATGAGAAGAGGCTGATCACCTTACGAGCCGGCGGAGACCGCGATGTGTTGATCTACGAAGCCGGAGCCGAAAGGGCGGAAGTCCATCTCCAGGGGAAAGACATTGGGAAGGTCGTCTTCCATTCGGGAGGGAAGGGGAAGGTCATCGAGAGCAAGGATGCTCACCACATCGTTGTCGGAGAAGGAAACGTGCAACGGGACGTGTACCATTACCTGAAGCCCGGCGGACCGGCGCCCAGATTGAGGATGGGGATCACGAAACACCGTGGGCCAGGTACGTGGTCGAGCCTGCCGCACCCGTTCGAGCTGAACCCCGAGCCTGGCTTCGAGGAGGTGTTCTTCTATCTGCTGGATGGTGCCACGAAGCGGGCTTGGCAGGTAGGTAAGGGGGTTTGGCACGACATGTCGCCGGTAGATGCGGCATGGGCCGTTAAGGATCGCAGCTTCTCCACCATACCGATGGGTTTTCACCCTGTGGTTGGAGAACCCGGCGTCCACGTTTCCTATGTGTGGGCGTATCTGGTGAAGAAGAAGGAATGGGAAAAAATATGACAACGGGTAACCACTGATGCCCCCCCCGGTTACATTATGTCCCGTTTGCATGTCTGACAACACGGAAAGGCATATCGAAAAATCATTTCATACATTCAATTCCACTTGGTTCAGGTGCGGGGAAGACGGGACCCTTTTTATTTCGCCTTTTCCTGCATTAAATGAATTGGACAGGTATTACAAGAGCGGCTATATAACCAAAAAATCTCCCGGCGCTGTCTCTCATCGTTTTCGGTTCTGCGAGGAAAACAAGAAAACTGTTTTCAGGGAATATAAGATGTCACTCTCGGATGTTGGGATCGCATTCAATATGCTTCGCAATAAAAAAATTCTGGACTACGGATGCGCTAACGGATTTTTTCTCGATTGCTGTTTCACAAACGGCTGCAGGAAAAGGGATTTGTGCGGGTATGACATTGCGGACGATCTATTGAATATCGTGCGGAGCAAGCGGTACAACATTCTTGCCGAAGAACGAGATTATTTTGATTTCGTGTTTTTATGGGATGTTATAGAACATATTCCCGATCCGCATCGCTTCTTGGAAAAACTGAAATCGCTTCTCAGAAGAAATGGGAGCATCATTGTTCAGACGCCAAGGGTTGGGATATTATCGGAAAATCTGAAGGAAAACTGGGAACACATCCTGCCCTTAGAGCATTTGGTGCTATATACGCGGGAATCTTTACTCTTCCTTTTTGGAAAATTCGGATTTCACCCGATAAAAGCATGGAGTTTTGGAGGAAACGCCCCTTCCGGCATAATTCCGAATCCGTATAAAAACGCATACGATACTTTAGCGAAGAAGACAGACAACGGATCGACGCAGGTCATTCATTTCATCCTGAGTAAAACTGGCGGAAAACGAAAAGGTTAGTATTAAGAAACCGGGAGGCGTATGAACGGTCTAGGGGGGAAAATCGCCGTGATAACAGGTGCCGGGAGCGGCATCGGGGCTGCAGTTGCGGAGAGGTTTTCCCGGTCCGGGGCCTGCCTTGCACTGATATCCAGGACCGAAGAAAACGTGAGGAGTCTTTCCGAGAAGCTCGACCCGACTCGGCAGAAGGTAGATTGGTTCGTCTGCGACGTGCGGGAAGAGCGGTCCATCGTCCAGATCAGGGATGCGGTCCAACAAAAAATGGGCAGAGTGGACATCCTGGTGACCTGCGCCGCGGCTCCGGCGGCTGCCGGGAGAACCGAGGAGCTCGATTTCCGGGATTGGAGAGGGGTGCTCGACACGGACCTGGATGGGGTATTTCTCTCCTGTAAGGCGTTCGGTCTGGGGATGGTTCGACAACATTATGGAAGGATCGTCAACCTGACCAGTTTCCACACCGTCGCCACCTACCCGAACCGGGCCGCCTATAATGCGGCCAAGTCGGGGGTGGAGGGCCTGACCCGGGCGTTGTCAGTGGAGTGGGGGTGCTATGGGGTGACCGTCAATTCGGTGGCTCCGGGCCCGATTCGGACGCCGAGGACGTCATGGTTCCTGTCCCAAAGCCCGGAGGTCGAATCCGGCATGATCGGGAGGACTCCCAACGCGAGAATCGGCGAACCCGAAGATGTGGCATCTCTGGTTGCCTATCTGGCCTCCGACGAAGCAAGGCACATCAACGGCCAGCAGATCGTCATCGACGGCGGGTGGACGAAGTGCGCGTGGTGGGGGAGGCATGAAAAAAAATACTGAGTCGGAGTTCCGCGTCGACCTGGGCGGAAAAGTGGCACTCGTTGTTGGCGGAACGGGATCCATCGGCGAGGAGATCTCGATCCGTCTCCGGGAGTCGGGGGCCAGTGTGGTCGCAACCGGCCGGTCGAAGATGTCGGTGTCTCCGCGCTTGGGCACGATGATTCGGACGGATGCCGACCTCCTGTATCTGCCGGTGGATGTTTCGCGGGAGGAGAGCGTACGCGGTCTTTCCCGTGCATTCTTCAAAAGGCACGGGAAAATCGACATTCTGGTGTTTTCCCAAGGAGAGCAAAACAGGAAACCGTTTTCCGAATTTTCGGCGGATGAATGGGATGCGGTCATCGGGACGAACCTGAGGGGAACTTTCCTGGTCTGCAAGCACTTCCTGGATCATATGAAAAAGAATCGCTACGGAAAAGTGATCGGCATCACCTCCCTGACATCGGAGTTCGGAATCAGGAATTTATCCGCCTACGCCGCCAGCAAGGGGGGTATGGCACAGTTTCTCAAATCACTATCTGTTGAACTGGCGCAATATAAAGTGAACGTGAATATGGTCGCTCCTGGAAGGATTCTCACGCGGATGACCCGGGATATTCTCGGCGATGGCAATGTCCGGGACTCCAACCTGCGATGCATCCCGATGAGAAGGTTCGGTGTGCCGGGCGATATCTCGGGGGCGGTGTTGTTCCTGGCCTCCGATGCGGCCGGGTATATCACGGGACAGACGATTGTGGTGGATGGCGGGTGGTCGGCCAGCATAGGGAATCCGGAAGATTAATGAGACAAATTTCCGCGTGTTGATTATGCCCCTGCGCTTATTCAGCGTATTCCATCTTAACCTGGCCTACTCGTCGATCGAAGAGGAGCAGCGCCCGGAAGTGGTCCGCCGCTGCTACTGGCCGCTGCTGCGCCTCTGCCGCGAGCACAAGATTCCTGCCGGCATCGAGGCCACCGGGTACACCCTGGAGACAATCGCCTCCATCGATCCTGGATGGGTGAAGGAACTGCGCCAACTATGCTCCGATGGCCTTTGTGAGTACATTGGCAGCGGCTATGCCCAGTTGATCGGGCCGCTGGTGCCGGCCGAAGTGAACGAAGCCAACCTGCGCCTGGGGAACAAGGTGTACGAATCCCTTCTGGGGCATCGTCCCCAGATCGCCCTGGTGAACGAGCAGGCCTATTCGGCCGGCCTGGTGAGGCACTACAAGGACGCCGGATATCGGGCGATCCTCATGGAATGGGACAATCCCGCCAGTTGCCACGATGATTGGGAACCGGGTTGGAGGTACCTCCCCCAGTTTGCGGTTGGCGAGGACGGCGAGGAAATCCAACTTTTGTGGAACAACTCCATATCGTTCCAGAAATTCCAACGGTATGCCCACGGCGATATGACACTGGAGGCGTATGTTGGATATCTGGAAAAACATGTCGCGGAAGAGGTTCGTTCGTTCTCGCTATACGGCAACGATATCGAGATCTTCGATTTCCGGCCCGGGAGATACCAGACGGAGCCGGAACTGGCTGCCGAGAGCGAATGGCAGAGGATAAAGAGGCTCTTTGAGAAGTTGCAGGCCGACAACCGCTTTCTTATCGTCCGTCCCGGCGAGGTTCTAACGATGATGAACGCCCCGGGAGCCGGAAATCACCTGCGACTCGAGTCTCCCGAACAACCGATTCCGGTGAAGAAGCAGGGAAAATACAACATAACCCGCTGGGCGGTGACGGGGCGGAATGATCTGGGGATCAACACATCGTGCTGGCGAATCTTCGAGGCGCTGAGAGGCAGCGGTGCGGATAGGGATGCCGATTGGCGTGAACTTTGTTATTTATGGAGCAGCGATTTCCGGACCCATATCACGGAAAAGCGTTGGCTGAGGTTTCTGGAAAGGATGGAACCGTTCGAACGCCGAATCGCCGCCGGCAAGACGGCGAGACCGGATGATTTCCTTGACCGGCAGAATGGGAATGGTCGCGTTTCTCACCGCGGTCCTCGTTCATCCGATATCAGCGTCAGGCGGGAAGACCGGTACCTAACGGTGGAAAGCGATCTGATCCGCGTGCGTCTGGACTGCAAGCGCGGACTGGCGGTCAGCGCCATGTGGTTCAAGGGGGTATCCGACGATTTCCTCTGCGGTACGCTTCCGCACGGGTATTACGACGATATCCGGCTGGGTGCGGATTATTACACGGGACACGTGACGATGGAATTGCCCGGCCAGGCGAAGGTGACATCCCTGAATGCGGTAGATCCAACGATCGGGGAAGAGGATTACGAACGAGTCATCAGGGGGTCCGTGAATACGCGACTGGGGCCGATACACAAGGAAATTCACGTTCCCGCTGGCAGCGCACAGATGAAGATACGGTATGAACTGGAGTGGGAAACAATTCCCGCCGGGTCGTTGCGGTTGGGGCACATCACCCTGAATCCTGCCGCGTTTGACCGGAACACGTTGTTTTTCCGGACGCATAATGGCGGATACGGCGCGGAAACATTCCATTTGGCGGGAGGGGATATTGATCACGGCGGCGCCGTTTCGTTCCTGGTTTCGGCGTGCAACGGGATCGGGGTGACCGGGGGAGTCGTTGATCTCGGCGACGCCCGGCGAACCCTGCGCATTGTCATCGACAAGATGCAGTCGGCAATGATCGGCCTGGTCACATACCGGCGTGTGGGGGAGACGTATTTTTACCGGGTATCTTTTTCCGCGGGAGAAATGGATGAAACAGTGCGTGCGAAGGTGGACAAACGGGATCTCATCCGGGCAAACATTACTGTCGGGCTGTAATGGATAATGAGGTTTTCGCCGAGTTTGTGAGGAGGGGGTTGCGGAGCGAATGAATATATTGGTGATCAACGTTTCGTTAAGGCCATCGTCTCCCTTGAAGTTGTTTCCGATCGGTTTGGGGTACATCGTCACGGCGATGAGGAATGCCGGATTTTCATTTGATTTGCTGGATATCGATGCCCATAGGTTCAGCGACGAGGAGGTGGAAAAACATATCAGAAGGAAGAAGTATGATGTCGTCTGCATGGGATGCATCGTGACGGGATACAAGATCATCAAGGCATTAGCCCACGTCATCAGGTCGCACCATCCTTTTGCCAAAATTGTTGTCGGGAATTCGGTTGCTACGTCCATTGTGGACACCCTTCTGACCCGTACGTCAGTGGACATCGCGATAATGTCGGAAGGAGACGAAACCATTGTGGAACTCCTTCATGCGTTGTCGCATTCCGTTCCTCTCGATCAGGTAAAAGGGATATGCTTCCAGGGAAACGGCCGGATAGTTAGAACAGAAGGCAGGCCTTTGATCAAGGATTTATCTGTATTGCCGATGATCGACTATTCGCTGTTTGACCTGGAAAAATACATCGAGACATCGAAATATATCGTGAGCGATCCACTGCCGATACCCCGGGACGAGGTCAGGTTATTGCCTATCAATACGGCAAGGGGGTGCATCGCGAACTGCACGTTCTGCTATCACGTGTTCAAGGGGACGCAATACCGATTCAGGAATCCGGAATCGATAGTAAGGGAGATTCGGTCGTTAATAGATACGTATTCGCTGAATTTCATAGGATTTTCTGATGAACTGACGTTTTTTTCGAAAAAACAGACCAATGCATTGGTGGAAAGGATTCTCAAGGAGGGAGTCCATTTTTACTGGGGTGGGACGTGTCGCGGGGATCTGTTCGACGACGAAAAGGATCTGGAAATAATGGAAAAGATGAAGAGGGCGGGTTGTATCAGTATGGGATATTCCTTGGAGTCTTCCGACCCCGTCATACTTCGGGCGATGAACAAGCATGTCACGGTCGAGCAGTTTTCGCGTCAAACCGAACTCTTTCAAAGGGCTGGCATTCCAACGGTCACCAGCCTGGTCCTGGGATTTCCGGGGGAAACCATGGAAACAATCAGGAAAACATTCGACTGCTGTATCGAGAATAAAATTTACCCGTCCGCGGGATACCTGTTGCCCCAACCGGGTTCGAAAATGTATGAGTACGCAAACGGAAAAGGGTTTATCAGGGATGAAGAGGATTACCTCATGCAAATGGGAGACAGGCAGGATTTACGCTTGAACATGACGCAGATGACCGACGAAGAACTCGAATGGGCCGTCCTGGAAGGGCTCAAGCAGTGCAACGAGATGTTAGGCATCGGCCTGAACGACAAGGAATTGATAAAAACGCTCTACTACCGAAGCAAAACCACCTCCACTTGAATCCCCGTCGTGCTGTCCCGAAGCGTCGAACGGCATGAGCCAATCCCGAAATCCTGAACAAACCAGATGTTTCCTTGCGACCACCGCGCTGGAATCGTTCTGGGATACCTCCATGCCGATGGTGTTTCTCGGCGAATGGTGCCGGCGCTACCGTCGCAGATCGTACTGGACGTCGCTTGACGCGAAGGTCCTGCCATGCATTTGGGAAACCGGGCAATCTGTGGAAGATGCGCATCGCCATGTGAGCGGCTTATACGAGAACGCACTCATGGCATTAACAGATGCCATGAACAAGATCCACGGCGTGCGTTGCCAGCAACGCTACTGGCGGATCCTTCTTGGCCCTTGGTTGCGCGGATACATATCGTCTGCTTACCATAAGTATGCATCTTTGGTCAATGCTTTCGACCGGTATCCGGCCCTGACATCGTATGTCCTGTCACCGGCAGATTTTATCGTCCCGAGAGACACCTATGAGTCGGAACGTCTTCTTTCCGAAGATCTGTATAATTTGCAGTTGTATAGCCGGTTGTTTACGGCTTTGGGAAATTCATTCCCGGAAAAAAGATGGGAGTGTGAAACGCAGCCTCTGGAATATTCGGATACTTCCATATACACCAAATCCTTGAAACTGAAAATGGCCGAGGGTTTTTCTTATATGGTTTATCGGTTGTTTTCCGGAAAAGATCCGATCGTCTTGCGAAATGCATATTTTTCCGGGGTAGCCGTGCTCAAACTGATTGCGATGACGAAGGGGAAGGTGTGTATCGGCCATATAAGAAGGGTCCAGATCCCCTTGTTCCCGGTTGACCGGGTTCTCAGGCGCAAATTGAAAGATATAGTTCTGGGTGGAGACCGTTTTTCGTCCATGTTGCCCGGCTTGATCTCTTCGGATATGCCGCAATGCTTTCTAGAGGGATATGGTGCGGTTAAAGCGGAGGCAAACAGGATTCGTCCCAGAAAGCCAAGAGCAATCTTCAGCGCCAACTCCTGGTATTACGACGAGGCACTCAAGATGTGGGCAGGGGCTTCGATTCAGAAGGGAACCATATTGCTCGGCACGCAGCATGGTGGAAATTACGGGAGTATTAAATATCATCCGAGCGAAGACCATGAGTTGAGCATTACGGATCGATATTACAGTTGGGGTTGGGACCGCCCGGAAGATCTCACAAAGGTCATCCCGATGCCGGCTTCGAAGCTATCGGTGAGGAGGCGGCTCGGAGCCGACCCGCATAAGGACGGGATTCTGTTCGTGAGCACGAGCTATCCGAGATATTCGGCCGGGGTCTCTCCACGCTACAATAAGTTTTCCGAATACCTCCTCTGGCAAATGAGATTCGCCAACGCCGTATCGCCGCATATCAGGGGAAAAATGCGGGTACGCCCCCACCGGGATGATTATGGATGGGACATCGCAGAGCGATGGAAGGACCGTTTCCCGGATATGGCCATGGAGAGTTGGGACATATCCTTCTGGAACAGCCTCAGGGATTGCCGCATATACGTTTGCGACCATATCGCGACCACGTTTGTCGAATCCTTGGCTGCAGACAGGCCCACGCTGCTGTTCTGGGATCCGGAGGCGGAGGTCGTCCGGGCGGAGGCGGAACCATATTATGACGAGTTGCGTACCGTCGGGATACTTCATGATACTCCGGAAAGGGCCGCGGCGACGTTGAATGCCGTGTATCAGGATGTTGCTTCCTGGTGGAATGATCCGTCCCGCCGTGAGGCGCGTCGGAGATTTTCCCGCAGATTCGCCATGACAAGTTCCCACGCGATCCGCGACTGGGTGGCCGAGTTTACCGGCAACCTGGGTTGACGTTCACTGCACCCCATGCGAATCCCCTCGATGCGGCGATGAGTACCAGATCGATCAAAACAAGGTTCCTTGTGTCTTTCGGGTCGACCTTGGCCCGAGGCATCATTGGTTTATTAAGCGGATTGCTCGTCGCCCGCGGACTGAGTCCGAATGGTTATGGTGATTTGATGTTTCTACTGGGAAGTTTTACGGCCATCCGTTCGTTACTGGACATGGGGACATCCAACGCATTTTACACGTTTATCGCTCAACGGCCTCGCGGTCAGAAGTTTTACTTGTATTACATGGGGTGGCTGGCGCTGCAATTCATCCTGGCGATACTTGTAGTGGCCGCGATAATGCCCGGATGGATGTTGGAAAAAACATGGTTGGGTCATGCCCGGCAGGTCGTCGTGCTTGCGTTCGTGGCCACGTTCCTGCAACAACAGGTTTGGCAGACGGTTAACCAGATCGCGGAGGCATCGAGGAAGACCGTCTCTGTCCAACTCCTTGGCCTCGGAGTGGCCGTCGCGCATCTTGCTCTGGTGTCCCTGTTGTTGATCTTCCGGTGGATGGCCGTCACGGCCATGCTTTGGCTGTTCGTCGTGGAATATGCCGCGGCTGTCCTCGTCGCATTTCTGCTGCTGAACGAAAGAAAGGCAGATCCTGTCGTGTCACAAAACGCGGATTGCTCTTTTCGCAGGGTAATGAATGAATACTGGATCTACTGCAGACCCTTGATCCTCATCTCTCTTCTGACATTTGTGGGTGAATTCGCCGACAAGTGGTTCCTCCAGCGCTTTGGAGGTTCGAACCAGCAGGGCTATTTCCAGATAGCCTTTCAATTTTCGGCGGTCAGCCTGTTGGTCACTTCGTCAATAATCAATATATTCTGGAAGGAAATCGCCGAGGCCAATGAACAAAAGAAATGGGATGTAGTCGCGGCCTTGTACCATCGGGTCAATCGGGGATTGTTTATGGTCAGTGCCGGAATGTCCGGGTTTTTGATTCCATGGACGAGGGAAATCGTTGGGACTGTATTGGGGCAACAATACGCGTTATCTGTACCCGCATTCATGGTCATGTTTTTATACCCCGTGCACCAATCCATGGGGCAGGTCGGCAGCGTCATGATGTGGGCGAGTGGCCGGACGAACACGTACATGAAACTTGTGGCGGCGGTGTCGTTCCTGTCCCTGCCCCTGGCGTATATCGTCCAGGCTCCGACGTCCGATCCGCTCCTTCCCGGGCTCGGATTGGGGGCCGTGGGAATGGCCCTGAAAACCGTCGCGGTCAATATCGTTTCGGTGAATGTATTGGCCTGGGTGATCTCGCGATATTACCGATGGAAATTTGATTGGTTCTATCAGGTTTCCGGCCTGGCGATTTCCATAGTCGTCGGATATGTCTTAAAAACCGGAATCATGGGTGTCATTAGCGTCATTGCCGGCACAGGGAAACAGTACCTCCTTCCATCGTTTGTCTTATCCGGGATCGCATATTCAGGCATCATGCTTTCGATTATATGGTGGATGCCGTGGCTGATCGGGATGGAGAGGAAGGAAATCACCGAACTGGTCAAATGGAAAGGCCGCGCCGGATGACATTTTTCGGATATAAATTCGGCATGCCGCTGATCCGGTCCGCCCTTGACAGGATAACCGCCAGAAAATGTCTTGGCTGGGGAACGATCAGCGCTCACATGCAGGGGAAAACAGGGCTCGAAATTGGGGGTTCGACTGAAATATTCAAGAGAAACAGATTGATACCCATTTATTCCATCGTGAAACGGATCGATCACTGCAACTTTTCGGAAAACACGGTTTGGAGTCGTTTGGCGGGAGGGAGTGCCGACGCCAAGGAGTGGGTCGAGGGGAAACAATTTGTCTCGGAAGGAGGTTCGTTACCGGGGATCGGGGGTTCCGAATACGACTTCGTGGCCGCTTCCCACGTCCTCGAGCACATCGCAAACCCGCTGAAGGCTTTGCATGAATGGAGGCGGATCGTACGCCCGGGTGGCGTGTTGCTCGTGATCGTCCCCGACAGAAAGGGTACGTTCGACCACCGGCGCCCCGTCACGACGATGGAACACATCCTGCGGGATTATGAGGAAGGGGTCACCGAAGAGGACACGACGCACCTGGGGGAGATATTGCGGTTGCACGATCTGAAGCTGGACCCCGGTGCCGGCTCGTACGAAGAATTTCGTGCCCGGTCGCTGAGGAATTCCGAGAACCGCTGCCTCCACCACCACGTCTTCGATGGGGAGTTGCTGAGGGAAATGTTTGCCGGTATGGAAATGCAGGTGGTTCACCAGGGATGGGAACCTCCGTGGCACATCGTATTCATGTCCCGGAAGGTATAGCAGGCTCAAGTATTGCGCACCTACCGCTACCAAGTGGATGAGGTTCTGGCGGCCATGATCTGCCCCAACCCGAAGACGGCCCGGGGAGAGGGCGGTGTATGTGGAGAGGACGGGATACAACGTCTTCGGGGAGCGGTGAACAGGACTTACGTTGTGGGCGGCCCTTCCGGTGTTCCTTCCGTTTCGTGTAGTTCATTCTTAAGGAGGGCCAGTTCCTGCGCCATCTTCTTGTTCATCTGGTGGAGCTTCGAGATGGCGATCGAGAAGTGGATGAGGATCAGCAGGATGAAGAGGATCCCGACCAGAAAGAGGAACGAGGGCGGGTAAACGATTCCCACGGCGTGGGCGATACCGACCAGCCAGCCCTGCTTCAGCGACAGGACCAGGATAACCACGCTCCCGGCCAGCCAGAGGATCGAGTA